>Ga0209455_1000569_pt1 | contig 24392 bp, 26 predicted proteins | sample AraplaCol_mCL_r2_FD_184275 | JGI IMG/M metagenome (GOLD analysis project Ga0209455, IMG submission 184275) | Arabidopsis root microbial communities from North Carolina, USA - plate scrape CL_Col_mCL_r2 (SPAdes) (version 2) | ecosystem: Host-associated > Plants > Roots > Endosphere | place: USA... | reverse complement strand
GCGCCTGTACGTGACCTACGCGGACTACAACAAGGCCGCCGCCGCCGACACGAACAACAACTACGGCTTCGTGTCGACCAAGACCAACGCCGTGTCCTACGGCGCCCAGGTCGAGATCTGGTTCTGACGCCAGTCTCGTCATCCTGCGACTCTGCCGCCATCCTGCGCGCAGTCGCAGGATCCACAGCTGGCATTTCTGCCGGCTCGTGGAGCGGGAAACAGGTTTCGAAACTGCGCCTCAGCCTTGGAGGGCTGCGCTCTACCAACTACCTGACGATAGCCGACGCCCGCTGGCTGATGCTATTGCGCGACGAACAGGATGCCGTGCGGATCCTGCAGCGCTGACGCACTGCCGATGCCGGCGACGAACGGCGTGAGGTGTCCCGTGGTCGTGTCGAGTTGCATCACCTGCCCTTGGCCGGCGCTGTACGCCGTGCCTGCCACGAACGGCCCGTCGACGCGGTAGGTCGTGTTCGACGCGTCGGTGAACAGCATGAAGGTCTTGCCGGTCGCGCCCGCCGCCGGCACCCAGCGGGTGTCGTCGACCGGCGTCACCGGGCCGTCCTTGTCGTTGTACAGCGTCAGGGTGAGCACCTTGGCCGATTGGCTGCTGGTGCCGATGTTCTGGATGAACACCAGCTTGCCGTCGGCCTGGCTGTCGAGCACCAGGTCGCCGGCGGGGTCGATCCCCTCCGAGTCGGGATCGGTCAACGCGAGCGTGACCAACTGGTTGTAGGTCGGGTTCGCCGATCCTCCGACGGTCGGCGTGATGTCGGTCGCCTGCGCGTTGCCAGCCAGTACGGATGCGACATCGAACGTCGTTCCGTTCGCGTTCAGCGACAGCGTGACCACGGTGGGCGCGACGCCCGGCGTGGTGGGATTGGACGCGCTCGCATACACAACCCCGTTGACGAGTTGCATGTCATCGAAGCCGCCGCCATGCGCGGTCGGATTGACGGTCGCGCTGTAGCTCTTCTGCGTTCCTGTCGCGAGGTTGATGATGGTCAGTTCCGGATTTCCGTCTTCGTTCGCCATGACCCAGAGCTCGTTGGTGTCGCTGCGCGCGAGCAGCCCGTCGACGTGGCCAGGCGCCGTGTAGGTCTTCTGCAGGTTGGCGCTGAGGTCGTACTGGACGACGGCGTTCGTCAGGCTCGGGTTGGAGCCGTCCTTCACGTCGCCGGTCTGCTGGTAGCAGATGAATACCGTGTTGCCGGAAAGCACGATGGAGTCGGGCTTCTGCGTCGACGACGGCGCCTTCGCGAACACGCTGAGCGAGAAGCCGCTGGCGGTTGCGGTGTTGGCGACCGCGGGCGCCGACGTGACTGGATCGCTGTCTCCTCCACAGCCGGACAGCGCTACCGTGCTCATAGCGATGATGGTCAAGACGGATCTGTACATGTCGACGTTCCTGGTTGAGCGGGCTAGCGCCGCGGCAATGGGATTCCCTGCTCGACATGTCCACGCCGGACGGGAGCCGGAAATCTAGGTTCCGTCCCTGTCGATTGCGTGACAGCAAGGTGTGGAATGCCGGCTGGGGACAAATACCCGCAGGCTCGACCGAACGCAGCGTGAACGTCGGGTCGACCTCGCGATGCCGGCCTCGGCGACCTGCGCCGCCGCATCACCTCGACAGGTTGTCACGGGTCGATTGACGGTACTCGACCCAAGCGGGCCTGTTTCTTCGCAAGCGCGCCGCTTACCCGACCCACGACCGGATCACTTTTCGCGGTGGCGTACTTGACCGAAGTCCAGCCCTTGAACTCCGGATAGCCGATCAGCGGTCAGCCGACCCGAAAGCGGCCCCGCGCCGCCGGCCGGTCATGGCCGACAGCCGCTTCAGGGCACGAGGGAGAAGGTGACGTAACCCGAGCCCGCCTCGGCAAGCTGCCTGATTCCCGACGTGCCTGCACTGATCGCGACGAATTTGAGGCTCCGCTGAGTTTCCTTCGCGTGCTTCGCAAGCTCCAGGGCCGCGGTCAACCTGTCGCTGGCATGAGGCGCCAGATCGTTGTACGGAAGCTCGAGATTCGCTCCGGCTGTCATGAGCGAATTGAGATAGGGGGCTTTGAATGTGGTGTTGATCAAGTGACATCTCCGTCGTTTTCGGGAAGCATAGTCCTGGATCGACTGATCGCGGCGAGCAGCGGAGGCGGCAAGGGTCTGCCACGGGGTAGCCGCGCGGTCGACAGAGCGCCCGGCTCAGATCGATCGAGCAACGAGGATGACGCCGGCCTCCACCCACCGCTTCGCGCGCCGCGGGCCCATCCCGGGCAACGATCTATTTCGAGGCTTTCAGCCACGGCACGACCGCGCAGACAATCACCAGCGCGGCCCAGGTGATCATGCGGCCGTCGTGGCCCGTGATCACCAGCCCGGCCACCAGCACGGCCAGCCCGGCCGCGCTGGCCTGCCAGGCGAGCGTGAACCAGCGGGTGCGGGCCAGGCCGCGGCGCCAGAACAGCTTGCACAGCGCGGCGGTGAGCGCGCCCATGGCGACGGCCGGGAGCGCGAAGTTGGCGATGTGCCAGAACAGGTCCAGGGCGTCCAAGGTGGCGTCGTTTGATGGAAATCAAGGAAATGACCGCGACCGGGTGCCGCGGCGGCGGGCAGAAGACCCGCTGCGCCCCTTCGAGGGCAGGGTAATTTTATAATGCGGCCATGTCTGTGTTCGCGTTGGGCCTCAACCACCAGACCGCGCCCATCGACCTGCGCGGTCGATTCGCGTTTCCGCTCGAGCAGCTGTCCCCGGCGCTGAAGGCCCTCGTGCAGCAGGTCGGACGCCCCACGGCGGGCGGTGGCGTCATCGGCGCGCCCGAGGTGGCGCTGCTGTCCACCTGCAACCGCACCGAGCTCTACGTGGCGGCACCTGAGCGCAATGATTCGCTGGTGCGCCCGGTGGCCGACTGGCTGGCCGCGCAGGGCGGCGTCACCGGCGCCCACCTGCTCGACCACAGCTACGTGCTGGAGAACCGCGACGCGGCCCGCCACGTGTTCCGGGTGGCCTCGGGCCTCGACTCCATGGTGCTGGGCGAGCCGCAGATCCTGGGCCAGATGAAGCAGGCCGTGCGCGAGGCGGGCAACGCCGGCACGCTGGGCACCACGCTGCACCAGCTGTTCCAGCGCTCGTTCTCCGTGGCCAAGGAAGTGCGCACCTCCACCGAGATCGGCGCGCATTCCATCAGCATGGCCGCCGCCGCGGTGCGCCAGGCCACGCAGCTGTTCGGCGACCTCGACAAGCTGAGCGTGCTGTTCGTGGGCGCCGGCGAGATGATCGAGCTGGTCGCCACCCATTTCGCGGCGCGCACGCCCAAGCTGATGGCCGTGGCCAACCGCACGCTGGAGCGCGGCGAGAAGCTGGCCGTGCGCCTGGGCGCGCAGGCCATGCGCCTGGCCGACGTGCCCACGCGCCTGCACGAGTTCGACATCGTCATCTCGTGCACCGCCAGCACGCTGCCCATCATCGGCCTGGGCGCCGTCGAGCGCGCGCTGAAGACCCGCAAGCGACGCCCGATGTTCATGGTCGACCTCGCCGTGCCGCGCGACATCGAGCCCGAGGTGGCGCAGCAGCGCGACGTCTACCTCTACACGGTGGACGACCTCTCCGAGCTCGTGCGCAGCGCCGGCGCCAAGCGCCAGGCGGCCGTCGAGCAGGCCGAGGCCATCATCGACGCCGGCGTGCTGGGCTTCTCGCACTGGCTCGACCAGCGCGCCACCGTGCCGCTGATCCAGGCCCTCACCCGCCAGGCCGACGACTGGCGCAGCGCCGAGCTGCAGCGCGCGCGCAAGGCGCTGGCCAAGGGCGACTCGGTCGACGCGGTGCTCGAGGCGATGAGCCGCGGGCTCACGCAGAAGATGCTTCACGGCGCGCTGGCCGAGCTGCGCACCAGCGAAGGCGAGCAGCGCCATCGGCTCACGGACGCCGTCACGCGGCTGTTCCTGCGCCAGTCCACGCGCGATCCGGCCGACCCGGGCCTGTAGCGACGCGAACCTCGCCCGAGGCGTCGCCGACGACGCCCGCATGCCGAGCCGCCCTGGCCGCTCGCCGCTTCGCACGCTTTTCGGACCCGCCCATGAAAGACTCCCTCCGCCAACAGTTCGACCGCCTCGGCATGCGCCTGCAGGAGCTCGACGCGCGCCTGGCCGACCCGGCCTCCACGAACGACATGGCGAAGTTCCGCGAGCTCGCGCGCGAGCAGTCGGAGGCCTCCGAGATCGTGGAGCTGTATCGCCGCTTCACGCAGCGCGAGGCCGATCGCGCCGCCGCGCGGGAGATGCTGGACGCGGGCGACGACGACGCCGGGATGGTGGCGATGGCCCGCGAGGAGATCGCCGCCTGCGACGCCGACCTGGAGGCGCTGGACGCCGCGCTGCAGGCCACGCTGCTGCCGCGCGACCCCGACGACGAACGGCCGGCCTTCGTCGAGATCCGCGCCGGCAGCGGCGGCGAGGAGTCGGCGCTGTTCGCGGCCGACCTGCTGCGCATGTACCTGCGCTACGCCGAGCGCCAGGGCTGGCGCAGCGAGATCATGAGCGAGAGCCAGTCCGACCTGGGCGGCTTCAAGGAAGTGGTCGTCCGCCTGGAGAACCCGGGCGGCGCCCGCGGCCTGGCCGCCGCCACGCAGGGCGTCTACGGCCAGCTGCGCTTCGAGTCGGGCGGCCACCGGGTGCAACGCGTCCCCGCCACCGAGACCCAGGGCCGCGTCCACTCCAGCGCCTGCACGGTGGCCGTTCTGGCGGAGCCCGACGCCGCCGCCGAGGTCACGCTGAACCCGTCCGAGCTGCGCATCGACACCTTCCGCGCGAGCGGCGCCGGCGGCCAGCACATCAACAAGACCGACAGCGCGGTGCGCATCACGCACATCCCCACGGGCATCGTCGCCGAGTGCCAGGACGACCGCTCGCAGCACCGCAACAAGGCCAAGGCGATGACCGTGCTGCTCGCACGCCTGCAGGGGCGCGAGCGCGCGGAACGCGAGGCGCGCGACGCGGCCGAGCGCAAGAGCCTGATCGGCTCGGGCGACAGCTCCGACCGCATCCGCACCTACAACTTTCCGCAGGGCCGGCTCACCGACCACCGCATCAACCTCACGCTGTACAAGCTGGCCGCGGTGATGGAGGGCGACCTGGGCGAGGTGGTGGGCGCGCTGCGCGCGGCGCGGGCGCAGGAGCAGCTCGCCGCGCTGGAGGCGGGCGCTTGACGACCGTCGACGCCGCGCTGCGGACGGCCCGCGCGCTGGGCGTCGAGCGCCTCGATGCGCACCTGCTGCTGGCCCACGTGCTGGGGCAGTCACGCGCCTGGCTGCTGGCGCACGGCGACGACACGCTGCCGCCCGCGCACGCGGCGTCCTTCGAGGCCCTGGCAGCACGGCGCGCCGCCGGCGAGCCCTTCGCCTACCTGGTGGGCGAGCGCGAGTTCCACGGCCTGGCGCTGGCCGTCGGCCCGGGGGTGCTCGTGCCCCGGCCCGACACCGAGACGCTGGTCGACTGGGCGCTGGAGCTGCTGCGGGACGAACTGCGCGACGTGCCCGCGCCCGCCGTGCTGGACCTGGGCACCGGCAGCGGCGCGATCGCCCTGGCCGTGAAGAACGCCTGCTCGCGCGCGCGGGTGTGGGCGGGCGAGCGCAGCGCGGACGCGCTCGCGGTCGCGCGCGCGAACGCCGCCCGCCTGGCGCTGGACGTGCACTTCGCGCACGGCGACTGGTGGGACGCGCTGGACGCCGCGGCGCCGCCGTTCGACCTGGTGGTGAGCAACCCGCCCTACATCGTGGCCGGCGACCCGCACCTTGCCGACCTGGCGCACGAGCCGCTGGCCGCGCTGGTGGCCGACGAGGACGGCCTGGGCGACATCACGCGCATCGCCGCGGGTGCGCGCGGCCGGCTGCGCGTCGGCGGCTGGCTGCTGTTCGAGCACGGATGGGCGCAGGCGCCGGCGGTGGCGGCCATCCTGGCGAACGCCGGGTTCGGCGACGTGCGGACCCGCGCCGACATCGAGGGCCGCGCCCGCTGCACCGGCGGCCGGCTCCTCGCCTGATCCCCTCTTTGTAGACCCGGCGCCCGAAACCCGCAAGCGCCTTTTCCGCGCTATCGTGACGACGTCTCTGAAAAGTCTCCGGAGGTAATGAAGCAGGCAAAACCGTGCTGTTTGCCGATATCTTCAGCACGACAGCAGGCGTAGCATCGATTTTCTGGAGTCTGGTTTTAGCCTCTTGAGGCGAATTCGGGAGCCGACCATGGGTCATTCGCAGTCGACACGGCGCGTCACGCGCCCCCTCCGGGCCGCCACGATGGCGGGACTCGCGGCGCTGACGCTGGGGGCGCAGGCCCAGGGATTAACCCAGCGAACTCCAGACAGCACGTACGGCGGCCACCTCTCGGCCGAGTATGCGCTCACAAACTTCCACGCGACGAGCAACTCCATCCGGCTGCTCGGCGACTACTACTTCTTCGATCCGTCCGCCGGCAGCAACGGCCCGCTGCTCGGTGGATTCCGCGCCAGCACCGGCATCGTCGGCCTGGCCCAGCCCCTGTCGCTGTACGAAACGCGGCCCGATCCCTTGCAGAACCTGCCCTACGTCGGCCTGGGCTACAGCCGCCTGTACTTCAACAGCCAGCTGAGCCTGAACGCCGATTTCGGCCTCGCGTCGCAGAATCGCGGGCACGGACTGTTCAGCAGCCCCAGCAGCCTGGACGACGTCACCAGCCAGTTGCGCTGGGCGCCCATCATGGCGGTCAACGTCCGCTATTCGTTCTGAGCCCTTTCGGGAGCGAAGCCCGGCCGTTTCGCATATAAACGCAGGATCCGCGCCCGCGTGCGCCTCCTTCCGAATTGCACCGCCATGTCCGACGTCCAGCAACGCATCGATGACCTCGTCAAGAACAACAAGATCGTGTTGTTCATGAAGGGTACCGCCCAGTTTCCCCAATGCGGCTTTTCCGGCCGCGCCGTCCAGATCCTGAAGGCCTGCGGCGTCACCGAGCTGAAGACGGTCAACGTGCTGGAGGACGGCGAAGTGCGCCAGGGCATCAAGGACTATGCCAACTGGCCCACGATCCCGCAGCTGTACGTCAACGGCGAGTTCGTCGGCGGCTCGGACATCCTGATGGAGATGTACGAGTCCGGCGAACTGCAGCCGCTGCTGGCGAATTGATCCCCCCCGAAGCGCCTTCGGCGCCTCCCCCCGGGGGGCGCCCCCAGCGGCCCGGCAGAGCCGGTTCCGCGGCGGCCGCTTGGATGGGCGTCCCCGTGGACTCTACGGATCTGGGATGGGTGGCCTGAGTTCGGCTCCGGCGATCATCGTCGGCATCACCGGCGCCTCGGGCGCCGCGTACGGCGTGCGCCTGCTGGAGCGCCTGCGCGAGCTGGGCGCCGAGACCCACCTGGTCGTCACGCCCTCGGGCGTCATCAACGTTCACCACGAGCTGGGCCTGTCGCGCGACGAGCTCGCGGCCCGGGCCAGCCACGCCTGGCCGGTGGGCGACATCGGTGCCTGCATCGCCAGCGGCAGCTTCGGGGCGCGGGCGATGGTGGTGGCGCCGTGCACGATGAAGTCGCTCGCGGCCATCGCCCACGGCTTCGGCGACAACCTGCTCACGCGGGCCGCCGACGTCATGTTGAAGGAACGCCGCCGCCTGGTGCTGATGGTGCGCGAGACACCGTTCAACCTGGCCCACCTGCGCAACATGACCGCCGTCACCGAGATGGGCGGCGTCGTCTTCCCGCCGCTGCCGGCGTTCTACAACAAGCCGCAGACCATCGCCGAGATGGTGGACGACACCGTGGAGCGCGTCATCGAGATGCTGGGCGTCGATGGCGCCACGCCGCGGCGCTGGAACGGCCTGTAGCCCTCAGCGCGACGCCGCGGACGCGGCCGCCGCGCGCGGCTCCGCCCACTCCCAGCGCTTGCGGGCGCCGAGCACCATGTCCGGATACGCCGCCTGCCCGCGGCTGCCGTTGTAGCGGCCCAGCGCCATGAACAGGTCGCCCTTCTCGATGTCGAGATAGTGGCGCAGGATCACGCAGCCGAAGCGCAGGTTGACCTGCATCACGAACAGGCGAGCCGCGTCGCCATCGCCGATCTGGCGCGACCAGAACGGCATCACCTGCGTGTAGCCGCGCGCCCCGACGCTGCTGATCGCGTACTTGCGGAACCCGCTCTCGACCTGGATCAGGCCCAGCACCAGCGCCGGCTCCAGGCCCGCGCGCCGGCTCTCGTACCAGACGGTCTGCAGGAACTCGACGCGCTCGTGGCCTTCGCTCTTGCTCTTCTTGAGCCGCTCGCTCATCGCGCCGAGCCAGCGCAGGTAGGCCAGGCGCTGGTCGATGTTGTCGAACTTCAGCTCGGGCGGCGGGGCGCTCTGCGCGATGGCGGCGCTGAGCGCGGAGCGCACCGAGTCGGCCAGCGGCTCCTCGATCTGCGCGCCCGCGAACGCGGACGGCAGCCAGCTCGCCGTGATCGCGCCGGCGACCAGGGCGGCGACGGCCCGGCGCCGGAGCCGCGACGGCGTCATGCCGCCAGGCGTGCTCGCAGGTCGGCGACGATGTCGCCCAGCGCCACGGTGCTCGCCTTCTCTTCGCGGCGGCCCTGCACCTCCAGCTGGCCATCCTTGAGGCCGCGGTCGGAGATCACCACGCGTTGCGGCACGCCGATCAGCTCCCAGTCGGCGAACATCGCGCCGGGGCGCTCGCCGCGGTCGTCCAGCATCACATCGACGCCCACGGCCACAAGCTCGTCGTGCAGCTTGTCGGCGGCGGCCTTCACCTCGGCGCTGCGGTCGTAGCCGATCGGGCACAGCACCACCGTGAACGGCGCCAGGGCCACCGGCCAGATGATGCCGCGTGCGTCGTTGTTCTGCTCGATGGCGGCGGCCACCACGCGGGTGACGCCGATGCCGTAGCAGCCCATCTCGAACGGCTGGGGCTTGCCAGTCTCGTCGAGGAAGCTGGCGTTCATGGCCTTCGAGTACTTGGTGCCCAGGTAGAACACCTGGCCGACCTCGATGCCGCGGTCGATGGCGAGCACGCCCTTGCCGTCCGGCGACGGATCGCCGGCGACGACGTTGCGGATGTCGGCCACGAGGTCGGGCTCGGGCAGGTCGCGCACCCAGTTGGCACCGGTGTAGTGGAAGTCGGGCTCGTTGGCGCCGCAGACGAAGTCGCTCATGTTCGCGACGGTGCGGTCGGCGACGACCTTGACGGGCTTCTTCAGGCCGATCGGTCCCAGGTAGCCGGGCTTGCAGCCGAAATGGTCGTCGATCTCGGCCGGCGTCGCGAAGCGGAAGCCGTCCTTCAGGCCCGGTACCTTGCCGACCTTGACCTCGTTCATGTCGTGATCGCCGCGCAGCAGCAGCAGCCACACGGTGGCCTTCTTCACGTCGCCCTTGTCATCGAGTTCGTCCGTGGCCAGTACGAGCGACTTCACGGTGCTCGCGAGCGGCAGGTTCAGGAACGCGGCCACGTCGGCACAGGTGCTCTTGCCGGGCGTCGGGGTCTTCGCCAACGCGGTCGATGCGGCGCCGCGGACGGCGATCAGTGCGATGGCTTCGGCCGCCTCGATGTTGGCGGCGTAGTCCGATGTCGGGCAATAGGCGATCGCGTCCTCGCCGGTGTCGGCGATGACCTGGAATTCCTCGGACTTGTCGCCGCCGATGGCACCCGAATCGGCCGCGACGGGCCGGTACATCAGGCCGAAGCGGTCGAAGATCGCGCGGTAGGCGTTGCGCATCACGTGGTAGCTCTCGATGGCGGCCGCCTCGCTGCGGTCGAACGAGTACGCATCCTTCATCGTGAACTCGCGGCCGCGCATGATGCCGAAGCGCGGACGGCGCTCGTCGCGGAACTTGGTCTGGATCTGGTAGAAATTCTTGGGCAGCTGCTTGTAGCTGCGCAGTTCCTGGCGCGCGATGTCGGTGATCGCCTCCTCGGAGGTGGGCTGCATCACGAAGTCGCGGTCATGGCGATCCTTCAGGCGCAGCAGCTCGGGGCCCATCTTGCTGAAACGGCCGCTTTCCTCCCACAGCTCTGCGGGCTGGACGACCGGCATCGAAAGTTCGACGGCGCCGGCGCGGTTCATTTCCTCGCGCACGATCGCCTCGACCTTGCGGATCACCCGCAGGCCCATGGGCATGTAGTTGTAGATGCCGGCGCCGAGCTTCTTGATCATGCCCGCGCGGGTCATGAGCTTGTGGCTGGTCACTTCCGCATCGGCGGGGGCTTCCTTGAGCGTGGAAACGAAGAACTGGGAGGCTTTCATGGGCGCAAGGTTACCGGGTTGTCATCAACGAATCACGATTCCTGGGGGCGGCATGCGGAAAAACGCGAACTCGTGTTTTATGTACTGCCGGTGCAATAATGGTTGCAGTTAAAGAATCGGGGTCAGATTATGCTCGACCGAGAGGGCTTCAGGCCCAACGTCGGCATTGTGCTGCTCAACTCGCGCAACCAGGTGTTCTGGGGAAAGCGTCTACGCACGCATTCCTGGCAATTCCCGCAAGGGGGCATCAAATACGGCGAGTCGCCCGAGCAGGCGATGTTCCGCGAGCTCCATGAGGAGGTGGGGCTGCTGCCCGACCACGTGAAGATCCTCGCGCGCACGCGCGACTGGCTTCGCTACGAAGTGCCCGAGCACTACATCCGCAAGGATGCCCGCGGCCATTATCGCGGCCAGAAGCAGATCTGGTTCCTGCTCAAGCTCATGGGTCGCGACAGCGACATGAACCTGCGCGCCACCGACCATCCCGAATTCGACGCCTGGCGCTGGAACGACTACTGGGTGCCGTTGGACGTGGTGATCGAATTCAAGCGCGGCGTCTACCAGCTGGCGCTCACCGAACTCGCGCGCTTCCTGCCCAAGACGAACTACCACAACCGGTACCTGCGCGGCGGCCCGCGCGGGCCGCGCGACGATCACGACCTGCACAGCGACCTGCCGCCCGACGCGGTGGAGAACGAGACGCTGCTCGACCCGCGGCCGCCGGCGGACGATCTCGCCGCGCGCTGACCGCGCGATCCGGCGCGTCAGCCCAATACCAGATTGTCGCGGTGCACCAGCTCGGGCTCGTTCGCGTAGCCCAGCGCCGCCTCGATCTGCGACGACGGCTTGCGTGCGATGAGGCGCGCCTCGGCCGACGAGTAGTTGGCCAGGCCGCGCGCCACCATGCGGCCGTCGAGCGCGCGCACCGCGATCACGTCGCCGCGGTGGAATTCGCCCTCGACCTCGCGCACGCCGATCGGCAGCAGGCTCTTGCCTTCCTCGCGCAGCTTGGCCGCGGCGCCGTCGTCCACCACCACCGCGCCGCGCAGCTGCAGGTGGTCGACCATCCAGCGCTTGCGCGCGGCGACCTTGGCGGTCTGCGCGGCCAGCAGCGTGCCGATGGGCTCGCCGGCGGCCAGCCGAAGCAGCACGTCGGGCTCGCGGCCCCAGGCGATGACCGTGCTGGTGCCCGAACCGGCCGCGCGCTTGGCGGCCAGGATCTTGGTGAGCATCCCGCCGCGCCCGATGGACGAGCCGGCGCCGCCGGCCATGCGTTCGAGTTCCGGGTCGCCCGCGCGGGCGCGCGCGACGAACGTGGCGTCGGGATTCCTGCGCGGGTCGGCGGTGTAGAGGCCCGGCTGGTCGGTGAGGATCACGTAGGCGTCGGCGTCCACCAGGTTGGCCACGAGCGCGCCAAGGGTGTCGTTGTCGCCGAACTTGATCTCGTCGGTGACCACCGTGTCGTTCTCGTTGATGACCGGGATCACCTTCAGGCCCAGCAGCGTCACGAGCGTGGAGCGGGCGTTGAGGTAGCGTTCGCGGTCGGCCAGGTCGGCGTGCGTGAGCAGCACCTGCGCGCTGCCGAAGCCGTGCTCGCGCAGCTTGCTCTCGTACATCTGGGCCAGGCCCATCTGGCCGACGGCGGCGGCGGCCTGCAGCTCGTGCAGCTCCTTCGGCCGCGCCGTCCAGCCCAGGCGCTTCATGCCCTCGGCGATGGCGCCCGACGAGACCATCACGATCTCGCGGCCAGCCTGGCCCAGCGCGGCCATCTGGCGGCACCAGTTGCCGATGGCCTCGGCATCGACGCCGCGGCCTTCGTTGGTGACCAGGCTGGAGCCGACCTTGACGACGATGCGGCGCGCGTTGCGCAGCTCGTCGTTGATCGCGGCGCCTGCCGCGGAGGACGCCGCGTCGGCCGTCATGCCGCGCGCGTGCGGCGCCGCACGGGCGCGGCCGGGGCGGCGGTCTCGAGCTCGGGTTCGGGCTCGAGGGGGGCGAAGCGCGGATCCACCGGCTCGTCGTTGTCGGCCTTCGCGGCCTTGGCCACGACCTTCCTGGCGCCGCGTACCGGACGCACCGGTTCGTCGACGACCGGAGCGGCCACGGGCATCGTCTCCTCGAAGCGCGGATCGGCCGGCGGCGCCAGCTGCTCCACCTGCGCGTGCACGTGCTCGTAGATGGCGTGCAGCATCGGCTGCAGGCCTTCGCGCGCGAGGGCCGAGATCTGGAAGACCGGGCCCTTCCACTTGAGGCGCTTGATGAAGTCCTTGCAGTGCGCCTCGCGTTCCTCGGTGGGCACCATGTCGAGCTTGTTGAGCACCAGCCAGCGCGGCTTGGCCGCCAGCTCGGGGTCGTACTTCTCGAGTTCCTTGACCAGCGCCCTGGCCTGCTTGACCGGATCGACGCCGTCGTCGAACGGCGCCATGTCGATCACGTGCAGCAGCAGCCGGGTGCGCTGCAGGTGGCGCAGGAACTGGTGGCCGAGGCCGGCGCCTTCGGCGGCGCCCTCGATCAGGCCGGGGATGTCGGCCACGACGAAGCTCTTCTCCGGGGCGACGCGCACGACGCCGAGGTTCGGATGCAGCGTGGTGAACGGGTAGTCGGCGATCTTCGGGCGCGCGTTGGAGATCGCGGTGATCAGCGTGGACTTGCCGGCGTTGGGCATGCCCAGCAGGCCGACGTCGGCCAGCACGCGCAGCTCGAGGCGCACCTTCTTCTCTTCGCCCGGCCAGCCCGGCGTCTTCTGGCGCGGCGCGCGGTTGGTGCTGGTCTTGTAGTGCAGGTTGCCGAAGCCGCCGTCGCCGCCCTTGCAGAGCAGCACCGGGACGTCGGGCTCGACGAGCTCGGCCAGGATCTGGTCGGTCTCGAAGTCCTTGATCATCGTGCCCACGGGCACGCGCAGCACGATGTCCTCGGACGCCGCGCCGAACTGGTCGGAGCCGCGGCCCGGCTCGCCGTTGCGCGCCTCGTGGCGGCGGTTGTAGCGGTAGTCGATCAGCGTGTTCAGGTTGCGGTCGCCCACGAACCAGACGCTGCCGCCCTTGCCGCCGTTGCCGCCGTTGGGGCCGCCGAAGGGAATGCACTTCTCACGACGGAAGCTCATGCAGCCGGCGCCGCCATTGCCAGCGGCGATGTCGATCACGGCTTCATCAACGAATTTCATGGGAAGGTCCTTCTTCTGGCGGCGACGCCGGCTTCATTGGAACAATAAACGAGAAAGCCCCGGCATGCCGGGGCTTACGCAAACCGAACTTGAAGCCAGCGTTGCGAATTACAACGGGGTCACGATGACCGTCTGGCGGTTCAGGCTGCCCTTGGTGGCAAACGAGATCTTGCCGTCGACCAGCGCGAACAGGGTGTGGTCGCGGCCCATGCCGACGTTGTCGCCGGCGTGGAACTTGGTGCCGCGCTGGCGCACGATGATGGAACCGGCCGAGACCGTTTCACCGCCGTAGGCCTTCACGCCGAGCATCTTCGGTTGGGAGTCGCGGCCGTTCCGGGTGGAACCGCCGCCTTTTTTCTGTGCCATGGTGCATTAGCTCCTGTGCAATGAGTTCGGGCAGATCAGACGCTTACGCGTTGATGGCCGAGATCTCGAGTTCGGTGAAGTGCTGGCGATGACCGCCATGCTTCTGGTAGTGCTTGCGACGGCGCATCTTGAAGATGCGAACCTTGTCGTGACGACCTTGGGCAACCACGGTAGCCTTCACGCTTGCACCCGCGACCAGGGGCGCGCCGACCGTCAGTTCCGCGCCGTTGCCGACTGCGAGAACCTGATCCAACACGATTTCCTGGCCAACGTCCGCAGCAATCTGTTCTACCTTAATCTTTTCGCCGGCTGCAACCTTGTATTGCTTGCCACCGGTTTTTACGACCGCGTACATATAGGACCTTTCAGTTGACTTCTTCTTGCCGGCCGGCTGAACGGCGTTGCCTGCCTCCCGGACGACGCGGTCGAAACTTGCATTTCGAGGGGTCGTCCCGGCCGGTGGAGCCCCGCATGTGGTCATGCGGTGGCAACCGGCCCAGGCACGCTGGGTTCAGCCAAAAGTCGGCGAAGCCCTCGATCATACCAGCAAGCACTGAAAACGTCAAAGCACGGGACGGTGCCCGGCCTCCAGCCGTCCAGGCTTCCTATAATGCCGGTTTCCCTTCCCGCGAACCGTCGTGAACGCCCCCCTCACCCACGCGCCCCTGCCCGCCGATCCGATGGCCGCCGAAATGCAGGCGGTCGACGAGGTCATCCGCCGCCGGCTGACGTCCGAAGTCGCGCTCGTCGACCAGATCGCGAACTACATCGTCGGCGCCGGCGGCAAGCGGATCCGTCCGCGCCTGGTGCTGCTGTTCTCGCGCGCACTGTCGTTCTCGGGCGCCAGCCGCTTCGAGCTGGCGGCCATCATCGAATTCATCCACACGGCCACGCTGCTGCACGACGACGTCGTCGACGAGTCGGCGCTGCGCCGCGGCCGCGCCACCGCCAACGCGCTGTTCGGCAACGCCGCCAGCGTGCTGGTGGGCGACTTCCTCTACTCGCGCGCGTTCCAGCTGATGGTGGAAGTGGGCCGCATGCGCGTGCTCGACGTGCTGGCCGACGCCACCAACGTCATCGCCGAGGGCGAGGTGCTGCAGCTGATGAACATGCACGACGCCGACCTGGCCGTCGAGGACTACCTGCGCGTCATCCGCTACAAGACCGCCAAGCTGTTCGAGGCCAGCGCGCGCCTGGGCGCCGTGATCGCCGACGCCCCGCGCGAGATCGAGGACGCCTGCGCCAACTTCGGCCGCTCGCTGGGCACCGCGTTCCAGCTGATCGACGACCTGCTCGACTACGAGGGCGACCCCGCCGCGCTCGGCAAGAACGTCGGCGACGACCTGCGCGAGGGCAAGCCAACGCTGCCGCTGCTGTTCGCGATGTCGCACGGCACGGCCGAGGAAGCCGCGCTGATCCGCCACGCCATCGAGCAGGGCGAGGTGGAACGCCTCGCCGAGATCGTGCAGATCGTGCGCCGCACCGGCGCCATCGACGCCACGCGCGCCGCCGCGCGCCGCGAGGCCGACCTGGCGCGGGAGCAACTGGCCGCGCTGCCCGAGACCGAGGCGAAGGCGCTGCTGCTGGAGCTGTGCGAGCGCTCCGTCGAACGCTCGTCCTGAGCACGTCGCGGCCGCCGGCTCTTGCCGAGGCCGCGAAAAATGTGCGAGAATCCTTAGCTCAGCGAAACGGAGCCCTGCTCCGAATCGAACGAGCCCGCAAGGGCCCCGCCAGGGGCTTTGCAGGCTTCGCTGAAACATCGGGGTGTAGCTTAGCCTGGTAGAGCGCTACGTTCGGGACGTAGAGGCCGGAGGTTCGAATCCTCTCACCCCGACCAGAATTCTCCTTGTATATCAAGGACTTGCAGAGCCCCACTTGATGGGGCTTTGTCGTTTCTGGCCGATTTGGTGGCAATTTGGTGGCACGGGCGCCTCTTTCGCACACCGGATCCACGACGCAGATAACCCCGGCACCCTAGACCTTGCTCCCACTTCGGAGCATCGTCATGGCATCCATCGAGAACAAGTCGCGCTACGTCGTCACCGTCAAAGGCAGCGACCAGCGCACCCGTGCGTTCAGCCACAACCGCCTGGCCGACGTCAAACGCTACATCAGCGAGCTCAAGGCCGCCGACCTCAAGCCCCAGGTCCACCGCACCAACGACAGCTACGTGATTCGCGTGCGCGAGCGCGGGCACGTGACGCAGACCCTGAGCGCGTCGAGCGAGCAGGAAGCCGTCGACATCAAGGCGCGCATCGAGCTCGAGCGTCGCGGCAGCCTGTTCATCGACTACGCCAAGGGCCGGCGCTTCAGCTTCGCCGACCTCATCGCGCGCTACTTGCGTGAGGTAGCACCCCGACACAAGGGGTTCGAAGTCGAGGGCTACATCCTCAACGCCATCCTGGACGACGCGGGGCTCCCGCGGGTGGACATGGCGCAGGCGTATGCGGCGCACAAGGCCCCGCACCCCAGCCTTGCCAGCAAGACTTTCCGGAAGCCCTCGGGCAAGGCCATCAGGACACCGACGCCGACCTCGTGCTTCATCCTCAAGCCGTTCGCCGACGTCGTTCCAGACGACTTCAACGACTACCGCGACGAGCGCAGCCTGGACGTCAAGCCGGCCACGGTCAGTCGCGAGCTCGACCTGTTCTCGGCGATCTGCGCCATCGCTATCGACACCTGGCGCATTCCAGTCGCCAAGAGCCCGATGGATGGCGTCGACCGCAAGGGCTTCTACAACGAGCGCGACCGGCGCCTGAAGCCCGGAGAAGAGGCACGCCTGTTGAGCGCTGCAGTCGAGGAAGACCGCAGGCGCGGCATCGCTCAACGCCTGGACGAACTCGTCGAGGCCGAGCGCGAGCAGGCCCTGGCATCGGGAACCACCTACCGACGCAAGATGCTCATCCAGGAGGCGCGCGAACGCCACCGCGCCGAGGCCGAGGCGACCTATGTGCACGTCCCGACCATGGAGGCGTTCATCCATTTCCAGCTCATGACCGCCGCCCGCCGCAGCGAGACGCTCTCGCTGCCTTGGGCCAGCGTCGACTTCGCTCAACAGACCGCGTTCATCGCCGAGACGAAGAACGGCCGCCCGCGCACCCTGGCCTTGCGGCGCGATCTCCTCGACCTCCTGGAAGAGCTCCCCAGGGCGACGACCGCCGTCTTCGACATCACCCTGGACGGGCTGCGCAAGGCCTGGTCGCGCATCTGCGCCAGCGCCGGGCTCACCGGGGACGATGCCCTGCACGTTCACGACCTCCGGCACGAAGCCATTTCGCGCGTAGCGGACGCCGGCAGCCTGTTGCCGGGCGGATTCTCTCTTGTCGACCTTCAGGCGTTCAGCGGACATCGGGACACCCGCATGTTGCTGCGGTACACCCATCTGTGCATGCCGAGCTTCGCGAAACGGCTGGACGCGGTCTTCAAAGCCAAGAATCAGACGACCGACCATGCTGGTCGTCGCCGCCTGCGCCGCGGCGCCGCCCTGACCATGAATGAACTCGTACAGGTGCCGGATGCGGATGCGCCCTGCATCGCGCCTCTCGTCGGGCAGCTCAAGGAGCCAACGCCAACGCAGGAGGCACAGAACGACTACTCCAGCGGCGACGTCCAACCCGTCAGCAACGTGCTGCCGTTCCGCCGCCGTACCGCATAGTCCGCCGCCTCAGGCTCGAACGCGACAGCTTGATCACGATCCGCCGCCGTGTCGGCCGCAAGAAAGACGCCGCCGGAAATGCCGGCGGCGTCGTCAGTCAAGGAATGACTTGAGGGTCAATGCAAGGGAAGGTTCTGCTGCTTGGGTGTCTGCCCGTCCAGCCCCAGCAAACCTCTGCCGACGTGTACGAATGTGCCAATCGACCGGACCCTCCTCGGGTCGAGTCCGGCTGCAGCCATGCCGGTCGGGCTGCAAGCGTCCGCCAACGCGCGATGCGCCAACGCGAGGTACCGGTCGAGTTCCATGGGCGCCGCATAGGCGAGCTGGTCGATGTTGCTCAACGTCTCCAGGGGGGCGCCGAACGTCTCCAGTCGCCGGCACTCCTTTCCGACGAACCCGACGTGGAACTGGTTGCTCTCCTTCGAGGTTTCAAGCAGCTGCGCGACCTCAGGGTCGCCGCAGTCCATCGCCGCCACGCAAACGTGGCGACCGGCCCGCAAGATGACGAGGCAGACCATCTCTTTGGCGGGCACCATAAGGCCCAGCTTCATTTGCAGTTGCTGGTTTGCCTGAAGCGCGAGCTCCATCTGTGGCGATGGCTCCAGCATGAGCGCCAACTTTGAGCCGAGCACCCAAGCCGACGCGTCATCGACGCGCTTGCTGGCTTCCAAGTCCACGATATAGGCTGGACGCAGCATCGTGTCGGCCGCGCTGGCGGAGTAGTGGTTCGAGTTCCGTTTCATTCAAGGTTCCTGGTTCGAGACCAATCGTCTCGATCCGTGTAGCAACCGCTTGAACAAAACTCGAGCACAGTGCTCGAAAGCTTTTTCCCATGCAGGCCCGGGCAGCAATCCTTCGCGTTCTGACTAGGGGTTCGTCATGTTCTGGGACGTGAACATGACGAACCCCCAATGAAAGGATCGTGCGTCCAGCGCGTATACAAAGCTCAAGATCACAGGAGGTCGCGATCACAAGGCATCGAGAGAAGGGCCCCGCGAGTCGTTCGACTCGCGGGGCCTGTTGCCCGAAATCATGCCTTGCGTTTCCGCAGGCCAAGCGAGGAGCCAGGGCGCGACTCGACGCTTGAAGGAGCCGGCGTTTCGTCAGAGACGCTGGACATCCACTTGCCACGGCTGGTCGACCTTTCGCGTCGATGTCACCGTGATGGACAGGAGTACCTTCAAATCGTCCAACAGCTCACCGTCTGCTTGCGCCGCAGCCAAGGCGCCAGGCATGAACCCAATCTCGAAGACGCTGACGCCGCGGCGGGGACGCCGGACGAACGCGAATCGGTGCAGCACGCGCGACAGCACCGCCCTGACATGGTGAACATCCGGCTCGCCGGCAATGAGCCGGCGTACGAGCGGCTCGATGTCGACCTCAAGCTGCGCCTTGACGGCTGCAGGCTTGAGCGCGGCGCTGCGTTCACGCACCTGGGCAAGCCGCGCCTCGGCCGTTTTGAGCGCGGGGACGATTGACGCCAGCTCGCTCTCCACGGCTTCGTCACCGATGAGCGGGTTCGCCCCCAGCTTGAGCAATCGCGCCTTCGACGCCGCGAGCGCTCTCACCTCGTCCGCAAGACGTTCCTCCTCATCGGAGCGCGGTGCCTCCAGTCGCTCCTTCAACCGTCGCTGGAACTCCGTCCTGACGTCGGCGCCCAGCGCCAGCACAAGCGCCGCATGCAGGGCCTGGGTCGCCGCGGGGATGGAGGTGTAGCCCATCCAGGAATCTGCTGCCTGCGCACGATACTTCTGCTCGCAGCTCGGGCAGTTAGCGGCCCCCGACTTTCCGATGACCTTGAGGGAAAGCTTGCTGCCGCAGTCCCCGCATCTCACCAGGCCTGCCAGGACGTGACGGACTCCACCTCGTATGGCCTGCTTCGACGGCGGATTGCACGCGAACCACAGCGCGTCGTCCACGATTCGATAGGTCTCACGCGCAAAGCTCATGAGCTTCGGGGTTTGACGCTTCTTCTTGAGCTTTGCCCGCGTGAACGCGGATCCCTGATACACGACCACGCCGCGATAGACCGGATTGGCAAGCACCCGATGGACGGAAGCCGCCCGCCAGGTTGAAGGCTGTCCATCCCTGCCCGCGCGCGGCGATGCGATGCCTCGCGTGTTCAGCTCGGCGGCGATGCGAGACGACGACATGCCGGCCTTGCGCATGTTGTACATCTGCCTGACGATGCCGGCGTTGTGCTCGTGAATCAGCCAGCGCGCGCCCCTCACCTTGCTTCCGGTCTGGAGGCGCAGCGGGTCGAGCATGTAGCCGAAGGCCGGCGCGGACAGCATGCCGCCTTCCGAGAGCACACCGTGCATGCTGTTCGAAGTGCGATTCGAGACGTTGCGTACTTCCTGTCCGGACATCATCAACGCGAGCATCCACTGCATTTCCCAGTTCGGACGGCGCGTGTCGATGCCGTCGCCGGTAATCACGACGACCCCCGTTTCGCGAACGCGCCGCAAGAGCAACGCACCGTCCGCCTCGTCCCGGGTCAGCCGCGACAGCTCGTACGCGAACACGAAGTCGATGAGCCTGGCGTCCCACGCGTCCAGCAGTCGACGGAACGCCGTGCGCTTGGCCATACCGGAGGCTTGGCCCGTGACCGCATGGTCGGCGTACAGGTCGTCGTCGAGAATCGTCAGGCCTTCTTTTGCCGCGAGTTCTCGGCACTTTCGGACTTGATTCTCAATCGACGTCTCGTCTTGCTTGTCGGTTGAGTAGCGCATGTACGCTGATGTTCTTGACATGGTTCTTCTGAAGTCTTTTTATTGAGGGTGTTGATGGCGATGTCGACAAGAAGGTCGACGAGTTCGTCTAGCGACGGGTTCATGGTGTTCTTTCAAATGGCCCGGGACGATCGCGCGCTCACCGCGATCACCGTGCTTCGGTTCCTGAGGTCGCCAGCGAGGCGACGGAAGTGGCTCTTCACCCGTGTAGCAACCGATCCTGAGAGAGCCCCGCCGCGCAAACGGCGGGGCAATCAAGTGGGATGGTCAGTTGAGGGTCGACGACGAGGGTCGCAGGTCTTCGAATGGCGTCACGACGGCGACGGTGACCTTGGCGAACGCCAAGTCGTCCAGGCTCAAGCGCCGAAGGCCCTCGGGCTCATGCAGCGCCGTCATCACCTCGTCGATGGCCGCTGTAAGCGCCTCGAACGAGCAGGGCTCCGAGAGCTCGGCCAATCGGCCGAGCCATTGCGTCATCTCGCAGATGTCCGCATCGACGACGCACAGGTGCTTGTCGCTCCGCAGGCCGAACCGCAACGCGCCGTCCGCGATGCCGTCACCGAGCCACCGCCGAACGGAAGGCTCGGCGACGTCGTACAAGACGATGGCCACGTCGCTCGCGCTGCGCATCATGGTCATGCCCATGACGCTGGTGCCAAGCTCGAGAATGGCCGTGCGAGTCGGCACGTTCCCGAACTGACGCACGTACGCCGTGATGCCGCTGTCCAGGGGAACGACAGGCACCGGCCCGACGCGAACGGGAATGTCCTTTCGGTAGGGCAGATGCAGGAGGCGAGCTTGGGCGAGGTCGATGTCGAAGGTGCGGGTCTGGAAGAGAGTCATGTGAGTGGTCTAGCTTGGTTGCGGGTCTCACCGCAGATGCGGTAACGCGTGTAGCAACCTCGCCCGCAGATCCGCGTCCAAGCTCGAAAATAATTAACGGAGCACCCAATAAGATCTTCTGGCCGACGGCTTCACACAGGTCGGCCGAGGCGTCCTCCGTGAGAATGGCGCCGCTCCCCCCGGCGAATACGCTGGATTCCAGAATCGTCTCCAGCCGAAGCGATCGAACCTGGACATCAGCGAACTCCGTGCGCGACTTCAGCGCGCTCTCGAGTCGACACGCCTCTGACATGGACATCACCGCGCCACACTCGGCGCCGAGTGACCAGCCACGACGGAACGACCGCGTCCATGCCTCCTCGTAGAACGGGAACCGCTCACAGCGTGTCGCGTGGTCCACCGGCTCTATCCGAGCGGTGGCCCACCTGACGCGACCCTTCGGGTTCGTGTACAGCGCAAGAGCCTCGGCGCACGACGTCTCGAATTCAGGCAGGCTTCGCGGCGCATACAGCAAGCGCACCCTTCCGTCAGCATCCCGACGGCCGTCGCGCGCTGACAGCCATGCGGAGATCGCGTGCAGCAGTTCGACGGACTCGCAGTCGTTCATCAGAGGCAGAAGCCGCAGCGAGCGTCCCTGCTGCCCATCCAGGATTTCGGTGACTCCGGGCTCGATGGCCTCCAACGTCGGCGTGCGCCAGCTTCCGTACCCAAGGTCAGCGACGACCTAACCGCCGTCCATTCACGGATAGCCCTGACCACGTCAGCCAGATTGAACGACCGACGCGCGAGTTCTTCGGCATTCGAGAGGCCGTCGCGCGCCTCCAGGGCGTATGGCATGCCAAGGTCGAAGTCGTAGGAGCGGCTCTCCGATGGCAAGCGCTTCAACAGGTAGGCCGGCGTGTGGCCCTCGTGGTTGAGCCGCACGACATATCGCTGCTCACTCATGCCCCACCTCCGACATCGGGCTGTGACCAAGCGTAGGTCCCGTTGGCATGGATGTGCCCGCGCATCGCCGGAAGGCGCAGGTGCTCGCAGAGCGCGCCCACGACTGCGTCCCTGCACGCACCCTGTCCGTCAGCAGCGACCTCCTCGGCCATCCTTTGCCGAACAAGCTGGTCGAGGACAGCCGCCGTTCGGTCTTCAGACTCCTCCGCCTGTCGCAATTGGCGAGCCAGCGCCTCGAGCTGGGCAACAGTCAAGGTATTGAACGCTTGGCCGTGCACCAGTCGGCACAGCGCGATGTGGCGAATGAGCAGGCTGGGGTGATTCAGTTCGACGGTGAGCGCATCAAGCCTCTTCTGGCTGTGCGAGCAAGTGGGGAGCATCCGGGATCCAATTGATCGTTGAGATCCCTCGTGTAGTCACCTGTACACCTTGCTCTATATTTGTTTTTCAAGCTAGACGCTCGCAAGTCCACAGTTTAAGAAAACACCTGTAAACCCTATTGCGTCGAGTGCCCGCGTGAAGCGAGAACAACTTCACGACGCTCCAACGGCACCTTCGACATGCGTGTCGAACTCTTGAACGAACTACGGCAAGGTGTTAAAATTGCACCCATACCCAACAGAAATGAAGCAGCGACCCCAAATGAGAAGGCACTAACTGGATCGAGATCCCATCCCGGGCTCGCATAGGAGAAAAAACTCCTGTGTAACTGACTCAAGGAGATTTCCATGACGTCAAGTCCAGTGGGGCAACTGCATCTGTTGCCTATTCGTCAAACTCAATCGGAGTTCGGGCCCGAACGGCTCGTCTTCATCCATGCTAGGCTGACGGCCGCCATCCCCTGGGCTGTGGCCAAAGCGGAACAATGGGACGCTGCCGGCCTTTATGAGGCGTGGGTCCCTAGCTGCCTCACCAATGCCCAAGCGGCAAGCTGCGCGATGTCGGCGTTCTTCGCTGAAGTCGCCGCGGAGCTGTCGAGCTTCGATTTTCGCGTATTCGACGGCGCGACCGGGCAGGTTTTGAGCTGCGACCCGCGCTTGCCACCCGGCGCTCTGGCGGATGCCTGTTCCAGCGTCAAACTCGTCGGGCATCTCGGCTAGATTAAATAGCCGCGCCAGATCCGATCGCGGTCAGCTTCAAGGGCTCTTGTCCTTGAGGTTTCATTAGTCCGCCATTCGGCTTCCATTTTAAATAATCAACTCGCCGCATTTTGCGGTGACGCGCCCGCGTGCGCAAAACCAATATTTTTTATGCTCAATACCGATTTCTCCCCCATCAACAACGCCAGGTTCTTTCATACCAACATCAGCGTCGCCCAGTATGTTTCAGGAGACCGTGGTTCCATGCTGATTTCAATGCACCCCGAACCCATCAATGCCTCTGAAGCGCTGGTCATCATGATGGCTGTCGAGGACCACGTCGAGGAGTCCGTCATCGCGCTATCCTACTGGGTCGGAGAGAAAAGGGTCACCTTCCTGATGGACATGCTGTCCGACAAGACGCTCCGCTTCTTCAAGACTGCCGTCCTCGGCTTGCCGACTATCTTCATGCGCGGGTCGGACCAGGTCGAATTCATCAGCATGAGCGAAGAGCAGCTCGCGATGTGGACCGCGGCTCGCGACGCCGTGGAGGCCCACCGCAAGGGTCGTGCAGCTAGGCGCGGCGCCGACTATCTGAAGGCAGCCTTCAGTCCGGACATGGTCGCCCACTACGCGATTCACCCGAACCAGCCTGACCGCCGTCCAAATGGGGTCCCGGGCGCGATGAGCATCACCGTGCTCTTCGATGAGTCGCATATGGACGGCGTCGTACTGCGGCGCTAAGTCGCCAGCCAAGGGTGCGCGCGCCAGCAATGATGGCGCGTTCATCCCGTCGTGCTCTGTCACCAAGATCGGAGCGGCAACCGAGCGACTCGCCACCAACGTGCGGTCCATAAGCGTGCCGACCAGCAGCAACAGGTCGCATCTTAGTCAGCTCCGCCGCCGGTGCAGAGATATAGCTTATTGCCTATTGAAGCGATACGCGCCAGCACGTGGCGCAGGATCACAACAGCAACCAATTACATGACCACAGAACTCGCCAACATCCGAACCACCGGCGCAAATCAAGCCGCGCTGACGCAGAACTCTCCCGCTGCCCACTTCGAACTCGGTTGTGGCTTCTGCCACTGGCTGCTGTGCTCGCTGGAGACGCTCGACATGAACACAGTTTCCCAGGATGAGCTCAGCCATCTGCTTGAACTTGCTGCCGCTGTCCAAGCCGCCCTATCAGTGCAAGTCTCCTCTAATGCGCCGAGCCAGCAGGGCCTAGCTGTGACGTTTCAGGAGGTTGTTCACCCGTCCGAGATTTGAGAAGCTGGAGTTACCACACAGCCAACTCTCAAATCCGGAGGACGGATGAACAGCCATAAGCATGCAAGACTGACGCCAAAAGGTCGA
>Ga0209455_1000567_pt1 | contig 24566 bp, 30 predicted proteins | sample AraplaCol_mCL_r2_FD_184275 | JGI IMG/M metagenome (GOLD analysis project Ga0209455, IMG submission 184275) | Arabidopsis root microbial communities from North Carolina, USA - plate scrape CL_Col_mCL_r2 (SPAdes) (version 2) | ecosystem: Host-associated > Plants > Roots > Endosphere | place: USA... | reverse complement strand
TCGCGCGGCACGACGGCGAAGGAGGCGACGCGCAGCTCGGCACCGACCGCCGCCGCGACGCCCGCGGCGCCCAGCACCAGCGCCGCTGAGGCGCCCGTGCCCCGGTAGGCGGCCGTGACCCGGCTCACGCGGGCGTCCTCCGCGGCGCGGTACCCGCGCGGGGCGAGGGCGACCGGAACGGGAGAGGCGTGCAGGAGGGTGTCGCTCTCGGCGCCGAGGGCGATGCGACCCGGGTGCCCTGCGGCTCCGGAGCCGACGACGATGAGGGACGCCTCCCGCTGCTCGGCGAGCTCCACGAGGCCGCGCCGAGCCGACGGGGCTTCGTGCAGCACGTATTCCGCGGCCGTCGAGCCTCCGAGGACGGCGGCGGCATGGTCGAGCGCGCCGTCGGCGTTCTCCTTCGTGTAGCCGCGCCACTCCGCATCCGCTCCTCCGGCCGTCGAGGGCCACGCGGGCGGGACGACGGCGGCCACGATGAGGTCCGCGCCGGAGGAGCGGGCGAGCATCGCGGCGAGGTGCAGCGCCGACGCCGAGCGGTGGGCGGGGTCGACCCCGACGACGATCCTCATCTCCGGCCGGCCTTCCGGCGCGCCGCCGCTTCGCGGATCTCGCTCTTGCTGGGCTGCGCGAAGTTGCTCGTGTACGGCGCGTCGCCGCCGGTGACCGCCTGTCCGGTCTGCAGCGCGGAGTGCTTCCGGCCGTAGAACCAGTAGAAGACGAGGAACGCAGCGGTCCAGATCAGGAAGACGGCGATCGTGATGAGGCGCAGCTGCGTGATGATCGCGATGCACCCCGCGATCGACAGGATGGGGATGGTCCAGCCGAACGGGAGGCGGAAGCCGCGCTCCAGCTCCGGCTCGCGCACCCGCAGGATGATCACGCCGAGCGACACGACGAGGAAGGCTACGAGCGTTCCGATGCTCGTCATCTCGGCCAGGAAATCGATCGGGATGACGGCCGCGAGGATGCTCGTGGCGATCATGACGATGACGGTGTTCCGCACCGGGGTCATCGACCGCGGGTTCACCTTCGCGAAGACCGGCGGGATCATCCCGTCCCGCGACATGGCGAACAGGATGCGCGTCTGCCCGTACAGCACGACGAGCGTCACGGAGAAGATGGAGATGATGGCGCCGATCGCGACGATGGTGCCCGGCCAGCTGGCGCCGACGATGTTCTGCAGGATCGCGGCGAGTCCCGCATCCTGGTTCTCGAACTTCGAGGGCGCCTGCGCGCCGAGGGCGGCGATGCTCGTGCCGACGTAGAGCACGATGATGATCAGCAGCGCGAAGATGATGGCGAGCGGCAGGTTCCGCTTGGGGTTCTTGCCCTCCTCGCCGGCCGTCGACACCGCGTCGAGGCCGACGAACGAGAAGAAGATGATCCCGGCTCCGCCGACGATGCCCGCGAATCCGGCGGGAGCGAAGTTGTGGAAGTGGTCGGCGTTCCACCCCGTGAACGCGACCGCGCAGAAGAAGACGACGACAGCGATCTTGATGACGACCATGATGCTGTTCACCGTCGTGGACTCGCGCGCTCCGCGCAGGAGCAGCAGCGAGCAGAGCACGATGACGATGACGGCGGGAACGTTGACGATGCCGCCCTGCTCGGGAGCTTGGGAGAGCTGGACGGGGAGCTGCCAGCCGACGAGGTTCTGCAGCAGCTGGTTGACGTACTGCGACCAGCCGACGGCGACCGCGGCCGTTGAGACGCCGTATTCGAGCAGCAGACAGGCCCCGACGGCCATCGCCGTGCCCTCGCCGAGCGTCGCGTAGGCGTAGGAGTAGGTGGAGCCCGAGACGGGGACGGCGCCGGCCATCTCGGCGTAGCACAGCGCGGTGAGGCCGGCGACGACGCCGCCGATGACGAACGACCAGATCACGGCGGGACCGGCGACGGGGACCGCCTGGGACAGGATGAAGAAGATACCGGTGCCGAGGGTCCCGCCGACGCCGATCATGGTCAGCGAGAACAGGCCGATGCTTCGCTTGAGCTGGGCCTCACCCGCTCCCGGAGGCGTCGTGGGTTTCCTGCGCAGCAGCTGCTGGGCGATGGTGGGCATACCAGTCTCCTTCGAATGGCGGGGCAATCGGATCCGCCATCCATCGTTGCGGTGGGCGCGGCCGACCAGAACCCCCAAAGTCCGCCCGACCCACATAGAGTGTATGTGGCTCGCTTCGCCGGTGAAGCGACGGCATCCATTCAGACAGGGCACGTGCATGGCAGATCTGAGGCAGTTCGAGGCGCTCAAGGCCGTACACGCCGAGGGCTCGGTCACCGCGGCCGCCCGTCGTCTGGGGTGGGGTCAGCCGACGGTCGACTACCACCTGAAGAACCTCGAGCGCCTGGTCGGTTCGCCGGTGCTGACGCGTTCGCCCCGTGGCAGCCGCCTGACCCCGGTCGGCATGCTGCTCCTCGAGCGGGCGCAGCAGATCCTGACGCTCAGCGAACGTGCGATCGGGGATGCGCGCGAGTTCAGCGAGCTCGGACGGGTGCGTCTGCGGCTGGGGACGTTCGCGACCGCGGCAGCCAGCATCCTGCCGTTCGTCGCGGCCGCGGTCGGCGACCTGGGGATCGGGATCGACGCGACGGTCGAGGAGGTCCCGGCGCTCGTCGATCGGATCAACCGCGGCGCGCTCGACGCCGCGCTCGTCTACACAGTGCCCGGCTACGAGCTGCCGTTCCGCCCGACCGTGCACGCGATCGAGGTGTACCGCGATCCCCTGATGCTCGCGCTGCCGTCCGGCCATCCGCTCGCCGTCCGCCCGGCGATCGACCGCGCCGCGCTGCTCTCCCTGCGCGACGAGCGCTGGGTCTGCGCCACGTCGCGGGAGGACGCGATCGACCGCGTCCTCGCCGACGCGTTCGCCGCGGAGGGTCAGGTCCTCGACGTCGCGATCCGGACCGACGACTTCCAGGTCCTCCTCGGGATGACCGCCGCACGGATGGTGGTCGGGATCATCCCCCGGCTGGCGACGACGGCGGAGCACCCGGGCATCGTGCTGCGGCCGATCGACGACCCGTCGTTCGTGCGCTCGATCCACGTGGCGACGGCGCCGCCGGAGGACGCCGACGGGCGTTCGTCGCCGGCCGTCCGCCACCTGGTCGCCGCGGTCCGGGACGGGTTCGCCGCGGTCAGCGGCGCGTCGGCCTCGCTCTGAGGATCGCCGGGGAGTTCACCCGGAGACCCGGGCTGTTCAGCACCAGCGCCTCGGCCGCGCTCTCGTACCAGGCGCCGGCCGGTGGCCCGCCGTTGCAGGGGCCGTCGCTGGCGCCGGGGTGTTTCACCCAGAGCAGGGCGTCCAGCTTGGTCGAGGCCGACTCCGTGATCTGGGGGTCCTGGCCGAGCGCCGCCCCGGGCGGGTTGCACCAGGTGCCGGTCCAGCCGTTGCCGTTGCGGGACACGTCGATCACGAAGTGCTTCCAGCCGACGCGGGAGGAGATCTTCCCGGCGTAGTCCCGCTCGCTCTGCGTGGTGTCGAAGTTGGAGACGTTGGTGAAGAATCCGCGCGCACCGGCGATCCCGGCGGCCTTCAGGTAGGCGGATTGTGCGTCCGGGGTCAGCCAGCGGGCGTTGCCGCCGTCGAGATAGGTGGACAGGCCTGCGCCCGCCAAGATCGAGACGGCGGACTGCAGCAACGGAAGGCGCGTCGCGGCCACACCCGCGCATTTCGCACTGGAGAGCATGGCGAGGGAGTCCGGTTCCATCAGGATGACGGCGCGGCTGCCCGTCAGTGCGGCCGCGACCTGCCTGGTCCAGTCGAGGTATTGGTCGGGCGTGTAGCCGCCCGCCGAGAAGCCGCCGCAGTCCCGGTTCGGGATGGCGTACGTCACGAACACCGGTGTCGCTCCCTGGGCAGCGGCCGCGCGCAGGTGGCGCTGGATCACGCTGACCAGAAGCGTCGGCGTGTACCAGTCGCCCAGCCAGACCGCCATCGGCCGGCTCGCGATCCGGCCGATGAGCGCCGCCTTCGCCGTATCGCCCTGGGCGGTGACGGAGTCGTACATCCGCTGGGCGTCGCTCGTGGGGTCGACGTAGAGGCGGCTGCCGAAGGCGGGAAGGTCGTCGGCGCGGGCCGCCGGCGGGGGCGCCCCTATGAGCGCCGCCACGACGAGGGCTGCGCCGATCAGGGTGGCGATCGTTCTGCGCATACCGGAACTATCGGCCGGAATGCGGAAGTGGTCAGCGGGTCCCTCTGGACGCCCGTCCCGCCTGCAGTTCGAGCCCTGCCAGCAGGAGGTCGAGTCCGGCGCGGAACTGATCGCGGTCCTCGTGCACCGCGAACTCGTCGACGATGTGGTGGATGAAGGGGAACTCCTCAGGGTCCAGCGCGCGCCACTGCCTGGTCGCCTCCGCGAGGTACTGCTTCTGGTCGAGCTCGCCGGAGAGGACGGCGTCCGGCAGCTCCTGGCCCATGTCGGCGGCGGTCCCGATCACGAAGCCGACGACGGCGGAGGCGGCGTAGAAGCTCTCGCGCGGGCTGAGGCCGAGACGCATCACCTCTTCGCCGATCCGCTCGTAGAGCATCAGCGAGTGGACCTGGCGGCCGGTGTCGCGCATGGCGTAGGCGCCGAGCCAGGGGCGGTCGACGATGGCATCGAAGAGCGTGTGGGCGATCGCGCGCAGGTCGGCGATCGGATCGTCGGACGCCACGTCGGCCACCGCCTCCAGCACGCCCTCGAGCACCGAGTCGGCCGCGAGGTCGAGGAGCTCGTCGCGTCCCGACACGTACCAGTACACGCTCGCCGGGCCGCCGCCGAGCCGCGTGGCGAGGGCGCGGATGGTGAGTCCTTGCGCACCGGACTCGTCGAGGATCGCGACGGCCTCGGCCAGCACGGACTCGAGGGAGTGCGATGCCCGCTGGCGCTGCTGGACGGTGCGCTGTGGACTGCTCATGCTTGCAGTTTATCGAACACTGTTCTATTCTATCGAACGTTGTTCGAGAATCGAACACTGTTCGATACAGGAGTCGCCATGAGCACCGAAACCCTCACCCGATCCCGCGCCTACGCATCCATGAAGGCGGCGTGGATGCCCCTCGCCGCCCTCTGCCTCGCCTTCTTCGTGGAGATGGTGGACAACACCCTGCTGTCCGTCGCGCTCCCCACCATCGGGCGCAGCCTCGGCGGCGACACGACGTCCCTGCAGTGGATCACTGGTGCGTACTCGCTCACCTTCGGCGGCCTGCTGCTGACGGCCGGATCGATCGCCGACCGCTTCGGTCGCCGTCGGGTGCTCCAGATCGGTCTGGGCCTGTTCGGGTTGCTGAGCCTGGGCGTACTGCTGGTCACCACCACGGGCGAGCTCATCGCGCTGCGCGCCCTGCTCGGCATCGCTGCGGCCGCGATGGCGCCGATCACGAACTCCCTCGTCTTCCGGCTGTTCGACGACGACAAGCTGCGGATGCGCGCGATCACCCTGATGATGGTCGTCGGCATGTCGGGCTTCGTCCTCGGTCCGCTCCTCGCCGGAAGCGTGCTCGCGCACCTCTCCTGGCAGTGGCTGCTGCTCGTCAACGCGCCGATCGCCCTCATCGCGTGCCTCGGCGTGCACTTCGGGGTCGCGCCAGACACCGCAGACGGCCTGACGAAGGACAGGCTCGACCTGCCCGGCGCCGCGCTCAGCATCCTGACCATCGGCCTTGCCTGCTACGCGCTGACCAGCGGGGTGCAGAACGGATGGCTGTCGCCGCTGACGATCGCGGTCGCGCTCGGAGCCGCGGTGTCCCTCGTGCTGTTCATCGTGCGCGAGCGCCGGGCGGTATCGCCGATGCTCGACCTGCGGCTGTTCCGCCGCGGCACCGTTCGCGGCGCCGCCATCGCCCAGATCGGCACGTCACTCGCGATGGCCGGTGTGATGTTCGCCCTCGTGCTGCACTTCCAGTACGCCTGGGGATGGACGCCGCTGATGGCGGGACTCGCGAACCTCCCGATCATCCTCACGATGATCGGCGCGACTCCGCTGACCGAGTGGATGGTGCGTCGCTTCGGGCACCGGATCGCCTGCTTCGTGGGCGCGCTCGTTCTCGCGGCCGGACTCGGCCTGATGGCGTGGAGCGTGCAGCAGAACTACGTGGCGATCGCGATCTCCATGGTCGTGATGACGATCGGCCTGCGCACGGTCATGACGATCTGCGCGGTCGCGCTCGTCGGCGCGATGCCCGAGAACCGCACGTCGATGGGCGCCGCGATGAACGACGCGGCCCAGGAGGTCGGTACCAGCATCGGCACAGCGGTCGTCGGAACGCTCATCTCCGTGCTCGTCACCACCGTGCTGCCGAACGGGACGTGGAGCCACGGGCTCGTCGCGTCGTTCTTCCACGGCGAGCAGGTGGTTTTCGGCATCCTCGCCGTGGCGGTCGGCCTGATCGCGGGCTTCGGGGCTCTCACGCTGACGAACGCGCGCACCGTCGACGAGCACGCCTGACGTCGTCCTGCCCCCGTGGGTGAAATCGCGGAGTGGCTTTGGGCATGACGGCACATAGGCCGGGATCGCGGCGCCGCGTAGCGTCCAGGGATACCAACCCCCGCTGCGGATAAGGAGCCATCATGGCTGATGCGAGAAACGACGACGACAGGACTCCCGCGCAGGACGACTTCGTCCTCACCATCGAGAGCGGCCCGCTCACCGAAGTGGATGTCATCGAGACCGACGACGGGTCGCACGTGGACCTCGCGATCGAGGCCGTGGCCGTCGACCCGGACACGGGAGACACCGTGCCGGTGACCATCGCGCTGAACGCGGATGACTCCGCCTACGTCGTGACCATCGCCGGCGATGAGATCGTGGTGCCGCTCGAAGAGACGGCCGAGGAGTCGAGCCACCGGCAGTCGGCCCTCATCCGTTCGCTGCGGAAGCTTCAGCAGCTGGCGCAGCGGGTGGAGGAGGAGACCAAGGGCGCGGCCAAGCGGCTGGCGGAGAAGTTCAAGCGCCACGGAAAGAGGTGACGGCGCCATGGAACTTCTGGGTGTCGCCGCGTTCGAACGCTTCTTCCGCGAGGCGGCGAGCCTCGATGTGGACAAGGACGATCTGCGGCGCTTCGGCGATTTCGTGAACGACCGGCTCTACGACCTGCTTCTCCGCAGCATGGCGAACGCGAAGGCCAACGGCCGCGATGTCATCGAACCGCAGGACCTGCCCATCACCAAGGGACTGCAGGAGTCCGTCCAGGCCTTCGAAGCGATCGACGAGGAACTGTCGCTGGACGCGCTCCTCGACCAGCTGACCCGGCGCCCTCCACTCGACCTCGTATACGGCGACGAATTGAGCGATCGGCTTCCGCAGATCGCGGGCGGGCTCGGTGTGGCGGTGGCTCGGACGTTCCGGATCCTCGACGGAGACGTGAAGAACCCGCAGACCCGGCATTGGGACCAGGCCGGCCGCGTCTTCGACCTGCTGCTCTAGGAGGTCTGCTCACATGATGAAGGAGACGGACATGGAACTGAAGCTCGGCGTACTGGCACTGCTCGAAGCGAAGCCCGAGAAGGCCGCGGAGGTGAAGGGGTTCCTGATCGGCGGAAAGGACGTCGTGGACCGCGAGCCCGGAACGCGCACCTGGTACGCGTTCCAGATCGACGACACCCACTTCGGCATCTTCGACTCCTTCGCCGACGAGGATGCACGGAACGCCCACCTCGGCGGCGAGATCCCGAAGGCCCTCGGCCAGGTCGGCCCGGACCTGCTGGCGAGGGACCCCGACCTGCGGACGGTCGACCTCCTCGCTGTGAAGCACGAGGAGGTCGGCACTCGCTCCTAGAGCGCGTCGTCGCGACGGTCGTCGTGCGACTTATCTGCGGTGTCCTTCAGGTGCGCTTTGGCGTCGGCGACGGTGTCCTTGATGCTCCCCTCGACCTGCTCCGCCTTGCCTTTCACGACGCGTGACTCGTCATCGGTGGCCTTGCCGATGAGCTCGTCGACCTTGCCCTTCAGCTTGTCGCCCTTTGCGTCGACCTTGTCGTCGAGTCCCATGCTGTCTCCTTGGATCGGTGCGGATGCTTCCGCGATTGCCGGACACGGTACGCGGATCTGAAGGCACGAGAAGGGGAGGCCGGACGCGGTCTCGTTGGGTACTGTCGCAGCATGCGCGAGAAGCCGGGCAGGGCGGACGCACCCGCGAAAGCGTGGTGGCGGGAACTCACGGTCGTGGCGTGCGCACTGCTCGTCAGCGTGGTGCTGCTCGTCATCCTCCACGCCGCCGGCGATCCCGGCTGGGTGCGGCGGGTGCTTCCCCCGGTCCCGGGCTCTGCTACCGCCATCTGGCAGGTGCAGACCACCTTCCTGTCCGTGGGGTTCGCCGGGCTGACCATCGCGGCCCAGCTGTTCGCGGAGGCTCCCCTCGCGATCGGCACCTCGCGGAAGCGCGTCCTCTCGTACATCGGCGCGAGCTGGTTCGTGACCGTCGGGCTCGCCGGGAACGCGGTCATGGGCCTCGCGTCCATCCGGCCGCCCGGCCACTGGCAGCGTGAGCTCGCCACCGCCCTGGAGCAGCGCGGCGAGCGGGTCGTCTACCCGCAGCTGCCGGATGCTGCACAGCCGCGGCTCGAAGCGTGGCGGGCGGCGGCCGACGCGGCGCTGCGCGAAGCGGCCGAGGGCGGCGCGCAGGTGACCGTGATCGCGCATAGCCTCGGGGCTGCGCTGTGGCTGGGTGCGCGACCGGCGGACTCCGTCGTGGAGTCGTCCGTGGACCGCGTGCTGCTGGCCGCGCCGCCGTCCCCGAGCTTCCCCCGCGAGAACCCCGAGGTGGCGGAGTTCGCCGAGCCGACCCTCAGCCGCCCGGCGGCCGACACGCTGATCGTCGCCTCGGATGCGGACCCGTGCAATCCGGAGGGAGCAGAGGCGGTCCACGGCCGGCCCCTCGGCATCCCAGTCGTCACCATCCTCGGCGGCGGGCACTTGACCCCGGCCTCGGGCTACGGCGAATGGCCGTCGATGCTGGAGTGGTGCCTCGACCCGTCGGCCGTCATCCGTCCTCGCTGAGGGCCGAAGGTCAGCGGTGTCGCGGCTTGCGGGGCGGCCGGTCGTCGCGCCGCGGTCGGTCATCCCGCCGGGCCCGTGCGCCGCGGTCGGGCCGGAGCTCGATCAGCTTGCCGCTGATCCGCGTGCCCGAGAGCCGGGACAGCGTGTCCGCCGGCAGGTCGGCCGGCAGCTCGACGATGGAGAAGTCCGGCATGATGCGGATGTGCCCGAAGTCGTCGCGGCTCAGTCCGCCCTCGTTGGCCAGGGCGCCGACGATCTGACGCGGTTCCACGTGCTGCCGCCTGCCGACCTCGATCCGGTACGGCGCCAGGGGCGTGCTGCTCCGCTCGCGACGCGCGGGCCGGTCGTTGCGGCCGCCCGCCCGCTCCGAGCGGTCGGCGCGGGAGTCACGTTCCACGCTCCGTGAGAGGGCGTCGTCGTCGGAGAGCAGGAGCGGTTCGTCGCCCTGCGCCACGACCGCGAGCGCCGCTGCCACATCCGCCTCCGGCACGTCGTGGTGTTCTACGTAGTGACCGATGATGTCGCGGAATCGCGCGATCCGATCCTCCTGGCTCAGCGCCTCCGTGATCGCGTCGTCGAAACGGGCGAGGCGCGTGACGTTGACGTCCTCGACGCTCGGCAGCTGCATCTGCGTGAGCGGCTGTCGCGTGGCCTTCTCGATGGCGGTGAGCAGGCGGCGCTCCCGCGGGGTGACGAAGCTGATCGCCGCGCCGCTGCGACCGGCGCGGCCGGTGCGGCCGATACGGTGCACGTACGACTCGGTGTCGACCGGGATGTCGAAGTTGACCACGTGGGTGATGCGCTCGACGTCGAGGCCGCGCGCCGCCACATCCGTGGCCACCAGGATGTCGAGCTTGCCGGACTTCAGCTGGTCGACCGTCCGCTCGCGCTGGACCTGCGCGACGTCCCCGTTGATCGCGGCGGCCGAGTATCCGCGGGCCCGCAGCCGCTCGGCCAGCGTCTCGGTCTCGTTCTTGGTGCGGACGAAGACGATCATGCCCTCGAAGTTCTCCACCTCGAGAATGCGCGTGAGCGCGTCGACCTTCTGGGCGTACGACACGACGAGGTAGCGCTGCGTCGTGTTCGCCGAGGTGGTGGTCTTGGTCTTGACCGTGACCTCTTCGGGATCGTGCAGGTAGTTCTTGGAGATGCGGCGGATCTGCGCGGGCATCGTCGCCGAGAACAGGGCGACCTGCTTGTCGTCCGGGGTGTCCGCGAGGATGGTCTCCACATCCTCCGCGAACCCCATCTTGAGCATCTCGTCGGCCTCGTCGAGCACGAGGTACTTGAGCTCGGAGAGGTCGAGGGTCCCCTTGTCGAGGTGGTCCATGATGCGGCCCGGCGTGCCGACGACGATGTGCACGCCCCGGCGCAGCGCCGACAGCTGCACGCCGTACCCCTGGCCGCCGTAGACCGGCAGCAGGTGCACGCCCTTCATGTGCGTCGCGTAGCTCTCGAACGCCTCCGCCACCTGCAGGGCGAGCTCGCGGGTGGGCGCGAGCACGAGCGCCTGCGGGGACTTCTGGGACAGATCGAGGCGGGACAGGATGGGCAGTGCGAACGCGGCCGTCTTGCCCGTTCCGGTCTGCGCGAGCCCGACGACGTCCCGGCCCTCCATGAGGAGGGGGATGGTGGCTGCCTGGATGGCCGACGGCGTCTCGTAGCCGACGTCCTTGAGGGCTTTGAGCACGGGGCCGTCGAGTCCGAGGTCGGAGAAGGTCAGGGCGTCGTCGGCGGTGTCGTCATCGCGGGGCGAGTCTCCGTGCATGGTCATCGTCCAACGGTAGCCCGCGTGGGGACCCAGCGCACGCGGGTCGGCTCGACTAGCATGCGGAGATGGCCACGTCTTCCCCGATCGCCGACGTCTCGATCGGCGGTACGTCGATCCGCCTGGGGCAGTTCCTGAAGTTCGCCGGACTCGTCGACTCCGGGGGAGACGGGAAAGAGGCCATCGCCGACGGCCTGGTCACGGTGAACGGCGAGGTCGACCGCCGTCGCGGGCGGCAGCTGCAGGTCGGAGACGTCGTCGCCGTCGACGGACGCCGGGTGCGGGTCCGCCCCTGATGCGACGCGTCCTGGTGCTCGGCGGCACCGGCTGGGTGGGGCGCGCCATTGTCGGCGCGCTGCTGTCATCCGGTGCGGAGGTCGTCTGCCTGGCGCGCGGCGAGTCGGGCGCCGTCCCGGAGGGCGCGCAACTGGTGCCTGCCGACCGCCGTGACCCTGCCGCCTACGACCGCGTGCGCGGCGACTGGGACGAGGTCATCGAGATCGCCTACGCCCCCGAGCTCGTTCGGCCGGCGCTCGATGCGCTCGCCGATCGGGCCTCCCACTGGACGCTCGTGTCGACCGTCTCGGTCTACGCGCGCAACGACGAGCCGGGCGCGGACGAGACGGCCGCCCTCGTCGAGCCGACCGACCTCGACCAGTACCCGGACGCCAAGGTCGCCGCCGAGCGGGCGACCTCAGCGTGGCTCGCCGACCGTCTCCTCATCGCGCGACCGGGCCTCATCGTCGGACCCGGCGACGCGACCGACCGGTTCGGCTACTGGCCGGCGCGCTTCAGCCGCCCCGGGCCGGTGCTCGTCCCGACTCCTGCCGGCCGGTTCGTGCAAGTCATCGACGTGGCGGACCTCGCGGCCTGGATCGCGCAGGCGAGCATCCAGAGGACGGTCGGCACGGCCAACGCGGTCGGAGAGCCGGCGCCGATGGCCGACGTCCTCCGCCTGATTGCCGAGGTCGCCGGTTACCGGGGCGACCTCGTTGAAGCCGACGACAACATCCTGCTCGCCCAGGGCGTGAACTACTGGGCCGGCCCGCGGTCCCTTCCTCTCTGGCTTCCGCTCGCAGACGCCGGGTTCGCTCGGCGCTCGGCGACGGCGTTCCACGAGACCGGGGGACGGCTGACCCCTCTCGAGCAGGCGGTCGCCCGCGTTCTCGTGGACGAACGCGCGCGGGGCGTCGACCGGGAGCGGCGCTCGGGTCTGTCGGCGTCCGAGGAGCGCGCGGTGATCGGTGCTGCTCGGGATCCTGCCGACCGCCAGGCGTGACCGCCGCGGCACACCCCCGTGGCGCGGACCGGCGGTCACGACCCGTGCCGCCTGCATCATGAGGTCGGCCATCAGCAGACGCTCCCCCCGGAGCGGCTCCTGCCGGTGCACGCAGTATGGCAGTCGACGGTGAACACGGGGGAAATCACGCGACGTCGGTGAAAGCCGCCCCTCTCAGCGCCCGCAGGTAGCGGTGCTTGGCCACCCGCTGCGCCACCAGGAGAAGCGGGAAGAGGAGACGCCACGGCTGCTGCGGCGCTCGCCGCGTCAGCGAGCGGACGGTGAGGTCGATCGTGCCGTCGGCGGCGCGCTGGAGGATGAACGCCTCCTCGCCGTCGACCGGATGCCCGGGCAGCGTCCGGTAGGCGAAGCCCACCCGGTCGGGCCCCTCCACGACGGAGACGACCTCCACCGGCTCCACGACGGTCATGCCGAGCAGGCTCACGTGGATGCGCTCGGGGCGCCCGGCCTGCACCGGTCCAACCGCTTCCACGCGGAAGCCGCTCCGCGTCTTGACCGCCCAGCGGAGGAGGTCGTGCGTCATCCGGCGCCAGTCGCCGTCACCGTTCCCGACGGTGGCGGACACCTCCGCGCGCCGGTAGGCGGGGTCGCTGGGCGCCCAGGCGGGCGCCTCCGGCATCGTCACTCCCACACCTTCCGGCTGTCCGCCGCGCGCGCTCGTAGCGCTCCGCCGTCGAGGACGACCCGCGACTCCGGGATGCCCTCGGCCGGCCACTGCGTGACGATCTCGAGCGGGCCCTCCGGCGGGAGCGGGTAGAGCCACATCGCGTCGAGGTACACCGTGTAGTCGGCGCCGCCGGAGCCGCCGCCGCCGGTCGGGGCCAGCGAATGGGCCTCCGCGGGCTTCTCATCCGGGTTCCACCCCGGGCCGTCGAGGAGAAGGTGCTGGCCGTCGCCGAGCGCCATGCCGTAGCGCAGCCGGTCCCTGTCGCCTCCGGGGAAGGACGCGTGGGAAGACCACTGGCGCTCCTCCCATTCCCTCCGGCTCAGGTCGCCGCGGCGGGAGCGCCGGTCGATGACGATCTCGACCCCGTTCTGGAAGACGCGCGCGTGCGACACCACGATGGCGACCGTGTCGGTCACCGCGAGCGCCTCGCCGATCGGGACGATCGCGGGCACCTCGTCGACGGGCGGGTTCCAGCGCGGGTCCTGCTCCATCTCGGGCGGCTCGATGTCGTCCTCGGGTGGATCCGGTGGAAAGAAATCCATATCGTCCTCTCGGTCGGGGTAGATGGGGATGGGTGGGCGCGGTGGATGCGCGTCAGCCGCCGGACGCGCCGCCGGGCATCGCACTGCCGGTGAGCTCGTGGCGCGAGTACGTGTAGACGAAGCAGTCGTAGCGGCGGTCGCCGCTGTCCCACGCGGCGGCGGTCGCCGGGTACCGGAGGTCGGTCATGACGTCCTCGCCCCAGATCGCCACCCAGTGCCAGTCGAGGCCGGGCGCGGCGCACAGGTCGCCGACCTGCGTGTCGAGCGCAGCGGTCCCGGGGAAGGGCGCGCCGGTCGGCTCCGGCAGCACTCCTTTCGATGTGAGCTGCGCGATATGCGGAGCGGAGCAGTCGACCACAGGATAGGCGTCCGCCCACTTCGACGGGTACACCTGCAGGCAGTCGCCGGGCCGGAGCGTGTCGACGGGCTGGGACGGCACCGTCGCGACCTGCGTCGGCGTGGGCCGGGGCGGAAGGCCGAGCGGCCCGGGCGCGGGGGAACCGCGCGGGATGGCCGGGGCCTGCGTGACGGACGCGTCGGACGCGGACCCGCTGAACGCGGCGCCCACCGTCACCGCGCCGACAACGCCGAGACCGACCATCGCCGCCACCGTGATCGCTGCGAGGACGACCCACCCGCGTCGCGACAGACCGCGCGGCTCGACGTCCGGCGAGACGCCGGCGCTCGTTCCCCCGCGGTCGTCGCTCACGCGGTCATCCTACGGCTCGGCCGTGGACGCGGTTCAGTGGCTCAGCTCGACCCCGGTCACGTCCGCCAGGCGCTCGACGAGCCTCGCCTGGAACGCCGGGTCCGTCGCCGAGGGATGCGGGGCCCGCGCCTGCCGGTGGTACCAGTACCCGCCGGTGAGCGGGTCGATGTCCGCCGTGTCGGCGGTCGCGAGCCACTCCTGGGTGCGATGTCCCTCCTCGAGGCTGTCGGGAGCGCCGCGGCCGCCCATCCGGGTGGGGACCCATCCGGGATCGACGGCGTGCGAGAGCGTGTCGCTGTTGTCTGCGAGCCACATCGCGAGTGCAGTGACGAGGAGCTTGCTCGTCGAGTAGTCGCCGCGGCCGGCGAAGGCGCGGTCCAGGTCGGGGGAGCCGGACCGGTGCATCCCGCTGCTGAGCACGATGGACCGGTCCGGGGGAGTGAGCGACGCCATCAGGAGGTACGGTGCGATGACGTTGACGGCGGTCACCGGACCGTCGATCACGCCGGCGTTGTGGATGACGGCGTCGAAGCGTCCGAAGTCGTTCGCCTGACGTGCCACGTCCAGCACGGCGGAGGCGTCGGCCAGGTCGCCGAAGACGAGCGCGTGCATCCGATCGGCGACCTCCGGGTCCGTCAGCCGGTCGGCCCGCCGCGCGTGGAGGACCACCCGATGGCCGGCGCGGGCCAGGGAGTCGGCGGTCGCCAGGCCGAGGCCGGTGGAGGCGCCGGTCACCAGGATCTTCATGCGGATGCGCCTCCGTCGTCGTCGAACAGCTCTTTCGCGATGGTCATCGCCGACATCGCCTTCGGCCAGCCGGCGTAGAACGCGAGGTGCGTGATCGACTCGATCAGCTCCTCCTGCGTCACGCCGTTCTGCACGGCGAAGGGGAGGTGGAAGCGCAGCTGGTCGACGTTGCCGCCGGCGAGCAGGGCGGTGACGGTGATGAGGCTGCGGTCGCGCTTCGACAGCGCCGGCCGCTCCCACACCTCGTCGAAGAGCACCTCGTCGGTGTAGTGGACGAGCCCGGGCGCGTAGTCGCCGAACGCGCGTTGTCCGCCGGTCCAGCCGCTCATGAGATCCTCCCTTCGTACTCGGCGTCGGTGATGTGCTCTTTCCAGGTGGTGGTGTCCGCAGGGTCGTCGGCGGACTCCAGCATGGCGATGTGCTCCATGAAGCAGCCTGGTGCTGCGGCGTGCCAGTGGTCCTGACCGGGCGGCGTGTAGAGCGTCTGCCCGGGATGCACCTCGATGATGTTCCCGTCGCGGTCGCCGAACCGGGCGACCCCGGCCGTGACACGCAGGTACTGGCCACGGGCGTGGCTGTGCCAGGCGGTGCGGGCGCCGGGGGCGAAGCGGACGAGGGCGACGGTCATCCGCTGGTCGCCCTCGTGGGGGCGTGCGATCGGGTCGACCCAGACGTCGCCGGCGAACTGCTCCGGCGGGTTCCTGACCGTGGGCGGGGTGGGTTCGATGTTCATGCTTGCTCCGTTTCCAGCAGCACCTTGATGGCGCGACGCTCATCCATGGCCCGGTAGCCCTCCGCCGCGTCGGCGAGCGGGAGGGTGAGGTCGAACACCTCACCGGCGTCGAGCTCGTTGCTCATGATCGACTCGATCAGCTCGGGAAGGAAGCGGCGGACGGGTGCGGGGCCGCCGTGCAGGTGCACGCCGGAGAAGAACAGCTCCTCGCCGGGGAGCTCCACGTCGTGCGAGACGCCGACGTAGCCGACGTGCCCTCCGGGGCGCGTGGCTCTGATCGCCTGCATCATCGACTCCTGCGTCCCGACGGCTTCGATCACGGAGTGCGCGCCGAGCCCGTCGGTCAGGGCCTTGATGGCGGCGACGCCCGCATCCCCACGCTCCTCCACGATGTCGGTCGCCCCGTAACGGCGGGCGAGCGTCTGCCGGTCGGCGTGACGGCTCATGGCGATGATCCGTTCGGCGCCGAGCTGCTTCGCGGCCAGGATGCCGAGCAGCCCGACCGCGCCGTCACCGACCACAGCGACGGTCTTTCCCGGGCCTGACTCGGCCGCGACCGCGGCGAACCAGCCGGTGCCGAGCACATCGGAGGCGGCGAGGAGGCTGCGCATCTGCGCCGCGGTCGGGGTGCCGGGCACGACCACGAGGGTGCCGTCGGCCAGTGGAACGCGCAGCTTCTCGGCCTGGGTGCCCAGTGCACCCATCGGGAACGCGTGGACGCACCGGGACTGGTACCCGGCCCGGCAGATCTCGCAGGTGTTGTCGGAGGCGAAGAAGGAGCCGACGACGTAGTCGCCGACCTTCACGTTCGTGACGTCCTCGCCGACCTGCTCTACGACGCCGACATATTCGTGGCCCATCGGCGTGGGCTCGGTGACGGCGTCGGTTCCCCGATACGGCCAGAGGTCCGAGCCGCAGATGCAGGCGGCGGCGACGCGGATGATCGCGTCCGTCGGCTCCTCGATCCTCGGGTCGGGGCGCTCCTCGACGCGCACGTCGCCGGGTGCGTACATGACTACTCCACGCATGTCAGGGTTCCTTCCGTTGCGGTGTGGATGGTGTCCACGACATCCACTGCACCGCACTCCGCGCGGCACAGGGAGTCCCTGCCGTGAGGTGTACTGGCAGGGCATCCCTCGTGACCGCCACCCGGCCTAGCCTGGGTCGCATGGACAATCGAGCGGACGTGCGCGAGTTCCTCATGTCGCGCCGCGCCAAGCTCACGCCCGAGCAGGCGGGGCTGCCGGCCGGCACCGGCCGACGGGTGGCCGGTCTGCGTCGCTCGGAGGTCGCGATGCTCGCCGACGTCAGCGTCGAGTACTACTCGAAGCTCGAGCGCGGTGCCATCGCGGGCGCCTCGGCCGGTGTCCTGGATGCGGTGGCTCGGGCGCTGCAGCTCGACGACACCGAGCGCGCCCACCTGTTCGACCTCGCGCGAGCGGCCGACGGTATCCCGCTCTCCGGGCGCCCGCGCCGCCGGAGTGTCAAGAGCCCGGCCGCGCGTCCGAGCCTGCACTGGGCGTTGGAGGCGTTCACCGACGGCGTCGCCGTGGTGCGCAATGCGCAGTCCGACGTGATCGCCTTCAACGCTCTCGGGCGCGCCTTCTACTCGCCGATGATCGGCGACGGCGGACGGACGCCGAACTTCGCGCGGTTCCAGTTCCTCGACCCCGCCTCGCGCGACTTCTACCCGGACTGGGACCTCTTCGCGGACATGTGCGTCGCCATGATGCGCGCCGAGGCCGGCCGCGACCCGCACAACCGTGCGCTGCAAGACCTCGTCGGCGAACTGTCGACGCGCAGCGACACGTTCCGGCAGCTGTGGGGCGCGCACGACGTGCGGACGCACGGGGCGGGCACTAAGCGGTTCCACCATCCCGTCGTCGGCGACCTCACCCTCGCCTACGAGGAGCTGGCGATCACGGCGGAGCCGGGCCACGTGATGCTCGTCTATACCGCAGAGCCCGGATCGCCGTCGGCCGAGCGGCTGCGGCTCCTCGCATCGTGGGCCGTCGAACAACCCGCCCACGACCGATCGATCACGGAGGAAGCATGACCACCTGGACCGCCGACGAGCTCGGTGCGATCGCATCCACCGACGACTTCCACATCGCCCCGTTCCGCGCGGACGGCGCCACGCTCGGCACCCCGACGTGGATCTGGTCGGTGGTCGTCGACGGCGGGGTGTACGTCCGTGCCTACAACGGCACGGCCTCGCGCTGGTATCAGTCCGCGCGGAGTCAGCGAGCCGGGCGCATCATGGCGGGCGGGGTGGAGAGGGATGTCGCGTTCACCCCGATCGACGACGACGACGCGCTGAACGACCGCGTCGACGCCGCCTACGAGGCGAAGTACGGCACCAGCCCCTACTACCCGCCGATGGTCACCGCCAAGACCCGGGCGGCGACGGTGCGCGTCGACCCTCGCTGAGGCCGTCCCTCTCGACGCCCGCACCCGTGCTCGGGCAGGATGTGCGCATGGCGACCCTGAGCAACATCGTGTTCTACGCGAACGACCCGCAGCGGCTGGCCGACTTCTGGTCGGGGGTGTTCGGGTATCCGCCGCGGCGCATCGAGGGGGAGTTCCGCGAGCAGTTGCTGGCAGGGGGCCTGACCGACGCCGATCTGGCCAAGCGGGCGGTGGCGGAGAGCCCGGACGGCAGCGGTCCGCGGATCTTCTTCCATCACGCCAGCGGGCCGAAGACCGGGCGCAACCGCCTCCACATCGACGTTCGCGCCGTGGAAGGGCGACCCCCGACGGAGGACGAGCTCGACGCTGAGAAGGACCGGCTCGTCGCGCTGGGCGGCTCCGTCTTCCGGCTGATCGACCAGGACTGGGGTCCGTTCCACGAGCGGTATTACCAGATGCTCGATCCCGAGGGCAACGAGTTCGACCTGCAGTAACGGCGGCGCATGTCGAAGACGAGGCTCGAGGCGTTCAGCGACGGCGTCCTCGCCGTGGCGATCACGCTGCTCGTCCTCGACCTGCACCTGGAGCCGGGGAACGGCGACAGCCTGCTCGACCAGCTCGCTGCCGCGTGGCCGTCGTTCGCGGCCTACCTGGTGAGCTTCCTGGTCATCGGCGTGATCTGGGTGAACCATCACTCGATCCTCCGGCTGGCGCTCTCCGTCGACCGGGTGCTGCTGTTCTGGAACCTCGTCCTGCTGATGTTCGTGACCACCATCCCGTTCACCACCTCCACGCTCGCGGGCGCGCTCGCCGACGGCAGTGCGGAGGACGTACGGGTCGCCGCGGTGCTCTACGGCGGAGCGTCGACGGGGTTCGCGGTCGCGTTCACGTTCCTCTACGCGCGCATCCTTCTCACCCAGGTGCGGGCGGGGGCGATGGATGCGTCCCAGCGCGCTGCAGCGCTGCGCCGGTTCGGCGTCGGCACCCTGTTCTACCCGGCCCTCACCCTCGTCGGGGTGCTGTACGCGCCGGCGATGCTCGTCGGATTCGCCGTGCTCAGCTTCTACTACCTCTTCAACCAGACCGGTCTCACCGAGGAGTGACGACCCCTCCCGCCGAGCGCTGCATCGCGCTACCATAAAGATCAGCTAGCTGATTGGTTTCTTAGCGAGGGAGTGTGCATGTCGCCTCGGAAGCGCTGGGCAGGGCTGGTCTTCATCAGCATCGCGGTCGCCCTGATCATCGTCGACTCCACGATCGTCAACGTCGCCATCCCGTCGATCGTGGACGAGCTCCACATCGGCTCGACCGGGGTGCAATGGGTGCAGGAGTCGTACACGCTCGTCTTCGCCGCGCTCCTCCTGGTGTTCGGCACGCTCGCCGACCGCTGGGGGCGCCGGCGGATGCTGCTGATCGGCGTCGGGATCTTCACCCTCGCTTCCGTCGCCGCCGCCGTCGCGCCGACCGGGGCGTTCCTGATCGGCGCCCGGCTCATTCAGGGAGTCGGCGGCGCGATGATCCTGCCGACGACCCTCTCGCTCATCAACGCGACCTTCCGCGGGCGGGAGCGCGCCCTCGCGTTCGCCGTCTGGGGGTCGACCATCGGCGGGATGACGGCCCTCGGACCGCTCCTCGGCGGCTGGCTGACCACGGCGTTCTCGTGGCGCTGGGCGTTCGGGATCAACATCCCGCTCGGCATCCTGATCGTCGTCGGCGTGCTGGCGACCGTGCAGGAGTCGCGCGACACCCGTCATGCCGGAGGCGTCGACTGGATCGGCGCTGTGCTGTCGGTGGTGACCAGCGCGTCCCTCGTCTTCGGGCTGATCGAGGGGCGCACCTACGGCTGGTGGCTGGTCGACACGCGGCCGGCCGTCGGGGACTGGACCTGGCCGTGGGCGATCTCGCCCGTGCCGATCGCGTTCGCAGTGTCGATCGTCGGCGGCGTGCTCTTCGTGCTGCGCGGGCGCGCGCGGCTGCGGGCCGGGCGGAGCACCATGCTCGCGCTCGACCTGTTCCGCATCCCCTCGTTCCGCAACGGGAACATCGCGGCGACGATCGTGTCCCTCGGCGAGTTCGGGATCGTGCTGGCGTTGCCGATCTGGCTGCAGAACGTGCTCGGCTACAGCGCGCTCGACACGGGCCTCATCCTGTTGGCGCTCGCGATCGGCTCGTTCGTGGCGAGCGGCTTCGCGGGCGCCTTCGGCAACCGCATCCCGGCGGTGACGGTCGTGCGTGTCGGACTGGTCGCCGAGATCGTCGGTGTCGCGGGACTCGGGTTCGTCATCTCGCCGACGACGCCGTGGGGTGCGCTGCTGCCGTTCCTCTTCGTCTACGGCTTCGGCGTGGGCCTCGCGACCGCACAGCTGACCGGCGTCGTGCTGCGGGATGTGCCGGTCGAGCAGAGCGGTCAGGGGTCCGGCACGCAGAGCACGGCGCGACAGATCGGCTCGGCGTTGGGCATCGCGGTGCTCGGGACGGTTCTGTTCGCCTGCGCGACCGCGGTGCTCGACAGCAGCCTCCAGGATCGCGGGCTCCCGACCGCGCAGCGGGATCAGGTCGTCTCGGCGGTGATCGACAGCTCCGGCGCGGCGATCGCCGGTCTCGAGAAGGACCCGCGGACGGCGCCGATCGCCGAGGACGCGAAGGTCGCCTTCAGCGACGGCACGCGCTGGGCGGCGTTCTCCGCCGCCGGCTTCCTCGTGGTCGGCCTGGCGGCGACGCTGTCGCTCGGCGGCCGGCGAGAGAGGGAGGGCGAGGAGACGGGGGAGGAGCAGCCCGCCTCCGCGCTCAGCCCCGCGCCTCCTGCACGTCCCGCGCCTTGAGCGTGCGGTATGTCGTGACGGGATGCGTCCCCAGCACGATCTTGCCGCGCGAGTGCAGGTTCTGGAGGTCGTCGTAGGCGTACCGGATCTCGTCCAGCGGGTAGAAGCCGGAGATGAGCAGCGTGAAGGCCCGCTCGTCCGCGAGCTGCGCCAGCCGCGCGAGCTGGGCCGTGCCGTGGGCGACCGACTCGGGGTCGTCCTGTAGCAGCCGCAGCTCGGTGTCGCGGCGGTCCTCGCTCGACCGGTAGCGGGAGGCGGGGACCCCCAGCGACTCTGCCAGGGCGCGTCCATCCTGGCCGAAGTTGTCGATGAGCGCGGTGACGCCGTTCGGCGCCTTCTCGCGGATGCGCTCCTCGATCGCCTCGCCGTAGCGCACCGGCGTGATGCCGAGCTGGCGGAGGTAGTCGAAGTTGCGGTCGCCGCAGGTGCCGATGACGCGCGCGCCGCGGTGCTTCGCGAGCTGCGCCTCGATGCTGCCGACCCCGCCGGCGGCTGCGGAGATCACGACGGTGTCATCCGGCCCGATGCGGAGGTCGTCGAGGGTATCCAGAGCGGTCACGCCGGCGAGGTAGAGGCCGCCCGCGACTTCCCACGCGACGTGAGGCGGCTTCGGCACGAGCGCGGCGGCCGGCACGACGATATGCGTGGCATGGGCTCCACTGCGGACGTGACCGATGACGTCGGCGCCCTTCCGGAACCGTCCGGCCGCGTCCCCGGTGACCACGATGCCGGCGAAGTCGCTCCCCGAGCCGCGCGGGAAGGGCTCGTCGGCCCACGCCTCCTCGCGGCCGCTGCGGATGAACCCGTCGATGTGGTTGATGCCGGTGGCGACGACCTCGACGAGCACTTCGTCGGGCGCGGGCGTGGGGAGCGGACGCGTGCGCTTCTCGAGCACATCCACATCCCCGTTGGCGTCGTACTCGACGTACATCGTCTCTTCGGACTTCCTCGCCATGGGGTGCTCCTTTCGCCGGGGCAGTTCCGCCCGACGCCAGAATATCCCTAGCCGAGCTAGAAACTCTATAGGCTACCGTTCAGGTTGACGCCTGTGCGGACTAGCGTGAAGGCGTGCTGATCTACTCGATGGGCGTCTCCGCCGACGGCTTCATCGCCGACGAGCAGGGCGGCTTCGACTTCACGGCTCCGGGCGACGAGCAGTTCCGGTTCCAGGTGGCGCAGATCGGCCGGCTCGGCGGGTACCTGATGGGCAGGAAGCTCTACGAGACCATGCGCGTGTGGGAGACGGACGAGTCGCTCCGGACGCCGGGCGTCGCCACCGTGTTCGCGGACACGTGGGCCGCGCTGCCGAAGGTCGTATTCAGCCGCACCCTCACTTCCGTCGACGGCAACGCCCGCCTCGCGACCGGGACGGTCGAGGACGAGGTCGCTGCGGCCCTCGCCTCGACGGCGGGAGACGTGTCGATCGGCGGCGCGGACCTCGCCGCCGAGGCCATCCACCTGGACCTCATCGACGAGTACCGCCTCTTCCGCTACCCGGTCGTGATCGGCAACGGGACGCGCTACTGGCCCCCGCTCGAACGCCGGATGCCGCTCACTCTCGTCGGCACCCGGACGTTCGGCGGGCGGGTCGTCTACGAGGAGTACCGCCGGCTCCGCTACGACGTCACGCCGGGTTCCGCCGCAGGTCCTGCGCCAGCATGACGATGATGCCGCTCGGCCCGCGCAGGTACGTGAGCCGGTAGGCGTCCTCGTACTGCGCCACACCTCGCAGGGGCTCGCAACCGTGCCTCGCGGCGATGGCCAGGGCGGCGTCCAGGTCGTCGACCTGGAAGGCTACGCGGTGCATCCCGATCTCGTTCGGCAGCGTCGGCGCGGTCTCGATCGCATCCGGGTGCAGGTACTCGAACAGCTCGAGCCGGCCCGCGCCGTCCGGCGTCTGCAGCATCGCGATCTTCGCGTGGTTGCCGTCGAGTCCGACCGCGGTGTCGGCCCAGCCGCCGCTCACCGTGTCGCGGCCGAGCACGGTCAGCCCGAGGTCGGTGAAGAACGACACGGCCTCGTCGATGTCGCGGACCGCGATGCCGACGTTCTCGAGTCTGATGTCCATGCTGCATGGTACGGCGAAGAGCCGCCGCCCGATCGGACGACGGCCCCTCGGCGCGGGACGGCTAGGACTGGAGCCACTCCAGCAGGTCGGCGTTGATCGTGTCCGCCTGCGTGGTCGGCATGCCGTGCGGGAAGCCCGGGTACGACTTCAGCGTGCCGTTCTGCACGAGCTTCGCCGAGAGGGGGCCGGAGTCGGCGTAGGGGACGATCTGGTCGTCCTCGCCGTGCATCACCAGCACCGGCACGCTGATCTTCTTCAGGTCCTCGGTGAAGTCGGTCTGCGAGAAGGCGACGATGCCGTCGTAGTGCGCCTTCGCGCCGCCCATCATGCCCTGACGCCACCAGTTCTCGATGATCGCCTCCGACGAATCCACACCGGGTCGGTTGAAGCCGTAGAACGGACCGGACGGCAGCGCCCGGTAGAACTCCGACCGGTTCTTCGCGAGCTGCGCCTGCAGGTCGTCGAAGACGCTCTTCGGCAGGCCGCCGGGGTTGTTCTCGGTCTGGACCATGATCGGCGGTACGGCGCTGATCAGCACAGCGCGTGCGACGCGGTCCTCGCCGTAGGTGGCGATGTAGTGCGCGACCTCGCCGCCTCCCGTGGAGTGGCCGACGTGGATGGCGTCGTGCAGGTCGAGCTCTTCGACGACGGCGCGCAGGTCGGCGGCGTAGTGGTCCATGTCGTGGCCCTCGCCGGTCTGGGTCGAGCGGCCGTGGCCGCGGCGGTCGGCGGCGACGACGCGGTAGCCGTGCTGCAGGAAGAACAGCAGCTGCGTGTCCCAGTCGTCGGCCGACAGCGGCCAGCCGTGGCTGAAGACGATCGGCTGACCGGTTCCCCAATCCTTGTAGAAGATCTCGACGCCGTCTGACGTGGTGACTGTGCCCATGGTTCCCTCCGGATGAGCTTCGCGATGCTGTGGGACGGTGCTGCAGGAGTGTGGATGCGTTCCCACCGTAACTTCCGGTCGATATGGGATGCCAGGGTCCCGTGTGAACAACGCATGACAAACGTCACGGCCGGCCGTCCGCGGGAGCCGCCCCTATGATGGCCGCATGACCGACCCGACGCAGGACCAGCTCGAGGCCTCCGACAAGCTCGAGAAGCGCACCGTGGGCGACGAGCTGCGGTACTACGTGAAGAACATCCGCGAGCACTGGCCGGCTGTCGTCGAGCAGCATCCCGACGCGGCGGGGCACGAGGCATGGTGGACGGCGGACGGGAAGTTCCACGCGACGCACGACCAGCTCCGCCGGGATGCGATGCTCGGCGGCATCGTCTGACAGGCTGTACACGTCGGCGTCATCATGCCGGCTGATGTACACGGTGTACATGCTCAGCGCGCGCGCACCCGCACTAGCCTTCCGGACATGAGCACGAACACCGACGTCGAGGCCGAGCGGTCCAGCGCCGTCCGGGATGCCGCGACGGCCGTGCTGTGGCCGGGCCCGATCCGCGGTTTCGAGGGGCTCGACGCGGTCATCCTCGGATACGACTGAGCCCCGAGAACGTCGCGTCGGTCGCCGCCCCGTAGACGAGGTGGGCGGCGAGATCCTTGCCGAGGGTCTTCGCGTCGTACTCGGTGATCGGCTTGTACAGGTGCATCGGCGGCAGGATCACGTAGCCCGACAGCCACATCCCGGCGCCGAGCAGCAGCCCGTAGCCCGTGTGCGGCCGCCGCAACGAGCCGGCGAGCACCCCGTACGCCGTCGCGCCGCCGAGTGCGTAGGCCCAGTGCGCGATGTTGTTGAACAGGGCGGCCCGGCTGTCGGGGAGGTCGGTCTCGAACAGGCCGTTCACGATCCGCCTGCCCACCTGGGCGGGGGC
>Ga0209455_1000566_pt1 | contig 24635 bp, 24 predicted proteins | sample AraplaCol_mCL_r2_FD_184275 | JGI IMG/M metagenome (GOLD analysis project Ga0209455, IMG submission 184275) | Arabidopsis root microbial communities from North Carolina, USA - plate scrape CL_Col_mCL_r2 (SPAdes) (version 2) | ecosystem: Host-associated > Plants > Roots > Endosphere | place: USA... | reverse complement strand
CCAGGACCAGCTGGCTGAACTCGGCTTCGAAATGCGCCCCGCCGGCCCCGCGTCCATCGCCGTGCGCTGCGTGCCAGCCATGCTGGCGCGCGGCGACATCGAGACCCTGGCGCGCGCCGTGCTGCGCGACCTGGCCGCCGTGGGCGTCTCGCGGCTGCTTACCGAGCAGCGCAACGAACTGCTGTCCACCATGGCCTGCCACGGCTCGGTGCGCGCCAACCGCAAACTCACCCTCGACGAAATGAACGCCCTGCTGCGCCAGATGGAAGCCACCGAACGCGCCGACCAGTGCAACCACGGCCGCCCCACCTGGATGCAGTGGAGCGTGGGCGACCTGGACAAGCTCTTCATGCGCGGGCAGTAGGCGCGCCGTTCGTGCGTTCGCGCATTCAAGACATTCGATTCAGCCCGTGCCCGACTCCGCTTCGACACCTCCCGTGATTTGCCTGGCCGGCCCCACCGCGGCCGGCAAGAGCGCGGCCTGCCTGGCCCTGGCGCAGCGCTGGCCGCTGGAGATCGTCAACGTCGACTCGGCCACCATCTACCGCGGCATGGACGTCGGCACGGCCAAGCCCAATGCCGAGGAACGCGCCCGGGTGCCCCAGCACCTGCTCGACATCCGCGACCCCGCCGAATCCTATTCCGCCGCTCAATTTCGCGAAGACGCCCTGCGGCTCATCCAGGAGATACGCGGCCGCGGCCGCATGCCGCTGCTGGCCGGCGGCACCATGCTCTATTACAAGGTCCTGCGCGACGGCCTGGACGACCTGCCCCAGGCCGACCCGGCCCTGCGCGCCGGGCTCGAGGCGCGCGCCGCGGAACACGGCTGGCCCGCGCTGCATGCGGAGCTCGCCCAGCGCGATCCCGCCACCGCGGCGCGACTGTCGCCCAACGACAGCCAGCGCGTCCAGCGCGCGCTGGAAATCTGCATCCTGAGCGGCAGACCCATGTCGGAGCTGCTGGGCGGCGCGGGCAGGAACGACGACGCCCGGCGCTACGTCACCGTCAGCCTCGAACCCACCGACCGCCTGGCCCTGCACGCCCGCATCGCCCAGCGCTTCGATGCCATGCTGGCGGCGGGCTTTCTCGACGAAGTCCGCGCCTTGCGCTCGCGCGGCGATCTGCAGCCCGGCCTGCCGTCGATACGCTGCGTGGGCTATCGGCAGCTATGGGCGCACCTGGACGGCGAGACCACGCTGGCGGAAGCCCGCGAACAAGGCATCGCCGCGACCCGGCAGCTGGCCAAGCGCCAGATCACCTGGCTGCGCGCGCAGCCGGATCGCGTGCAGATCGACTGCATGGCGGGGGACGCGGTGGATCGGGCGGTCGATGCCGTGGCGGGCTTGCTTGGTACCTGACCCGCCACCGCATGTGCGCCTATGGCACCGGTGCAAGGCCGGTTCCCCGATACATCGCGCTGGCCGTCAAAGACTGGGAAGCGGAACACGCCTTCCGCCGATCGCGCAAAAACGAAGAGCCCGTCCGACGAATCGGACGGGCTCTTTATCTTGGATAAACGCGTTGACGCTATTTCGCGCCGGAGCCCAGCGCCTTCGCGATCTTCTGGTCGGTCTTGTATTGGCTCAGCGCGTACACGGACCATATCGCCGCGGGAATCCAGCCGATGAGGCTGATTTGCAGGACCAGGCAGATGATGCCCGCGATAGGCCGGCCTATCGTGAAAAACTGCAGCCAGGGCACGATGATTGCCAGTATCAGACGCATGGTTTGAATCCCCTTTCTTGAAATGATCGATGCCTGGTAGCGCAGCCGGGCCGCACTGCCTGCCTTACACCACGATGGTCTGCGCCATGCCCTCGGCCTGCGGCACGATCTCGCCCAGCGAGCAGACCGTCTCGCCCTGCTCGCGCAGCGTCGCGGCGACCGCATCGGCCTGCGCGGCCGGCACCACCATCACCATGCCGATGCCGCAGTTGAACACGCGGTGCATTTCGCCGTCGGCCACGCCGCCCTGCTGCTGCAGCCACTGGAACAGCTGCGGCATCTGCCAGGCGTCGCGATGCAACCTGGCCGTCAGCCCCGGCTGCAGGATGCGCGGCACGTTGTCCAGCAGGCCGCCGCCCGTGATGTGCGCCAGGCCCTTGATCGCGGCGCCGTGCCTGGCCAGCGCGGCCAGCACCTGCTTGACGTAGATGCGCGTGGGCGCCATCACCACGTCGACCATCTTCTGGCCGTGGAAATCCTGGTCGGGCTTGGCGCCCGCGCGTTCCAGGATCTTGCGCACCAGCGAATAGCCGTTGGAATGCGCGCCGCTGGAAGCCAGGCCCAGCACCACGTCGCCGGCCTGGATGGACTTGCCGTCGATGATGGCCGGCTTGTCGACCGCGCCCACCGCGAAGCCGGCCAGGTCGTATTCGCCGTCCGGGTACATGCCCGGCATCTCGGCCGTTTCGCCGCCGATGAGGGCGCAGCCCGCCAGTTCGCAGCCGCGCGCGATGCCGCCCACCACCGCGGCGGCGGTGTCCACGGACAGCTTGCCGCAGGCGAAGTAGTCGAGGAAGAACAGCGGCTCGGCGCCCTGCACCAGGATGTCGTTGACGCTCATGGCCACCAGGTCGATGCCCACCGTGTCGTGGCGGTTCCACTCGAAAGCCAGGCGCAGCTTGGTGCCCACGCCGTCCGTGCCCGACACGAGCACCGGCTCGCCGAACTTCTTGGGCACCTCGAACAGGGCGCCGAAGCCGCCGATGCCGGCCAGCACGCCGGCGCGCATGGTGCGCGCGGCCAGCGGCTTGATGCGATCGACCAGCGCGTCGCCCGCGTCGATGTCGACGCCGGCATCGCGGTAAGTGAGGGGGGCGGAGGTGGGATTGGTCATGAGAAAAACCGTGGCCTATGTAACAATTGAAGGATTTGGGCGGATAGGCGGGATTTTACGACGCCGTGCCGCATTGCTGGAAACGCCGCCCGAACCCCGTTGTTCTCTTCGCTTATCGCATTCTCGTAAATGAGCCGCCAGCTCCTGCTAGACGTCCTGCCCGCCCCGGCGCCAACCCTGGGCAATTACATCGCCGGCCCCAACGGCGCGGCCCTGGCGGCCGCGCGCGGCCTGGAGGCAGGCCAGGCCCTTTATTTATGGGGCCCGGCCGGCTGCGGCCGCAGCCACCTGCTGCGCGGCCTGGCCGACCAGCCGGGCGGCGCCTACCTGCAGGCCGGCCAGGACGCCGGGGATTTCCTCGCCCTGGCCCAGGCCGACCCCCAGGCCGAGCTGCCCATGCTGGTCGCCGTGGACGACGTGCACCGCATGGACGAGGCCCGGCAGGCCGCCCTCTTCGCCTTGTACAATCGCTGGCGCGAGTCTGCGGCCGCAGGCCAGGCCTTCGCGCTGGCCGTCGCGGGCGACCGCGCGCCCCTGTCCATGCCGCTGCGCGAGGACCTGCGCACACGGCTGGGGTGGGGGCTGGTGTTCCGGCTCGATCCGCTGTCCGATGCCGACAAACTTGCTGCCCTGTCGGCCCAGGCGGCCGAGCGCGGCCTGCAATTGGCGCCTGAAGTCTTGAACTGGATGCTGACGCACTACGAGCGCGACATCCGCAAGCTGAGCGCCCTGCTCGACGCGCTGGACCGCTATTCGCTGGCGCAGCGGCGCGCCATCACCCTTCCTTTGCTGCGCGCCATGCTTGCAGACCCTGATATCCACACACCATGACCGCTTCCCGACGCCTAGCCCTGTTCGACCTGGACCATACGCTGATCCCCCTGGACAGCGATTACCAATGGGCCGAGTTCATGGCGCGCAGCGGCCGCATCGGCGACCCCGCGCAGGCCTTGCGCCGCAACGACGAGCTGATGGAGCGCTACAACCGCGGCGAGCTCACCGCCGAGCAGGCGGCCGAATTCATGCTGGGCATACTGGCGGCCCACACGCCCGACGAGCTGGCGCTGTGGCACGAGGACTATATGCGCGAGGTTATCCGCCCCGCCATCCGGCCCGCGGCCATGGCCCTGGTGCGCCAGCACCTCGAAGCCGGCGATCTCTGCGCCATCGTCACCGCCACCAACACCTTCGTCACCGCGCCCATCGCGCGCGCCTTCGGCATACCGCACCTCATCGGCACCGAAGCCGAATACGCGAACGGCCGCTACACCGGCCGCATCGCCGGCACGCCCAGCTTCAAGGAAGGCAAGGTGACGCGAGTCAATCAATGGCTGGCCGGCATGGGGCTGGCCATCGCGGATTTCAGCGCCTCGTTCTTCTACAGCGATTCCATCAACGACGTGCCCCTGTTGGAGCAAGTCACGCGGCCCATCGCCGCCAACCCCAGCCCGTCGCTGCGCGCCATCGCGCAAAAGCAGGGCTGGCAAGTGCTCGACCTGTTCGATCACGTTCAGGACGCCAAATCTTAATGACAACCCCCACGCTCACTACATTCGCTGCTCCCAACGGGGCTTCAGTCTCCTTCGGGCGGCCGGGCGGAGACTGAAATGATTACTTCCACCCTCAAGAAATTCGTCGGCCGCCTCTTTACCCCCGCCGCCAGCGCCGGCCCGCAGCGCATCGGCCGCGACCAGCACGGCATAGACCGGCGCAACGTGTCGCGCCACGCCGTGAAAGTCTGCGAAGTGCTGCACCAGCAAGGCTACGAGGCCTACGTCGTGGGCGGCGCGGTGCGCGACCTCATCCTCGGCCTGGAGCCCAAGGACTTCGACGTGGCCACCAACGCCACGCCCGAGCAAGTCCGCTCCCTGTTCCGCCGCGCCCGCATCATCGGCCGGCGCTTCCAGCTGGTGCACGTGGTCTTCGGCCAGGAAATCATCGAGACCTCGACCTTCCGCGCGCCGGCCAACGGCGAGCAGAAGACCGACGAGCACGGCCGCATCCTCAGCGACAACGTGTTCGGCACACAGAAGCAGGACGCGGAGCGGCGCGACTTCACCATCAACGCGCTCTACTACGACCCGCATACCGAGCAGGTCATCGACTACCACCACGGCGTGCCGGACCTGAAGAAGCGCCAGATCCGCATGATCGGCGACCCGGAGCAGCGCTACCGCGAAGACCCCGTGCGCATGCTGCGCGCGGTGCGCTTTGCCGCCAAGCTCAACGGCACGATCGAACCCGGCACCCGCAAGCCCATCAGCGCCCTGGCCGACCTGATCGAGAACGTACCGGCTTCGCGCCTGTTCGACGAGATGCTCAAGCTGCTGACCTGCGGCCACGCCATCGACTGCCTCAAGCAGCTGCGCGAAGCGGGCCTGCACCACGGTATGCTGCCTTTGCTGGACATCGTGCTGGAACAGCCGGGCGGACGCCGCTTCATCGAGGAAGCGCTGGACCGCACCGACGCGCGCGTGCGCTCCGGCCGCGGCGTCAGCCCCAGCTTCCTGTTCGCCGCGTTGCTGTGGCCGCAGGTGGATTCGCGCTGGAAGCAGCTCGTGGCGCAGGGCGGGCACACCATTCCGGCTCTGAGCGAGGCAGCCGACTCGGTGCTCGACGAGCAGACCGAGAAGCTCGCCATCCAGCGCCGCTTCTCTTCCGACATGCGCGAAATCTGGTTCATGCAGCCGCGCTTCGAGCGCCGCCAGGGCAAGACCATCTACCGCATGATCGAGCAGCCGCGCTTTCGTGCCGCCTGCGATTTCCTGCAGCTGCGCGCGGCCGCCGGCGAGTTCGACAGCGTGCTGGCGCAATGGTGGATGGACCTGGCCAACGCCAACGACGAAACCCGCGCCGAGATGATCGAGGAAACCGCGCACCTGCCGCGCGAGGCCACCAGCGACGCGCCGGCCCGCAAGCGCCGCCGCCGTCCGCGCCGCAAGCCGGCGCAGGACGGGCAAACCGGCGACGACGCCGCGCCCGAATCGTTGGGCTGACAGGCGCACGCATGCCCTCCCCCGCACCCATGCGCGCCTATATCGGCCTGGGTTCGAACCTGGGGGACAGCGGCGCGACCCTGCGCGCTGCCTTGGGGGAGATTGCCGCGGTGCCCGGCGTGCAAGCCTGCAAGGCATCGCCTTTCTACCGCAGCGCGCCGGTCGATGCCTCGGGGCCGGATTTCATCAATGCCGCGGCTGTGCTTTCTACGACGCTGGAGCCCTTGCAACTGCTCGACGCGCTGCAGGCGATCGAACTCGAGCACGGCCGCGAGCGTCCTTACCGCAACGCGCCGCGCACGCTGGACCTGGACTTGCTGCTGTACGGCGATGTCGTCATGGACACGCAGCGGCTGATCCTGCCGCACCCGCGCATGCACGAACGCGCCTTCGTGCTGCGTCCCTTGCGGGACTTGGCGCCATCGCTCGCGCTGCCGCAGGGCTCGATAGGCGACCTGATCGCCGGCGTTGCCGGCCAGGCGATCGAACGCCTGCCGGCAGGAATTCCGTAAGCGCCCTCGGATCAGCCCGCCGCAATGCCCGCGCGCGCCAGCACCTGCCTTGCGCGCGCCAATACCGGCGCATCGACCATCTTGCCTTCGAAGCGGAAAGCGCCGGCGCCGCTCTCGCGCTGGGCCGCCAGCACGCGCTGCGACCAGTCGATGTCGGCCTGCGCGGGCATGAAGGCGGCGTGCACCGCCTCGATCTGCGAAGGATGGATGCACAGCATGCCCGAAAAGCCCATGTGGCACGCGCGTTCGGCCGCCGCGCGCAAGCCTTGGGCGTCGCCGATGTCGGGGTACACGCCGTCCATCGGCGCGGCCAGGCCCGCGGCGCGGCTGTGCAGCAGCACGAGGCCGCGGGCTTGGTCCAGCAGCGCGTCGACGGCCGCGGTGCCCGGCGTGAACGCCAGGTCCACGCCGTAGTCCAGGCTGCCGAAAGCCAGCCTGTCCACGCCCGGCCCGGCGGCGACATCGGCCACCTGGACCATGCCGCGCGCGGTTTCGATGATGGGAACCACCGGCCGGCCCTGCCCCGCGTGCGCCACCTGCGCCGCGGATTCGGCCTTGGGCAGCATGATGGCGGTCACGCCCGGCTTGCCGCGCAGCGCGGCCAGGTCGTCTTCGTGCCAGACCGTCGTCGCGTCGTTGACGCGCACCCACACGCGCGCATCGGGGTTCGCGTCGAGGAAGTCGACCAGGGCCTGCCGCGCCGCGGGCTTGGCCGACGGCTCGACCGCGTCTTCCAGATCGACGATGACGGCGTCCGCGCCGCTGGCCAGGGCCTTGGGTATGCGTTCGGCCCGCGAGGCCGGCACGAACAGGGCCGAACGCACGATGGTTTGCGGCATCACACGGCTCCTTCTGCATGCAGCCTGGATACTTGCGCCGCGTCGAAACCCAGCGAAGCCAACACCGCATCGGTGTGCTGGCCTATGCCCGGAATGGCGTCCATGCGCGGCTCGAATGCGTTGCTGGAAGCCGGCGGCAGCAGCGCGGGCAGCGTGCCCTTGGCGCTGTCGATGTCGCGCCAGCGGTCGCGCGCGCGCAGCTGCGGGTGGGCCCACACGCCGGCCATGTCGTTGACGCTGGCGTTGGCGATCTGCGCGGCATCCAGCTTGTCGGCCACTTCGTCAAGGCTCATCGCGGCGAAGGTCTCGACGATGATGGCGCGCAAGGCCTCGCGATTGGCCGTGCGGCGCGAATTCGACGAAAAGCGCTCGTCGCCCGCCAGTTCGGGATTGTTCAGCATCTTGTCGCAGAAGACCTGCCATTCGCGTTCGTTCTGCAGGCCCAGCATGATGGTCTTGCCCCCGGCGACGGGGAAAGGCCCGTAGGGATAGATGGTGGCGTGGGCCGCGCCGGCGCGCACCGGCGGCGGCGCGCCGTCGAAGGCGTAGTACATGGGAAAGCCCATCCACTCGACCATGCTCTCGAGCATGGACACGTCGATGCGGCTGCCCGTGCCGGTCTTGCCCCGCAGCAGCAGCGCGTTCAGGATGCCCGAATATGCGTACATGCCCGCGGCGATGTCCGAGATGGAGCAGCCCGCCTTGGCCGGCTCGTCGGGCGAGCCCGTGACCGACACGAAGCCGCTCTCGCTTTGGATCAGCAGGTCGTAGGCCTTCTTGTCCTGGTAGGGGCCGCCTTCGCCGTAGCCCGAGATGTCGCACACGATGAGCCGCGGATGCGCGGCATGCAGCGCGTCGAAAGACAGGCCCTGGCGAGCCGCGGCGCCGGGCGCCAGGTTCTGCACCAGCACGTCGGCCTGCGCCAGCAGGCGCTTCAATACGTCCTGGGCGGCCGGGTGCTTCAGGTCCAGCGTCAGGCTTTCCTTGGAACGGTTGGTCCAGACGAAATGCGAGGACAGGCCGTGCACGCGTTCGTCGTAGTTGCGGGCGAAGTCGCCCACGCCGGGCCGCTCGACCTTGATGACGCGCGCGCCCATGTCCGCCAACTGGCGGGTACAGAAAGGCGCGGCGATGGCGTGCTCGAAACTGACGACGGTGATGCCGTCCAGCGGACGGGGTGCTGCGTTGCTCATGCGGTAAACCTCAAATGGGCCTGGTGGGCCAATGTGCCGTCCTGCTCGGCCCACAGTTCGGCCGCGCCGGGTTCGACCATGCGGCCGGCGACGTCGAAGGGCGTGGGCGCGACCAGGGGCCGCAACCCGCGATAGGACAAACTCAAAAGTTTGCCATCGGGATGGGCGTGCTGAAAAGCGGCGACCATCAGCGTGGCGATCATCGGGCCGTGCACGACCAGGCCGGGATAGCCTTCCTGTTGCGTCACGTAGGGATGATCGTAGTGGATGCGATGGCCGTTGAAGGTCACCGCCGAATAGCGGAACAGCAGCACCGGCGTGGGATGCACGGTCTCGCGCCACGCCGCGGCCGGAGCCGGCTCGGTGCCCGCCAGCTTGGGCGGCGAAGGCTGGCGGTAGACGATGTCCTGCTCTTCGGAGATCGCGATGGCGCCGTCCTGCCAGTATTCGTGGCGCACGGTCACGAACATCAGCGAGCCGGTGCGGCCGGTCTTTTCCTTGACGTCGATCACGGTGGAGCGGCGCTCGGCGGGAACACCCACGCGCAGGGGTGTCTTGAATTCGACCCGGCCGCCGGCCCACATGCGGTTGCGGTCCTCGCCTGCGGGCGGCAGGAAGCCGCCGCGCGCCGGATGGCCGTCGGGGCCTACGCTGCCCAGGGGCATGGTCGAGATGAAGAAAGCCCATTGCCACAAAGGCGGCAGCGGATCGCCGATCTGGAGCGCCGGGCCGCCCAGCGTGGCCGTCACGCGGCCCGCCGCGGTCACGTCCAGGCCATCGGGCATGGTTTCGCCGCGGCCGATCCAGGCCGTCGGGTCGGGTTGGTTCATTGCAAGTCTCCTGCCGTCATATCGCGTTTTAGCACCTGCGCCTTAACGGCCCATGAAACGCGGCGGGCGCTTCTCGGCGAAGGCCTTCATGCCTTCCAGATAATCGTCGGTGTAGCCCACTTCGCGCTGCAGCTCGGCCTCGAGGTCGAATTGCCGCATCAGCGTGTTGCCGCCCGAGGCGAGCAAGGCCTGCTTGGCGCAGGCCAGCGAGCGGGTCGGCGCCTGCGCCAGCATGGCCGCGACCTCGTCCAGGGTCTTCTGCAGATCCGCGTCGGGCACGCAGCGCCAGATCAGGCCCCAGTCCGCGGCCTGGCGCGCCGTCAGCGTCTCGCCGAACAGCGTGATGCCCATGGCGCGGGCCTGCCCCACCAGGCGCGGCAGTATCCAGCTACCGCCCATGTCGGGCACGAGGCCGATCTTGCTGAAGGCCTGCACGAACTTGGCCGACTCCACGGCGAAGACCACGTCGCAGGCCAGCGCGAAACTCACGCCCGCGCCGGCCGCCACGCCGTTGACCACGCAGATCACCGGCACCGGCATGGAGCGCATGCGCTCCATGAGCGGGCGGTAGCTGTTGCGCAGGCCTTCGGCCAGATCGCGCCGTTCTCCGGGCGGCAAAGGCTTGCGGTCGGCCAGGTCCTGGCCGGCGCAGAAGCCGCGCCCCGCTCCCGTGATGATCACGCCGCGCAGCCCCGGGCTGGCCTTGGCTTCGTGCAAGGCCTGCGCGATTTCGGCGCGCATGCGGTCGGTCATGCTGTTGAGCCGCTCGGGTCGGTTCAGCGTGATGCGCGCGATCCCGTCGGCCAGGGAAAAAAGAATCTGCTCGTAGGCTGTGCGCTCCTGGGGCGGCCGGGCGGGCGCGCTCATGCGGTTTCTTCCAGCGCGGCCAGCTGCTCGGCGCTGTCGCCGAGCAGCAGCTCGACCACGGTAAGGCGCTTGAAGAAATCGCCGACTTCCAGTTCGTCGGTCATGCCCATGCCGCCGTGCAGCTGCACGGCGCATTGGCCGACGAACCGTCCGGCGCGCGCCGTCTCGAGCTTGGCGGCCGCGATCATGCGGCGCCGCGCGCGGGCATCGGGCTCGGTCAGGGCCGCCGCGGCGACATAGGCCATGGACAAGGCCATTTCCTTGGCCACCACCATTTCGGCCATGCGGTGCTGCAGAGCCTGGAAAACCGCCAGCGGCTGGCCGAACTGCTTGCGCGTCTTGAGATAGTCGACGGTGATGTCCAGCAGCCGCGCCATGGCGCCCACGGCATGGGCGCACAGGGCCGCCATGCCCCATTCCAGCGCCAGGTCCAGCGCGGCGCGGGCCGCGTCGCCGCGCGCCAGCACGTGATCCTGCGACAGCGCCACCTGCTTGAAGTCGATGCGGCCGCAGCGCGAACGATCCAGCGTGCTGGTTTCCTCCACGGCCACGCCCGCCGCATCCGCCGGCACGACCAGCAGCACCGGTTCGTTCGACGCCGTGTCGCGCGCCGAGACGATCCAGGCATGCGCCGCGCCGGCATGCCAGACCAGATGCTTGCTGCCGTCGAGCACCAGGCCCGTAAGACGGCAGTCCTGCGGCTCGGTCGCATAGCGCCGGCCGGGCTCCTGATAGGCCACCGAGAAAATGGCCTCGCCGGAGGCGATGAGCGGCAGCCAGTGCTGCGCCGCTTCCGTGTTGCCGCTGGCGCGGAGCGCCATGGCGGCCATGACGCTGCTGGGAATGACGGGCTCGTCGGCCAGGCCGGCGCCCAGTTCCAGGTGCACCGGCAGCAGGCTGGCCGGCGGCTCGCCGAAGCCGCCGTGCTCGGCGTCGATGACCAGGCCCAGTACGCCCAGCTCGGCCAGGGCATTCCAGGCCGACGCGTCCAGCCCGCCTTGCCGCGCGCGGCGCCGCGCCATGGTCCAGTTGTCGGTTATCAGGCGCCGCAGGCTGTCGGCCAGCATGCGCTGCTCTTCGCTGTATTCGAAATCCATGATGTGTTCCTTGGCGGACCGGTGCTGGTGTTGACAGGCCTACAGGCCGAGAATCATGCGGGCGATGATGCCCTTCTGCACTTCGGTCGTGCCGCCGTAGATGGAGACCTTGCGCATGTCGGCATAGCCGGCGCCCGAAGCCGCCGTCATCTCGCCGCCCGGGCCGTGGAAGGGCGCGTCGGCTTCCATCCAGTCCGGGTCGTAAGGCCAGGCGTCGGGGCCGGCGATTTCCATCTGCAGCATGGCCAGGTCCTGCTGGATCTCGGAGCCGCGGATCTTGAGCACCGAGGCCTCGGGTCCCGGCGGCGCGTCGCCGCGCGCGGCCGCCACGCGCAGCAGCAGCATCTCCAGGGCCATGATGTCGACCTCGATGCGCGAGACGCGATCGCGCATGCGCGGATCTTCGAGTATGGGCCGGCCCGACGACGAGTGCGTGCGCGCGGCCAGGTCCTTGAGGATGCGCAGCTCGCGACGGCAGTGGCCCAGGCCGGCGATGCCGGTGCGCTCGTGGCCCAGCAGGTATTTGGCGTAGGTCCAGCCCTTGCCCTCTTCGCCCACGAGATTTTCCGCGGGCACTCGCACGTTTTCCAGCCAGACCTCGTTGACGTCGTAGCCGCCGTCCAGCGTCTTGATGGGGCGCACGGTCACGCCGGGCGATTTCATGTCGATGAGCAGCAAGGAAATGCCGAGCTGCTGCTTGACCTCGGAATTGGTGCGCACCAGGCAGAACATCCAGTCGGCGTACTGGGCCAGGGTGGTCCAGGTCTTCTGGCCGTTGACCAGGTAGTGGTCGCCGTCGCGCTCGGCGCGGGTCTTGAGCGACGCCAGGTCGGAACCCGACCCCGGCTCGGAATAGCCCTGGCACCACCAGTCTTGCATGCGAATGATGCGCGGCAGGAAGCGCTCCTGCTGCTCGCGGCTGCCGTATTTCATGAGCACCGGCCCGATCATGCCCAGGCCGAAAGGCAGCAGGCGCGGCGCGCCGGCCGAGAAACTCTCGACCTCGAAGATCAGGCGCTCGATGGCGTTCCAGCCCGTGCCGCCGAATTCCTCGGGCCAGGTGGGCGCTCCCCAGCCGTGCGCGTCGAGCGCCCGGTGCCAGCGGATGTAGTCGTCGCGATGCAGGCGCTGGTGGCGCATCACTTTGTCGCGTATGTCGGCAGGCAGGTTCGCGGACACGAACTCCCGTACTTCTTCTCGGAAACGCCGCTCTGCGGGCGTCCAGTTCAGCTGCATGCCGATCTCCTCTATTTTCCCGCTAGGTTATCCATGGGCCGGGCGAGCGGACAATCTTCCTATGCGAAAGCCCCGCTTTCGCCTACGCAAAGCGCCCCCTGCTTGCTTCCGATGGAGCCCCCACGCTGCGCCTTTCGGCTTGCTGTCCCCGAGGGGGCGGGCGTTGCCTTGAGGCGGCTCGGCGGCAACAAAAGCGGGGCTTCAGCAATAAAAAATGGTCATCCCATTGCCTGCAATGGACACTGCTTCCATCGCTGCCCGCGAGAGCGCAGCGCAAGAATATGGTGGAAACGCATGAACCAATCCAGCTCCGGGTCCGAGGCGACCGGCGCCGATCTGCACTATCGACAGGCGCTGGCCCAGGGCCGCTTTCTCATCCAGCGCTGCGCGGCCTGCGCGCGCGCAGTCTTCTATCCCCGCATGATCTGCCCGCACTGCGGCGGCGATGCCCTGGCCTGGGAAGAGCCCAGCGGCCGCGGCACGGTCTATTCGACCACCGTGGTGCGCCGCAAGGCCGAAGCCGGCGGCGACTACAACGTGGCCCTGGTCGATCTCGAAGAAGGCGTGCGCATGATGAGCCGCGTCGACGACGCGGCGCCCGAGTCCGTGCGCATCGGCATGGCCGTGCAGGCCAAGGTGCTGGCGCGCGAAAGCGGCAACCTGGTGGTGTTCGTTCCCGCGGGAGGCCAGGCATGAACCTGAAAGATCTGCGCGGCGCCACCGCCATCGTGGGCGTGGGCCATGCCGGCCTGGGCCAGGCCCACGGCTATACCGAAATGGAAGTCCTGGTGCAGGCGGCGCAGCGCGCCGTGGCCGACGCCGGCCTCACCATGCGCGACATCGACGGCATCTGCACCGCCAGCGTGGCGGCCACCATGTGGGCCATGCCGGTCATCGAGCACCTGGGCATACGGCCCAGCTTCATCGACTCGACCATGCTGGGCGGATCGAGCTTCGTCGCCCATCTGCTGCCCGCCATCCACGCCCTGTCCACCGGCCAGTGCAACGCCGTCCTGGTCTGCTACGGCAGCACGCAGCGCACGTCCACGCTCAGCCGGGCCGAGATCGGCCGGGTGCGCAAGAATTTCGACCCGCAGCCCTACGAAGCGCCCTACGACCCGCTCAGTCCGCTGAGTTCCTATGCCCTGGCCGCGGCTCGGCACATGCATCAATACGGCACCACGCGCGAACAGCTGGCCGAAGTGGCGCTGGCCGCGAGCCAATGGGCGCAGCTCAACCCCGAGGCGCAGCGCCGCAAGCCTACGACGCTCGACGAGATTCTCGCCGCGCCCATGGTGTCGGATCCGCTCACCGTGCGCGACTGCTGCCTGGTGACCGACGGCGGCGGGGCCTACGTGCTGGTGCGCGCCGATCGCGCCAAGGATCTGCGGCACAAGCCGGCCTATGTGCTGGGCAACGCCACGGCCGTGTGGAACCGCCAGATCTCTTCCATGGAAGACCTCACCGTCACCTCGGCGCAGGAGTCCGGCCGGCGCGCCTTCGAAATGGCCGGCGCCAGGCCGTCCGACATCGACGTGGTCGAGCTCTACGACGCCTTCACCATCAACCCGATTCTCTTTCTGGAAGACCTGGGCTTTTGCAAGAAGGGCGAAGGCGGCGCCTTCGTGTCGGGCGGACGCATCGCCCCCGGCGGCGAACTGCCCGTCAACACCAACGGCGGCGGCCTGTGCTGCGTGCACCCCGGCATGTACGGCGTCTTCATCACGATCGAGGCCGTGCGGCAACTGCGCGGCGAGTGCGGCGAGCGCCAGATCGAAGGCGCGCAGCTCGCCCTGGTCCACGGCAACGGCGGCACGCTGTCCAGCCAGTCCACGGCCATCCTCGGCACGGCCGACGTCCTCTGACGGAACGCAACGCGATGCAAGATTACGACCACATCCACGAACCGCTGGCCCGCCAGGCCGAGCTGCGGCCCGACGCCCCCTGCTTCTACGAAGAAGGCGGCGGCGTCACGACCTACGGCCGGCTCTGGCAGCGCGCCCAGGCCGCGGCGGACTGGCTCGCGGCGCAGGGCGTGCGCCCCGGCCACCGCATCATGATCGTCAGCGAGAACTGCGTCGACGTCGCCGTGGCGCTCTTCGCCGCCAGCCTGCTCGATGCCTGGCCGGTGGGTGTCAACGCACGCCTGAGCGAGCGCGAGATCGAGACCATCCGCGGCCACTCGCAGCCCGCGCTCACGCTCTACACCAGCGGCATCTCGCCGGCCGCCGCCCAGCATGCCGACGCGGCGGGCGCAGCGGCGTCCGATCCCGAGGTCTGGAACGACGGCATGCGCCATGCGCTGGCGAGTTCGCCCACCGAGGCCGATACCAGCGACCTGGTCGGACGCGTGGCGACGCTCATCTACACCTCGGGCACCACGGGCGCGCCCAAGGGCGTGCTGGTGCCGCACAAGGGGCTGCTGCATTTCGCGCGCATCTCGTCGGCTTCGCGCCGCCTCGCGCCCGAAGACATCGGCTACGCGGCCCTGCCCATGTCGCACATCTTCGGCATCGCCACCGTGCTCATGGCCACGGTTTATGCGGGCGCCAGCCTGGTGCTGCGCAGCCGCTTCGATGCCAAGGACGTGCTGGGCGCGCTGGCCGACCCCGGCGTGAGCATCCTGCAGGGCGTGCCCACCATGTTCACCCGCATCCTCGGCGAAGTCCAAGGCCGCGGCAAGACGCGCGCGCCCAAGCTGCGCTACCTCTACACCGGCGGCGCGGCGCTCGACCCCACGCTCAAGCGCGAGATCGAAAGCCACTTCGGCCAGCCGCTGCATCACGGCTACGGCATCACCGAATATGCCGGCTCGCTCTTCATCACCGACATCGACGCGCCGCGCACCGACAGCGCCGCGGGCCGCGCGGTCGAAGGTGTGGAGCTGCGCATCGGCAGCATCGAGGCCGGCGAACCCGTTCCCGGCGAGCGCGGCGACATCTTCGTACGCGGCCCCGGCGTGATGCTCGGCTATTACCGCGACCCCGCGCAGACCGCGCAGGCGCTGCTGCCCGGCGGCTGGCTGGCCACGGGCGACATCGGCTGCCTGGACGAAGGCGGCGCGCTGTCCATCGTGGGCCGGTCCAAGGATCTCATCATCCGCTCGGGCTTCAACGTCTATCCCCTCGAAGTCGAGAGCGTGATCAACGCCTGGCCCGGCGTGCGCCTGTCCGCCGTGGTGGGCCGCGTGCAGGCCGACAAGAACGAAGAGGTCGTGGCCTTCGTCGAGGCCCTGCCCGGCGCGTCGATCGACATACCCGGCCTGATGGCGCATCTGCGCACCCAGCTCGCGCCCTACAAGCAGCCCGCGCAGATCATTCCCATCGACGTCATTCCCACGACGGTCAGCGGCAAGATACAGAAGCAGCCCCTGCGGGCAAGGTTGCTCTGACCTCGGCGCCCTCTTCATGCCATACACGGCCAACTGAAATCCGGAGTCATCATGAGCCAACTGCGGGCACTTCTGAGCAACATCCGCCTTCCGCTCATCGCCGCGCCCATGTTCCTGGTCTCGGGCCCGGATCTGGTCGTGGCGCAATGCACGTCAGGCGTCATCGGCACTTTTCCTTCGCTCAACGCGAGGCCGCAAGAGCAACTGCCGGAATGGCTCACGCGCATCGAACAGGGCCTGACCAGGCATCGCGAGGCACATCCCGACCGGCTCGCCGCGCCCTATGGCGTGAACCTCGTCGTGCACGACTCGAATCCGCGCTGGCGCGGCGATCTCGATATTTGCGTCGAGCACCGCGTGCCCATCGTCATCACCTCGCTGCATGCGCCCGACGCGGTGGTCAAGGTCGTGCACCCCTACGGCGGCCTGGTGCTGCATGACGTGACCACCGTGCGCCATGCGCGCCGCGCGCTGGAAGCGGGCGTGGACGGCTTGATCCTGGTGGCCGGCGGCGCGGGCGGCCACGCCGGGCGCATCAACCCCATCGCGCTGGTCAACGAAATACGCGCCTTCTACGACGGCCCGCTGGTGCTGTCGGGCTGCATCAGCCACGGCAAGGACATTCTCGCCGCCCGAGTGCTGGGCTGCGACTTCGCCTATATGGGCACCCGCTTCATCGCCACCGAGGAATCGCTGGCGCCGGACCGCTATCGCGGCATGGTGGTCGAGTCGTCCGTCGACGACGTGGTGTACACGCCGTATTTCTCGGGCGTGCCCGCCAACTATCTCGCGCCCAGCATCCGTGCCGCGGGCCTGGACCCGGCCGCGCTCGGCGACAAGCCGGCGGCGACAGTGAACCTGGACAAGAGCAGCCGGCCCAAGGCGTGGAAAGATATCTGGAGCGCCGGCCAGGGCGTGGGCGCCACGCAGGAAGTGCTGCCCACCGCCGTGCTGGTCGAGCAGCTGGCGCGCGAATACGAGGAAGCCCGCCGGGCCTTGGCCGCGTAGCTCGGCAGCCCAAGCTTTACTTGTCCTGCTTGGAATCGTTGAGCGATTCTTCGCGGGCCGCCCGCACGACGTGCTCGATGAAGCTCTCGGCGAAACGCGGCAGATCGCGGCCGCGCTGGCGGCACAGCAGGCGCTCGCGCTGGGCCCAGGGGTCTTCGATCTTCAGGATGTTCAGGGTTTCCGACTCGCTGTAGCGCCGCACGCAGCCGCGCGGCACGATGGCCACGCCCACGCCCGCTCCGACCATGCGGCATACCGCCTCGAAGCTGTGCACGTGCACGCGCTGGATGATCTGCTTGCCCATGCCCGACGCGATGTCTTCCAGGAAGATCTGGATGGCGCTGTTGGGGTGTATGCCCACGAACTGGTCGGTGCCGAGCAGGTCGACGAAGCGCACCGTCTCCGCGCCGGCCAGGCGGTGCTTGAGCGAAGTCACCGCCACCAGCTCGTCGCGAAACAGCGGCATGACGTCCAGCCCTTCGACGTCCACATTGCCGGCCACCAGGCCCAGATCGCCGTTGCCCGCGCGGATGGCCATGGCGATTTCCCCGGAGATGCGCTCGTCGAGCTCGATGTCGACGTCGGGATATTCGGCCAGGAAGCTCGCCAAGGCCTCGGCCAGGAAAGAATTGGTGGCCGTGGTGTTGGCCAGGATGCGCAAACGGCCCTTGATGCCGTGCGAATAAGGCTGCAGATCGGCGTTCAGGCATTCGAGCTGCGTGAACACCTGCCGCGCGTGCCGCAGCAGCACCTCGCCCGCCGGGGTCAAGGCCACCCCCGTGGCCAGGCGCACCAGCAGGCGGGTCTTGAAGGCCTCTTCCATGTGCTTGACGCGCGCACTGGCCGCCGGCAGGGAAAGAAAGGTTTTTTCGGCCGCCTTGGTCAGGCTGAGCGTATCGCCCACGTTCACGAACAAGCGCAAATCTGTCAGGTCATGTCTCATGGGTCGTACCGTTCCGCCACGCAAAAGGGGGGGGTCTTCAATTTTGAATTCTGCTGCACAGGTTGAAAATCTACCATGCTGGGAAGACCAGGCCTAAGAATCGGGCCGAATCGTCGCGCAGCGGTGCGCATCAGCAATTGGCGGAGAGAGACATGAGCGGAATGGTTGCCGGGAAAGTCGTCGTGGTCACGGGAGCCGGCGGCGGCATCGGCCGGGGCATCGCGCTGGGCATGGCCCAGGCGGGCGCCAAGGTCGTGGTCAACGACCTCGATCTGAAGAAGGACGGCACGGGCGGCCCCGCCCAGACCGTGGTCCGGGAAATCGTCGCGGCGGGCGGGCAGGCCGTGGCCTGCACCGAAAGCGTGACCAGCTACGACGGCGCCAGCGCCAACATCAAGACCGCCATCGACGCATTCGGCCGCATCGACGCCGTGGTCAACAATGCCGGCAACCTGCGCGACCGCGTCTTTCACAAGATGAACCAGGAAGAATGGCAGCAGGTGCTGGACGTGCACCTGAACGGCTCCTTCTTCATGAGCCGTGCGGCCGCGCCCTATTTCCGCGAGCAGGAATCGGGCGCCTTCGTGCACATGACCTCCACCTCGGGCCTGATCGGCAACTTCGGCCAGGCCAACTATGCCGCCGCCAAGCTGGGCATCGTAGGGTTGTCCAAATCCATCGCGCTGGACATGGCGCGCTACAACGTGCGCTCGAACTGCATCGCGCCCTTCGCCTGGAGCGCCATGACCAGCTCCATTCCAGCGAACACGCCCGAAGAAAAGGCCCGCGTCGAAAAGTTGAAGAAGATGGAGGCCCACAAGATCGCGCCGCTGGCCGTCTATCTCGCCAGCGACGCCGCCAGCGCCGTCACGGCCCAGATCTTCTCGGTGCGCGCCAACGAGATCATGCTGTTCAGCCAGCCGCGCCCGCTGCGCACGGTGCATCACGCCGAAGGCTGGACGCCCGAGCGCGTGGCCGAGATCGCCATTCCCGCCATGCGCAAGCATTTCTACGCGCTGGAGCGATCGCCCGACGTCATCGACTGGGATCCGATCTGAGGCCGCCATGCCCTTGAACTACGACACCATCAAGAACTGGCGCTTCGACGAGATCCGGCATACCTATACCGAAAAAGACACCATGCTGTACGCCCTGGGCATAGGCCTGGGCGAAGATCCCGTGGCCGCCGGCCAGCTGCGCTACGTCTACGAAAAAGACCTGCGGGCCTTTCCCACCATGAGCGTGGTGCTGGGCTACCCGGGTTTCTGGATGCAGGATCCGCGCGCCGGCCTGGACTGGATGCGCCTGGTGCACGGCGAGCAGCGCCTGGCCCTGCACGCGCCGCTGCCGGCGCACGGCACCGTGATCGCCAGGCACCGCATCACCCACGTCATCGACAAGGGCGCCGACAAGGGCGCCCTGGTGGTGAACGAGCGCACCCTGCACGACGAGGCGGGCACGCACCTGGCCACGCTGGCGCAGACCACCTTCTGCCGCGGCGACGGCGGCTTCGGCCAGGGCGACGCGCCGCCCGCGGCCCTGCCCGCCGCGCCCACGCGCGCGCCCGACCGGCAGGCGCAATTGCGCGTCTCGCCGCGCGCGGCGCTGATCTACCGGCTCAGCGCCGACATGAATCCGCTGCACGCCGACCCCGAGATCGCCCGCAAGGCCGGCTTCGAGCGCCCCATCCTGCACGGCCTGTGCACCTACGGCATGGCCGCCCGCGCCATTGCGCAGGCCTGGGCCGACGGCGACGCCGACCGCCTCGTCCAGCTGGACGTGCGCTTCTCCTCGCCCGTCTATCCCGGCGAAACGCTGGCCTTCGACATGTGGCGCGAAGGCGATGAAATCCGCTACACGGCGCGCAGCGTCGAGCGCGACATCCAGACGCTGAACTGCGGCGTCGCAAAGGTGAAACGATGAGCGAGAACCGCCCCGCGCCCCTGGAAGGCATACGCGTGCTGGATCTCAGCCGGGTCCTGGCCGGCCCGTGGTGCACCCAGAACCTGGCCGACCTGGGCGCCGACGTCATCAAGGTCGAACGCCCCGGCGTCGGCGACGACACGCGCACCTGGGGCCCGCCCTACATGAAGGGCCCTGACGGCCAGGACACGAGCGAGGCGGCCTATTACCTCTCGTGCAACCGCAACAAGCGCTCCATCACCATCGACTACGCCACGCCGGAAGGCGCCGCGCTGGTGCGCGAGCTCGCGGCCAGGAGCGACGTCCTGGTCGAGAATTTCAAGGTGGGCGGGCTCAAGAAATACGGACTGGACTACGAGACGCTGCGCGAGATCAACCCGCGGCTCATCTACTGCTCGGTGACCGGCTTCGGCCAGACCGGCCCCTTTGCCGAGCGCCCCGGCTACGACTTCATGATCCAGGGCATGGGCGGGCTGATGAGCATCACCGGCGAGCGCGACGATATGCCCGGCGGCGGCCCGCAGAAGGCCGGCGTGGCGGTCACCGACATCATCACCGGCATGTATGCCGCCGTGGGCGTGCTGGCCGCCCTGCAGGAGCGCAACCGCAGCGGGCTGGGGCAGCAGCTGGACATCGCCCTGTTCGACTGCCACGTCGCCATGCTGGCCAACCAGAATTCGAATTTCTTCACCTCGGGCAAGGCGCCCCGGCGCGCGGGCAACGCGCACCAGAACGTGGTGCCCTACCAGGTCTTCGCCACCCGCGACGGCCACATGATCGTGGCCACGGGCAACGACTCGCAATACCGCGCCTATTGCAAGGCCATCGGCGCGCCCGAGCTGGCCGAAGACCCGCGCTTTCGCGACAACCGCGGCCGCGTGACGCATCGCGACGCGCTGATCGCCCTTCTGGTCGATATCATGAAGACCGGCAAGCGCGACGACTGGATCGCCAGGCTGGAAGCCGTGGGCGTGCCCTGCGGGCCGATCAACGACATATCCCAGGCCTTCGCCCACCCGCAGGCCCAGGCGCGCGGTCTGCGCCGCGAGATCCCGCATCCGCTGGGCGGAACGGCGCCGACGACGGCCAGCCCGCTGCGCATGTCGGGCTCGCCCGTGCAGTACCGCCGCGCGCCGCCGCTGCTGGGCCAGCACACCGAAGAAATCCTGCGCGAAGTGCTGGGCAGAAGCTCCGCATAAAAAACCTTTCCGGTGCGCACCGATTCAACCCGCCCGCGCATTCCCACCTCACTCCCTCCTCATACGCCATGACCGATTCCGCCAACGACTACCAGGACATCCGCGAAGCGGTGCGCGATCTCTGCGCCCAGTTTCCCGCCGAATATTTCCGCAAGATCGATGCCGTCCAGGGCTACCCCGAAGAATTCGTCGATGCGCTGACGCAGGCAGGCTGGCTGGCCGCGCTGATTCCGCAGGAATACGGCGGCTCGGGCCTGGGCCTGACCGAGGCCTCGGTCATCATGGAAGAAATCAACCGCGCGGGCGGCAACTCGGGCGCCTGCCACGGCCAGATGTACAACATGGGCACCCTGCTGCGCCACGGCTCGGCCGAGCAGAAGCAGAAGTACCTGCCGCGCATCGCCGGCGGCGAACTGCGCCTGCAGTCCATGGGCGTGACCGAGCCCACCACCGGCACCGACACCACCAAGATCAAGACCACGGCCGTCAAAAAAGGCGACCGCTACGTCGTCAACGGCCAGAAGGTGTGGATCTCGCGCGTGCAGCACTCGGACCTGATGATCCTGCTCGCGCGCACCACGCCCATCGACCAGGTCGAACGCAAATCCGCGGGCATGTCGATCTTCCTGGTCGACCTGCACCAGGCCATCGGCCACGGCATGGAAGTGCGCCCCATCCCCAACATGGTCAACCACGAGACCAACGAGCTGTTCTTCGACAACCTCGAGATTCCCGCGGAAAACCTCATCGGCGAGGAAGGCAAGGGCTTCAAGTACATCCTCGACGGACTGAACGCCGAGCGCACCCTGATCGCCGCCGAATGCATCGGCGACGGCTACTGGTTCATCGACAAGGTCTCGGCTTACGTGAAAGAACGCGTCGTGTTCGGCCGCCCCATCGGCCAGAACCAGGGCGTGCAGTTTCCCATCGCCCGCGCCTTCGTCAACGTGGAGGCCGCCAGCCTGATGCGCTATGAAGCCGCGCGCCGCTTCGACGCCGGCCTGCCCTGCGGCACCCAGGCCAATATGGCCAAGCTGCTGGCCGCCGATGCTTCGTGGGAAGCCGCCAACGCCTGCCTGCAGTTCCACGGCGGCTTCGGCTTCGCGCACGAATACGACATCGAGCGCAAATTCCGCGAAACCCGCCTTTATCAAGTCGCGCCCATTTCCACCAACCTGATCCTGTCCTACGTGGCCGAACACGTGCTGGGCCTGCCCCGCTCCTTCTGATCATGACGAACACCGCCTCCCACCCCAGCGCCGAGCTCGCCGCTTTTGCCAGCGCGCTGCGCTACGAAGCCATTCCCGACCCGGTGCTGCGCCGCTGCGAAGACTTCCTGCTCGATACCCTGGCCTCGATCCTGGCCGGCGCGCGTTCGCGGCCGGTGCTCTGCATCGAGAAGTTCGCCCGGGCCATGGGGCCGGCCGACGGCCCTTCGGAAGTGCTGGTATCGCGCCGCAAGACCTCGCCCTTCTTTGCGGCCATGGTCAACGCCGCCTCCGCGCACATGGTCGAGCAGGACGACGTGCACAACGGTTCGGTGCTGCACACCGCGGCGGTGATCTTTCCGCCCGTGCTGGCCGTGGCGCAGGCCCTGGGCGCCTCGGGCCGCGACCTGCTCGCCGCCTGCGTGGCGGGTTACGAGGTCGGCATCCGCGTGGGCGAGTTCATGGGCCGCTCGCACTACAAGATCTTCCACACCACCGGCACGGTCGGCACGCTGGCCGCCGCCGCCGCCGTGGGCAATCTGCTCAGGCTCGACCCCGAGCAGATGCTCGATGCCTTCGGCTCGGCCGGCACGCAGGCCGCCGGCCTGTGGGAGTTCCTGCGCGACGCCGCCGATTCCAAGCAGCTGCATACCGCCAAGGCGGCCGCCAACGGCATGATGGCGGCCTACCTGGCGCAGGACGGCTTCACCGGCGCCAGGCGCATCCTGGAGGGCCCGCAGGGCATGGCCGCCGGCATGTCCACCGACGCCGATCCGGCCAGGCTCACCGACCGCCTGGGCACGCGCTGGGCGCTGGCCGAGACCTCGTTCAAATACCACGCCTCGTGCCGCCACACGCATCCGGCCGCCGACGCGCTGCTGCAGGTCGTGCGCGAGCACAAGCTCGAAGCGGCCGACATCGCCCGCGTCGTCACCCACGTGCACCAGGGCGCCATCGACGTGCTCGGCCCCGTGACGAATCCGCAGACCGTGCACCAGTCCAAGTTCTCCATGGGCACGGTGCTGGCGCTCATCGCGCTGCGCGGCTACGCCGGCCTGAACGAGTTCGACATGGGCATCCGGGACAAGGACGTCGCCGCCTTCCGCGGCAAGGTGGAAATGCAGCTCGATCCGGAAGTGGACGGCGCCTATCCGGCGCGCTGGATAGGCAAGGTCACCGTGCACACCGCCGACGGCCGCGTGCTGCACGGCCGCGTGGACGAGCCCAAGGGCGATCCGGGCAATACCCTCAGCCGCGCGGAGCTCGAAGACAAGGCGCTGCGCCTGGGCGTCTATGCGGGCGCAGCCGACGAGGCCGAGATCCGGTCCTTGATCGACGCGACCTGGGGCATGGCCGGCGCGGGCAAGGTCGGCGCCCTGCTCGCTGGCCGCTGATCAGAGCCGCCGATCAGACGGTGGCGATGGGCGTGACCGGCGAGCCGATCGCGCCGGGCATGCGCAAGGGCGGCGCAGTCAGCAGAAAGCGCGAGCGGCCGTGCTCGCGCAGCCACTGCGCCAGGTCCTTCAGATACCAGAGCTCGGCCAGCGGCACGCCCAGCTTGAAGAGGCAGTGGTGGTGCAGCGGCAGGATCGAATGCCCCGGGCCCGAGGTGCGGGCGGGATAGGCCTCGACGGCATAGTTGTCGGCGCAGATCGCCGCGATGCCCGACTGCGAGATCCAATCGAGCAAGGCGGCGTCCGATCCGTCCAGCACCGCGCCGGTTTGCTCCAGCACCGCGTGATCGGGCTGCCCGGCCATGGCGACGATGGCTTCGGCGAATCCGGTGTGCAGCACCAGCATGTCGCCCTGCTCCACGGCCACGCCGTCGCGGCGCATGACGTCCATGAGCAGATCGTGGCCCACCACCGTGCGGCCCGGCCCCAGATGATGCGCCAGGTCCACCAGCACGCCGCGCCCCTGCATGCCCTTGCGCGCGTAGGCCTCGACGCTCAGCCGGCGCGCATACGAGCTGCTCTGCCCGCAGCGGCAGCCGGCTTCGCTTGGATGCCCCGCTTCGCCGCCCAGCACGTCGACGCCGGCGGCATAGCCGTTGTAGTAGACCCGGCGCGGCTGGCCTTCGCCCTGGATGTCGAACATCGCCCCGACGTGGCACAGGCCGTCCCACTGCGTCGAGTACTGCATGGACAGCGTCACCTGGTCGTCGCTCAGCACGTCGACCGCGTCGCGCTGCACGCGCGACATGGAAAAATTCACGTAGGGCGCGCCGTCCTTGAAGGTGGGCGCGAGCACCGGCGCGTGGCGGCGCGGATTCAACACATTGCCGCCGGGCAGGTCCAGCGGCAGCGACAGGCAGAACACCTTGCCGGCCCGCACCTCGCGCACGGCCTCGAGCACCTTGGCTTCGGTCAGCAGATTGAGACGGCCCAGTTCGTCGTCTTCGCCAAAATCGCCCCAGGTCGAGCCCTCGGGGCGTTGTTTCCAGCGTTTCATCGGGGACTCTCAGTTGGAAAAGAAATAGCGCTCGTGCAGTTGCTTGACGTCGACCTCGGCCGCCGCCTGCGACATCACCACCTTGCCGCTGCGCATGAGATAG
>Ga0209455_1000565_pt1 | contig 24721 bp, 29 predicted proteins | sample AraplaCol_mCL_r2_FD_184275 | JGI IMG/M metagenome (GOLD analysis project Ga0209455, IMG submission 184275) | Arabidopsis root microbial communities from North Carolina, USA - plate scrape CL_Col_mCL_r2 (SPAdes) (version 2) | ecosystem: Host-associated > Plants > Roots > Endosphere | place: USA... | reverse complement strand
AAGACCGGCCGCCTGATCATCGCGCAGGAGGCGCCGGGGAACGTCTCGGTCGCGTCCGAGGTGGCGGCGACCGTCACCGAGAAGGCGTTCTACTCGCTGGAGGCACCCGTGCTGCGCGTCGCCGGGTTCGACATCCCCTTCCCGCCGGCGAAGCTGGAGGAGCTCTACCTCCCCGACGCCGACCGCATCCTCGAGGCCGTCGACCGGGCGCTGGCGTACTGACGCCGCGCCCCGATCCGGGCGCCCCTGACAGAGAGAAGTCGCACATGAGCGAGTCCCAGTTCCTCCTGCCCGACGTGGGCGAGGGCCTGACCGAGGCGGAGATCGTCTCGTGGAAGGTCGCGCCCGGCGAGCAGGTCGCGGTGAACCAGGTCATCGTCGAGATCGAGACCGCCAAGTCGCTGGTCGAGCTGCCGTCGCCGTTCGAGGGGACGGTCGGCGAGCTCCTCGTCACCGAGGGTCAGACGGTCGAGGTCGGCACGCCGATCTTCACCGTCACCGCCGGTGGGCAGGCGACCGAAGCGCCGCAGGCCGAGCCTGAGCCGGCCGAGGAGGTCGCCGCCGACGCCGCCGCGACGGTCTCACACGAGGAGGAGCCCAAGGCGGGTGCCGTGCTTGTCGGCTACGGCTCCGCCGGACACGGCAGCAGCCGTCGTCGCCGGGTGACCCACCCGGGCACCGCCTCCCTCCCCGTCTCGTTCTCCGGCAGCATCGCGCAGACCCCCGCGCACGCGGCACCGGCTGCTGCTCCGGCGCCCCAGGCTGCCCCCGCGTCGCCCGTCGCCGCGCCCTCGCAGCCTGCCGCGGCCGCCGCCACCGCGCCGCGCCCGTCCGGCCCGGTCATCGCCAAGCCGCCGATCCGCAAGCTCGCGAAGGACCTCGGCGTCGACCTCAACCTGGTGACGCCGACCGGGCCCATCGGCGACATCACGCGCGACGACGTGCTCCGCGAGGCGACGCAGGCGAGCGTCTTCCGCAACATCCAGACCCCGGAGTGGCCCGACGACCGTGAGGACCGCATCCCGGTCAAGGGCGTGCGCAGGGCGATCGCGAACGCGATGACGTCGAGCGCGTTCAGCGCCCCGCACGTCAGCCTCTTCGTCGATGTGGACGCGACGCGCACCATGGAGTTCGTCAAGCGGCTCAAGAACTCGCCCGACTTCGCCGGCGTGAAGGTGTCGCCGCTGCTGATCATGGCCAAGGCCATCATCTGGGCCGTGCGCCGGAACCCCACCGTGAACTCGACGTGGACGGATGAGGAGATCATCGTCCACCACTACGTCAACCTCGGCATCGCGGCCGCCACCCCGCGCGGCCTGATCGTGCCGAACGTCAAGGAGGCGCAGGGCATGACCCTGCTCGAGCTGGCCCGCAGCCTCGAGCAGCTCACCTTGACCGCCCGCGACGGCAAGACTCCCCCGGCCGACATGAACGGCGGCACCATCACCGTCACGAATATCGGCGTGTTCGGGATGGACACCGGCACGCCCATCCTGAACCCGGGAGAGGTCGGCATCGTCGCGCTCGGGACGATCAAGCAGAAGCCGTGGGTGGTCGACGGCGAGGTGCGTCCGCGCTTCGTCACGACGCTCGGCGCCTCGTTCGACCACCGCGTGGTCGACGGAGATGTCGCGTCACGATTCCTCGCCGACGTCGCGTCCATCATCGAGGAGCCGGCGCTGCTTCTCGATTGAATTTGACAATCATTTTCAATAAGACGTAGCCTGAGCCGGTGCCCGCGACCGCGGGTGCTTCCTCGACGTCGCCTCGGCGACTTAGACAGGCTCCTCCATGAAGACGCGTTCCCTCGTCTCCACCCTGGCCCTCGCCGCCGCGACCGCGCTGGCGCTCGCCGGCTGCTCCTCCGCGTCGTCGGCCTCCGACGACGGCACCCTCCGCGTCGTCGCGAGCACCAACGTGTACGGCGACATCGCCGAGACGATCGGCGGCGACGCCATCCACGTCACCTCGCTGATGAACGACCCCGCGCAGGATCCGCACTCGTTCGAGGCCAGCGCGCAGAACCAGCTCGCCGTGTCGAAGGCCGACATCGTCATCGAGAACGGCGGCGGCTACGACGACTACATGCAGACGCTGCTGAAGGGCTCGAAGAACGACGGGACGACGGTGCTGAACGTCGTCGAGCTGTCGGGACTGACGGCGACCGACGGCGAGCTCAACGAGCACGTCTGGTACGACTTCCCCACCATCCAGAAGTTCACGGCCGCGCTCGTCGCCGCGCTGTCGAAGGTCGATCCGGACCAGAAGTCGACGTTCGAGAAGAACGCCGCCGCCTTCACGCAGAAGCTCGACGCGCTCGAGGCCGACGAAGCGAAGCTCAAGGACGCGCACGCCGGCGAGGGCGTCGCGATCACCGAGCCCGTCCCCCTGTACATGCTCGACGCGATCGGGCTGGTCAACAAGACGCCGGAGAAGTTCAGCGCCGCCATCGAGGAGGAGAACGACGTCTCCCCGGTGGTGCTCAAGGATACGCTGGAGCTGTTCAGCGGCCACCGGGTGAAGCTGCTGGCCTACAACGAGCAGACCACCGGGGCCGAGACCGAGCGCGTGCTCGCCGCGGCGAAGAGCAACGGCATTCCCGTCGTCCCCGTGACCGAGACGCTTCCCGTCGGCAAGCACTACATCGAGTGGATGCAGTCCAACCTGGACGCGGTCGGATCGGCTCTGGCGAAGTGACGGAGCCTCTCGACCTCGTCACGCCGCCCTCCGACCGGGAGGTGGTGCTGCGGCTGCGCGACGCGTCCCTCGGGTTCGGCGACAGGACGCTGTGGAGCGGGCTCGACCTGGACGTCCACGCCGGCGAGTTCGTCGCCGTCCTCGGTCCGAACGGATCGGGCAAGACGAGCCTGCTGAAGACGATCCTCGGACAGCAGCACCTCGACTCCGGCGAGATCGCGTTCGAGGGGCACGCCGTCCGGCGCGGCGACCGGCGCATCGGGTACATCCCCCAGCAGAAGCTCATCCCCGCCGGAACCCCGATGCGCGCGCGCGACCTCGTGGCGCTGGGCGTGAACGGACACCGCTGGGGGCTCCCGCTCCCCCGCCGAAGCGATCGTGAGCAGGTGGACCGCCTCATCGACGCCGTCGGTGCTCGGCGTTACGCCGACACGCCCGTCGGCTCGCTCTCGGGCGGCGAGCAGCAGCGGCTCCGGGTCGCGCAGGCCCTCGCAGGCGACCCGGCCCTCCTGCTCTGCGACGAGCCGCTGCTCTCCCTGGACCTCCAGCACCAGCGCGGCGTCAGCGAGCTGATCGACCGCCGCCGCCGCGATCACGGCAGCGCGGTGGTCTTCGTCACGCACGACGTGAACCCGGTGCTCGGGATGGTCGACCGCGTCCTCTACCTGGCGGGCGGCCGCTTCCGCACCGGCACACCGGACGAGGTGCTGCGCAGCGACGTGCTGACCGACCTCTACGGCACGCCGGTCGACGTCATCCGCAGCCGCGGCCGCATCGTCGTGGTGGGCATCCCCGACGCCGAGACCCACGACCACCACGCGCACACGCGCGACGCGCACCCGGAGCCGGCCGCATGACGCACATGGACCTCTGGTCGCAGCTGTTCGACTTCACCGACTACGGCGAACTGCTCCTGCTCGTGAAGAACTCGATCTTCGCGGGCGCGGTGCTGGGCATCGTCGGCGGCCTGATCGGCGTCTTCGTCATGCAGCGGGACATGGCGTTCGCGGTGCACGGCATCAGCGAGCTGTCCTTCGCCGGCGCGGCCATCGCACTGCTCTTCGGCGTGAACGTCGTCGTCGGATCCCTGGTCGGATCCCTGATCGCGGCAGTCCTGATCGGCGTCCTCGGAGCGAGGGCGCGCGACCGCAACTCGATCATCGCCGTCCTCATGCCGTTCGGGCTCGGCCTCGGGATCCTGGCGCTCGCGCTCTATCCCGGTCGCAGCGCGAACAAGTTCGGGCTCCTGACCGGGCAGATCGTGTCGGTCGACGACCCCCAGCTCGGCTCGCTCCTGGTGATCGGCGCGGTCGTCCTCATCGCCCTGCTGCTCATGTGGCGTCCGCTGACCTTCGACAGCCTGGACGCGGACGTCGCCGCTGCCCGCGGCATCCCGACCCGGTTCGTCGCGCTGGCGTTCATGGTCCTGCTCGGGCTGGCGGTCGCGGTCTCGGTGCAGATCGTCGGCGCGCTGCTGGTGCTGTCGCTGCTCGTCACGCCGGCGGCCGCGGCGATGCGCATCTCGTCCTCGCCGCTCGGAGTGCCGATCATCAGCGTGGTGTTCGCGCTCGTCTCGGTCGTCGGCGGGATCCTGCTCGCATTGGGGAGCGCGCTGCCGATCAGCCCGTACGTGACGACGATCTCGTTCCTCATCTACGTGGTCTGCCGGATCGTCGGCGGGCGGCGCGCGCGCCGCAGGACGACTGCGACTTCACGGCGACTCGTGAGCCAGGCGGGCTAGCCTGGGATGGTGAAGCGGAACACCTGGCAGCGGGAGGCCGTCCGCGAGGCTCTGTCCTCGACGGAGGGCTTCATCAGCGCGCAGGGACTGCACCTCAGCCTCCACGAGGCCGGCTCGCCGATCGGGCTGGCGACCGTCTACCGCGCTCTCGCCGACCTGGCCGCCGAGGGGGATGCGGATTCGCTGCAGTCGCCCGAGGGCGAGAGCCTGTACCGGGCGTGCACGACCGGCCACCACCACCACCTGATCTGCCGCAACTGCGGCCTGACGGTGGAGATCGAGGCGGATGCGGTCGAGCAGTGGGCCCGCCAGGCGGCCGCTGCGCACGGCTTCACGCAGGCGCAGCACGTCGTCGACGTCTTCGGCCTCTGCGCGGCGTGCACGGCCAAAGCCGATTTGGCCGGCCCTGCCTCCATGCCGTAGCATGGTTGTTTGGCTGAGTGGGCTCCTCCCACTCCGTTAGCCGTGTACGAAACCCCCTGCTTCTCGAAGAGGGGAAGTCGTGCGCCGACAAGTGACCTTGGGTGGTGCCGCCTGGCATCACGGTATTGGAGAAGAAAGCAATGGCAGCAGTGTGCCAGGTGACGGGAGCCGTTCCGGGCTTCGGTCACAACATCTCGCACTCGCACCGACGCACCAAGCGCCGGTTCGACCCGAACATCCAGAAGAAGACGTACTACGTTCCGTCGCTTCGCCGTAACGTCACCCTGACCCTGAGCGCCAAGGGCATCAAGGTCATCGACGCCCGTGGCATCGAGTCCGTGGTCAAGGACCTCCTGGCCCGTGGGGAGAAGATCTGATGGCGAAGCAGCAGGACATCCGTCCGATCATCAAGCTCCGTTCGACGGCGGGCACCGGTTACACCTACGTGACCAAGAAGAACCGTCGCAACGACCCCGACCGCCTCGTGCTCAAGAAGTACGACCCCATCGTGCGCAAGCACGTCGACTTCCGAGAGGAGCGCTAATCATGGCCAAGAAGTCCAAGATCGCCAAGAACGAGCAGCGCAAGGTCGTCGTCGCTCGCTACGCCGCCAAGCGTGCGGAGCTGAAGAAGGCTCTCGTCGACCCGAACGGCACCGACGAGTCCCGCGAGGCCGCCCGCGTCGGCCTGCAGAAGCTCCCCCGCGACGCTTCGCCGATCCGCGTCCGCAACCGCGACGCCGTCGACGGCCGTCCTCGCGGTAACCTCAGCAAGTTCGGCATCTCCCGTGTGCGCTTCCGCGACATGGCGCACCGTGGCGAGCTGCCCGGCATCACCAAGTCGAGCTGGTAATCCGGCCCGAGTGCATGCTCTGAGGGCGTCCGGCATCCGCCGGGCGCCCTTTTTGCTGTTTCCAGCGTCTAATACCCCCGGAAATCCGCGTGTTTCCGGGGGTTTCTGATACATTCGAGGCGGTCAACCGACCAAACGTAACGGCCCAGTGTGGCCTCAACCGTTAGACACAGAAGCTGTAGATCCAGCACAAGGTCCGAGGAGGACACTCAATGGCTGACAACCTGAACAAGACCGAGCTCGTTGCCGCCGTCGCTGCGGCGTCGGGTCAGAGCCAGGCCACCGTCTCGAGCGTCGTCGACGCGTTCTTCAGCACCATCAGCGAGACCGTCGCCAAGGGCGGCAAGGTCACCATCCCGGGTTGGCTCGCCGCTGAGCGCAGCGAGACCGCTGCCCGCACCGGCCGCAACCCGCAGACCGGCGAGGAGATCTCGATCCCGGCCGGCCACCGCGTCAAGCTGACCGCGGGCTCGAAGCTCAAGGCTGCCGTCAAGTAGTCTTCGCAACGCTTGTCGAGGGCGGTGCCGCGTTGCGGTGCCGCCCTCGTCGCGTCTCACGTGATCGCTTCGGCCCGATCGCGTCGGCTGCCCACGCACTGTGGGCGGCCGTCCAGGAGGGTGGACGTAGGCTGGATGGGTGCCACGAATCCTCCGCGTGATCGGCCCTGCCGCGCTGCTCCTCGCAGGCGTCGCGGCCATGATCCTCGCGCTCGCGTTCGGCGGCGGGGCGAACGCTCCCCTGCTCGCGGACCCGGGCGCGCTGGTGCGCTGGGGACTTCCCGCCGCGACCCTCGTGGTCAATCTGAGCCTCGCCGGCACGGTCGGTGCGCTCGTGCTGGCCTGCTTCGCGTTCTCGCCCGACCGGGACGAGTACGGCAAGGCGCTCGACTTCGCCGCAGGGAGCGCCGGCGTCATGACGGTCGCCGCGGCCGTGACCGGGCTCTTCACCTTCGTGAGCGTCTCGAACGTCCCGTGGTCGTTCGATGCGACCTTCACCAACGGTCTGAGCTCGTTCGTCACCAGCGTCTCGCTGGGCCAGGCCTGGCTCGGCATCACGCTGATCGCTGCCGCGGTCACGGTTCTCTGCTTCGCGGTCCGCAATCAGACCGCCATCGCCTTCGTCACCCTGCTCGCCATGGCGACCGTCGTGCCGATGGCGCAGCAGGGGCACAGCGCTGAGGCGGCCGGGCACGACGCCGCCGTCACCTCCTTCGGCCTGCATGTGCTGTTCGCCGCGATCTGGCTGGGCGGTCTGGTGACGCTCGTCGTCGTCAAGCAGACCCTCGGCAGCGGCCGTCTGGTCACCGTGCTGGAACGCTACTCCACCGTCGCGCTCATCTGCTTCGTGGTGGTCGCGGCCTCCGGCTACGTCAACGCCGAGCTGCGGGTGGGGACGCTCGCCGAGCTCGCCACGCCCTACGGCATCCTGGTGCTGGTCAAGGTCGCCGCTCTCGTCGTCCTGGGGCTCTTCGGCCTCACCCAGCGCCGCTACCTCATCGGCCGGCTCAAGGCGTCCGGCGAGCCGCGCAGCTTCTGGTGGATCGTCGTCGCCGAGCTGGCGTTCATGGGCATCGCTTCGGGTGTGGCGGCTGCGCTCGCACGGACGGTGACGCCGGTTCCGCAGACGCGGGCGGCGACGCCCACGCCCGCCGAGATCCTCACGGGAGAGAAGCTGCCTCCCGAGCTGACCTGGGGTCGCCTGTTCACCTCGTGGAACTTCGACCTGCTCTGGGTGCTCGCGTGCGGGTTCGCGCTGTTCTTCTACTTCGCCGGCGTCTGGCGGCTGCGCCGGCGCGGCGATGCGTGGCCGATCTACCGCACGGTGTTGTGGACGCTGGGCATCGCGCTCCTCTTCTACATCACCAACGGCGGCGTGAACGTCTACGAGAAGTACCTCTTCTCGGCGCACATGTCCGCGCACATGGTCCTCACGATGGCCGTCCCGCTCCTGCTGGTGCCCGGCGCGCCGGTCACGCTCGCCGCTCGGGCCATCCGGAAGCGGCGCGACGGCTCGCGCGGTGGACGCGAGTGGATGCTGCTCGCGGTGCACTCCCGTTTCGCCGCGGTCATCTCCAATCCGATCGTCGCCGCTGTGCTGTTCGCGGGGTCGCTGTGGGCGTTCTACTACACGCCGATCTTCCGCTGGGCGACGACCGACCACATCGGGCACGAGTGGATGATCGTGCACTTCCTCATCACGGGGTACCTGTTCGTGCAGTCGCTGATCGGCATCGACCCGGTGAAGTACCGGCTGCCGTATCCCTTCCGGCTGCTCCTGCTGCTGCTGACCATGGCGTTCCACGCCTTCTTCGGGCTGTCGATCATGCAGATGCACGGCCTGATGCTCGCCGACTGGTTCGGCGCGATGGGCCGCACGTGGGGCGACTCCCCGCTGGTCGATCAGCAGACCGCCGGCGGTATCGCGTGGAGCATCGGCGAGATCCCGACGGTCATCCTGGCGATCGTGGTGGCCGTCCAGTGGAGCCGCAACGACGAGCGCGAGACGAAACGGCGCGACCGGAACGCCGACCGCACCGGCGACGCCGAGCTGCAGGCGTACAACGAGCGGTTGGCGCGCATGGCCGACCGCGACCGGGCCGTCCGCTAGGGCCCCTGCGCCACCACGATCGCCAGGGAGCCGTCCGGCCGGACGGTGACGCGGCTCAGGTTCATCGCGAACCGCACGTCGTCGCTGCGGTGCGAGACGGTTCCGTCGAACAGCGACTGCACCGTCACGTCGATGTGGGCGACGCCGACCATCTGCCCGGTCTCCCAGGCGTCGTCCCCGGGACGGAGCTCGACCGTCGGGTAGGCCACCATCGACCAGGAGGGGTCGCCCTGGACGCGGTCGTCGATCTCGACGCCGAACGGGCAGCCCGCCGGCTGCAGCACCTTCTGGGCGGCGCAGGCGTCCAGGAACGCGTTCACCTGCTTCTGCGTCTCGGCGGTGAAGGCCTGGGTCGGCTGCGCGTCGACGACCGTCTCGGTGACCGTGCCCGGTGAGGGTGAGGTCGCGACGGGGGCAGCGCGGACGTAAGTCGACGCGTGATAGAGCCGGAGCGGCGCGAGCGGCGCGACGACATAGTCGGCCGAGACGCTGAACGCGCCCGCCGGCTGGTCCGGTGAGGCGGCGCGCGGGCTGACCGTGTGCCGTCCGACGCGGAAGTCGTCCGCGTGCGCGACGGTGATCCGCGACACCCCGACCGGTGTGGAGGCGAACTCCCACGTGGGAAGCAGCCCGAGCACCGACCCCGACTGGCGCACGCGGAACGACGCGGTCACCGGCCGGCCGTCGGCCGTCGCCTTCACGACGACCGTGTGGACGCGGTCCGACCCCTCGGTGTCGGAGGCGACCGTCACATCCCGGATGGCGGGGAGGATGTCCGACCGGAGCAGCTCCGTGGAGGCCCCGGCCGGCAGCTCGGCGGCTTCGAGCGCGCTCGCCGTCGGTGCGGCACCGGGCATCGCCAGCGCGTCCGTCAGCCGATGCGCGGCGATCGAGGAGGCGAACGCGCCGACGAACCCGGTGGGGCTGTAGTACGCCCGCTGCACCGCGCCGAGCGCGGCGACGAACGCCACTATCAGCAGCACGCCGATGCCCGACCAGAGCAGGACGACGCGCGTGAGCGTGCGCGAGTCCCCCACAGCCATGCAGCCATCCTAGGGTCCTGTGGATGAGCGGCCGTCGCGCCTCTCGCGGGGTTAGAGTAGTCCGGCATGCCGGGTGAGTCGGAAAGGGGAAGGCATGGGCCGTCTCTCCCTCTCGTCCGAGCAGCAGGCCGTCTTCGACCTCATCGAGAACACGCGCGAGCACGTCTTCGTGACCGGCCGCGCGGGCACCGGCAAGTCGACGCTGCTCAACCACCTGTCGTGGAACACCGAGAAGTCGCTCGTCATCTCCGCGCCCACCGGCGTCGCAGCGCTGAATGTGGGTGGGCAGACCATCCACTCGCTGTTCCGCCTGCCGATCGGCGTCATCGCCGACCACGCCATCGACCAGAGCGCCGAGCTGCGCAAGCTGCTCAATAGCATCGACACGCTCGTGATCGACGAGGTGTCGATGGTCAACGCCGACCTGATGGATGCGGTGGACCGCAGCCTGCGTCAGGCCCGGCAGCGCGCGGGCGAGCCCTTCGGCGGGGTGCAGGTGGTGCTGTTCGGCGACCCGTACCAGCTCGCGCCCGTGCCGGGCGACAGCGAGGAGCGGGCGTACTTCGCCGACACCTACCGGTCGATGTGGTTCTTCGATGCGAAGGTCTGGCAGGAGACCGACCTGCGGATCGTCGAGCTGCTGCAGGTGCACCGGCAGCACGAGTCCGACTTCCGTTTCATGCTCAACGCCGTGCGGCACGGGCAGGTGACGAAGGAGATCGCCGACCGGCTGAACGAGGTCGGCGCGCGCCCCGCTCCGGACGACGGCACGATCACCCTCGCGACCCGCAACGACACGGTCAACCGGATCAACGCGCAGGCGCTGGGCCGACTCCCAGGCCGCGCCCTGACCGCGAAGGCCGAGGTCAGCGGTGACTTCGGCGGCCGCAACTACCCCGCAGACGAGACGCTGGAGCTCAAGGTCGGCGCGCAGGTGATGTTCCTGCGCAACGATGTCGGCCAGGGCGACGGGCCGCGCTGGGTGAACGGCACCATCGGCACCGTCACCAAGATCGACTCCAACGTCTACGTGGATGTCGACGGCGAGCTGCACGAGGTCGAGCCGGCGATCTGGGAGAAGTTCCGCTACACCTGGTCGCCCGAGACCAAGAAGCTCACGAAGGACGTGGTGGCCGAGTTCACGCAGTTCCCGCTGCGGCTGGCGTGGGCGGTCACCATCCACAAGTCGCAGGGCAAGACGTACGACGCCGCGATCATCGACCTCGGCACGCGCGCCTTCACCTCAGGCCAGACCTACGTCGCGCTCAGCCGCATCACGACGCTCGAGGGCCTCTATCTGACGCGGCCGCTGCGGCCGAGCGACATCACCGTGGACCCGGACGTCGAGCGCTTCATGCGCGACGCGCGCCCGGTGACGATGCCGGTCGCCCAGGCGGCGGCCCGATGATCGGAAGGGGACGGACGTGGCGGTGACCTTCGTCATGGATTTCAGCGACGGCCAGCACGTCGAGACCAGCGGCAACGGCGTCATCGGCCGCAACCCGGCCGTGCACGCCCCGGGCACCGAGATGGAGGACCCGGGTCACGTCGAGCTGATCACCGTGGAAGACGACGCGAAATCCGTCTCGCGTGCGCACCTCGCCTTCGGGCAGTACGACGGCGTCTTCTGGGTCATGGACCTGGGCTCGGCGAACGGCACGACGATCACCTACCCCGGCGAGGGCACGTTCGCCTGCGATCCGCAGACGCGGCACGAGGTCGACCCGGGGTCGGTGGTGCGGTTCGGGAGCGTGTCGTTCGCGCTGACCCGCCGCTGACCTTCGCGGGGCCGCCCGTCAGTGGTGGTGGTGCACCGTCACGGCGGCGACGCCCGCATCCGTCAGCGTCAGCGCGGGGATGGTGATCGCGCTCACCGCGCAGGCGCTCAGCACGAGGCCGAGGAAGAAGCGCAGGAAGCTGCTCGGGGCCGAGACGCGCCGGCCTCGTCGGACGATCACGGCCGCGGTCGCGGCGATCGCGACATCGAGCACGGAGGCGACGCCCATCGGCACGAACGGGAGCGCGATAGCGGTGCCGCCGGAGGCCGTGGCGCCCGCGATGGCGAGCGCGGCCCACATCCCGACCGGCAGGAGGGCCAGTGCGGGGATCAGACGGAACGCCGGCGGGAAGTCCCTCGCCAGCGTCGCGACCGCCCACACCAGCTCGCCGAGCGCGAGCACGAGGAAGGCTGCGAGCAGAGCAGGAGGTGCGCTGGGGGCGAGAGCTGCATGAAGCAGCGCCGCCCCCAGCGCGGCCACGGCGAGGAACGCGCGCGTCGCCGGGCCCACCGCGACGGCCCGAGGAGCCGAGGCGGCGGGGGCGACGCGCAGCGTCTCCGTGATCCTGCTCATGGGAGCCGTGGCCCCGCCGATCAGGCGGCGGCCGTGGTGGCGCGGGTCCCGCGGTCGGCGCCGAGGCCGGTGCCGAGCAGGACGATCGCGCTCACGAGGTGGAGGAAGTGGTCGGGAGTGTTCAGCGCCAGGATGTTGGCGCCGGTCCCCACGAGGAAGAAGCCGACGATGCCGAGCAGCAGGTAGACGGCTCCGACGGTGATGTTGACGCCCTTCGCGGCGGCGACCCGGGTCAGGCCGGCGATGAGCAACGCTGCGCCGATCAGGAGGTGCGCGATGTTGTGCAGCGGGTTCACCTCGAAGATGCCGAGCAGCAGGCCGCCCTTGGTGGCGACGAAGCCGACGCCGCCGGTGACGGCGAAGCCGAGGAGACCGACGAGCAGGTAGACCGCACCGAAGATGGTGGCCACCAGACGATTCGGTGAGTTGCGCATTGTGTCGTTCCTTCCGTAGGACGGCGCACGGACGCGCGCCTCACTTTCCCTTCGAAGCGTCGTCCGAATCGGATTGCGGCCATAGCCCCTTGCGCGACGGCAAGGAATCTGCCGCACGTTACAATCGCTGGACACGCAGCACCGAAGGCGGGGAGTACGGATGCGACGAGACACCAGGTTCGGGCGGCTCGCGCTCGCGGCGACCGCGGGGCTGGTGGCTCTCGTCCTGGCGGGCTGCACGTCGTCCGCGGGAAGTGCGGACGCGCCCTCCCAGCAGCCCGGCGGATTCTCGAAGGACGTCGAGAAGCGGCTCGAGACGGCCGTGACGGACGCGATGACCCTGGCCGACGCCTCCGCCGGTTTCGCGGGCGTGTGGGCGCCCTGGGCGGGCAGCTGGACGACGGCGCAGGGCACGACGACCCGTGCGGGTTCGACGCCGGTGACGACCGACATGACGTTCCGCATCGGGCAGAACACCACCCCGATGACCTGCACGGTCCTGCTGGAGCTGGTCGACGAGGGCCGGATCGATCTGGACGACGCGCTCACCAAGTGGCTTCCCGGCATGGTCGGCGTCGACGGCGTGACGATGCGCGAGCTGTGCCAGAACACCTCCGGCATCAACGACCATACGGGCGCGCTGAACCCGAAGTTCCTGATGAACCCGACCCGCCAGTGGCCCCCGCTGGAGCTCGCCAGCGACGGCATCGCGATGCAGCGGTACGGCACGCCCGGCGAGAAGTACGGTCCCTCGGCGACCAACGCGATCCTCGTGGGGATGGCGCTGCAGAACGCGACCAGCAAGAGCTGGCAGCAGCTCTACAAGGAGTACGTGTTCGACCGGCTGGGCATGACGAAGAGCGTTCTGCCGGACAACGGCACGCTGACTCCTCCCGGACCGCACGCAGCCGGCTACTCGGTAGGGCTCGACGGCTCCGGCGCCGTGGTCTGCGAGCCGATGCGGGACGTCACGAAGATGTCGCCGTCGCTCGGCTGGACCTCCGGGGGCGTGGTCTCGGACCTCGCCGACCTCAAGACGTTCGGTCAGGCGCTGGCGACCGGCAGCCTCCTGAGCGAGAAGTCGCGCACCGCGCAGGTGGATGCGGTGGTCAATGGCGAGTCGTGGCAGCGCTACGGTCTCGGCGTCCAGCTGCTCGGCCCGCTGCGCGGGAGCAGCGGCGCGGTGCCCGGCTACCTGTCGGCCGTCTTCTCGGACCCGAAGTCGGGGCTGACCGTCGTCGTCGCCTTGAACAACTCGACTCCCGGTGCGCCGTTCGCCCAGTCGCTGGCGCAGCGCCTGGCCTCCATCGCCTCCAAGCTCCCGCCGAAGCAGAAGGGCCTCAAGGCCGTGGCATCGCTGCCCTGGTCGGAGCAGCAGACGGTCGACGCCATGAAGAAGACGGCGCCGTGCCCCGCCAAGAAGGCCGGCTGAGTCCGGGCCGGTCGGGGGCTACGCGCCCGCCAGCGACGCGAGCTCGGCGCGCACCGGGAACGCGTCGTCCTCCAGCACGAGCTGCAGGGCGGATCCCGTCGCCCGGTTGACGATGACCGGCGCGAGCAGATTGACCGTGCTGCCCTCGTGCGACGGCGTCACGACGACGAGGAGCAGGGCCTCCTCCGGCGTCGTGATGCCGAGCTCGGCAGCGCGATCGTCCGGCAGCTCGGGCGAGTAGCCGGGCAGGTGGCGGGAGGCGTCGATCGTGAACAGCCGGATCTCCGGGCGCTCGGTCGACGCGAGGGTGTAGAGGCCGTCGGCGCCGGCGACCGCGTCGAGGGTGAAGTCATCGAGCGGCTCCAGGCCGGGCGGCGGCGCGAGGAAGCGGACCGCGCTCATCGGAGGAAGTCCATCAGCGTCGGCTGCAGCACGCGGGCCGTGACGGCGATCGCGGTCTGGTAGTTCACGTCCTGCGTCTTGAGGTCGAGGATGACCTTGCTGAGGTCCACATCCTCCAACGACGAGCGCTGGCCCTCAAGAGCGTTCGCGCCGACGGCGAGGGCGTCCTTCGCCTTGTCGATGCGGGTCTGGCGTCCGCCGACCTCCGCGTGCTCTCCCACGATCGCCTTCATCCTGTCGTCGATCTGCGCCAGCCGCGGAGTGACATTGACGCCGTTCCGCAGATCGCTGGCTACATTGTCGATCAGCGCGAACACCGAGGAGGCGCCGGTTCCGAAGGCCGCCGCTCCGTCCGCATCCACCCGCACCGTGGTGTCGGGGCCGATCCTGCGCTCCACTGTACTTCCCGCGGTTCCCGTGAACGAGTAGTCGGGCTGGAAGGCGACGCCCGCGTCCGAGTTGCCGGCGAAGACCGTGCGTCCCAGGTAGGTGGTGTTGGCGAGCGACAGGAGGCTCTTCTTGATGCCGTCGAGCTCGGTCGCGATCGACTCCTTGGCCTCGGTCGACATCGAGCCGTCGTTGGCGCCCTGGACGGTGAGGTCGCGGAAGCGGTGCATGAGCGTCTCGACGGACGTCAGTGCGGAATCGGCGGTCGTCAGCCACGCGTCGCCGTTGCTCACGTTGCGCTGGTACTGGGACGTGGCCGCCGCGTCGGAGCGGACGCCCATGGCGCTCGCCGTGGCCGTCGGGTCGTCCGACGGCTTGTTGAGCAGTCGGCGGCTGGTCGCCTGGTCGTAGAGCTGCGCCTGGCGCTGCAGGCTGAGCTGCAGGTTGCGCTGCGCGTTGAGGGTCTGGGTGGCGTTCGTCACTCGGCTGATCACGGCTATCTCCCGACGAGTCCGGTGTGGTTGATGAGCACATCGAGGGCCTCGTCCACGGCGGTCATCACGCGCGCGGCGCCCTGGTAGGCGTGCTGGAAGGACAGCATGTTCATGTTCTCCTCGTCCAGGTCGACGGACGCGCCGGCCAGCTGCGCGTTCACAGCGGAGCTGGTGGCCATGTCGGCGAGGTCGGACTGCTGCTGCTCGGTCTTGCTGGCCACGCCGACGCGGACGACGAAGGCCGACCACTGCTTGTCGACGGCGTTCGCGCCGGTGCCCAGCTGGCTGATCGCGTCGGCGACGCTGCCGTCCGCTCCCCCGGCCCCCGCGGCGCCGGTGGCGATCTGCCCGACGCCGGTCGGGACGACGGAGAGGCCGAGCGCAGCGGGTTTGGTCGGGTCGATGGCGAAGAAGTCGAGGCCGGTGGCGCCTGTCGGCGTCGTGCCGGTCTGATGGATCGCGTTCACCCGCTGCGCCAGGGTGACGGCGAACGCGTTGTAGCTCGCGGCCGCCTCGGCCAGCACGCCGCCGGTCCCGTTCGCGTCGGCGGGCGCGAGCGTCGAGAGCGCGCCCCCGATCGAGCCGCCCTCCATGGCGATCGCGGCGCCCGGACGGTAGGCCCACTCGAGCCGCGGCGGGTCGCCTGCGGCGTCGGCCATCCGATTCGCGCCGGCGGCCTTCACGGCGTTCGCCGTGGTGCCGGAGACGAGCGCGTTGCCGCCGACCAGCACATCCACGGTGCCGTCGTCGTTCGGCCGCACCACTCCCCCGGCCAGCTTGGCGATGGAGGTGGTGAGCAGGTCGCGGCGGTCCATCAACTCGTTGGCCGACTGGCCGGCGTTGAGGGCGGAGCGGATGCGACCGTTGAGGTCGGCGACCTCGGTCGCGGCGCTGTTCAGGTCGTTCACCATGCCCTCGACGTTCGACCGGAGTGCCGTCCACTGGTCGTCGACGGCGCGGTAGCCGGTCTGCAGCTGGGTGACCAGGCTGCCCGCCTGCCCGAGCAGCACGCCCGCGGGCGCCTGCTCCCCGGCCTGGTTGGCGACGTCGCCCCAGGCCGACCAGAACTTCTGCAGCGACGCGGAGAGGCCGTTGGTGCCCGGCTCGTTCAGCGACGTCTCGAGCGCGTCGAGCGCAGCCGCGCGGGTGTTCGTATACCCCGAGAGCGCGGTGGTGCTGCGTACGCGCGCGTCGACCGCGGCGTCGTCCAGCCGCTGGATGCCGTCCACGTTGACGCCCTGACCGGGGCGGACTCCCCCGCTGAACAACCCGACCGTGTTCAGGGCGGGGACGCCGGAGGTGGTGACGCGCTGACGGGTGTAGCCCGCGGTGTTGGCGTTGACCAGGTTCTGGCCCACCACATCCAGCCCGGCCTTGGCGGCGACGAGCCCGGTGTAGGCGGTATTGAGGCCGCTGAACGTGCTCATCAGGCCTCCGTGTCGAAGAAGCGCGCGGTGTCGCCCAGGCTGCCGGTGCCGCCCGCGCCGTACACGCCGGGGTCGTCGCCGGCTCCGGAGAGCGAGCTCAGGGTCTCCTGGGTCGACCGGGCGGCCTCGCGCAGCAGGCGCTCGTTGGTGTCGCGCACCTCCGCGATCTGGGCGGTGAGCTCGGTCATGGCGGCGAGATGCGAGCCGAAGATGTCGGACCAGATGCCGTCGGGCGCGGCGGTGGCGAGCTCGCGGAGGGTCGCATCCGGGCTCAGCCCCCAGTCCTCGGCGACGGCGGCGACCTCGACGGTGCGCGCCAGCCCGACGGCGCGCATGCGCTCGATGACCTGCTCGACCTCACGGGTGGCGTGCGAGATCCACCGGGACTTGCCGGCGATCAGCAGCAGCTGCTCCTCTTCCAGCTTGAAGAGCAGGAGCTCCAGCAGCTCGCGCTCCTTCCACAGCTGGGCAGAGAGCTCGCTCGCGGCCATGTCGCTACCAACTTCCTCGTGAGTCGATGTGCGCACCTGGTCTCCTCGGGTCTGAAGGGCGGTGGATGTCATCCCCGCCACTCCAGACCATCGGCACGCTTGCGCCCGATGTTAGGCGCGGCCGCGGGCCCGTGGCGATCACGACCTACCGCATGGCGAACACTGTCAGCATTCCCCGTACTGGGGGTACGTGCTGCCCCGTAATGGGGGCAGAAAGCATGCAATCTGAGCGAACCCGAATTGTTACCGTGAACAACGAAAGACCCCTAGCACCTCGCTCGGCACCCGACTAAGCCCGAGCGTCCACCGCACCGCCCGAGTACCGAGAGACGTCCTTCCCGAAAGAGGTCGTCGCAACGTATCCGTCCGATGAAGAGGGGTCGCCCAGCGTGAACCGGAACGAACGCAACGCGCTCGTCGTCGAGAACCTGCCGCTCGTCGGCTACCTGGTCTCCGACCTGTGCTCCCGCGCCACGCACCTGTCCCGTGACGACCTGGCCTCCGCCGGAGCGGTCGCCCTCGTCCAGGCGGCCGACGCCTACGACGCGAGCACCGGCGTCCCGTTCGGCGCCTACGCCCGCACCCGGATCGTGGGGGCGCTCGCCGACGAGCTCCGCGCCTCCGATTGGGCCACCCGTGGTGCGCGCAAGCGCATCAAGGAGACGCTGGCGGTGCAGGAGAGCCTGACCGCCTCCCTCGGCCGCGCCCCGAGCGTCGACGAGATCGCCGACGCGCTCGGCGTCGACCGCGAGACCGCCGCCGCCGGCCTGGCCGACGCGTCGCGCACGGTCAGCGCCCTCGACGAGACCATCGAGCCGCTGCTGGTGGCCGACACCCCCGGCCCCGCGGACGCGCTCCTCGCCGACGAGCAGACCGCCTACGTCCGCGCCGCCGTCGCCGCGCTCCCCGACCGGATGCGCATGATCGTCGAAGCCATCTACTTCGACGACCGCACGGTCACCGAGATCGCCGAGGAGCTCGGCATCACCCACTCCGCCGTCTCCCAGCAGCGCTCCGAGGCCATCCGCCTCATGCGCGAGGGGATGGCCACCCACTACTCCGACGAGGGCGACCCCGTCGTCATCGAGGCGAAGACCTCGCAGGCCCGGCGCAGCGCGTATCTCGCGCGTCTCGCGCAGCACGCGGTCGCGAACGTGTCGCGCCTCTCCCCCACGTCGCCGACCTCGGCGAAGGCGTCCTGAGACGCATCGCTAACGGGACGGCAGCGACAGCCGATAGAGGCTGATGCGGACCACGGAAGGGCCGCGGACCACCACCCAGTCATGGAGGAAACATCATGGGTATGCAGATCAACACCAACATCGCGGCGAACAACGCCTACCGCAACCTGAACAACACGCAGGGCGACCTCTCGAAGTCGCTCGAGAAGCTGTCCAGCGGCCTCCGCATCAACCGTGCGGCGGACGACGCGGCCGGCCTCGCCATCTCGGAGGGCCTGAAGTCGCAGGTCGGCGGTCTGACCGTCGCCGCCCGCAACGCTCAGGACGGCATCAGCGTCGTGCAGACCGCTGAAGGTTCGCTCACCGAGGTCCACTCCATCCTGCAGCGCATGCGCGACCTCGCGGTGCAGGGCGGCAACGACTCGAACAACGCGACCTCGCGCGCGGCGATCAAGACGGAGGCCGACGAGCTGGGCAAGGAGCTCAACCGCATCACCAACGGCACCAACTTCAACGGGATCGACCTCCTCAAGGGCGGCTCGCTGAACTTCCAGGTGGGCGCGGGCTCGACGCCGAACGACACCATCGCGGTCAACCTGGCCGACGTCGCCACCTCGGTCGGCACCCTGAGCAGCGCCACCGGCGCCACGGGCTTCGTCGTCACGGACAACGCGACCGCGAACACCACCATCACCGCGATCGACACCGCGATCACCGCGATCTCGACCGCCCGCTCGGAGCTCGGCGCCTCGCAGAACCGCTTCGAGTCGGCCGTGCGCAGCCTGAACGTCTCGAAGGAGAACCTCTCGGCCGCGTCCAGCACCGACACCGACATGGCCGAGGAGATGGTGAAGTACACCCGCTCCAACATCCTGTCGCAGGCCGGCACGGCGATGCTCGCTCAGGCGAACCAGTCCAACCAGGGCGTCCTGCAGCTGCTCCGCTGATAGGCACGGCGGCCGGGCGCTGACCCCAAAGCGCGCCCGGCCGCCGCACCACACCGCACCACGTCGTAGGAGGGAGACCACCGCATGGGAATGGCCGTCGACGGGCTCATCAGCGGCCTGCAGACCACCGACCTCATCAACAGCCTCATGCAGGCGGAGGCGATTCCGCAGACCCTGCTGAAGAACAAGGTCACCGACTCCCAGACCTACATCACGGCGATGCAGACCCTGAACGGCAAGGTCGCCGCACTGGCCGATTCCGCCGCCAAGCTGGCGAAGCCGGCCGGAACGGATCTGCACACCGCGACCACCACCTCCACCTCCGTCACCGCGACCGCCGGGACCGGCGCCGTGGACGGCACCATCGACTTCACCGTGGACAAGCTGGCCCAGTCCCAGGTCACGGTGACCGGCCCGCTCACCCAGTGGCCGGACCAGCCGCCGACGCTCACCTTCGTCGCCGCCGACGGCACCGTGAAGCAGGTGACGGCCGGGAGCTCCTCGCTGGCCGACGTCGCCGCCGCGATCAACCAAGCGGGTGTCGGCGTCAGCGCCACCCAGGTCGCTGCCGGTCTGGACCCGGCGACCGGTCAGCAGCTCTACCGCCTGCAGCTCAGCTCGACGAAGACCGGAGCCGCCGGCGCCTTCACCGCCTACCGCGGGACCCCGGCGGATGTGACCGCCGGCACCGCGACGAACCTCCTCTCCGACCCCGGAGCGGCCCAGGTGCGTGCCGCCCAGGATGCGCAGCTCACGCTGTGGGCCGGCACCGGCGCCGCGCAGACCGTCACCAGCTCGACCAACACGTTCACGGATGTGCTCCCGGGCGTCTCCGTCACGGTGACCGCGGCATCCACATCCCCCGTCACGCTGACGGTGGCGCGCGATGACGCGAGCCTCGCGGCGGCCGCCAAGTCGCTCGTCTCCAGCGTGAACGACATCTTCACGCTGATCGCCTCCAAGCAGGCCGTCGCCACCACCACCGACTCCGCGGGCGGCACGGTCGTCACCGGCGGCGCGTTCACCGGCGACTCGACCACGCGCGACGTCAACCAGAAGCTGATGGATGCGATCAGCGGCCCCGTCAACGGCGTCTCGCCGTCGACCTACGGCATCAGCATCCAGCGGGACGGCACGGTGACGTTCGACCAGGACGTCTTCACGGCCGCGATGGCCGCGAATCCGGATGCGGTGAAGGGCGCCCTGACCACGATCGCCCAGCGCGTCGCCGACGCCTCCACCGCAGCCAGCGACACCTACACCGGCTCGCTCTCGCTGCGCATCAAGGGCGAGCAGTCGACCGTCAAAGACCTCAACGACCAGATCACCGACTGGGACACGCGCCTCGCCGATCGGCGCTCCACCCTCGAGAAGACCTATGCCAACCTCGAAGTCCAGCTGCAGCAGCTGCAGTCCCAGTCCTCGTGGCTGACCGGCCAGCTTTCGTCTCTTCCCTCTGCGAGCGCATGATGAACGTCCTCACCTCGGCGGCGGCCAAGCTCTCCGCCTACAACCGCGACAGCATCCTGTCGGCCAGCCCGGCGCGACTGCTCACCATGCTCTACGACCGCCTGCTGCTCGACCTCAGCCGCGGCGAGGCCGCCCTCTCGGCCCAGCAGTGGCCGACCGCGTGGGAGAACCTCCGCCACGCCGACCAGATCGTCGCCGAGCTCGCGGGCAGCCTTCGGGTCGACCTGTGGGACGGCGCCGAAGGTCTCCTCCAGCTGTACGGCTACCTCGCCGACCTCATCGTGGGCGGCATGATCGAGCGCGACCCGGCGAAGGTGCGCGAGGCCATCGAGCTGGCCGAGCCGCTGCGGCAGACCTGGCACGAGGCCGCGGGGCTGCTGCCGGCGGCCGGTGCGACGGACACGGGACGGGACCTCGGTGTCGCCTGAGGCGGTGCGCGACGACAGCCTCGGCTGGTCGGACGCGCTCGACCGGATGGAGAGCGAGCTGCACGGCGCCCTCGCGCACGTCGACCCGGTCCCCTGGCGTCCGCCGATCGCACTGGGTCCGATCCCGCCCGAGCTGCAGGAGCGCGCGGCGCGTCTGCTCGAGGCTCAGCTGCACACCATCCGGTATCTCGAGGATGTGCGTCAGACGACCGCTCGGCACCTGGCCGCGGTCCGCGCTGTACCCCGGTCGGAGGTCGGGCCGCATCCCGTCTACTTCGATCTGATCGGCTGACTCCCCCACACGTTCTCCACCTGTGGATAACCCTGTTGAGAAGGCGTGGATGAATGCCGTTCTCGTGTGGAGGACACGCGCGGGATGTGTGCATTCTCAGAATCTCAGGCTTCGAATTAGACTCCTGGCCGGGCCTTTTACTGGCGTGGGAGCCCGTTCGAAGGTCTCTTCGAAAACACACCCTTGTAATTCACACCGGGGTACAAGCTGTGGATGACGTTGTGAGAACCGCGCACGGAACGTCCCCCGAACTAGGGCGCTAACGGCGGGGGAGAAGCGGCCGATAGCTCTTCCTGAGCACGGATCGCTCATCGACTGGCCACGGATGGGCCGCCACCGACCCTGGAGTGCAGCTGTGCTCGAATCCGTGACCAGTGCCGCCCTCGCGAGCGCCCTCGACGGCCTCGCCGCGCGTCAACGCGCCATCGCGAACAACATCGCCAACGTCAACACGCCGGGTTACACGGCCGAGCGCGTCTCGTTCGAGGACGCCCTCGCCGCCTCCGTCGCCGATCACGACGGGCACGTCACAGCGACGACAGCGCGCTCCCTCGAGCCGACGCGCCTCGACGGCAACAACGTCAACCTCGACACCGAGACGCTGTCGAACGTCGACACCGTTCTGCGCTTCCAGTTCGCCTCCCAGGCGGCCGGCAACCAGTTCTCGGCCGTCCGCGCGGCCCTCAAGACCACCTGACCGATCCCCACAAGGAGCTGAACGTGACCTTCGACGCCATCGGGATCGCCGGAACCGGCCTGACCCTGCACCGCAAGTGGCTGGACGCCATCTCGGACAACATCGCCAACATCAACACGGCCAAGCCCACCGACGGCGCCGCCTTCCAGGCGCGCTACATCGTGGCCCAGGAGGGGGAGGGCGTCTCGGGCGCGTACGTCGCCGGTGCGGCCTACGGCAGCGCCGAGGGGCGGATGGTCTACGAGCCCGACAACCCCGTGGCCGACGCGAACGGCTATGTGCGGTACCCGGACATCGACCTGTCGGAGCAGATGGGCGCCCTGATCATGGCCCAGCGCGGCTACCAGGCCAACGCCGGCGTCGTCGACCGCGCCAAGGAGACTTACCAGGCAGCCCTGCAGATCGGGAGGAACTGATGCCCATTCCCGCCATCGGAGCCGTCTCGGGCGTCAGCGCCGTGAGCGGCGTCTCCGCGACCCAGGCCACGACCGGGACGGGCGCCGCGTCGTTCGGCAATGCGCTCACGGGCGCCGTCGACAACCTGCAGCAGCTGCAGAGCACGAGTGACACGCTCGCCATCAAGGCGGTCACCGGCAACCTCGACGACATCCACGACGCGACCCTCGCGTCCACCCGTGCCCAGGTCACCCTCGAACTCGTCGCCGGCGTGCGCAACAAGGCCGTCGACGCGTTCAACGAGATCATTCGGATGCAGGCCTGATGCCCCAGCAGGTGACCAGCTTCTTCCGGCGGCTCGGCGACACGATCCGCGGCTTCAGCGTGGCCCAGCGGGTCATCGCCGTCATCGGCATCGCCGTGGTGGCCCTCGGCGCGACCGGGCTCGCCCTGTGGGCGTCGCAGCCGTCGTACACGCCGCTGTTCTCGGGAGTGGCGGCGTCGGACGCCTCGGCGATCGTCGACCAGCTGCGCACCGACGGTGTGCCGTACCAGCTGACGGACGGCGGCTCGACCATCCTCGTGCCGCAGGAGAAGGTGTACGACGAGCGGATCAAGGCCGCATCGGCCGGCCTGCCTGCGACGAACACGGGCGGCTACTCGCTGCTCGACAAGATGGGCGTCACGTCGTCCGAGTTCCAGCAGAACGTCACGTACAAGCGGGCGATGGAGGGCGAGCTCTCGAACACCATCGGCGCCATGAAGGGCGTCAAGACCGCCTCCGTGCGCCTGGCCATCCCGGAGGAGACGGTCTTCGCGGCGGAGAAGAAGGACCCGACCGCGTCCGTGTTCGTGGAGCCGCAGAGCGGCGTGACGCTGAGCGCCGACCAGGTGCAGGCGATCGTCCACCTCACCAGCGCCGCCGTGCCCGGCATGATGCCGACCGATGTGGCCGTCGTCGACGCCGACGGAACCGTGCTCAGCACGGTCGGCGGAGGTGCGACCGGGGGAGCGGACAAGCAGGCGAGCGACTACGAGACCCGCGTGAAGTCGGCCGTGCAGGAGATGCTCGACAAGGTGGTCGGCGCCGGCAACGCGACGGTCGCCGTGGCGGCCGACGTCAGCACCGAGTCGGCGCAGCGGACCGAGGAGTCGTACACGACGCCGACCAACGCGCCGTCGCTGAGCGAGTCCACCCAGAAGGAGACCTACACGGGCTCCGGGAGCGGTACGAGCGCCGGCGTTCTCGGCCCCGACAACATCGCCGTCCCGAACGGCGGCAACGGCAACGGCACCTTCAACTCCGAGTCGAACACGAAGGACAACGCGGTCGACAAGGTCACCGAGCAGCGCACCATCCCGGCCGGCGCCATCAACCGGCAGACGGTGTCGGTCGCGCTGAACTCCGACGCAGTGAGCGGCGTCAGCGCGAACGAGGTCCGCAGCCTCGTCAACGCGGCGGCCGGCATCGACATCAAGCGCGGCGACTCCGTCAGCGTCGAGATGGTGCCGTTCAGCAAGGCCGGCGCCACCGAGGCGGCCAAGGCGCTGCAGGAGGCGAAGGATGCGGCGGCTGCCGACCAGCTGACCAGCATCATCCGCACCACCGTCATCGCCGCGGCCGTCGTCGCCGTCGCGATCATCGCCTTCATCCTCATCCGCCGCGGTCGCCGCCGTGCCGCGGAGAACGCCGAGCTGGCGCAGGACGCGGACACGCTCGCCCTGGAGGGCGGACTGTTCCCGATCGCGCTCGAGCAGGCCGCGCCGACCGTCCCGATGCAGCTCGACCCGGTGCCGGACATCCCGGACCCGGGCGAGCTGGAGGCCACCCGCCGCAAGGCGGAGATCGAGGCGCTCGCCGAGCGCGACCCGCAGCGCACGGCCGAGTTCCTCCGCAGCCTCATGGATGATCGGGCCGGCGTATGAACGCCACGCTGACCGGCGCGCAGAAGGTCGCCGTGGTGCTCATGAACATGGACCAGCAGCGCGCGGCCCAGGTGATGAAGCAGTTCTCCGACGAGGAGGCCGACGAGATCACCGCGGAGATCCTCCGTCTGCGCCGCGTGGACCCGACCGTCGCCGAGAAGGCCCTCAACGAGTTCCACGACCTGGCGACCCGCGGCGCGACGACCACCCGCGGCGGCCGGGACATCGCGGTCGGCCTGCTGGAGGCGTCGTTCGGCGCCGAGCGTGCCACCGGCGTGCTGAACCGCGTCGCGTCGAACCTCGCCGGCAAGCAGTTCGAGTTCCTGGACGCGGTCGAGCCGGCGCAGGTGCAGATGCTGCTCTCCGGCGAGCTGCCGCAGACCTGCGCCCTCGTGCTGGCGCATCTGCGCTCGGACCACGCCTCCCGCATCCTCGCCGGCCTGCCGGAGGGCACGCGCACCGAGGTCGCGCACGCCATCGCGACCATGGGATCGCCGAGCCCGGACGCCGTCCGGGTCGTCGCCGAGACGCTCAAGCAGCGGGCGAGCGCCGTCGTCTCCTCGCGCACGGCGTCCGACGCCGTCGGGGGAGTGCAGCCCCTGG
>Ga0209455_1000564_pt1 | contig 24785 bp, 23 predicted proteins | sample AraplaCol_mCL_r2_FD_184275 | JGI IMG/M metagenome (GOLD analysis project Ga0209455, IMG submission 184275) | Arabidopsis root microbial communities from North Carolina, USA - plate scrape CL_Col_mCL_r2 (SPAdes) (version 2) | ecosystem: Host-associated > Plants > Roots > Endosphere | place: USA... | reverse complement strand
TGTCGGCAAGCTGACCACGAAATCCGTGGTCGAAGGCATTTTCCTGGTGATCGTCTTCGATGCTTTCTTCTCGATCCTGTTCTCGATGTTGGGTGTCTGAGATGAGCAGCAGCCCAACCAATGGTCAACATAACGCGGCAGCCTTGCCGGTACTGGGGCCGACGCTGCCGGGACCGCGCGAGGAGATGGCGGTTTCCATCCGTGGCCTGGTCAATCGCTTCGGCAAGCAGGTGGTCCATGATGGCCTCGATTTCGATGTCAAACGGGGCGAGGTCATGGGAATCGTCGGCGGGTCCGGCACCGGCAAATCGTTGCTGCTGCGTACCATCCTCGGTCTCAACAAGCCGGCCGAGGGCGACATCATGCTGCTGGGGCAGCGTGCGGCCGATCTCAATGAAGCGCAATGGCAGCGCGTCCAGGCCCGCTGCGGCGTGCTCTATCAAAGCGGCGCCTTGTTCAGTTCGCTGACCGTGGCCGAAAACATCCAGGCGCCGATGCGTGAACACAGCGATCTCAGCAATGATCTGATGGACGAGCTGGCGGCCTTGAAGATTCAGCTGGTCGGGCTACCGCTCGATGCCGGAGACAAATATCCGTCGCAGCTTTCGGGCGGCATGAAGAAGCGTGCCGGCCTCGCGCGTGCCCTCGCACTCGATCCCGAGATCATCTTCCTCGATGAACCGACGGCGGGTCTCGATCCGATCGGCGCCAGCGATTTCGACCAGCTCATTCTCAGCCTGCAGCGCAGCCTCGGCATCACGGTTGTCATGGTGACCCATGACCTGGACAGTCTGGTGGCGATCTGCGACCGTATCGCCGTGCTGCTGGATAAGAAGATCCGGGTCGGCACCATGGCGGAACTGATGCAGGATCCGCATCCCTGGATGCAGGAGTACTTCCACGGACCACGCGCCAGAGCAGCAGGAATGGGGGCAGCCGGGATGTCGGCTGCCGCTGGCCGAGGCTCGGGCACGGATGCGGCAGAACGAGGCTAGCAGATGGAAACACGCGCAAAACACATGACGGTTGGCCTGTTCGTGCTGCTGGTCATCCTCGGCATTGCCGGCTTTTGCCTGTGGGCGGCCAATGTGCAGACCAAGCAGGACTATTCCGGCTACTTCGTTCGTTTCAGCGGCTCGGTGGCGCAGCTGCGGATCGACAGCTCCGTTCTCTTCGGCGGCATCCCGGTCGGGCGGGTAACGGATGTCCGTATCGACCCCGATAATTCGGAACTCGCGCGTGTCGACATTTCGGTGCGCAACGGGACGCCGATTCGCCAGGACAGTAAGGCGTCGATGGAAATCCAGGGGCTTGCCGGGGGTGTTGCGCTGCAGATCACGCGCGGCAGCCGTGACGCGGCCCTGCTGCCGCCCGGGAAGGAGATCAGGTCGGCCGCTTCACCCTTGGAACGCTTGACGCAAAAGCTGCCGAGCCTGCTGGATCAGGCCTCGAACGTTGCCGATCGGCTGAGCCAGATGTTGAGCGACGATAACCAGAAGGCCTTTACCGAGGCGATCCAGAACCTGCAGCAGCTCAGCGCCAATCTCAACAAGGCGACCGAACATGTACCTGACGTGATCAATACCACGCAGCAGACGATGCAGAACCTCGCAAATGCCAGCGATGCCTTCCAAAAGCTGGCGGTCCAGCTGCAGGGCACAGTTGGCAATGTGCAGGGCAATGTCCAGCATACCACGCAAGACATCTCCAAGGCGGCGCAGAATTTCGCCGAGGCGGCCAATCGTCTGACTGCAATGCTGGATGAAAACCGGGCACCGCTCAAGCAGTTCACCGGCTCGGCGCTTTATCAGACGACAGAGCTGGTCAGTGATCTGCGCCAGCTGGTTGCATCGATGTCGCGCATCGCACAACAGATCGAACGCGATCCCGCGCGCTTCCTGCTCGGCGATCGTAACAAGGGCGTGGAGGCTAAATGATCATGCGGGAATCAATCGCGCGCCGGCGCCTGTTGCGCGCGGGCGCCGGGCTGGGGCTGGCTGCCATCCTTCCGGGCATGATGGGTGTCTCCGGCTGTACGGTGCTGAACAACGTCAATACACCGACGCCGCTCTACGATCTCAAGCCCCAGGTCGATTTGCCGGCGGGCTTGCCGAAGGTGCAGTGGCAGCTGGTAGTGGCGCAACCCAATACCAGTGCCGATCTTGATACCGCGCGTATCGCTTTGCGCCGCGGCGGCAATGTCACCGAATATTTTGCCAGCGCCGCCTGGGTCGACAATGTCCCCAATCTGGTGCAGAGCAAGCTGATCCAGGCTTTCGATCAGTCCGGCTGTGTCGCTGTTGGCCGTGACGTCGCGTCTTTGGTGCCGGATTACGTGCTGCAGATCGACGTATGGGACTTCCAGGCGGAATATGGCGGCCCGGTTGCCGGGGCGCATATCAGCATCACCGGCAAGCTGGTACGCATGAGCGATCGCAAGATCGTCAGCACGATCGCGGTCGAGAACAAGGCACAATCTACCGGCACTGACATGCAGCAGGTGGTTGCAGCCTTCGATAAGGCGTTCGGTCCCGTCCTGGCGCAGCTCGTGACGCAGACGCTGAAAGCGGTGCCAGCGAGCTGACAGTCCAGGTCTTCAGATCGGATATTCAGCGCCAGTCGATCATGAAGCGATCGAGTGCTGCGGCGAGGTCTTCGATGGCCACATCGCTGCGCGGGCGGAAGACCGCCATCCGGCCTGCCATCTGTTCCAGCCGCGCGAAGCTTTCAATCACATGGTAGTTGCGCCGGTCACCGTAATCGTCGAACAGGATGGTGACGTCCTCCCGCCCGTGCAATTGCATCAGCGAATAGAGCGCGCAGGCGATGCGAAACCGGCCATCGATCAGAACGAGATCGGGGATCGTGCCGGGTGGCAGTCGCAGCCAGGGCGCAATGACATATTGCTTCCATGATTGCAGCCGCCCTTCATTGGGCCGGGTGAAGAGCGGCGCACCCCACGCACCCGTGGTGCCGATATTCACCGCCACGATATTAGCTGATCGCTGCGTGGCGCCAATCCGGCCGGTCACCGCCTTGGAGAAATTGCGATCGGATTCGACGGAGACAAAATCCTTGCCGAGATGGGCGGCCAGGACCGTGCTGCCGCCCGAACCGTATTCCATATAAAGCCGGCTGCGCTGCAGCAAGATTTCGAACAGCTCGGTTCCGTCGCGGTCGAACCAGGGACGGTCCGGAACACGCATTCTCGAGATACTGCGGCGAAGGAAATATTTGAGATGCTCTTTGAGCCAGGCCGTCGCAGGCGGAATCCTGCCCGGTACCGGCAGCTCCTGATGGGCTGCTTGTGCCATGTGACTCCCCTTTTATGGTGCCCTTGCCAGAGGGAATACCTAGCGGATCGGTTAGTTCCAGATTTTTGGGGCTATTGTCCCACGACAATTGCGCTCTTGGCGGGACGGGGGAGGCCACGCTATGACGCTTGGCGGCGAAGCCCGAAAGCTGACATACGGGCATTAACTTTATGGCTTGGTGAGTGCGTCATGAGTCACGTTTTTCCCCGCGATATCAGCAATCAGCCGCCCAGCATTGTGCGCGGCGAAGGCAGCTACCTGATCGATGATGCCGGCCGCCGCTATCTCGATGCATCCGGCGGGCCGGCGGTTTCCTGTCTGGGGCACAATCACCCCAAGGTCGTAGCCGCAATCCAGCGTCAGGTAGCGGAAGTCTCCTATGCCTATTCGCTGTTCTTCACCACGCCGGCGATCGAAGAACTGGCGGAGATCCTGACCAGCCAGGCGCCGGCGGGGATCGACAAGGCCTTCTTCGTCAGCGGCGGCTCCGAGGCGATCGAAGGTGCGCTAAAGATGGCCCGCCAGTATTTTCTGGAGATCGGCCAGCCGCAGCGCAGCCGCTTCATCGCCCGCCAGCGCAGCTATCACGGCAATACGCTGGGCGCGCTGTCGCTGGGTGGCGACGTCAATCGCCGCCAGCCCTACGAGCCGATGCTGCAGCCGGTCAATCATATCGCGCCCTGCTATGAATACCGTTATCGCCGCGCCGATGAGAGCGTCGAGGCCTATGGCCTGCGGGTTGCGGATGAGTTGGAAGCAGCACTCCTGGCGCAAGGCCCGGACACGGTCGCGGCCTTTGTCTGCGAGCCGGTGGTCGGTGCCAGCCTGGGCGCGGTGCCGGCGGTGCCCGGTTACCTGAAGCGCATCCGTGAGATCTGCGATCGTTATGGCGTGCTGTTGATTTTCGACGAGGTGATGTGCGGCATGGGCCGGACCGGCCATCTCTTTGCCTGCCAGGAAGATCAGGTCACACCGGACATCATCACCGTCGCCAAGGGGCTTGGTGGCGGCTATATGCCGATTGGTGGCCTGCTGGTGCATGAGCGCATCTACCGCGCCATAGCCGACGGTTCCGGTACGCTCAAGCATGGGCATACCTATGCCGGCCACACCTTGGCCTGCGCCGGTGCGCTGGCGGTGCAGCAGGTGATCAAGGAGGAAGGCCTGCTGGCGGAGGTGCGCCGCAAGGGGCAGCTCCTGCGTGGCAAGCTCGAAGAGCGGTTCGGCCAGCATCCCCATGTCGGCGATATCCGCGGCCGTGGCCTGCTGCTGGGATTGGAGCTGGTGGCTGACCGGGAAACCAAGGCGACTTTGGATCCCGCCAAGAAGACCTGGCTGAAGATCCGCCAGACGGCGATGGAGAAGGGCCTGCTCTGTTATCCCGGCGGCGGTTGCATCGACGGCAAGAACGGTGACCACATCATCCTGGCGCCGGCCTATAACATCCCCGATGCCCAGCTGGACGAGATCGTCGACAAGCTAGGTCGCAGCCTCGATCAGGTCTTGGGCACTGCCTGATCCGGCGAGTCGGCTCTAGCAGCTCTGCCTCGGACAGGTTCGTCCGGGGCGAAGGGGCCAGCGGCGCCCCTGGGACGGCTTGGCCTGCCGATGAGGCTGCTGGCCGGCTGCAAGTGCGTGCGCTATGCCCCAAATGGCCGAGGTTCCACTGCCGTCTGGGAATAATCACGTGCAATTTTAAGGATTTAGGTGGGGTTTCTGCCAGGGTTTTTTGGCCCCGGACGGCTTCCCGGTATTAGATTTTTAACTTTCTCGATGTTTCATGAAAGACCTACCGGGAGCAGTTCCCGATGGTCAGCATGGAGCAAAAGGTATGGCGGGGATCCTCAGCGAAGCGGATGTGCAGCGGTTGCTCAGCAATCCGTCAGTTGATGCGCGGGTGGATACCGCGGCCAAGGTTGCCGATGCTTTCGAAGCGAGCCAGCTCTCCGAGTCTGAGCGGGAACTCGCCAACCAGATTTTTCGCATCATGGCCAAGGATGCCGAGGTCATGGTGCGCAGCACGCTGGCGCATCACCTGAAATCGAATCCGGATCTACCGCGGGATGTTGCCTTGGCGCTCGCCCGCGATGTCGAGGAGGTGTCGCTGCCGGTGCTGGAATTCTCCAGCGTGCTGGAAGATGCCGACCTGATCGAGATCGTGCGCAATTCCGGTGCCGATAAGCAGAAGGCGGTTGCCCGCCGCGAAAGCGTTTCCGCCAATGTTGCGAATGCCTTGATCGATCATGGCAAGTCGCCCGGCGTCGTTGCGGAACTGATGAACAACAAGACGGCGCAAGTGGGCGAGGCCGAATTCACCAAGGCGCTGAAGAAGCACGGCGACGATCCCGCGGTGGCAAATTCCGTTGCCAGCCGGCCGCAACTGCCGATCACCATCGCCGAGCGCGTCGTCAACATGGTGTCTGAACGTCTGCGCGATTTCCTGCTCAGCAAGCAGGAGATTTCCGTAGAGGCGGCGACCGATATCGTGCTGCAGGCGCGCGAGCGGGCCACCGTCAATCTGCTGCCGCCGGGGATGAAGAGTGCCGATGTCGTCGATCTCTGCAAGCAGCTGCGTGATCATCGCCGCCTGACGCCGTCGCTGATCCTGCGCGCACTATGCACCGGCGACTTGGCTTTCTTTGAAGCAAGCCTGGCGGTGTTGTCGAATACCAACATCGTCAATGCGCGGGTGCTGATTCATGATGAAGGCCGTCTCGGCCTGAAGACGATCTATGGCCGCACCAGCCTGCCGCCGCATCTTTATCCGGCGTTCCGGGTTGGCTTCGACGTCGCCCGCGAGACCGAACTCGATGGCGGCGAGAACGACCGCCAGCGTTTCGCCATGAAGGTGATCGAGCGCATCCTCACGCAGTTCGACGATCTTGCTGCAGAAGATCTCGATTATCTGCTGACCAAGCTCAACCAGCTCGCAGCCTGACCTTGTAACAGCCGAAGCAACTGCCGGCCCCGCGTGACCGGGCGCCGCTAGTTATCGCGTGTCTTGTGTTCCTCGGCACGGCTGACGAACTGCAGGCTGACGATACCGCCGGTAATAGCTAGCAGGCAGCCGATCTCCGTCGGGTTCATCCCCTGCTGCAGCCAGAAGGCGCTCGGCATGACGACACCGAGCGCGCCCATCACGGCATAGGCCGCTGTGACGGGCCAGCGCCGGGGCGAGCGGACCGCCTGGGCGAGCAGGGCGAAGCCTGCCAGCATGGCTGCCACGGTGATCAGACCGGGTAGCAGGGAAGAGAAGCCGTGAACCTCGCGCAGGCCCAGCGCCCAGATGGTTTCCAGGCCGCCGGCGATGGCAAGCAGGATCCAGGGCATTGCTAAACTCCTTAGCAGTACCAAGGTCGTCCTTGATGGTGAGAAACAGGGGCCAGGTCGTCCAGGCCCTTCGGACACCCCGGAAGCGGCGCGTCCTTCTGTTGATATCGGGTTGAAACGGCCAGCCGTCAAGCCACGGTTGTGACCCGGAATGCGGCTAACGGACGCAATGCAGCATTGCCGGGACAGCCTGTCTTGTTATGCCAGACGGGGCTCGGCTATTTAGGACTGAGCGCCTGACACCAGCGTTTACCGGTGACTTCGATTTCCAGGACACGCTGGCCGGCATCGTCTTCTTCCCAGCTCAGCAGCAGCCGGTCCGCGCCTTCAACGGTGGTGAGGGTGACGATCCCCGCCGCATTGGCATCGAAGCCGAAATCGAAATTCACATCGGTAATCGAGCCGATGCGCATCGGTCCGCAGGTAGTGGCGAATTCGGTCCAGATCAGGACCGGCGCAGGATTGGCGGCATAGAGCCGCTCAACGAAGGCGTGAAAAGCGGGTGTCTTGGTCTGTTCGAACGGCATCCTGACGCGACGACGCGGCAGGTCCTTCATCTCCGCCATCTGCTGTTTCAGGTGGCGGGCCCATTCGACATCGGTGAGATCGCTTTCCACCGCTTCGTACAGCACGAACAACGACAGTTCCTGCAGATGCTTATGCATGTGCCGGTGGAAGGCGAGGCGCTGCTCGAGCGCGCTATCTTCACTGTCATCCATCGCTGTCATCGCGGTCTTTCAGCTCGCTGCTGTCCAACTTCTGAACCTGAAGCCGCCCCGATTCAACACCATCGCCGGTGATCGGCAACATTCACTTGGGTGATCGATTGATATCGCCGGGGGCTGACCGGTCAAGCGAAGAGATGAATTGCACCGCCGGCTGCGTGATTGCCGCTCCGGGCGATCAGTACCAGTCACGGACTGAAGATGATGGATCAAATTTGAATGGTCGGAGTGAGAGGATTCGAACCTCCGGCCCCTAGCTCCCGAAGCTAGTGCTCTACCAGGCTGAGCTACACTCCGACACGCGGGAAAAGGCCGTCAGGCCTTGCTGGGTGAGCGCGGTTATAGCGACAAGCCGATGACAGCGCAAGCCCTTCCGAAAAACCCGTCAAAACCTTGAAAAACCGCCGATAAATGGCTGGTTATGAGGGAGAATCACTCCCTGTATCGGGGCTATCCCAGGCAAAAAGTTAAGCCGGAAAGGGCTGTGATGGTATCAGTGACCGCGGCGGATGACGAATTCCACGACATCGATCAGGGCACGCTTTTCCGGGCTGTCCGGGAAGATGCCGAGGGCGTCGCGGGCGATGGCGCCATAATGGGCGGCACGCTGCACCGTGTCCTTCAAGGTTCCATGGCGGTCCATCAGGGCCAAAGCGTGGCGCAGATCGTCGTCGCTCTGCTCGACCTGTTCCAGGGTACGGCGCCAAAAGTCGCGCTCGGTCTCGTCACCGCGCAGGAAGGCGAGGATGACGGGTAGGGTGATCTTGCCCTCGCGGAAATCGTCGCCGATGGTCTTGCCGAGCTGCTCCTGCTTGGCCGAGTAATCCAGCGCGTCATCGATCAACTGGAAGGCGATGCCGAGATTCATGCCGTAGGAGTTGAGGGCTTCCTGCTCCTTCTTCGGACGATCGGCGACCACGCCGCCGACTTCGCAGGCGGCGGCGAACAGCGCGGCCGTCTTGCCCTTGATGACTTCCAGATAGGCCTGTTCCGAGGTGGCGGTGTCATTGCTGGTGACGAGCTGCAGGACTTCGCCTTCGGCGATGACAACCGAGGCATTGGAGAGGATTTCCAGCACCCGCAGATTGCCGTCCGCCACCATCAGCTGGAAGGCGCGGCTGAACAGGAAATCGCCGACCAGGACGCTGGGCTTGTTACCCCAGAGCGCATTGGCAGAGGCTTCGCCGCGCCGCAGCTTGCTCTCGTCGACGACGTCGTCATGCAGCAGGGTGGCGGTATGGATAAATTCGACGCAGGCGGCGAGGGCGGCGTGACGCAGCCCGCGATAGCCGCAGAGCTGGGCCGAAGCGAGCGTCAGGACCGGGCGCAGCCGCTTGCCACCGGCGGCGATGATATGGCCGGCCAGCTGCGGGATCAGCTCGACCGGGCTGTGCATGTTCTCGATGATCAGCCGGTTGACCTGGGCAAGGTCGTCGTTCACCAGGTCCGTCAGCCGGGTCAGGGCATCGGGCTGCTCTTTCTCGCGTTCCTGGTCCAGATTGATGATGACGGCCACGCTTCTATCCTCGATTCCTGCCACCGGCGCTGCGAAACCCTTGGATACCGAGGAAAGCCCCACAGGCCGTCCTCACAAGGCATCCCCACCCCTATGTCGGATGTCGCCCCGCCAGCTTATGGCCGCGGAGCATAGAAACATATTAAGATAGGTCAAGGCTGCTGGCACGGCGGGTTCCGCTTGGGCGGGCATACGGGGATACCGCGGCGAATCGGCGCAGGGGGCGGCCAGGATGCGGGACGGGCAGTCTGGGTGTGGCAATTCGAGGGTGGAATGGAAGAACTGACGCGCAGCAACGATCCGATCCGCCTGTCATTCCTGACCCATCTCCTGAGCGAAGCCGGGATCGAGGTGGTCATCCTCGACCAGCATACCAGCCAGATGTTCTTCGGCAGCCTGACCGGATTGGAGCAGCGGCTGATGGTGGCGAGCGCCGATATCGCCCAGGCTCGCCGTCTGATGCGCGAGGCAGAACCGATGCCGGTTTCCACTGATCAAGAGCTACCGGACCAAGCAGGTCTTTCCCTCAACGGGCAGACCGATGGTGGCTGAGCGACAGGCTGCAAGTGCCGTGACCGCCAATCCTGCGGCGCAGCCGGTCGCGGCAGACGGCATGGCGACGACGACCGATCAGTTCCTGGGCGGGCGCCTCAAGCTGCAGCAGCCGCGTGACGGCTATCGTGCCGCCATCGATCCGGTGCTGCTGGCTGCTGCCGTTGCGGTGCCGTCCGGCGGGCGGATTGCCGATCTTGGCTGCGGCGTGGGCACCGCCGGATTATGTGCGCTCATCCGGTTACCGGGCTTGGCCTGCGTCGGGGTCGATCTCCAGGAGCCGCTGGTCAAACTCGCCGCTGGCAATGCCACAGCCAATGGGCTGGCAGATCGCTATGAGGTGCGGCATGGCTCGATTCTCGACAAAACGGTGCTGGCCGGGCTCGGGACCATCGACCAAGTCATCGTCAATCCGCCCTATCTGCCGCAGGGCGAAGCCAGCATCTCGGCCGATCCGATCAAGGCATTGGCCAATGTCGAATCCGACGCGCGGTTGGCGGATTGGGTGGCGGTCGCCGCCCGTATCGTGCGGCCCGGCGGGGCGGTCACCTTCATTCATCGCGCCGATCGGCTACCCGAATTGCTGGCCTTGATGCGGGAGCGGCTAGGCAGCCTGGCCATTCTGCCGATCCAGCCGAAAGCCGGGGAGGAGGCGCACCGCGTCATCGTCCTGGGGCGCAAGGACAAGCGGGCGCCGGCCCGGCTGCTGGCGCCGCTAGTATTGCACGCGGCGGACGGCGCCTATACGCCTGCAGCCCAGCACCTGCTGCGCGATGCCGGGGTGCTTGACCTATAGCTCGATGACAGTGGGATCGGGGCTGGAACACATCTTTGTCAGGAAGCCGACATTGTCGCCGGCCTTGACCGCGGCCTCGCCGCGCCGCTAAATGGCTGAATGTTTAGCATTCCTACATTCCCCAAGCTCATCATCCTGGTTGCCGTTGCGGTCCTCGTCTACATGTGGTCGAAGCGCAACATGGCGCAGACGCGGGGTGGCCAGGGTTCGGGTAACGGCCAGGCTGGCAGCCAGCGGGGCAATGCGCGTTCCGCCGGAAAGAGCGCGAATAATGCCCCGGCCAAGACGCAGGCGAAGTCAGTCGAAGATCTGACGAAATGCCCGTCCTGTGGCACCTATATCGCCGCCGGCAGCCGCTGCGATTGCGGCCAGGGTCGCCGTTAAGCTCATCTGACGTTTTTTCCACAGCAAGTGCTTGATCGCGCTATCAATCACGGCTTGGTGCGATAGCTCGGCTTGCCTTGATTATTACGCCCCTGGTCTTTATTTTGCGCCGCACTATAAGAAGTCACGCCGGTGTCACGTATCGGTAGAGAAAACGCGCCCGCCGGCTCGGCCGGGTGCCGAAGAGTGGGGTAACCGATGGGGCGGATCGCCAATCCGGAGACATGCGTTCAGGCACTGATCCTGAAGCTGCAGAACTATTGGTCGCGCCAGGGCTGCGCCATTCTGCAGCCTTATGACATGGAGGTCGGCGCCGGTACTTTTCATTGGGCGACCACGTTGCGCTCGCTGGGGCCGAAGCCGTGGAACGCGGCCTATGTGCAGCCCTCGCGCCGGCCGAAAGACGGTCGCTATGGCGAAAACCCCAACCGGTTGCAGCATTACTATCAGTTCCAGGTGATCCTGAAGCCGTCGCCGGCCGAGAGCCAGGATCTCTATCTCGGCAGCCTGAGGGCGATCGGCATCGATCCCCTGAAGCACGACATCCGCTTCGTCGAGGACGATTGGGAAAGCCCGACGCTCGGCGCCTGGGGCCTCGGCTGGGAAGTCTGGCTCGACGGCATGGAAGTCAGCCAGTTCACCTATTTCCAGCAGGTCGGCGGCCTCGAAGTCGATCCCGTCTGCACCGAACTGACATATGGCCTCGAGCGCCTGTTCATGTATGTGCAGGGGGTCGAGAATGTCTACGATCTGGACTTCAACGGCGTCGACGGTCCGGCCGGCCTCTCCTATGGCGATGTCTATCTGCAGGCCGAGCAGGAATACTCGGCCTTCAATTTCGAATATGCTGATACGACGCTGCTTTTTCAGCATTTCCAGGACGCCGAGAAGGAATGCGCGGCGCTCTTGAATCTGCCCAAGCCGCTGCCGCTGCCGGCCTATGACCATTGCCTGAAGGCGAGCCATCTCTTCAATCTGCTGGATGCCCGCGGCGTCATTTCGGTGACGGAGCGCCAGGCCTATATCGGCCGCGTCCGCGCGCTTGCCAAATCCTGTTGCGAAGCCTGGGAGGCGACGCAGCGCGTTTCATCCGATCAGAAGAAGGCCTGATCATTATGGCCGAATTGCTCCTGGAAATTTTCTCCGAAGAAATTCCTGCCCGCATGCAGGCGAAAGCGGCGGATGATCTGAAGCGCCTTGTCACGGAAAAGCTGAAGGCCGCCGGTCTCGCTTTCACCCGCGCCGACGCCTATGTGACGCCGCGCCGCTTGGCGCTCGTCATCGACGGCCTGCCGGTGACCCAGGCGGATGTGAAGGAAGAGAAGAAAGGCCCGCGCGTCGGCTCGCCGCAACAGGCGATCGACGGCTTCCTGAAATCCGCCGGTCTCACCGCGCTCGATCAATGCGAAGAGCGCGATACCGGCAAGGGCGTGTTCTATTTCGCCGTCGTTGAGAAGAAGGGGGGACCAGCGGTAGACGTGGTCGCTCAGTTGTTGGATTCGGTCCTTGTGGATTTCCCCTGGCCGAAATCGATGAAGTGGGCCAGCAATGACTTCCGTTGGGTTCGGCCACTCCACAGCATAATCGCTATCTTCGATGGAAAACCGATTGGTCGAACCGAGTTCCAGCTCGGAACAGTTCAGAATCCACATCGGGGTTCTGTCCCCATTGGCAATGTGACGCGCGGCCATCGCTTCCTCGCTTCGGGTGAGATCACGGTTACCGGCTTTGCCGATTATCAGGCGAAATTGCGCGCGGCTCATGTGGTGCTGGACCCGGCTGAGCGCCGCGCCACGATCAAGGCGCAGGCGGAAGAACTCGCCAAGGCCAAGGGCCTCCGGGTGAAGCCGGATGAGGGCCTGCTCGATGAAGTGACTGGCCTCGTCGAATGGCCGGTCGTCCTGATGGGCTGCATCGACCAGCAATTCATGGACGTGCCGGCTGAGGTGCTGACCACCTCGATGCGCACGCATCAGAAATATTTTGCCGTCGAGCAATCGAACGGCAAGCTGGCGCCGCATTTCCTCGTCGTCGCCAATATCACCGCCGCTGACGGTGGCGCGCAGATCATCGCCGGTAACGAACGCGTGTTGCGGGCACGTCTTTCTGATGCCCAGTTCTTCTGGCACCAGGATCAGAAGATCAAGCTCGCGGATCGGCTCAGCGGTCTCGATACCGTCACATATCACGCGAAATTGGGCACGGTGGGGCAGAAGGTCGCACGCAACACCGCGCTGGCCGTGGAACTGGCCCGCGAGATCGGTGCTGACACCGCTGACACCAAGCTCGCGGCGCAATTGGCCAAGGCCGACCTCACCAGCGGCATGGTGGGGGAATTCCCGGAACTCCAAGGCATCATGGGCCGTTACTACGCGCAATTGGAGAAACTGCCGGAAGACGTCGCTGATGCGATCGCCGATCATTACAAGCCGCTCGGTCCCAATGACCGGGTGCCGGCGGCACCGGTGAGCGTGGCCGTAGCTTTGGCCGACAAGCTGGATACGCTGGTCGGCTTCTTCGCCATTGATGAAAAGCCCACGGGATCGAAGGATCCCTTCGCGCTGCGTCGCGCGGCGCTGGGTGTTATCCGCCTCATCGTCGAGAACAAGCTGCGTCTGAAGCTGCGCGACGTTCTGGGCCGCGCTTTCAGCGGTTACTATGATCACGGCGGCTCGGCCGGTGGTTTTGAGAAGAACCAGCCGAAGGCGGTGATCGCCGATCTCATGGAGTTCTTCGCCGATCGCCTGAAGGTCGCGCTGAAGGAGCAGGGCACGCGGCATGACCTCATCAGCGCCGTTTTCGCGCTCGGCAATGAGGATGATCTGACGCGTCTCCTGGCGCGCGTTGACGCTTTGGCGGGCTTCGTCGCCAGCGAGGACGGCGCCAATCTGCTGACCGCCTATAAGCGCGCCAGCAATATCGTGCGTATCGAAGAGAAGAAGGACAACAAGTCCCATGACGGTGCCGTCGATCCGGCGCTGCTGGACCAGGCCGAGGAGCGGGATCTCCATCGCGCGCTGACAACAGCATCCGATCAGGCGGCCCGCGCCGTCGCCAGCGAGCAGTTCACGGCTGCCATGGCGGAGTTGGCGCAATTGCGCCGGCCGGTCGATGCCTTCTTCGACAAGGTCACGGTGAATAGCGAGGATCCGGCACGTCGCGTCAATCGCTTGCGGTTGCTGTCGGCGATCCGCGCCACGCTTCATAAGGTTGCAGATTTTTCCAAGATCGAAGGGTGAGATAGGTCATGGCGAAATGGGTTTATCGCTTTGGTGACGGCAAGGCCGAAGGTCGCGCGGATATGCGCAATCTGCTCGGTGGCAAGGGCGCCAATCTGGCGGAGATGAGCAGTCTTGGCCTGCCGGTGCCGCCGGGATTTTCCATTACCACCGAAGTCTGTACCTATTATTACGCTCATGAGAAGACCTTCCCCAATGATCTGAAGGATCAGGTCGATGCCGGCATCGCCGAGGTCGAGAAGATCACCGGCATGAAGTTCGGCGATGTAGCCGCCCCATTGCTGGTGTCCGTGCGCTCGGGTGCGCGCGTCTCCATGCCGGGCATGATGGACACCGTGCTCAATCTCGGCCTCAACGACGAGACCGCGAAGGGGCTGGCCAAGCAGTCCGGCGACGCGCGTTTCGCCTATGACAGCTATCGCCGCTTCATCCAGATGTACGGCAATGTCGTGCTGGGCGTCGAACATCATCATTTCGAGGAGATCCTCGATCTCCACAAGGCCGATCTCAACGTGTCGCTCGATACCGACCTCACTGCCGAGAACTGGCAGAAGGTGATCGCCGATTACAAGGCGAAGGTCGAAGAGGAAATTGGCAAGCCGTTCCCGCAGGAACCGCGTACCCAGCTTTGGGGGGCGATCGGTGCCGTCTTCGCCAGCTGGAACATCCCGCGCGCCATCACCTATCGCAAGCTGAATGACATCCCCGAGGATTGGGGCACTGCCGTCAATGTCCAGGCCATGGTGTTCGGCAATATGGGCAGCGATTGCGCGACCGGCGTCGCCTTCACCCGCAATCCCTCGACCGGCGTGAAGGAGTTCTACGGCGAATATCTCGTCAATGCCCAGGGCGAAGATGTGGTCGCCGGCATCCGCACGCCGCAGCACCTGACCATTGCCGGCAAGCAGGCCAACAATTCCACGCTGCCGGCGATGGAAGAGGTGATGCCGGCGGTCTTCGCGCAGCTCAATGACGTGCGGCACCAACTGGAAACGCATTACCGCGACATGCAGGATATCGAGTTCACGGTCCAGAAGGGCAAGCTCTATATGCTGCAGACCCGCAACGGCAAGCGCACCGCCCAGGCGGCGCTGAAGATCGCGGTTGACCTCTGCAATGAAAAGCTGATCGATAAGAAGACAGCGGTGCAGCGCATCGATCCGGCCTCGCTCGACCAGTTGCTGCATCCGACGCTCGATCCCAAGGCCAAGCGCGAAGTCGTGGCGCGCGGCTTGCCGGCAAGCCCGGGTGCTGCCTCCGGCAAGGTGGTGTTCACCGCCGACGAGGCCGAGGATCGTGCCGCCAAGGGCGACAAGGTGATCTTGGTCCGCGTCGAGACCAGCCCCGAAGATATCCATGGCATGCATGCGGCGGTCGGCATTCTGACCACCCGCGGCGGCATGACCAGCCACGCCGCCGTGGTGGCGCGCGGCATGGGCCGGCCCTGTGTCTCTGGCGCTGGTGACCTCCGTGTCGATGCCGCGGCCAAGCATATCACCGTGCGCGGCCAGAAGATTCTCGACGGCGATATCATCACCATTGACGGCGGCACCGGCGAGGTGATGATCGGTGCCGTACCCACCATTGAGCCGCAGCTCTCCGGCGACTTTGCCACGCTGATGAGCTGGGCGGACGATGTCCGCAAGCTGAAGATCCGCACCAATGCGGAAACGCCGCTCGATGCTCGTACGGCCCGCAAGTTCGGCGCCGAGGGAATCGGTCTCTGCCGCACCGAGCATATGTTCTTCGACGGTGACCGCATCATCGCCATGCGCGAGATGATCATGGCCGAGGATGTGGTCGGCCGGAAGAAGGCCCTGGCCAAGATCCTGCCGATGCAACGCCAAGATTTCGTCGAGCTCTTCACCATCATGAAGGGCCTGCCGGTGACGATCCGTCTCCTCGATCCGCCGCTGCACGAATTCTTGCCGAACAGCAAGGCTGAGATGGCGGAAGTCGCTGCCGCCGCCGGTGTCTCGGCTGATGCGGTTGCAGCCCGCGCCACGGCGCTGCATGAGAGCAATCCGATGCTCGGCCATCGCGGCTGCCGCCTCGGCATCACCTATCCTGAAATCTATGAGATGCAGGCCCGGGCGATTTTCGAAGCACTGGCCCAGGTGAAGAAGGAAAGCGGCGACACTGCCGAGGCGGAAATCATGATCCCGCTGGTCGGTATCCCCAAGGAACTCACCCTGATGAAGGCGATCATCGACCGCGTGGCGGCCGAGGTCAGCAAGGAGAGCGGGGTGGAGCTGCCGTATTCGGTCGGTACCATGATCGAGCTGCCGCGTGCTGCCCTGCTTGCCGGCGAGATCGCCAAGGATGCCGCCTTCTTCAGCTTTGGCACCAACGACCTGACGCAGACCACCTTCGGCCTCAGCCGCGATGACGCCGCGCGCTTCATCCAGGCCTATGAGCGCCAGGGTATCCTCGCCCGCGATCCCTTCGTCACCCTCGATCCCGACGGCGTCGGCGAGCTGGTGAAGATTGCCGCTGAACGTGGCCGCAAGACCCGGCCGGAGATCAAGCTCGGCATCTGCGGCGAACATGGCGGCGACCCGGCCTCGATCCATTTCTGCGCCAGTGTCGGCCTCAATTATGTGAGCTGCTCGCCCTACCGCGTGCCGATCGCCAAGCTCGCCGCCGCCCAGGCCGCGATCACCGGCGAAGGTGATGGCCGGAAGGGCGAGGGCTGATCGGACTCCGATAGAAGAGGAAAAGGGGCTCGTTGATCGAGCCCCTTTTTCATGGCGTACAGTATCGATTGCTCGGGTGCGGTGGCCCGAGGCTTACGACACTTTTGTTGCGGGACCATGAGTCGTCGCGTTGCAGCGCAACCTGCCAATCGGCACCGCGGCGCAGACCCGGCTCTCTTAAACTATATGAACGATAGCCCGCTCACTGCCGACAACCAGCGGATTCGATTAAATCTTTGCGCAAATGTGCGGTGCAGTACGGCAGCGGCAGTCGTTCAGCCTTTGACAGCTTCACGCGGGCGAGTATCTTATTCTCTTCTTGGTAGAGGAGGATAACGCGCATGAATCCTATGATCAGAAGCATTCTGTTAGCGGCGCCGTTGCTGTCGCTGCCCCTTTTTCCCGCGAACGCTGAAAAGCTGTCGCCGAGCCAGTTTATCAGTGTCATGCAGAACAACACGCTGACGGGCCGCGACGCCGAGAACCACCGCTTTCATGTCTATTTCCTGCCGGGTGGCATCGTCACCTATGAGAACCGGCGTGGCGTCAACGATCATGGCACCTGGATGCTGAACAAGAATGGCGATGTCTGCATCACCTGGTCGAGCCTGATGGCGGGCAAGCAGAATTGCTACGCGGTCAATGTCGACAAGAACGCCATCACTTTCGGCAACGAAGATACCACGCTGAAGGGCGACCTCCTGGGTGGCGTGCAGCCGCTCAGCAAGGACTAGGTGGGAATTAAGACGCCTCGAGGGCTTCCGTGACGGCCGGGCCGACGCGCCCGGCCTTCGCATGTCGGCTTTTATGGCATTGAGAAGACTGCGGAGAAATCTATAATCCGGGCAATTCGAAGGAGTTCAAGCTTGCCCGTTCACCATTGCAGGCCGCTATCCGACGGCCATCTTTCGCCCGAAGCCGTCGCGGCGTTCCAGCGCGACGGTGTCATCATCATTGACGGCTTCAAGAGCAAGGACGCCTGCGAAGAGCTGCGGGCGCGGGCCAATGCGCTGGTGCTGGAATATGGGCCGAAGGCGGCGGGGACGATCTTCTCTACCAAGAAGCCGCAGCACCAGGACAGCTCCTATTTCATCAATTCAGCCTATGGCATCGGCACCTTCTTCGAGGAGGAGGCTTTCGATGCCGAGGGCAAGCTCGCTTATGACTTGCCACTGGCCGTGAACAAGCTCGGCCATGCCATGCATGACCTTGATCCGGTGTTCTCGGATTTCTCCAAGGGCGAGGCCCTGCAGGCGGTCAGCGAGAGCCTCGGCGTTGCCGATCCCAAGGTCATGCAGTCGATGTATATCTTCAAGCAACCCAGCATCGGCGGCGAGGTCATCTGTCACCAGGATTCGACCTATCTCTATACCGAGCCGATGTCGGTTCTCGGCTATTGGTTCGCGATCGATGACGCGCATCAGGGCAATGGCTGCCTCGGCGGCCTGCCGGGTGAGTATCGCAAGGGGCTGAAGACGCTGTTCCGCCGCCAGGCCAATGGACGCATGGCGACAGAGACTCTGGATGCCTCGATCGACTGGAACATGGAGGGCCTCGAATGGCTTGAAGTGCTGGCCGGCAGCCTGATCGTCTTCAATGGCTGCTTCCCGCATCTCTCCAATGCCAACCGCTCGACCCAGGCGCGGCATGCCTATACCCTGCATGTGGTCGACGGCGCCTGCGACTATCCCGCCGATAACTGGCTGCAGCGTCCGAAGGACGAGCCGGCCCGCGGCTTCATCTGACAGCCGCAAAGAAAAAAGCCCGCCGCAGATCCTGCGCGCGGGCCGTTTCTTTCTGAACGGAGATCAGCCGGCGGTGACGCCGGGATAGGCCTTGTCCAGCAGGAAGGGATAGGGGCCGGGATAGGATTCGATATAGGCGTGGTGGGTGGCGAGGCCGGTCTCCGGGTTCCAGCGATGCAACAGGAAGGAGGGCGGCTCCATTGAGAAGGTCTCCGGCATCACCGGATCAAGATCCAGCGTGACCTGATGCGCCGTGCTGGGCGCCACCTGGACGACGGTGCCGGCAAAGCGGGTGACGATCACCCGGTGCGAATGGCCGCAGAGGATGCGTTCTACTTGCGGGTGCCGGCTGATGATGGCGCCGAATTCCGCCGCCGACTGCAGATTGATCGTGTCCATGTTGCGCAAGCCGCATTTGGTCGGCGGATGATGCAGCACGACCAGAGTCGGCTTGTCCGGTGCGGCGCTCAAGGCGCGATCAAGGAAGTCGAGACGGGTGGCGCAGAGATCGCCATGGCTGCGGCCGGGCACGACGGAATCCAGCATGACCAGGCGCAGCGGATAGTCATCGACCACGTATTGAACGAAATCGGGATCCGCTGTGATACCCGGGAGATGCGCCAGCTTCTCCTTCATTATATCGCGGCGGTCGTGATTGCCGGGCACGAGGTAGACCGGCATGGTGAGATAACGCTGCAGCAGTTCGGCGAGGATTTCGTATTCCTCGGCGAGGCCGCAATCGGTGAGGTCGCCGGAGACGACCACGAGATCAGGCTGGGGGCGCAGCGCCGCCACCCGGCGCAAGGCGCGCTCCAGCATCATATTGGTGCTGACGACACCATAAGCGGGCTTTCCATGCGGGCGGACATGCAGATCGGTAAGCTGACAGATAATCATTGTTCCCTCGGGAAAGAGGAAATGGGGCGGCGCTGGTCCAGAGCCGGACCGGGAACCGCCCCATTATAGGCTGGTCTTTAGTTGGTGTAGTTCAGGTATTTGAGCGCCGTCTGTTCGACATAGGGGCGCATCAGCTCGTCGGCCGCGGCCTGGGCGGCTTCGATCGCCTCCTTCGGCTGCTTGTCGCCGGAAAGCACCGCCTGCATCTGGTCCTCGAGCGCCTTGCGGACACCGACGACGTTATAGGTGGCGAACCAAGAACCGGCATAAGCCAGCTGGTCGAGAGCGACCTTGGCATCCGGATGTTGTTCCAGGAAGGCCTTCATCTCGTCGAGCTCATAGGCATGGCGGTTCGGGGCGAAATAGCCGGTGAAACGGCTCCATTCGCCGGCAATCGCCGGGCTGGTCAGCCATTTGACGAGAGTCCAGGCCGCCTTCTTCTGGTCGTCATTGAGGCCCTTCGGCATCATCAGCGAGGCGCCGCCGATCGGCACGGAGTTACGGAAGTTGCGCGGCAGGAAGGCGACCTTGTACGGATGCTTCATGCCGTCGCGGACGAAGCTGAGCGAACCGGTCGAGAGGATCGCCATGCCGAGATCGCCGGCGAAGAAGGCGTTGGTCACGGCATTCGCATCGGTGACGCCCTTCGGCATGACCTTGTACTTGAACACCATGTCGTGGAACAGCGATACGGCGCCCAGCATGGTCGGCGTGTTGTAATAGACCTCGCCGCCGTAATTGGCGTTGTAATACTGGCCGCCATTCAGCATGTCGAAGGCGCTGGTGATCCAGCCCAGATAGTCATAGGTACCGGGCATCATGAAGCCCCAGCGCTTGACGGTGTCGCCGTCGCGCTTGGTGAGCGCCTGGGCGTCCTTGATGAAATCCGCCCAGGTGGCGGGCGGCTGATCGGGATCGAGGCCGGCATCCTTGAAAGCATCGACGCTGTAGTAGAGGAGAGGCGTCGAATTGTGGAAGGGTACGCCATAGACCTTGCCGTCGATGATGGCGTTGCCATGGAGGGCCGGCCAGAACTGGTCCATGAACTGGTCCGGGGTCTGGTTGTCGGCCTTGATGAGATCGTCGAACGGTTCGACTTCGCCGTTGATCACATATTCCAGGATGAAATTGGCGCTCATGATGACGACCGCGGGCGGCTTGTCGGCCTTGATGGCGGCACGGGTCTTCAAATTGGTGTCATCATAGCTGCCGGTATAGACGGCGGTGACGTTGCTTTCCGGGTGTTCCTTGTTAAAGCGCTCGATCAGGGTCTGCATCTGATTGGCGAGCTTGCCCTGGACCGGCACCGGGAAGAACAGCTGGATGTCGGTGGCGGCTTCCGCCTGGCTGAAGCCAAGCGTGAAGGCTGCGGCGGCGCCAATCGCAGCGACCTTGCAGGCCTTCAGGATGGATGACGTCGATAACCACGGTCTCATATCGATAACCCCCTATTTGATACCCGTGAAAACAAAACTCGAAACAAAGCGACGCTGGAACAGGATGAAAGCGATCAGCAGCGGTGCGGCCACCAGGAAGGTGCCGGCGGCGATGACGCCCCATTGCGAGGCGCTCTCGGCGCCGCGGGTGAAGCTGGCAAGACCCACGGTGAGCACCTGGTTGCCGGGCGAAGTGGTGGACATCAGCGGCCACAGGAACTCGTTCCAGTGAGCGGTGACCGAGACGATGGAGAAGGCGACGAGGCCAGGCTTGGCTAACGGCACCAGCACGCGCCAGAGGATCTGCACCGGGGTCGCGCCATCGACCAGGGCCGCCTCTTCGAAATCGCGCGGGATGGTCTTGAAGGTCTGGCGCATCAGGAAGACGCCGAAGGCCGAGGCGAAATAGGGCGCCATGACACCGGCCAGCGTGTCATACAGTCCCATATCGGAGAGCATCACCAGATTGGGGATGATGAGGACCGGCGGCACCAGCATCAATTGCAGCAGGAAAAGATAGAAACAGAGCTGCCTGCCGGGAAAGTCCAGCCGCGCGAAGGCATAGCCCGCCATGGTGATGGTGACGAGCTGGACGATCAGGATGCCGCCGCACAGGATGACCGTGTTCAGGTACCAGAGCGGGAAGTCCCCGGAGGTCCAGGCTTCCACGAAATTGCCGAAGCCGGATTCCAGCGATGGCCAGAGAGAAGCCATATCGGCACCGGCATTGTCAGGGCGCAAGGAGGCAACCAGCATCCACAGGAACGGCGTCATCCAGATGAAGGCGCTGGCCGCCAGCAGGATCGTCGCCGCCAAAGCGGTGGAATTGCCTTTGCGTTGCCTGGCCCGGCCGATGGAGCGCTCAGCCTTCATAATGGATGCCATGTTCCAGGGTGCGCAGCGAGATCAGCGACAGCACCAATAGCCCCGCCAGGCTGACTACGGTCGCGGCGGCGGCAAGGCCGGTATCGTAATTCTGGGCGGCCTGCTCATAGATATAGAAGAGGATGAGATTGGTGGCATCATTGGGGCCGCCGGAGGTCATCAGGATGATATGATCGACGGTGGTCAGCACCTGCAGCAAGGCGATGACGAAGACGAAGGTCATGGTCGGACGGAGCAGGGGCAGGGTGATGCGCCGGAAACGCTGGAAAGTGGTGGCGCCCTCGACCCGCGCGGCTTCGTGCAGGTCTTCCGGAATGCCCTGCAGGCCGGCGAGGAAGAACAGCATATAATAGCCGGCATTCTTCCAGATGGTGATGAGGATGACCGAGGCGAGGGCGAGGTCCGGATCACCCAGCCAATTGACGGCGCTGAGGCCGAAGCGGCCGAGCTGGTAATCGATCAGGCCGAAGCGCGGCAGGAAGATGAAGGTAAAGAGGGCAGCCGCGGCGACCAGCGGGATCAAAGTCGGGAAGACGAAGCAGGTGCGCAGCAGCGCGCTGAAGCGCGTCGATTCCTTGAGGCCGACGGCAAAGAGCAGCGAGAGGGCGATGCTGGGAAAGATGGTGAAGATGCCGTAGATGGCATTGTTCCACACCGCCTTGCCGAAATGCGGATCGGCAAAGAGTCGGTGGAAATTGTCGAGGCCGAGATGCGCCTGGCCGCCGAAGCTCGCAACCGACAGCGATTGGTAGAGAACCTGAACGATCGGCCAATAGGTGAAAAGTGCCAGCAGGATCAGCGATGGCGCCAGCAGAATGGCCGCACGGCGCCAGACCCTGATATTGCCCCGTCGTTTCGTGGCCGAGGAGATCGGCAAAGCCGACATTGTGGCCGCGTCCACCATGAACGATCCGCTATTCCGCCGAATTCTGGCTGAGTTAATTCAGGCTCTGGTGAAATTTGATTCCGATTCAGAACCGAATGTTTCGAACGCGCAGGACTATGGCTTTGCGGCACGACATTTCAATGACGCGAGAACGACAATCGAATGACATTCGGCATCATGAAAGTGTCATGTGATGTGCGCGGGTGATGATGTTAAACGGCAACGATTCTCACCCGATTGACGACCTTCGTTTTCCGCCCGATGACCGGAGACATTCCATGGCTGAAGTCAGATTGCGCAATATTCATAAGGGATTCGGCGAAACGCGGGTGCTCAAGGGCGTCGATGTGACAATCCCCGATACCGGTTTCGTGGTGATCGTCGGCCCCTCCGGTTGCGGCAAGTCGACTCTGTTGCGCCTGATCGCCGGGCTGGAGGCCGCCGATGAAGGCGAAGTGCTGATCGGCGGCGAGGAGGTCAGCGCGCTTGATCCAGGTGCGCGCGATGTCGCCATGGTGTTTCAGAACTATGCGCTCTATCCGCATCTGACGGTGGCGGAGAATATCGGCTTCGGCCTCTCCGTGCGTGGCATGCCCAAGGCCGAGATCAAGCAACGGGTGCGGTCGGCGGCCGAAAACCTGCAGATCGCCAATCTGCTCGATCGCCGGCCACGCCAGCTTTCGGGCGGCCAGCGCCAGCGCGTTGCCATGGGACGTGCCGTGGTGCGCAAGCCGAAAGTGTTTCTGTTCGACGAGCCGCTCTCCAACCTGGATGCCAAGTTGCGCGTCACGATGCGCACCGAGATCAAGCGCCTGCATCGCCATCTGGCGGCGACCAGCGTCTATGTCACCCATGACCAGGTCGAGGCGATGACGCTCGGCGACCGGCTGGTGGTGATGAATAACGGTGTCGTGGAGCAGGAAGGGGCGCCGCTCGACATCTATATGAAGCCGGCTTCCGCTTTCGTTGCGGGTTTCATCGGCTCGCCGCCGATCAACCTGCTGGATGGCCGGCGTATGGCAGACGGGATCGGCATTTCCGACCAGGCGGTGATCGCCTTTCCGGGCTGCGCCGATCTGCCGGAGAAGATGCGGGCCGGTATCCGCCCCGAACATATCCTGCCTTGTGCCGACTCAGAGGCGCAGATCCGCTTGGTGGCCGAGGTCATTGAGCCGCAGGGAGCTGAGACCATCGTCCATGGATTGGCTGATGGGCTGAAGCTGACGGTGCGGCTTGACGGCGCCCAGCGGATCGCCGAAGGCGAGGCGCTGTCACTGCGGATCGATCCCGCCGCCCTGCATCTCTTCGATTGCGAGACCGGTCGGCGCCTGTCGCTGTGACAGCGTCACCGTTGTTGCCGTGACGTCATCACCGGAACAGGTGCCCTGTAGGCGTCATTCCGCACCCAGGTTGAGTTCCTTCAAGGCCGGCGCGAGGGTGAGGTCGATGCGTCTCTGCCAGATCTTCGCCAATTGCTGCTTCTGATCGGCGGTGAGGGCCGCCACCCGGCTGGCCCAGAGGCTGGCATCGACGCGGTGATCGGAGAGCGTGCTGGCAAAGCCGACCGGTTGCAGGGTATGGCCGTCGATGGCGGCGATCCAATAGACGACACCGAGATTGTAGCTGCTGTTGCCATCGTCGGCCGGTAGCTCGCTGAGGCTGGTGCCGCTGACGGTCCGGTCGCCATTTTGCAGCTTGGCATCGCCAGGCAGGATGACGAGATAGAGGTCGACGCCGGTTTCGGTACCCGCAATCATGCCGGTCGGCAATTGCGACGTGGCGCGGATGACCTGGCCGAGGGGACGGCCCTGGACCGCATTGGCGTGCAGCGAGCGCTCCTTGTCGGTCTGGATGAATACGCCCGGCTGATAGGCGACCGGGACGATTTCATAATGCGATTTCAGTTTCGCCGTTACCTGGTCCACGACATAGGCATCGAGCGCCATATCGGTGATCGGCCCGCGATCGATCAGTCCGTCGGGCCCGGTACCGGCATTCATGAAGCTGCGGATGTTCAGGAAATTGCCAGCAGCCGAGATGACGGCGACCCGATGGACGCCATTTGCCTGCTGGTGGCTCAGGCTGCTGCTGGAGCAGCCGGTTAAAAGGACCAGCATCAGGCCGACCATCAATCGCTTCATGTTTCCCCCTGGAGCGGTTACACATCTTCGGCACGGCCGCGGTACGAGCCTTGCCTCTAGGACATCATGTACAACGCCCGGCGCGACGAAAAGTTGTTTCTGTCACATAGCGCCTGCGCAGGGCGTCGCCGCAGGGCTGACAGCCTCCCCTTGACGGCATGGCCCGCGGTCGCCAAAACGGGAGGGTATTTCGGGAGTTATACAGCGCAGGGTGGGTTCGCAAGGGTGTCCGGCAGAGAGGAG
>Ga0209455_1000563_pt1 | contig 24795 bp, 23 predicted proteins | sample AraplaCol_mCL_r2_FD_184275 | JGI IMG/M metagenome (GOLD analysis project Ga0209455, IMG submission 184275) | Arabidopsis root microbial communities from North Carolina, USA - plate scrape CL_Col_mCL_r2 (SPAdes) (version 2) | ecosystem: Host-associated > Plants > Roots > Endosphere | place: USA... | reverse complement strand
GTTCGCGGACTGGATCGAGAAGAACCGCGGCGGCAACTGATGCAAACCTGAGAGATGGCCTCGGCCCGCGTCGCAATACGCTCTACACTGCGACGCATGCCGCATTCCTCTTCCCGCATCGCCATCGTCGGCGGCGGTCCAGCAGGGCTGGCCGCCGCCGAAGTTCTCGCCGCCGCCGGCGCGGGCGTCGACCTGTTCGACGCCATGCCTTCCCTGGGACGCAAGTTCCTCATGGCGGGCCGCGGCGGGCTCAACCTTACGCACAGCGAACCGCTCGACCGCTTCCTGGCCCGCTACGGCGCGCGCCAGGCCGAGCTCGCGCCGCTGGTGCGCGGCTATCCCCCGCAAGCCCTGTGCGACTGGGCGCAAGGCCTGGGCGTCGAGACTTTCGTCGGCACGTCGGGCCGCGTGTTTCCGCGCGAGATGAAAGCCGCGCCGCTGCTGCGCGCCTGGGTGCATCGCCTGCGCGCGAACGGCGTCGCAACGCATGCCCGCCATCGCTGGACAGGCTGGGACGACGCCGGACGGCTGCGCTTTGCCACGCCCGACGGCGAAGCGACATGCGAACCGCGCACCGTCATCCTGGCGCTGGGAGGCGGCAGCTGGGCCAGGCTGGGTTCGGATGGCGCGTGGGTTTCCGTGCTGGCCGAGCGCGGCGTGGACGTCGCGCCGCTCAAGCCTGCCAACTGCGGGTTCGAAATCGATTGGTCCGATTTCTTTCGCGGCAAGTTCGCGGGCGCGCCGATCAAGAACGTGCAAGCCCGTTGCGCGGCCGCTGACGGCACGACCCTGCAACGCCGCGGCGAATTCGTCGCCAGCGAGCATGGCGTGGAGGGCAGCCTGATCTATGCCCTGTCGACCGCCCTGCGCAGCCGGATCGAACGCGACGGCCAGGCCACGCTGACGCTGGACCTGTTGCCGGACCGCTCTCCTGAACGCGTGCTGGCCGACGTGGCGCATCCGCGCGGCGCGCGCTCCTTGTCTTCGCACCTGCAAAGCCGCGTCGGCATCGCCGGCGTCAAGGCCGCGCTGCTGCGCGAAGCGCTGAGCAAGGACGCCATGCAGGACGTTCAAGCGCTGGCCCATGCCATCAAGGCGCTGCCGCTCGTGCTCAAGGCCACGCGGCCGATCGACGAAGCCATCAGCACCGCAGGCGGCGTGCGCTTCGAAGCGCTCGACGAGCATTTCATGCTGAGGCAATTGCCCGGCGTCTTCTGCGCCGGCGAGATGCTGGACTGGGAAGCGCCCACCGGCGGCTATCTGCTGACCGGCTGCATCGCCAGCGGCCGGGCCACGGCGCAAGGCGTGCTGCGCTGGCTGGAAAGCTGAACGATAATCGGATGATGCAGCTCAAAAATCCGAGGAAACACTTTTCATGCTGACGATCAGCCATTTCGAACTCGTCTTGCGCCTCGTCCTGGCCGCCCTGCTGGGCAGTGTCATCGGCTTCGAACGCGAGCGCCTGAACTGGGCCGCCGGCCTGCGCACGCACATGCTGGTGTGCGTCGGCGCATCGCTCATCATGCTGGTGTCGATCTTCGGCTTCGCGGACATACTCGGGCAGAAAGACGTGTCGCTGGATCCGTCGCGCGTGGCGGCCCAGGTGGTTTCGGGCATCGGCTTCCTGGGCGCAGGCTCCATCCTGCTGCGCGGCGAAGTCGTGCGAGGGCTGACGACGGCGGCCAGCCTCTGGTCCGTCGCGGGCGTCGGCCTGGCCACGGGCGGCGGCATGTACATCGCCGCCGTCAGCGCAACCGTCATCATCCTCGTCATCCTGGCCGGCATCAAACCCATCGAGCGCCGCTTCATCTCCGTCAAGCAGCAGCGCAGCCTGCGCATCCTGGCCGATCGGGGCAGCATTTCCCTCGAAAGCGTGCATCGCGCGCTCGGCACCAGCAGCGTGCGGGTCAAGCAGTTCATCATGCAGCAGTCCGAAGACAATCCGGAGCTCGACGACGTGCAGATCTCCTTGTCGCGCACCTCCATCGACGATTTCGACACCCTCTGCGGCAAGTTCAGGGACATGCCCGGCGTGCGCGAATTCCGGCGCGACTGAGCGGCTTGCAGGCTCCCGGCATGCCCTTTCCCGCCCACATCGATCTGCGCGAGCAGGCAGACCAGCTGGCCCGGAACGGCGCCCGCCTCATCGCGCAAGGCCGCGCGCAAGACGCCATTCTGATTCTGCGCCAGGCGCTGGCGTTGCAGCCCCGCCTGGCCGATGCGCATTACCACCTGGGCCATGCGCTGCAGCAAGGGCACCAGACGCAGCAAGCCCTGCAGGCCTACCTGCAGGCCCTGAGCTGCAACGACGCGCATGTCCCCACCTGGCTCAGGCTGGCCGAGCTGCATCGGGAACAAGGCCGCCTGAACGACGCCGCGGCGGCCTACCGGCGCGCACTGGCGCTGCGGCCCGACCTGCCCGAAATCCATCACGACCTGGGCATGCTGCTGGACGACATGGGCCACCATATCGAAGCGGAATCGGCCTACCGGCAAGCGATTCGACATCGACCCGGGTACGCCGAAGCGCACCAGAACCTGGGCGCCCTGATGGTCACGCTCGGCCGGCTGCCCGATGCCGAGGAAAGCTGCCGGCAGGTGCTGGCGCTGCAGCCGGGGTCGGCCCTGGCCCATGCCTGCCTCGCGTCCGTGCTGATTCTGCAAAACCAGTTGCCGCAAGGCGAATCGCACTACCGCAAAGCCGTCGCGCTCGACCCGGGCAACGCGTCCTTGCTGGAACAGCTGGGCGCGGTCCTGCATCGCCAGAACAAATTCGCGCAAGCCGAATCCGTCTATCGCCGCGTGCTGGCCTTGAATCCGGGCGACTGGGACACCTGGAGCAATCTGGGCGTGGTGCTCGACAACCTCAATCGCCTGCCCGAATCCGAAGACGCCCTGCTCCGGGCCTTTGCGCTGCGCCCGCAATCTCCCGACATCCGCTTCGGCCTGGCCTTCGCCCTGCTGCGGCAAGGCAGGCTGGCCCAAGCCTGGCCTCTGTACGAATCGCGCTACGACCCGAATCGGCAGACCTTTACCCGCTGGCCCATGCCCACCACGCTCAACTACCCCCAGTGGCAGGGCGAATCGCTGCAGGGCAGGTCGCTGGTGATCTGGCAGGAGCAGGGTTTCGGCGACATGATCCAGTTCGCGCGGTATCTGTCGCGCCTCAAGGCGCTGGGCGCGAGCCGCATCATCCTGGTGTGCCAGCATCCGCTCAAGCCTCTGTTCGAAGGCTTGCCGCAAGTCGACAAGGTCGTCGGCACGGGCAAGTCCGCCACGATGCAAGATGCGCAGGCGCTGATCGGATACGACTACTGGACTCTGATCATGAGCCTGCCGCATCTTCTGGGCACGGCAACGTTCGACGACATTCCTCCCGCGGTCTATCTGCAGCCCGCTCCCGCCCGCATGGCGCAGTGGCGTCAACGGCTGGACGGCCTGCCCGGCATGAAGGTCGGCCTGGCATGGAAAGGCAATGCCCAGCACTTGAACGACGGCAACCGATCCTTGTCCAGCTTGCGCGCGCTGGCGCCGCTATGGCAGGTGCCGGGCGCGGGCTTCGTCAGCCTGCAGAAGGGCCAGGGCGAAGAAGAGGCGCGTTTGCTCGCGCACGAGCAGCCGCTCTTGCACCTGGGCTCGGACATCGCCGATTTCGCCGACAGCGCCGCGGTCATCGCGCAGCTGGATCTGCTGATCAGCGTGGACACCGCCGCGGTTCACCTGGCCGGCGCGCTGGGCGTGCCGTGCTGGGCGCTGATCCCCATCGAAGGCACCGACTGGCGCTGGATGCTCGATGGCGAGACCTCGCCCTGGTATCCCGGCACCCTGCGGCTGTTCCGCCAGACGACGGTGGGCGACTGGGGCGGCCCCGTGGAGCAGCTGCGCCAGGCTTTGCTTACGCGCTGCCTGGAAAGAAATGCAGCGTCAGCAGGATGAGCATCACCGGCCCTGCGTTGAACAGGGCATGCAAGGCCATCGAAGCGCCGATGCCGCGGCGCGTGCGCATCCAGCCCAGCACCAGCCCGGTGACCCATTGCGGCAGCACCAGAAAAGGCAGAAGCCAGAACGTGGTCTTGTCGAAGGAGAAGTTGTGCAGGTGCACGGCCGCGAACGCCAGCGCCACCAGGTGATAGACCACGCCGTACACGCGCACGTATTCGCGGCGCCAGGCGCTGGCCCAATGGCCGCGTGAGATGCGGCCGCGGCGCAGGGGCCGGCATGCCGCCAGCAACACCACCGCCAGCAGGATCCAGCCCGGGACGCTGAGCGGGTGCATCACCAGCACGATCGCCAGCGGCACCATCCACCACGCCTGCGCGGGCCTGCGCATGCCGTAGCGAAACAGCAGTTCTTCGACCATCGGCGCCCAGAGCACGGCGATCAGCACCGGCACGTGCTCCGCATCCAGCCGATGCTCCGCGCCCAGCTGCTGCGCCACCATCAAGGACAAAGGGCCGAACAGCACCGCGTTGATGAACCACAGCACCGCGGCCCAGGCCAGCAGGCGGCCGAAAGACACGCCCGGCCGCCAGTCGCTCATGAGGCTGCCGCCTGCCCGGCGGCCCGGCGAGCGGTGCAGGTCGGGATGCCGCAGGAAGCGCCAGAAATCGGCCAGATCCTGTCGGAAGGTGGGCGGCGCGGACAGGGTTTGGATCATGGCGCTCGATGCCGATTCAAGCGGGATTGCCGCCGTGCAACTGGCGGGTGGCCTGCGTCAGCTCGCCGTCGAGCAAGGCCGGCAGCACGGCGCGGCAGCGGTCGATCACGCTCTCGATGCCGGTAAGCTCTTCGCGGCGCGGCGAATGCAGCACGAAGTCGGCCACTTGCTGCGCCAGGCCCAGCGTGCGCGGGTGCCCGATGCCGATGCGGATGCGCCAGAAATCCGGGCTGCCCAGCGCGGACTGGATGTCCCGCAAGCCATTGTGGCCGGCGTGCCCGCCGCCCTGCTTCATCTTGGCCTGGCCCGGCAGCAGGTCGAGCTCGTCATGCAGCACGAGCACCTGCGAGGGTTCGAGCTTGTAGAAGCGCGCCATCGCTCCCACGGCCTGGCCCGAGCGGTTCATGTACGTGGCCGGCTTGAGCAGCAGCACGTTATCCGCGCCCCGCCTGGCCTTGGCCACCATGCCGAAGAAAGACTTCTCGAAATTGAACGAGGCCCGCAGATCGTCGGCGTAATGATCGGCCAGCCAGAAGCCGGCGTTGTGCCGCGTGGTTTCGTATTCGGGCCCCGGGTTGCCCAGGCCCACGATCAAACGGATGGGTTCGCTCATGGTGATGACGCTTAAAAAAACCCCGCGAATGCAAAGCGCACGCGCGGGGTTCGTCGCGAAGGGCTATGCCCTGGTCGGCTTAGGCAGCGGGCTGCTCGCCGGCGGCGGGGGTCTCTTCTTCAGCAGCGGCGGCGCCGCCCTTGACCATGGCGGTGGCCACGACAGGGTTGTTGCCGTGCAGGTTCAGGGTCACGCCGATCGGCAGCTTGAGGTCGGAGGCATGCACCGAACCGCCAACCAGCATGTCACCGAGGTTCACTTCGATGAACTGGGGCAGGTTGGAGGGCAGGCAGACGATGTCGACTTCGTTCATCACGTGCGAGATCAGGGCGCCGGACAGCTTGACCGCGGGCGAGGTGTCGCCGTTGACGAAGTGCAGGGGCACCTTGGTGTGCAGGGCCTGGTTGGCGTCGACGCGCTGGAAGTCGACGTGCAGCACTTGCTGCTTGTACGGGTGCCATTGAACCGAGCGCAACAGCACTTGCTCGTTCTGGCCGCCGGCAACTTCCATCGTCAGGATCGACGCGTGGAAGGATTCCTTGCGCAGGGCATGGTAGATCTCGTTGTGATCGAGTTCGATGTTCAGCGGGGCAGCCGTACCGCCATACACAATGGCAGGAACGCGACCCGCGCGGCGCAGGCGGCGGCTCGCACTCGAACCCTGGACGCTACGCGCAGTGGCAGAAAATTTCATGAAAAACTCCAAACTAGCAAATATGGCAGCGCGATGCGGCTTGCACTGCCCAGGTCGTCCGGGCGCGACATGCGCCCGGTTTTATCGCCCCCCGCCGCGACCAGCGGAGGACAGATTCTTCAATACTTCAGTCGGAGAACAGCGAGCTGACCGATTCCGCGTTGGATATGCGCAGAATCGTTTCGCCCAGCAGCGAGGCGCACGACAGCTGGCGGATCTTGCCGCAGGCGGTGGCCGTTTCCGACAGCGGAATGGTGTCGGTCACCACCAGCTCGTCCAGGTCGGAAGCCTCGATGCGCTCGATGGCCGGGCCCGACAGCACGGGGTGCGTGCAATATGCGTACACCGCGCCGGCTCCGCGCTCTTTGAGCGCCTGGGCAGCCTTGACCAGCGTGCCGGCCGTGTCGACCATGTCGTCCATGATCAGGCAGGTGCGACCGTCGACCTCGCCGATGATGTTCATGACTTCCGACACGTTGGCGCGCGGGCGGCGCTTGTCGATGATGGCCAGGTCGGCTTCGAGCTGCTTGGCCAGCGCGCGGGCGCGAACCACGCCGCCGATGTCGGGCGAGACCACCACCAGGTTCGAGAAATCCCGGCGCCAGATGTCGCCCAGCAGAATCGGGGCGGCATAGATGTTGTCGACCGGAATGTCGAAAAAGCCCTGGATCTGGTCGGCGTGCAGGTCCATGGTGAGGACGCGGTCGACGCCGGCGACCTGCAGCATGTTGGCCACGACCTTGGCCGAGATGGCGACGCGGGCCGAACGCGGGCGGCGGTCCTGGCGGGCGTAGCCGAAATACGGAATGGCGGCGGTGATGCGGCCGGCCGAGGCGCGGCGCAGGGCATCGGCCATCACCATGATTTCCATCAGGTTGTCGTTGGTGGGCGCGCAGGTGGGCTGCAGCACGAAGACGTCGCGACCGCGGACGTTCTCGTTGATCTCGGCCATGACTTCGCCATCCGAGAACCGCCCCACGGTCATCTTGCCCAGGGACATGTCCAGATGGTTGACCACGTCGACGGCCAAACGCGGGTTGGCCGTGCCGGTGAAGATCATGAAGCTATCGTTTGCCATGGTGCTGTGCCACGTGTGTGCTGACGACAAAAAAAGCTGCTGAACCCTGTCTCGTGTTCAACAGCTTCTTTTTAGTTCTGGTGGGCTGGGGAGGAAGGATTCGAACCTTCGCATGCCGGAATCAAAATCCGGTGCCTTAACCAGCTTGGCGACTCCCCAACTAACTTGCAATCCAGTGCCACAACGGATGTTCAGCCAAACCGGCGCAAGCCTGGATCAACCGAAATTCCGGCGCTGTGCTGCGGGTTGTACAGGTTGCACGGGTTGTACTATTCGCAGCGACGCGCATTGTAGCGGTTATTTCTTGCTGAGCCAAAAGCGCCTGGGCCTGCGTGGCGAACTCGACAAAAAGACAAGCACCCGAGCCGGACATGCGCACAGGCGCCTGAAGTTGGGCTTTCAGCCACTCGCTGCACCTGAGAATTTCAGGGTAGCGGGCAAAGGCCACTGGCTCCAGGTCGTTTTTGCCGAACCCGGCTTTGGGGTAAGCAAGAAAGTCCGCTATTTTGACGGATTTGGTATCACGTGTCAAATCCGGGGCACCGAAAATGGCGGCAGTGGGCACGCTGGCGTCGGGCTGCGCCACCAGGTAGCCCGCCTCGGGCAGCGCCACCGCGGCCAACTCCTCGCCTACCCCCTGGGCAAACGCGGGCTGGCCGAAGACGAACACGGGCACGTCCGCGCCCAGCGGCAAGGCCAGCGCCATCAGCTCGCGCCGCGACAGGCCGGTGTTCCAGAGACGGTTGAGCGCGATCAGCGTGGTGGCGGCGTCGCTGGAGCCGCCGCCCAGGCCGCCGCCTTGCGGAATGCGCTTGACCAGCCCGATGCGCGCGCCGTGGCTTGTGCCGCTGGCCTGCTGCAGGGCGCGCGCCGCGCGCACGACCAGGTCGTCGTCCGGCGCCACGCCGGGCAGGTCGTAGGCGCGCTCGATCGCGCCATCAGGGCGGCGCTCGAAGTCCAGGGTATCGGCCAGGTCGATGAAGCGAAACGCCGTCTGCAGCAGGTGATAGCCGTCGGCGCGGCGCCCGACCACATGCAGAAAGAGATTGAGCTTGGCCGGCGCCGGGACGTCGTAAAGCGTGGCGCAAGTCATGGCGACTCCGTCAGGACGGATCGGGCGTGTCCACCACCAGGCGCACCGAGATGGCGCGCCGCGCCTCTTCGCGCCGCAGCACGAGCAGCCGCGGCCCCTGCTCGTCGTAGCGCGACAGGCGCGCCTGCCAGCCGTCCTGGCCGAACGACTCGGGCCGGCCCTGGCTGTCGCGCTTGAGGTCGTCGGCCTGGTTGGCCATCAGGCGGCCGCGCAGCCAATCGCGCAGGCCGCCGACCGGCACCGGGCTGCCCAGCGCGTCTTCCACCAAAGCGTCGGGGTCTTGCGCCTGCAGCCGGCTGCCGTCGGCGCGCAGGAGCAGCGCCGAGCCGGGCCGGCCTTCGACGCGCGCCTCGGTGGAGCCGAGCGGATTGGTGAGGTCGAGCTGGTAGCGCCGGCCGTCGTCGCGCCAGGCAAAACCGCCCTGCACGGCCTCGGTCTTGCCGTCGTCGTGCGTCACGGTGATGGCGAAGCGCCCGACGCGCGAGAAAGCATCGGGCGACATGTCGGGCGCGATCGTGGGCCGGGGCGGCGAGGCGCAGGCGGCCAGCGCGACCACGGCCGCCGCCGCCGCGGCACGGGCCAGGCCGCGCGCGGCCGCACGGATCATGCCGGCGCCGCCGTGCTTCAAGGTTTCACTCCCAGGCGCTTGAGCGTGTCGACCACCGTGGGGTTCTTGGGATCTTTCTTGTAGCCCTCGCGCAGCAGCGCGGTGGCGCGCTCATGGTCGCCCTTGTTCCAGAGCACCTCGGCGTAATGTGCGCAGATGTCGGCTTCGGGGCGCTGCGCGTAAGCGCGGCGCAGGTACTCGGCCGCGCGGTCGAGCTGGCCCATGCGGAACCGCACCCAGCCCATGCTGTCGAGAATGAAGGGATCGTTGGGCGCGATGTTCAGCGCCTGCGTGATGAGATCCAGCGCCTCGGGCAGCCGCTTGTTGTGGTCGGCCAGCGTGTAGCCCAGCGCGTTGTAGGCCTGCGCGTTGTCCGGATTGAGGGCGATGACCTGCCGCAGCAGATGCTCGACTTCGTTGATGCGGCCCAGGCGCTCGTCGAGCATGGCCAGCTCGTACTTGATCTCGGGCGTATCGGGAAAGGCGCGGTCGGCCGTCTTCAGCGTGGCGACGGCCGCGTCCATGCGGTTGGCGTCGCGCTGGATCTGGCTGCGGGTCAGGTAGCCCTGCACGCGCTCGTCGTCGTCCTGCGGCGCGGTATTGTCCAGCAGGGCCAAGGCCTTGTCGGTGTGCCCCTGCCGCGCGATCAGCACCGCCTGGCGCAGTTGCGCGTCGTAGCGCATGGCCGGGTCCTGGATGCGGCCCAGCTCCGCGATGGCGTCGTCGATGCGGCCCTGGTCTTCGTCGATGCGTGCCAACAGCACGTGCGCGTCCGAAGCCGACGCGGAAGCCATGGTGGCGCCCGGCGCCGTGCTGCGCTGGCGCTGCTCCTGCACGTCGAGGTATTGGCCGAGCAAGGCGCGCGCCGGATCCAGGCGGCCGGCGCGGTAAGCCACCTGCGCCTGCATGTAGAGCAGGTCGAAATCCTCGGGCGTGCGGCGCGACATGGCGTCGAGCTCGGCCAGGGCGTCGTCGTATTTGCCGTCCTTGACCATCTGCCCCACCAGCACCAGGTGCAGGCGGCGCGCATTGGGGTTGCGGACGAGGAAGTCGCGCGCCTGCCGCTGCGCCTCGACGGGATCGACGGCGATGCCGTATTGCAGCGCGCGCAGCGCGGCCTGTTCGGACTTGGGATCGGCGGCCAGGGCCGTGCGGGCCTCGCTCACGGCGCGGGCGTCGTTGCCGGCCGCATGCGCGGCGTCGGACAGGGCCAGCGAAGCGGCCGGCAGCTTGCGCACGGCCGGATCGCTCAGGGCTTCATCCATGATGCGCAGGGCCAGGCGGCGATCGTTGAGCCGGCTGACCACGCCCATGGCCTGATTGATGGCCGTGGGCTTGTCCGCGGCTTCTTCGATGCGCTTGCGCAGGGCGGCTGCCATGCCGCGGGTTTGGCCGTTGGCGGCGGACAGGGCCAGTTCGGCCGCGCCGGCGTTGCTGTCGTACGGAGCGAGCTGGGCCCACAGATGCGCGGCATCGAGCGCGCCGGCCAGGTTGCCGCCGGCCAGCTGGAATTCGAGCGCGCGATGCGCCAGGCGCGGATCGCCGGTTTCGCGGGCCAGCGGCATCAGCGTGTTGGCTGCCGGGCCGAACATGCCGCGCTGCGCGGCGATCTCGGAAGCCACTACGCGATAGAAGATGTCGCCCGTCAACGGCACCAAGGGGAGCTTGCCTTCGCGCAGCTGGATGCTGCGGCCGGCGATGGGTGGTGTTGCGGGGGCAGGGGTTTTAGCCGGGGCCGGAGTCGGCGCTGGAGGTCGTGCCGGGTTTGGCGCCGGTTGAGCGTAGGCCGACAAGGGCTGCATGCCAGCCAGAATGAGCGCCAACGCGGCAGTTCCGACTTTGAAAAAAGAGTACGACAACGTAGCAGCCTATCGGGGTTTGGACGGCAGTGGCACAATTGCCAAGTTAGCAACGGATCATCTTACACTGGCTCATGCCGGAATTGCCCGAAGTCGAAACCACGCGCCGCGGAATCGATACCGTCATTACGGGCACGCCGTTGCGCCGCCTGGTGGTGCACGAAGCGCGCATGCGCTGGCCCATTCCGGCCGAAATGCCCGCCCTTTTGGCGAACCGCACCGTAATCGAATGCAACCGCCGCGGCAAATACCTGCTGTTGCGTTTCGAACACGGGATCCAGATCGTCCATCTGGGCATGTCGGGTTCTTTGCGCGTCGTGCGCAGCGTGGGGGCCCCTCCCCCTTTGCGCAAGCACGACCACGTCGAATGGATATTCGACCACGCCACCCTGCGCCTGCACGACCCGCGCCGCTTCGGCGCGGTGCTCTGGCACCCCAACGAAAACGGGCCGATCGAAAACCACCCCTTGCTGGCCAAGCTGGGCATCGAGCCTTTCGATCCGCGCTTCGACGGCCGCTGGCTGCACCGCCACTTCCAGAAGCGCAGCATGGCCGTCAAGCAGGCCCTGCTGGCCGGGTCGGCGGTGGTGGGCGTGGGCAACATCTATTGCTCGGAAAGCCTGTTCCGCGCCGGCATCGACCCGCGCACGCCGGCCGGCAAAATATCGCAGCCCCGCTGCGAGCGCCTGGCCCAGGCCATCCGCGCCACGCTCTCGGACGCCCTGGAATCGGGCGGCAGCACGCTGCGCGACTACGTGGGCGCCAGCGGCGAGCCCGGGGCCTATTTCGCGATACATGCCGCCGTGTACGAACGCGCGGGGCAACCCTGCAAGGTGTGCGGCACGCCCATACGCAGGCTGGTGCAGGGGCAGCGCGCCACGTATTTCTGCCCGTGCTGCCAAAAGCGCTGAAGCTTCAGCGCCTGGCCGACAAGGCTTGCACCACGGACCGGAACTCCCGCGCGAATTGAGCCACCAGAGGCGGATCAGGCCGGCCGCTGCGGGTAATGAAGTAGTAGTCCAGGGCGACGACCGGCTCGATGGGCAGCAGGCGCACCCGCCAGCGCCTGCCTGCCACCGAGCCGAACGACGGCACGACGGCGTGCCCCAACCTGGCTCCGACCAGCGCCAGCGCGGTCTCCAGGTGCGTCACCGTCTGCGGCAAGCCGGACGCGCCGGACGGCAGGCCCAGATGCTTGTCGACCATTTTCTGGACGGCGTTGTCCGGCGGTAGCACGATCAGCGAATCCGGATCCACATCCCGCCAACGCACCGGCCGGCCATCCTTGTTCTCGCCGTCCGGCACCGCCAGCATCAGCGTCGCGGGAAAGATCGCGCTGCGCCGGATTCCCGACACGCGCGAGAAGAATGCCCCGAAGCCGGCATCCAGTTCGCCGCTCTCCACGCCTTGCTGGATCAACACGCGATCCACATCGAAGATCTCGACTCGCGCGCCGGGGGCCAGCCTGCGCAAACGCCGCAGCACCTCGGGGACGACATACGAAGCCATCAGCGGCGTGACGCCGACTTTCAGGCGATCAGCCGAGGCCGCCTCATACGCTCCCAGCTCGCCTATTGTCTGCGACAGATCGTGCACGCTGCGCTCGGCCACCGGCAGCAGCCGCTGGCCGGCCGTCGTCAGGCTGACGGCGCGCGTGGTGCGATCGAACAGGCGGCAAGCCGCCTGCTCTTCGAGCTCGCGAATCATGGCGCTGAGCCCGGCCTGGGTGATGTGCAATTGCTCGGCAGCCTTGGTGAAGCTGCCGTAGCGCGCCACCGCCAGGAAAGCCTTCAACTGGCGAAACGAGAAGTTCATCGGTCATGCCCCCGCCGGGAAACCGGCTTCGATGTGCCTTTCATTAACAATAAATATTTATAAATCTATCAAACATTATGCTTTTACTTATTTTTCGGCATTTGCTGAAATGTTTTCGCCATTCGGTGCCTCTTCGAAAAATCCACGACATCCCCTCGCACCAGGGCCACAGGAGACAGATATGACGCACGCCAGACCCATGGCATGGATACGCGGCCTTGCCGGCCTGATTCTTGCCGGCGCCCTGCTCGGCATCGCCGCCCCCGCCTTGGCCGCAGGCTTTCCTGCGGCCAAGCCGATCACACTGGTCGTGCCTTTTCCGCCCGGCGGACCGACCGACAGCAGCGCCCGCCTGTTCGGCAAGGTCATGTCGGAAAAACTCGGCCAGGCCGTGATCGTCGAGAACCGCGCCGGGGCAGGCGGCACGGTGGGTACCGCCTATGCCGCCCGGCAGGCGCCCGACGGCTATACCCTGCTCTGGGGCAGCACCAGCAGCATCGTGGTCGCCCCGGCGCTCTACACCAATCTGCAGTACGACCCCATCAAGTCGTTCACACCTGTCGGCATGGCCGTGCGAGGGCCGCTGATCCTGGCCGGCCGCCCCGGCCTGGGCCCCAAGACGCTGCCCGAGCTGCTGCAGGCGAGCCACGCAAAACAGCTGACCATCGCCTCGGCAGGCACGGGCTCCATCGATCATCTGACCGCCGAACTGCTGAAATCCACCACCGGCGCCAACCTTCTGCACATCCCCTACCGCGGAGGCGCCCCTGCGCTAAGCGATCTGCTGGGCGGGCAGGTCGACCTGCTGTTCGACACGGTGACCCTGCTCTACCCTCAGATCGCGGCCGGCAAGCTGCGGGCCTATGCCGTGACGGGCGCGACCCGCTACAGCCGCCTGCCCGACGTGCCCACGGTTGCCGAGGCCATCGGCAAGCCCTTTGAATCCTATTCCTGGTTCGGCCTGCTGGCGCCTGCCGGCACGCCCGCAGACGTGGTGCAGAAGCTGGCCGATGCGCTGGCCGCCGGCGCCCGCGATCCGGGTGTGAGAAAGCAAATGGAATCACTCGGCCTGGAACCGGTCGGCGGTTCGTCGCAGGCCTTCGCGCAGTCCATCCACGACGACCTGGACAAGTGGACCCGCATCGTGCGCCAGGCCGGCATCAAGCCGGACTGATTTTTTCCCGATTCAGCAAAACCGCCACGCCATGCCTCATCCAGACAAACCTTTCCTGCTCATCGCCGGCGCCGGCCTGGGCGGCCTCACCGCAGCGCTGGCGCTGCAACGGCGCGGCTATCGCGTGCGCGTGCTCGAACAGGCCAGCGAACTGCGCGAGATCGGCGCCGGCATCCAGCTCAGCGCCAACGCCAATCGCGCCCTCTACCGCCTGGGCCTGGGCAATGCCATCGGCGCCGTGGCCGCGCAGACCGCCGGCAAGCGCATCCGCCTGTGGAGCAGCGGACAGACCTGGCCGCTGTTCGACCTGGGCGCGCAGTCGGAGCAGCGCTATGGCTACCCCTACCACACGATCTACCGCGCCGACCTGCATCGCATACTGGCCGAAGCCGTGCTGGCCTCGGACCCTCAGGCCATCGTGCTGGGCGCCCGCCTGGAGACGGTCGAGCAGGACGCCGGCCGCGTCGCGGCCCGCATGGCCGACGGGTCGACGCATCGCGCCGATCTGCTGATCGGCGCGGATGGCGTGCATTCGCGCGTGCGCAGCAGCCTGTTCGGCGCCGACCGCCCGGCGTTCTCGGGCGCGGTGGCCTGGCGCGGCGTCATTCCCGCCGACAGGCTCCCCCCGCATTTGCGCGAACCGTACGCAATCAACTGGGTCGGCCCTGGCGCCCACGTCATCCACTACCCGCTGCGCCGCGGCGAGCTGGTCAATTTCGTCGGCATACTGGAGCGCGACGACTGGCAAGTGGAATCCTGGACGGAGCGCGGCACCGTCGCCGAGTGCCTGAACGACTTCAAGGATTGGCACGCCGACGTCCGGACGCTGATCCAGGCCCTGGACGAGCCGTTCAAGTGGGCCCTGATGCTGCGCGAGCCGCTGCCGCGATGGACCAGCGGCCGCGTCACGCTGCTGGGCGATGCATGCCATCCCACGCTGCCCATGCTGGCCTCGGGCGCGGCCATGGCCATCGAGGACGGCTACTTGCTGGCGCGCGCGCTCGATGAAGTCGCCGATCCGCCGCAGGCGCTGCTGCGCTACGAGGCGGCCCGCATCGACCGGACCAGTCGCGTCGTGCGCGGCTCGGCCGAAAACGCCAGGCGCTTCCACAATCCGGCGCTCGCCCATGCCGAAGGCGCGGCGGATTACGTAAGCCGCGAATGGAGCGAGGCCCGCGTGCGCGAACGCTACGAATGGCTGTTCACCTACAACGTGGACGAAGCCGGGATCTGACGCGCCCCGGTGACTTTCACCCGTCCGCGAACAGTTCCACTATCAAGCTGCGCAGCCACTGGTTGCCCGCATCCCGGTGAAAGCGCCGCTGCCAGTACAGATTGGTCTGCAGCCCGGGCATGCGCAAAGGCGGGGTCATCGTCTCCAGGCCGAAGCGCGAGGCGGTCTGGGCGGCCAGCCTGGCCGGCACGGTGGCCAGCAGATCGGTGACGCTCAGCACATGGGGCACAGCCGTGAAATGCGGCACGCTGTGATGCGCCTGCAGCGACACGCCGGCCGCTTCCAGCGCCTGGTTGATTTGCCCGTAAGGCGCAGCATGCGACACGACCAGGTGCTGCTGGGCGCGGAAGGCCTTGATCCCCATGTTCTCGCGCGCTTGCGGGTGCCCTTTGCGGAACAAGGTCATATAGCCTTGCCGGAACAGCCTGCGATGCAGGATGTCGCCATCAAGATCATCGAAAGCCCCCACGGCCAGATCGACTCGGCCGGCTTCCATGTCGCGCCGCAGCTCGGCCCCGCCGCGCACCGAGTCGATGCGCACGCCCGGCGCGTGCCGGGCGCAGGCTTCCATCAGCGCCGGCATGAAGTGGATCTCGCCCACGTCGCTCATGGCGATGCAAAAGCGCCGCGTGCTGCCTGCCGGGTCGAAGGCCTCGTCGGCCTCCAGCAGGCGGTCCAGCAAACCCAGCGCCTCGGCGACCGGGCCGGCCAGGCGCTCGGCCTGCGGCGTGGGCAGCATGCCCTGCCCGGTCCGCACGAAAAGGTCGTCGCCGAAGGTGGCGCGCAGGCGGCGCAGGGCGTTGCTCACCGCCGGCTGGCTCAGGTCGAGCCGGCGCGCCACGGCCGAGATATTGCGCAGCTCGAGCAGGTGCTGGAAGACCACCAGCAGGTTCAGGTCCAGGCGGCGCAGGTCGGGCATGTTGGGCTTTGCGTGAATGGCGGGTCGGCGCCGGATACACCATTATTCATGAAATTTATACCCTGTATTTTTCCATTCCCATAGCAGCAGGGCCGGCGATTGCCGAAAATAAGCAGCGAAAGAACAAATTTTCACGCACCGACGCGGCTCGTGCCGGAGGACACATCATGGACACCCTGCAATACCAATCGGGCTTCGGCAACGACTGGGCCACCGAGGCCCTGCCCGGCGCCCTGCCCGCCGGCCAGAACTCGCCGCAGATCTGCCCCTACGGCCTGTACGCCGAGCAGATCTCGGGCACGGCCTTCACCGCGCCGCGCGCCGAGAACCGCCGCTCGTGGGCCTACCGCATCCGTCCAAGCGCCAAGCATCTGCCTTTCCAGGCGAGCGATGTCGCGCCGGGCTGGCTGAGCGACTTCGGCCGCGCCCCGGTCACGCCCAACCAGATGCGCTGGAATCCGCTGCCCCTGCCCGCCCAGCCCACCGACTTCATCGAAGGCATGCAGACCTGGGGCGGCAACGGCGGCCCGGACGAGCAGAACGGCGTGGGCATCCATCTGTATGCGGCCAATCGCTCGATGCAGGGCCGCTTTTTCTACGACGCCGACGGCGAGCTGCTCATCGTTCCACAACAAGGCCGGCTGCGCCTGGCCACCGAGCTGGGCCGCATCGACATCGAGCCTTATGAGATCGCCGTGATTGCGCGCGGCATCCGCTTTCGCGTCGAGCTGCTCGACGGGCAAGCGCGCGGCTACGTGCTGGAAAATTTCGGCGCGCCGCTGCGCCTGCCGGAACTGGGCCCCATCGGCTCGAACTGCCTGGCCAACGCGCGCGACTTTCTCACGCCGCATGCCTGGTACGAAGACGTCGAAGGCGACTTCGAACTGATCGGCAAATTCACCGGCGGCTTCTGGCGCGCCGGCATCGGGCATTCCCCGCTGGACGTGGTGGCCTGGCACGGCACGCACGCGCCCTATAAATACGACCTGCGCCGCTTCAACGCGGTCGGCTCGATCAGCTACGACCATCCCGACCCTTCGATCTTCACCGTCCTGACTTCGCCGTCGGACACGCACGGCACGGCCAATATGGACTTCGCCATCTTCCCGCCGCGCATCCTGGCCATGGAGCACACCTTCCGCCCGCCCTGGTTCCACCGCAACGTGGCCAGCGAATTCATGGGCCTGATCCACGGCGTGTACGACGCCAAGGCCGAAGGCTTCGTGCCCGGCGGCGCCAGCCTGCACAATTGCATGAGCGGCCACGGCCCCGATGCCGACACGTTCGAAAAAGCCTGCGGCGCCGACACCAGCAAGACGCACCGCATCCGCGACACCATGGCCTTCATGTTCGAGACGCGCCGCGTGATCCGGCCTACCGGGCAGGCCTTGAATTCGCCGCAGCGGCAGGCCGATTACTATGAATGCTGGCAAGGGCTGGCCAAGCATTTCGACTCGTCCAAAGCTTGAACGCCCCCACAAAAGAGACGCTCTCATGACCCTGATCAATGAAACCCACGACCCCGCGCTGCAAAGCTGGGTCGCCAGCGCCAACCAGGCCGGCACCGATTTCCCCATCCAGAACCTGCCCTATTGCGTGTTCCGCCGCGCGGGCTCGAACGAAGCCTTCCGCCCCGGCGTGGCCATCGGCGACCGCATCGTCGACCTGGCTGCGCTGGCCGCCGGCCAGCCTTTCGACGGCCAGGCCGCGCAAGCGCTGGCCGCCTGCACGGGCGACGCGCTCAATCCGCTGATGGCCCTGGGCGAGGCGCATTGGAGCGCGCTGCGCCTGGCGCTGTCGCGCGCCCTGCGCGCCGGTTCGCCGCTGCAAGGCAGGCTCGAGCCCTTGCTGGTGGCGCAGGCCGATGCGCAATACACCATGCCTGCGCGAGTGGGCGACTACACCGACTTCTACATCTCGGTGCACCACGCCACCACCGTGGGCAAGCAGTTCCGCCCGGACAATCCGCTCCTGCCCAACTACAAGTGGGTGCCCATCGGCTATCACGGCCGCGCGTCCAGCCTGGGCGTGAACCAGACCTTCCCGCGCCCCGTCGGCCAGCAGCGCCCCGCCGCGGAAGGCGGCACGCCCGAGTTCGGTCCCTGCAAGCGCCTGGACTACGAACTGGAGCTGGGCGTCTACGTGGGCTCCGGCAACGCTCAGGGCGATCGCATCGCCATCGACCAGGCCGAGCAGCACATCTTCGGCCTGAGCCTTTTCAACGACTGGTCGGCGCGCGACATACAAGCCTGGGAATACCAGCCGCTGGGCCCCTTCCTGTCCAAGAGCTTCGCCTCCACGCTCTCGCCCTGGATCGTCACGCTGGAAGCCCTGGCGCCCTTTCGCGAGAAGTTCGCGCATCCGGCCGCCGATCCGCAGCCCCTGCCCTACCTGACCTCGGTCGCCAACAGCGCGCAGGGCGCCTTCAACGTGCAGATGGAAGTGCTGCTCACCACCGCGCAATCGCGCGCCGACAAGGCCGCGCCGGCCAGGCTGTCGTCGAGCAACTTCCGCGACGCGTTCTGGACGGTGGCGCAGATGGTGACGCACCACACCGTCAACGGCTGCAATCTGCAGCCCGGCGACCTGATGGGCACCGGCACGCTGTCGGGCCCCACGCCCACGGAAGCCGCCTCGCTGCTGGAACTCACCGAAGGCGGCAAGAAGCCGCTGGACCTGCCCTGGGGCGAAAAGCGCACCTTCCTGCAGGACGGCGACCAGATCATCTTGCGCGCCGAGTGCGTCAAGCCCGGCTATCCGCGCATCGGCTTCGGCGAATGCGTGGGCACGGTGGCGGCTGCGCGCTGACCCTCGCGCCGCTTTGCGTACAATCCGCACCCTGCCTCGGGCAGGGTGTTTTTTTGAAGCTTCGAGGCAGCAACATCCGATTCGGCCAAGCCCCCGTTAGGCGACGAGTCAGCTTCTTGCGCTGCTGCGTGATCTTCGCGCTGTCTATGGGAAAACGCGAATTGACCATACCTGTATAGGCAGGCTGAAATCGTGCCCACGACATCGATGGCGTCACATGCGAAGGTTGAGGCTTCAAGACAGCAATATCCGATTCGGCCAAGCCGGCGTTAGGCTGCGAGTCAGCTTCTTGCGCTACGGCGCAATCTCTACGCGACCCATGGGAAAACGCGAATTGCCCCGACTTGTATAGGCAGGTTGAAATTGTGCCCACGACGTCGATGCCGTCGCATGTGATCGGCACGTCGTTATCGAAATTTTGGCATCGCCAATTAAATAATCAGGAACATCATGAAGAAAATTGCACTCGGCATCATGCTCGCCCTGGCCGCCGCCGGCGCTCATGCGAAAGACTGGAAGACGATCCGTTTCGGCGTCGACGCGAGCTATCCCCCGTTTGAATCGAAGGATGCCAGCGGCAAGCTGGTCGGCTTCGACATCGACCTGGGCAATGAGATCTGCCACCGCCTGCACGCCAAGTGCGTGTGGATCGAGAACGACTTCGACGGCATGATCCCGGCGCTGAAGGCGCGCAAGTTCGACGGCGTGCTGTCGTCGATGTCGATGACGCCCAAGCGCGAAGAGCAGATCGCGTTCTCGTCCAAGCTGTTCAACACGCCGACCCGCCTGGTCGACAAGAAGGGCGCGAACCTGCAGCCGACCGCCGAATCGCTCAAGGGCAAGACGGTAGGCGTCGAGCAGGGCACCATCCAGGAAACGTACGCGAAGACGTACTGGGCGCCCAAGGGCGTGAACGTGGTGCCCTACCAGAACCAGGACCTGGTCTACACGGACCTGATCTCCGGCCGCCTGGACGCGGCGCTGCAAGACGCGGTGCAAGCCGACATCGGCTTTCTGAAGACCCCGCGCGGCAAGGACTTCGAGTTCGCCGGCGCGGCGCTCGACGATCCCAAGACGCTGGGCAACGGCGCCGGCATCGGCCTGCGCAAGCAAGACACCGACCTGAAGACCAAGCTCGACGGCGCGATCGAGTCGATCATCAAGGACGGCACGTACAAGACGATCGAGAAGAAGTACTTCACGTTCGACGTCTACGGCGGCTAAGCGCTGCCCGAGGCGCCGCCGGCAACGCGCGGCGCCTCGCGTCTCTTCAGGAATCTCCCGCATGTTTTTTCAAGGCTACGGCCCGCTCCTTTGGGCAGGCACGTTGATGACGGCCAAGCTCGCCGTCCTGTCGCTCGCCGCGGCGGTCACGCTCGGCCTGGCCGGCGCCGCAGCCAAGCTGTCGAACAACCGGCTGGTCGCCGCGCTCGGCACGTTCTATACGACGCTCATCCGCGCGGTTCCCGATCTCGTCCTGATGCTGCTGCTGTTCTACGGCATACAGATTCTGCTGAACGACTTCACCGATTTTCTAGGCTGGGACCAGATCGACATCGATCCGTTCTGGGCCGGCGTCATCACGCTCGGCTTCATCTACGGCGCGTACTTCGCCGAGACCTTCCGCGGCGCGTTCCTCGCGGTGCCGCGCGGCCAGCTCGAAGCGGGCTTCGCGTTCGGCATGAGCCGCTCGCGCGTGTTTCGCCGCATCCTCTTCCCGCAGATGATGCGCTTCGCGCTGCCCGGCATCGGCAACAACTGGCAGGTGCTCGTGAAAGCGACGGCGCTCGTGTCCATCGTCGGCCTGTCCGATCTGGTGAAGGCGGCCCAGGACGCCGGCAAGAGCACGCTCGATTTCTTTTTCTTCATGCTCGTCGCGGGCGCGATCTATCTCGCGATCACGACCATTTCGAACCTCGTGCTCATCTATCTTGAGAAGCGCTATTCCGCAGGCGTCAGGATCGCATTGTGATTCAGTTGATCGGCCAGTACTGGCAAAGCTATCTGTACAGCGACGGATACCGTCTCAGCGGCCTCGTCATTACGCTGTGGCTCCTCGTCGTCTCGGTTGGGCTCGGCTTTTGCCTCGCGGTGCCGCTCGCGGTCGCGCGCGCCTCGAGAAACCGCTTCATATCCGGCCCGGTGTGGCTCTACACCTATATATTCCGCGGCACGCCGCTCTATGTGCAGCTGCTGCTCTGCTACACGGGCCTCTACACCCTGCACTACGTGCACGACCACGCGTGGCTCAACGCGTTCTTTCGCAACGCGATGAACTGCACGCTGCTCGCGTTCACGCTGAACGAATGCGCGTACGCGACCGAGATCTTCGCCGGCGCGATCAAGACCACGTCCGCGGGCGAGGTCGAGGCGGGGCTCGCCTACGGAATGTCGCGCTTCACGCTCTATCGGCGCGTGATATTGCCGTCGGCGCTGCGGCGCGCGCTGCCGACCTACAGCAACGAGGTGATCCTGATGCTGCACGCAACGACGCTCGCCTTCACCGCCACCGTGCCCGACATATTGAAAGTCACGCGCGACGTGAACTCCGCGACCTATATGTCGTTCCAGGCGTACGGGATCGCGGCGATTTTCTATGCGGCAATCGCCTTCGCGCTGATCTGGATGTTCAGGCGTCTCGAAACGCGCTGGCTTGCCTTCCTGAAACCACAGGCCCATTGATCCATCGGCATTAATGGACGGCCCGCAAGGCCGTCGAAGAACGAAACAACCTATGTACAAGCTCATCGTTGACGACCTGCACAAGAAATACGGCGAGAACGAGGTGCTCAAGGGCGTCTCGCTCAGCGCGAAGGCGGGCGACGTCATCAGCATCATCGGCTCGAGCGGTTCGGGCAAGAGCACCTTCCTGCGCTGCATCAATTTTCTCGAGCAGCCGTCCGCGGGCACCATCACGCTCGGCGGCGAGTCGGTCCGCGTCGAGCTTGACCGGCGCGGCACGCCGCGCGTCTGCGATCTGAAGCAGCTGCAGCGCCTGCGCGTGAAGCTCGCGATGGTGTTCCAGCACTTCAATCTCTGGGCGCACATGACGGCGCTCGAGAACGTGACCGAGGCGCCGATGGCCGTGCTCGGCATCGGCAAGGACGAGGCGATCGCACGGGCGCGCAAGTATCTGGAGAAAGTCGGGCTGTCTTCCCGCGTCGAGGGGATGTATCCAGCGCACCTTTCCGGCGGCCAGCAGCAGCGCGTCGCGATCGCGCGCGCGCTTGCGATGGAGCCCGAGGTGATGCTGTTCGACGAACCGACGTCGGCGCTCGATCCGGAGCTTGTCGGCGAAGTGCTGAAGGTCATGCAGGCGCTGGCCGAGGAGGGGCGCACGATGATCGTCGTCACCCACGAGATGGGCTTCGCGCGCAACGTGTCGAGTCACGTGATCTTCCTGCACCAGGGCCGGATCGAAGAAGAAGGGCCGCCCGATCAGGTGCTTGTGAATCCCAAGAGCGAGCGGCTCGGGCAGTTTCTCTCGGGACGCCTGAAGTAGCGCGGCATGCGGGCGCGTTGTCTAATGGGAATCGAGGCAAGCATCGGGGACACCCCGCGAACCGAATCGAATCCATGGAGACAAGCATGAGCGCAGGCAAGCCGAAGGTCGGCATGATAGGCGTGGGCCTGATGGGCCACGGCATCGCATTGAACGTCGTCACCAAGGGCGGCTATCCGCTGGTGCTGCTGGACCACCCCGGCAATCAGCCTGTCGACGACCTGCTGGCCGCCGGCGCCACGAAATCGGCCAGCGCCGCCGACGTCGCCCGCCAGGCCGACATCGTCATTCTCTGCGTGACCGGCACGCCCCAGGTCGAAGACGTGCTGTTCAAGCCCGACGGCGTGCTGGCGGGCATCCGGCCGGGCACCATCATCATCGACTGCTCGACCGCCATCCCCTCCTCCACCATCAAGGTGGCCGACGCGGTGCAGAAGGCCGGCGGCCTGTTCATCGACGCGCCCATGACGCGCACGCCCAAGGAGGCCGCGGAAGGCCGGCTCAATCTCATCGTGGGCGGCGACAAGGCGCTGTTCGAACGCTGCCTGCCGCTCCTCAAGAGCTATGCCGAGAACGTGGTGCACGCCGGCCCCATCGGCGCGGGCCATCGCATGAAGCTGCTGCACAACTACGTGTCGCTGGGCTTCTCGGCGGTGCTGGCCGAGGCGGCCGCCTGCGCCGAGCGCGCCGGCGTCGAGCCCGAAGTCTTCACCGACATCCTCGCCACGGGCGGCGGCGGCGGCGTGGTGCTGGGCCGGCTGCGCCCCTACATCGAGTCGCGCGACACTTCCAGCTTCAAGTTCTCCATCGCCAACGCCAACAAAGACATGGGCTATTACGCCGCCATGGCGGAAGAAGCCGGCGCGGCGCGCGAAACGGCGCTGGGCGTTCTGCACACCTACCAGCAGGCGTGCAAGGCCGGGCTGGAACAGGCCACCGTGCCGGAAATCATCGACCTCATGGTCAAGCAGCCTCGAGGTGAAGCAGCCGGGCGATAATCCCGTGCCATGAACCGCACGATCTACGCCGGCCTCGTCAACGCCATCGCTCCGCTGCTCGCCCTGCGCGTGCGCCTGCGCGCCCGCGGCGACGCCTTCTACGGCGCCCACATGGGCGAGCGTTTCGGCCGCTACGACCCCAGCCCGCTGGCCGCGCAGCGGCCCGTCTGGGTGCACGCGGTCAGCCTGGGCGAGACCCGCGCCGCGCAGCCGCTCATCAAGGCCCTGCTGGACCGCGGCCTGCCCGTGCTGCTCACCCACATGACCGCCACCGGCCGCCGCGAAGGCGCGCGGCTCTTCGCGCAGGCGATAGAGCAAGGCCGGCTGCGGCAGAGCTGGCTGCCCTACGACCTGCCCGCCGCCTGCCGCCGCTTCTACGCCGCCATGCGGCCGCGCTGCGGCATCCTCATCGAGCGCGAGGTCTGGCCCAACCTGATCCACGTCGCCAACCAGATCGGCCTGCCCGTCGCCCTGGTCAGCGCCCGCCTGTCGGCCCGCTCGGCCCGGGCCGGCCAGCGCTACGGCGGCAGCGCCTTGCGGCAGGCCTATGCCGGCCTGGACATGGTGCTGGCGCAAACCGAGGACGACGCCCGGCGCTTGCGCGAATCCGGCGCGCGCGCCGCGTCCGTGGCGGGCAATATCAAATTCGACGCGGCGGTTGCGCCCGCGCAGGTCGAACGCGGCCACGCCTGGAAGCAGGCCTGGCAGCGCAAGGTCGTCGCCATCGCCAGCACGCAGGACGGCGAAGAGGCCGCCTTCATTGCGGCCCTGGCCGCGCGCGCGCCCGAGCCCGGCACGCTGGTCGTGCTGATCCCGCGCCATCCCGAGCGCTTCGACGGCGTGCACGAGCTGCTGCAGGCGGCCGGCCTGCAAGCCGCGCGCCGCAGCCGCATCGACCCGGCGCAGGCTTTGCCCGCAGGCACGCAAGTGCTGCTGGGCGACAGCATGGGCGAAATGGCCTCTTATTACGCGGCCAGCGACGCGGCCATCGTGGCGGGCAGCTTCATCGCCCACGGCGGGCAGAACCTGATCGAGGCCTGCGCCACCGGCACGCCGGTGATCGTCGGCCCGCACACGCAGAATTTCGAGCAGGCGACGATCGAGGGCATCGCCGCGGGCGCCGCGCTGCGCCTGCCGGACGCGGCCGGCGCGCTGTCGGCCGCGTTCGACCTGCTCGGCGACGACGCCCGGCGCGGCGCCATGAGCCAGGCCGGCCTGCGCTATGTGGCCCGCCATGCCGGCGCCGTGCAGCGCGTGCTCGATGCCGTGGCGCCCATGCTCGAGCCCCCCGCCCGGGCGTCCTGATCTCCAGGGGATTCCGGCGCCTGCCCGTCTTCGGCGCCCGATCCCCAGCCCTCCCTGCCTGCGCCGTCGCCCGCGCCCTCCGCCCGGACGGGCCTTTCGGGTTTTCACCTAAATACAAGCAAAAAGCCAGAATTCATACTACTGGAACCGGTTTCATTGATTTGTTTCATTGAATCTTCCCTTCCCCTTTTATGACCTACCGCTTCCAGTTCGATCAGGTTTTCGCCGCCTGGCCGCATTTGCTGCACGGCACCTGGATCACCATCCAGCTCTCGCTCACGGCTACCGGGCTGGGGCTGCTGGTGGCCATCCTCTGCGCCTGGGGCAAGACGTCGGGCCCCGGCTGGCTGCGCTATGTGATCAACGCCTACATCGAGCTGATCCGGAACACGCCCTTCCTGGTGCAGCTGTTCTTCTTCTTCTTCGCGCTGCCGGCCAT
>Ga0209455_1000561_pt1 | contig 24982 bp, 24 predicted proteins | sample AraplaCol_mCL_r2_FD_184275 | JGI IMG/M metagenome (GOLD analysis project Ga0209455, IMG submission 184275) | Arabidopsis root microbial communities from North Carolina, USA - plate scrape CL_Col_mCL_r2 (SPAdes) (version 2) | ecosystem: Host-associated > Plants > Roots > Endosphere | place: USA... | reverse complement strand
CGCTGGTGGTGGACTTCATCCTGACCACGACCGAGCATCGCTTGCTCAAGTGGCGGCCGCAGCAGTTCTGATCGCCGTCTGCTCAAACCTGCCAATGACATCGGGCCGCATAAAAGCGGCCCGATGTTTTTTGGCGGCGATGCCTGCGCCAGGTATTAGCCGCGTTTTTCGCCGCCCAGCGTCTCGACGAGCTCGGCCATGAGTTTCGCCAGTTCGCCGGTCATCATGGTGAAGTCGGACTCGAACTTCTCGTCGTCGTTCAGGAGCGCCGAGTCTTCGTTTTCCTTGATCACGTCCAGCGGGGCGACGCGCTTGACGTCCAGCGATTCGGTCAGCACGAAGGACACGCGGTCGGCCCAGGTCATGGCCAGGCGGGTGCATTGCTTGCCCGACTGGATGTGGCGGCGCACTTCGTCGGCTTCCAGGGCGTGCTTGACGTAGCGGATGGCCGCCTTGCTTTCGCCCGAGGCGCGCAGTTCGGCGTCGCGATCGATGGTGAAATTGCCGGGGACTTCGTCGGCGGCCAGCCAGCCCGTCATGGCCGAGGCCGGCGAGGTGGCGACGAAGAGGTTTTCCAGGGGCAGGGGATCGAGCGATTTGACCAGGAGGCCTATGGCCTCGTCGGCCTTGGCCGAGGCGGCGGCGTCGATCACCAGCCAGTTGTTGACGGTGTCGATCCAGACGCGGGTGTCGCGGTAGATGCTGAAGGCGCGGGGCAGGAGTTCGTCGGTGACGCGCTCCTTGATTTCCTTCATCTGCTTGCGGCCGGGCTTGTAGCCTTGCTGTTCTTCGATTTCCTGCGCGCGGGCTCTAGCCGTCTGGTTGACGACGGTGGCGGGCAGGAGTTTCTTCTCGGCGCGCAGGGCCAGCAGGATCTGCTTGTTGCCGACGTGGGCCAGCGGGCCGCCTTCGCGCGGCGCGACCCAGCCCAGGCTCTGCATTTCGAGGTTGTTGCCGGCTTGATAGGCGTGTCGGCCCAGGGCCGTTTCAAGCGCTTCCCCTAAAAGTTTCCAGGGGGCCGACAGGCGATAGATCTTGAGATTCTTGAACCACATGGCTTCGGGCAAAAGCAGCGATTCTATACGACGCGGGCCCATGAACGAGGTTATGTGTTGGTACATATGCGTACAGTTTCAATGAGGAGTGTTTGAAACACTGGATTTGGCTTTCCGGCAAGCGCTTCTCGCTGGTCGGAATGCACTCCGAACCAATAAGGAGCAAGCAATGCAAAAGCGAAATCCTGTATTCAAAGCCGCGGCTATCACCCTCGTGGCCGGCAGTCTCGCGCTGGCCGGCTGCACGACCACCCCGAACTCCCCCGACAACGCATCGACGAACGCATCGAAGCGCGAATCGATCAATGCATCGGTCAATGCGACGCTGTCACGCCTTTATTCGAACGTGCCCGGCTCGCGCGATCTCGTCGCCAAGTCGCGGGGCGTGCTTGTGTTTCCGAATGTGATCCAGGCGGGTTTCTTCGTCGGGGGGCAGACCGGCAACGGCGCGCTGCGCGTGGGCGGGTCGACGGTGGGCTACTACAACACCTCGTCGCTGTCCGTCGGCCTGCAGGCCGGCGCGCAATCGAAGGCCGTCATCTTCCTGTTCATGACGCAGGATGCGCTGAATAAATTCCGCAGTACCGATGGCTGGGCCGCCGGCGCCGATGCGTCGGTCGCGGTCGTCAAGATGGGCGCGAACGGCGCGGTCGACACGAACACGGCCAGCTCGCCGGTGCAGGTGTTCGTGCTGACCAATGCCGGCTTGATGGGCGATGTGTCGGTCAACGGAACCAAGGTCACCAAGCTCAATCTCTGACGCGTGAGAAAGCGCGGCAAAAAAAGAGGCCAGCACAGGGTGCTGGCCCTCATAAGGCACACAACGCCGCGTCAAAAAGGCTCGCGGGGGACACGGCATCGGTGTCAGCTCCCGTTCCTGGGTTTTTCCTGCAGGGGATCTGTATGCGGGAAAAGTGCGCCAGGGCCAAGAACTGATGGATGTAGTCTAGGTTTTGGGCGCTGACAGAGGTCTGAACTTTTTGGCTTGAATCGGCGCAAAAATTTCGGGCTGTTTCAAAGGCGGTGCCGTGCGCGCAGGCCGGATCCGGCGCGCGGGCCGCGGTTTCATCGCTTCGGATGGGGCGTTTCGCCGCGTGCCAGCATCTGCACGAATTTCTCGATGCGGGCCGCCCGCGTTGCCGGTTTCTTGGCGTCGCCGATGCGATAGAGGATCGCATACCGGTTCTGTCCGTCGAGCTCGTCGAACGCCTTGCGCGCGGCGGAATTGACCTTCAACGCGGCTTGGAGGTCTTGCGGCACGACGGCTTTGCTGGCCGGCGCGTAGGCGGCGTCCCAGCGCCCGTCGGCCTTGGCCTTTTCGATTTCTTCGAGGCCGCGAGGCGTCATCCTGCCGCAGGCAACCAGCCGCTGCGCGTTATCGCGATTGATCTGGGACCATTTGCTTCTGGCCCGGCGCGGCGTGAATTTGACGAGAAAGTACGTATCGTCGAAGCGATCCAGCTGGCCGTCGATCCAGCCGTGGCACAGCGCGATGTCGATGGCTTCTTGCTTGGATATCGACGGGATGCCCGATGCCTTCCTGGCGAACTTGAGCCAGACGCCTGGGTCGTCGATCGCGCGATCCGCTATCCAGGCCTCGAAGCCTCGCGCATCGGCGAACGAGTGGATGCTTCGCTCTTGATCTGATTTCGCCATCGCCGCGTCCTGTCCGGAAGTCCGTCGGCCGCAGTATGCGCCGAATTGCGGCACGATCCGCCGGCAGGAGGCGCCATCCGATTTTTCCGAAATAAAAAAGGCTGGATCCCGCTCCGCGCGAAACCCAGCCTTGAGGTGCCGACCCGGGCCAGTACTCGGGCCGGCTGGGAGGTTGTCAGGCGTTGATGTCGACGTCCTTGGTTTCGCGGATGAAGAGCGTGCCGATCACCAGCGTTATGACGGCGACGATGATGGGATACCAGAGGCCGTCGTAGATATTGCCCGTGGCCGCCACGATGGCGAAGGCCGCCGGGGGCAGGAAGCCGCCGAACCAGCCGTTGCCGATGTGGTAGGGCAGGCTCATCGAGGTGTAGCGGATGCGGGTGGGGAACATCTCGACCAGCATGGCGGCGATGGGGCCGTAGACCATGGTGACGAGAATCACCAGGATGGCCAGCAGCACGACCACCATCACGTTGTTGGTCTGCGCGGGATCGGCCTTGGCCGGATAGCCGTGGGTGCGGATGGCCGAGGTCAGCGCGGTGTTCAGCTCGGCCGACTTGGCCTTGAAGTCGGCGGCGGACAGGGTCGAGCCTTCGAACGACGAGAACTGGGCGTCGCCGATCTTGACGCTGGCCACCGTGCCCGCCGGCGCGGCCTGGTTCTGATAGTTGACCGAGTTGCGCGCCAGGAACGACTTGACGATGTCGCACGAGCTCTTGAACGAGGACGTGCCCACCGGATTGAACTGGAACGAGCAGGTGGCGGGATCGGCGATCACGGTGACCGGGGCCGAGGCCTGGGCCTGTTCCAGCGCCGGGTTGGCGTAGTGCGTGAGGCTCTTGAAGACCGGGAAGTAGGCCAGCGCGGCGATCAGGCAGCCCGCCATGATGATGGGCTTGCGGCCGATGCGGTCGGACAGGCCGCCGAAGATCACGAAGAAGGGCGTGCCGATGAGCAGCGCCACGGCGATCATGATGTTGGCCGTGCCGGCGTCGACCTTGAGCGTCTGCGTGAGGAAGAAGAGCGCGTAGAACTGGCCCGTGTACCAGACCACGGCCTGGCCGGCGGTCAGGCCCAGCAGGGCCAGGATCACGACCTTGCAGTTCTTCCATTGGCCGAAGGATTCGGCGATCGGGGCCTTGGAGCCCTTGCCTTCTTCCTTCATGCGCAGGAAGGTGGGCGACTCGTTGAGCTGCAGGCGGATCCAGACGGAGATGGCCAGCAGGATGCTGGACACCAGGAAGGGAATGCGCCAGCCCCAGTCGGCGAAGCTCTTGTCGCCGATGGACAGGCGCACGCCCATGATGACCAGCAGGGACAGGAACAGGCCCAGCGTGGCGGTGGTCTGGATCCAGCTGGTGAAGTAGCCGCGGCGGTTGTGCGGCGCGTGCTCGGCCACGTAGGTGGCCGCGCCGCCGTATTCGCCGCCCAGCGCCAGGCCTTGCAGCAGGCGCAGGACGATGAGCAGGACCGGGGCCGCGATGCCGATGCTGGCGTAGCTGGGCAGCAGGCCGACGACGAAGGTCGACAGGCCCATGATGAGGATGGTGATGAGGAAGGTGTACTTGCGGCCGACCAGGTCGCCCAGGCGGCCGAAGACCAGGGCGCCGAAGGGGCGCACCGCGAAGCCGGCGGCAAAGGCCAGCAGGGCGAAGATGAAGCCGGCCGTGGGGTTGACGCCGGAGAAGAAATGCCCGGCGATGATGGCCGCCAGCGAGCCGTAAAGGTAGAAGTCGTACCACTCGAACACGGTGCCGAGTGACGAGGCGAAGATGACGCGGCGCTCGTCGCGCGTCATGGGGCGCGGCTGCGCACCCGCCTGCAGGGTGGTGGTGCTCATGATGTCTCCTCTGTGTGGCCGGCGCTTGTGCGCCGTGCTCGGTCACGCCTGCTCGGACGACGCCCGGCGGCTGGGCCGTAAAGTAGGGGCCAACGCTGACGGGGGACTGACGTTTTCAACTGAACGTCAAATTTGCGTGCGAATATGTCAGCGCCACAAGACCCTGCGGGGCCTAAGGTGATTCTCGTATTACTGGATTGATCTGGATCCGGACAGGTATTACAACCCCCCATCATTCGGAATATTGTCCTCGTTCGAAAATGCATAACGATCAAGCGCGGCGGGTGCTGGCTACCATACGGGGGCACGAGTGCCAAGGCATTCGATTTACGACAACTTTTTTGCCGCTCAACGAGCAGGAGGAATGACCATGACAATTACGCGTAGACAAATTCTGACGGGCGCCACCGCCCTGGCCGCCACCGCCGCGTTCCAGCCGGCTTTCGCCGCGCGCAAGACGGTGATCAAGCTCGGCCTGGACCTGGCCAGCGACCACCCGACGACCGTGAACCTGAACGCCGCCGCGGCCAAGCTCAAGGAAGCCACCAAGGGTGAAGTCACGCTGCAGGTGTTCCCCAGCAGCCAGCTCGGCAACGACACGCACATGCTGTCGAACCTGCGCTCGGGCGCCATGCAGATGATGGCGATCGGCGACAACATTCTCGCGACGCTGGTGCCGTCCGCCGCGATCGACAACATCGGCTTCGCCTTCAAGTCGCCGGAAATGGCCTGGAAGGCGCTCGACGGCAAGGTGGGCGAGATGGTGCGCGCCGACATCGACAAGGCCGGCCTGCACGCGATGCCCCGCATCTGGGACGAAGGCTTCCGCCAGATCACCTCCAGCACCAAGCAGATCCTCACGCCCGAGGATCTGCACGGCTTCAAGATCCGCGTTCCGCCGAGCCCGATCTCGCTGGCGCTCTTCCAGGCGCTGGGCGCGGCCGCGACCACGATCAATATCGCCGAGCTGTATACCGCGCTGCAGACCCACGTGGTCGACGGCCAGGAGAACCCGTTGGGCAATATCGAAACGCAGAAGTTCTACCAAGTGCAGAAGTACTGCTCGATCACGAACCATATGTGGGTCGGCTACTGGCTGCTGATGAACGGTCAGTTCTGGGCTAGCCTGCCCGACGCGCACAAGAAGGTGGTCTCCGACACGTTCGACGCGCAGGCGCTGGAGCAGCGCAAGGCCAACCAGAAGCTGGACTCTTCGCTCGAAGCGACGCTCAAGAAGCAGGGCCTGGAATTCGCCTCGCCCGACACCACGCCGTTCCAGAAGGCGCTCACCCAGTCCGGTTTCTACAAGACCTGGAAAGAGAAGTTCGGCGCGCCGCTGTGGACCGCGCTCGAAAGCGTCACCGGCCAGCTCGCCTGACGCGCGCCAGCCAGAAAACAGTAATCAAGAAGGGGATCATTAGTGAATAGTATTTTTCGCAGTCTCGACCGGGCGGTCGACTGGATAAGCCAGGGCTTGGCGGGCTTTCTCGTCGCGGTCGAAGTCGTTCTCCTGTTCGCGGGGGTGATCGGGCGCTATGCATTCGATCATCCTTTAGTCTGGACGGACGAGGCTGCGGAGATACTGTTTCTCTGGCTGGTGAGCCTGGGTGCGGTGGTTGCTCTGCGCCGCACCGAGCACATGCGCATGACCGTGGTGCTGAACCGCCTGAGCTCCCATGCCCAGCGGCTGGCCGGCTGTCTGGCGGCCACGCTCGTGGTGGTCGTGGCGCTGGGCCTGATCATCCCCGGCATGGACTATGCCGTGCAGCAGCAGGCCATCCTGACGCCCACGCTGCAGATGCCGGGCTCCTGGGAAATCTACGGCGAGCTCGCCGCCCTCGTGCTGCTGCTCTACGTGGCGCTGCGCCAATTGCTGGGCGAGGCGAGCTGGACCGAGATCGCCTCCGTGCTGATCTTCAGCGCCATCGTCTGGTTCGCGCTCGACCGCGTCGAGAACGCGTTCGACCTCGGCAACGCCGAGCTCCTGATCTACTTCCTGGGCATGGTCGGCTTCTGTATTTTCCTGGGCGTGCCGATCGCGTTTAGCTTTGCGATCGCGACCTTCTCCTATATCCATTTCACCAGCACGATCCCGCTCTCGGTCATCCTCAGCCAGATGAACCAGGGCATGTCCTCGCTCGAGCTGCTGGCCGTGCCGATGTTCGTCGTGCTCGGGCTTTTGCTGGAGATGACCGGCATCGCCCGCGCGATGATCAATTTCCTCGCCGCCCTGGTCGGGCACCGGCGCGGCGGGCTGCATTACGTGCTGATCGCGGCCATGTACCTGATCTCGGGCATCTCCGGCTCCAAGGCCGCCGACCAGGCGGCGGTGGCGCCGGTGCTGCTGCCCGAAATGCGCCGGCGCGGCGTGGAGCCGGGCGAGCTCGCGGCGCTGCTGGCCTCCTCGGCCGCCATGTCCGAGACCATTCCGCCCAGCCTCGTGCTCATCATCGTCGGCGCCGTCACCGGCGTCTCGATTTCCGCGCTGTTTACCGGCGGCCTGCTGCCCGCGGGCCTGGCGGCAGTCGGGCTGGCGGTGCTCGTGTTCTTTCGCACCCGCAAGGACAAGCCGGTGGGCGAGCAGGCCCATGCGCGCGAAGTCGGCCGCCTGTTCGTGATATCGCTGCCGGCGCTCATCCTGCCGTTTCTCATCCGCTACGTCGTGCTGGCGGGCATCACGACGGCAACGGAAGTGGCGACGGTCGGCGTCGTCTATTCGATCCTGGTCGGCCTCTTCGTCTATCGCTGCTTCGACTGGCGCCGCCTGATGCCGATCCTGATCGAGACGGCGGCATTGTCGGGCGCGATCCTGCTCATCATCGGCTCGGCCAGCGCCATGGCGTGGTCGCTGACCCAGGCCGGCTTCGCGCAGTCGCTCGCCGACATGATGACCAGCCTGCCCGGCGGCAGCGCCGGCTTCATGGCCGTCTCGGTAGTGCTGTTCCTGGTGCTGGGCAGCGTGCTCGAAGGGCTGCCGGCCATGGTGCTGTTCGGCCCGCTGCTGTTCCCGGTGGCCCAGCAGCTCGGCATCCACGAGGTGCAGTACGGCATCGTCGCCATCCTGGCCATGGGCATCGGTCTTTTCTCGCCGCCGTTCGGCGTGGGCTTCTACCAGACCTGCCTGATCGGCAAGGTGTCGAGCGACGAGGCGCTGGGCCGCATCTGGCCTTACCTGGCCGTCCTGGTCGTGGCGCTGATCGTCGTCGCCTGCGTGCCCTGGTTCTCGACCGGCTTTCTCTAAGCTCCAAGACTAGGCCGTAGGAAACGCCACCCGGACCAGCGTCCCGCTGCGATCCGGCGTGGCGGCGCCCGACGCAACGGCGCTCGACGGATCGACGATGCCCACCTCGGCGCCATGCTTCTGCGCGATTTCCCGCACGATGGCCAGGCCCAGGCCGCTGCCGTCGGTGCGCGTGCCCAGCACGCGGTAGAAGCGGTCGAAAACGCGTTCGCGTTCAGACGCGGGAATGCCGGGGCCGGAATCCTCGATCTCGAGCCGGACCTGCATGTCGTTCTGCGCGACGCGCACCGTGACGCGGCCGCCGTCCGGCGTGTAGCGCAGGGCGTTGTCGATCAGATTGTTGAGCAGCTCGGCCAGCAGAATGGGGTTGCCGTGCATGAGCGCCGGCCGCGGCGCTTCCTCGAAACCCAGATCGATGCGGCGCGCCAGGGCCTGCGGCACCCACTGCGCGGCCTGCTGCGCGGCCAGCCCGTTGAGGTCGCAGACGGCCAGCCCGGCCGGGTCGGGATGCTCGGCGCGGGCCAGCAGCAAAAGCTGGTTGACCAACCGCGCTGCGCGTTCGGATCCCGTCACGAGCTGGCGCAGGCTGGATTGCATTTCGTCGGGGCTGGCGTCGCGCAAGGCCAGTTCGGCCTGGGTGCGCAGGCCGGCCAGCGGCGTCTTGAGCTGGTGCGCCGCGTCGGCCACGAAGCGGCGCTGCGCCGCCACGGTGGCCGAGAGCCGGTCGAGCAGTTCGTTCATGGCGCCCACCAGCGGGGCGATCTCGGTGGGGGCGGCGCGCGCGTCGATGGGCGAAAGATCGCTGGGCCGGCGCGCCCGCAGGCGCTGCTGCAGGGCGTTGAGCGGCGCCACGCCGCGGCTCAGGCCGAACCACACCAGCAGCACCGCGATGGGCAGCACCGCGAACTGCGGAATGATCACGCCCTTGATGATGTCGTTGGCCAGCTGCATGCGCTTTTCCATGGTCTCGGCCACGGCCAGCAGCGCGGGGCGGGCATCGGCCGTGCCCGGCGCCATCCAGGTATAGGCCAGACGCAGGCTGAAGCCGCGCACCGCGCCGTCGGCGTAGAGCACCTTGCCCGGCTGGGGCGCGCCCAATTCGTCGGGCAGGGGCAGGGTGCGGTCGCCGCCCAGGTATTCGCCGTTTCCGCCCAGGGCCAGCCAGGAAATGTTGCCGGTCTCGTCGGTGCGCAGCGCCTGGCGGGCGCTGTCGCTCAGGCGCAGCGCGGCGCGGCCGTTCTCCAGGCGCACCTGGCTGGCGAGCAGGCGCAGGTCGTGCGCCAGGCCCTGGTCGTAGGGCACGTTGGCGATGTGCTGCGCGACCACGTAGGTGATGGCCACGCTCATGGGCCACAGCAGGAAGAGGGGGGCCAGCATCCAGTCCAGGATCTCGCCCAGCAGCGAGCGCTGCGGCGGCGCCAGGCTGGGTCCCTTGGCGCCGGCCTCCAGGGCGGCAAGGGCTTCCGGGTTGAGCGGCGCGGCCGGCCCGCGCGGGCCCTCAGTGCGCGGCTTGCGCCACACTTTGTTCCCGCTCCAGGCAGTAGCCCAGGCCGCGCACGGTGACGATCTTCACGCCGCTCGGTTCGAGCTTCTTGCGCAGGCGGTGCACATAGACCTCGATGGCATTGGTGGTGACTTCCTCGCCCCATTCGCACAGGTGATCGACGAGCTGGGTCTTGCTGACCATGCGGCCCGTGCGCGCCAGCAGGATTTCCAGCAGGCTGACCTCGCGGGCCGAGAGGTCCAGGGGCTGGTCTTCGAAGCTTGCCACGCGCCCGGTCTGGTCGAACACCAGCCTGCCGTGGCGCACCAGCGTGCTGCCGCCGCCCGCGCCGCGCCGCGTCAGGGCGCGCGCCCGCGCTTCCAGCTCGGACAGGGCGAAGGGCTTGGCCATGTAGTCGTCCGCGCCCAGGTCCAGCCCCTGGACGCGCTGCTCGACGCTGTCGGCGGCGGTCAGGATGAGCACGGGCAGCAGCGACTGGCGCGCCCGCAAGCGGCGCAGCACTTCCAGGCCGGCGAGCTGAGGCAGTCCCAGGTCTAGAATGAGCAGATCGAAGGTCTGGGAAGCCAGGGCGAGATCGGCCGCCGAGCCGTCGCCGACCACGTCCACGGCATAGCCGCCGCGGCGCAGGGAGCGGGACAGCCCGTCGGCCAGGATGCTGTCGTCTTCGGCGATCAGGATGCGCATAGGGATGAGGTTGACGTTTTCCTGAAGCGAATTCTTGCACGGGACGGCAAAAAATGCCCTCGGGCCGCACCCTATGGGCCCATCGCGCAAGAATGCGTTTTGTCCTGGGGCGGCCCAGCGACAAAAAACTGGCATACTGGTTTTATATCCAGTATTATTCGGTGCATAATTTGCCGCCCGATCCACCCAAGATCGACCTACCCAAGACGGAACTCCAGGACACCCCCATGAACGACAAGACCGCAAAATCGGCCGGCTCGGCCAACTCGGAAAAGGCCAAGGCTCTGGCCGCGGCCCTCTCGCAAATCGAAAAGCAATTCGGCAAGGGGTCGATCATGCGCTACGGTGACAACGAGGTCGAGCACGACATCCAGGTGGTGTCCACCGGCTCCCTGGGCCTGGACATCGCCCTGGGTGTTGGCGGCCTGCCGCGCGGCCGCGTCATCGAGGTCTACGGCCCCGAGTCGTCGGGCAAGACCACGCTCACCCTGCAGGTCATCGCCGAAATGCAGAAGATCGGCGGCACCTGCGCCTTCATCGACGCCGAACACGCGCTGGACGTGCAGTACGCCTCCAAGCTGGGCGTCAACCTGGTCGACCTGCTCATCTCCCAGCCCGATACCGGCGAGCAGGCCCTGGAAATCACCGACGCGCTGGTGCGCTCCGGCTCGGTCGACCTCATCGTGATCGACTCGGTGGCCGCCCTGGTGCCCAAGGCCGAAATCGAAGGCGAAATGGGTGATTCCCTGCCGGGCCTGCAGGCCCGCCTGATGAGCCAGGCGCTGCGCAAGCTCACGGCCACCATCAAGAAGACCAACTGCATGGTCATCTTCATCAACCAGATCCGCATGAAGATCGGCGTGATGTTCGGCAACCCCGAGACCACCACGGGCGGCAACGCACTCAAGTTCTATTCCTCGGTGCGCCTGGACATCCGCCGTATCGGCTCCATCAAGAAGGGCGAGGAAGTCGTCGGCAACGAAACCCGCGTCAAGGTCGTCAAGAACAAGGTCTCGCCTCCCTTCAAGCAGGTCGAGTTCGACATCATGTACGGCGCGGGCATCTCGCGCGAAGGCGAGATCATCGACCTGGGCGTGCAGGCCAACATCGTCGAGAAGTCCGGTTCCTGGTATAGCTACAGCGGCAATCGCATCGGCCAGGGCAAGGACAACGCCCGCGAATACCTCAAGGAAAACCCCGCCATCGCCATCGAGATCGAAAACAAGGTCCGCGAAAACCAGGGCGTGGTCAGCCGCGCGGCCGCCTTCACGGCTTCGTCCGAAGAAGCCGCCGATGCCAATTCCACCGAGGAATAAGCCCCACCGCGCCGTCGCCGGGAGCGCGCCTCCCGACGACGGCGGCTTTGAAACGCTGGCTCCGTCCGCACGGATTTCATCAATGCGGGCTCGATCAGCGCAGGCGTCCTCGGATACCCCGGCCGATACTCCGGCCGATACCTCTGCAAACGCTTCAGCCCAAGCCCTTCGGCGCGGCCTCTCTCTCAAAGCCCGCGCCGTCGGCTACCTCTCGCGCCGCGAATACGCTCGCGACGAACTGGCCCGCAAGCTGCGCCCCTACGCCGAAGACCCGGCCGAAATCGAAGCCGTTCTCGACGCCCTGCAACGCGAGGGCTGGCAAAGCAACGAACGCTTCGCCGCAAGCCTGGTCCATCGCCGCGCGCCGCTGCGCGGCACCGCCCGCATCGTCCAGGAGCTGCGCCAGCATGGCGTGGACGATACCGTGGTCGCCGAAGCCAGCGCCCGCCTCAAGGCCACCGAACACGAGCGAGCCCAAGCCGTCTGGGCCAAGCGCTACAGCGCCAAGCCCACGGACCGCAGCGACTACGCCCGCCAGGCCCGCTTCCTGGCCGGCCGAGGCTTCTCGCAAGAAGTCATACACCGCGTTCTGGGCGGGAGCGACGAAGACGAATAAGGCGGGCAGTCCTTAAGACCGCAGTTCGACACTGCAAGTCGAGGACCCGAAGGAATCCGAAGCAGGGGCGGCCAACGCAGCTCACCCGGCGAGCATCGGAATTGTGCAGGGCAGCCTTGACGCCTCAAGAACTCAAAATGGTTCCAACAAAAGAACTAAAAAGAGCTCCGACCGCCTTCCCTAGGCACCCCCTCAAGTTACATTCCAGCCACCCCCCGCTGCGCTATACTCGTTGGGTTTTGCTGCTATGCGTCATTTACAGCCGCGCGCGCCATGTCCCTTCCCAAGCCGGAAACCCCACGCAAACTTCTGCATACGCGTTCCATACGCGTGCAGGCCTATGAGCGAACCGACGGCCTGATGGACCTCGAAGCCGAACTCGTCGACTTCAAAGGCTACGACTTCCATCGCATCGATGGCATGATCAACAAAGCCGGCGACCATGTCCACGACATGACCCTGCGCATCACCATCGACGCGGAGTACACCATCGTCGACGCCCAGGCCAGCTACGCGGCGGCGCCCTACGATGCGTCCTGCACGGCCATCACGCCCGCCTACCGCGACCTGGTGGGCATGAACCTCCTGAAGAATTTCCGGCGCCAGGTCAAGGAGCGCTTCGGGCGTACCGCGGGCTGCACCCACATGACCGAACTGTCGCAGGTGCTGCCCACCGCGGCGGTGCAGGCCAATGCCGGCGCCCGCCACAATCGAGCCGGGCAGAGCAACGCCGACAAGCGCCCCTTCCAGCTCGACGGCTGTCATGCCCTGAGCACCGACGGCCCTATCGTTCTCAAGTATTACCCCCGGTGGTACGCCGGACGCCAAGATGACGAACAGGGCGAGGCCGCCGCGGCCGCGTCGCCCGGTATTTCGTCCTGATCTTGCAGCCTGGCGCCTTTCCCTCATTACACACACGTCCTGACAGGTAACACATGAAAATCCACGAGTATCAAGGCAAGGAATTGCTGAAGAAGTTTGGCGTGCCCGTGCCCCGCGGCATTCCCGCGTTTTCCGTTGAAGAGGCCGTGGCTGCCGCCGAGAAGCTGGGCGGGCCGGTCTGGGTCGTCAAGGCGCAGATCCATGCGGGCGGCCGCGGCAAGGGCGGCGGCGTGAAGCTGGGCAAGTCGCTGGACGAAGTCAAGACGCTGGCCGGCCAGATCCTGGGCATGCAGCTCAAGACGCATCAAACCGGCCCCGAAGGCCAGAAGGTTCGTCGCCTGTACATCGAAGAAGGCGCCGACATCAAGAAAGAACTGTACGTGTCCGTCGTGACCGACCGCGCCACGCAGAAAGTGGCCATCATCGCTTCGAGCGAAGGCGGCATGGACATCGAGGAAGTGGCCCACTCCACGCCCGAGAAGATCATCACCGAGTACGTCGATCCGCTGGCCGGCCTGACCCAGGCCCAAGGCGAGAAGATCGCCAAGGCGATCGGCCTGGCCGGCCATTCGGTCGACCAGGCCGTGGACGTGCTCCAGAAGCTGTACCAGTGCTACATGGAAACCGACGCCTCGCTGGTCGAGATCAACCCCCTGAACTGCGACAGCAAGGGCAACATCATCGCCCTGGACGCCAAGTTCAACTTCGACCCCAACGCGCTCTTTCGCCATCCCGAGGTCGTGGCCTACCGCGACCTGGACGAAGAAGATCCCGCCGAAATCGAAGCCTCCAAGTTCGACCTGGCCTACATCAGCCTGGACGGCAACATCGGCTGCCTCGTGAACGGCGCCGGCCTGGCCATGGCCACCATGGACACCATCAAGCTGTTCGGCGGCGAGCCGGCCAACTTCCTGGACGTGGGCGGCGGCGCCACCCCCGAGAAGGTCACCGAAGCCTTCAAGATCATGCTCAAGAATCCCAAGGTCAAGGGCATCCTGGTCAACATCTTCGGCGGCATCATGAAGTGCGACACCATCGCCACCGGCGTGATCACCGCCTGCAAGGCCGTGAACCTGAGCGTGCCGCTGGTCGTGCGCATGAAGGGCACCAACGAAGAGCTGGGCAAGAAGATGCTTGCCGAGTCCGGCCTGCCCATCATCAGCGCCGACACCATGGCCGAGGCCGCGACCAAGATCGTCGCCGCCGTCAAGTAAGCCACATTGCCGAGAAGGAATTCAACATGTCGATTTACATCAATAAAGACACCAAGGTCATCACCCAGGGCATCACGGGCAAGACCGGCCAGTTCCACACCGAGAAGTGTCAGGAATACGCCAACGGCAAGAACTGCTTCGTGGCGGGCGTGAACCCCAAGAAGGCCGGCGAGTCGATCTTCAACATCCCGATCTACGGTTCGGTCAAGGAAGCCGCCAGCCAGACCGGCGCCACCGTGTCGGTGATCTACGTGCCGCCCGCGGGCGCCGCCGCCGCCATCTGGGAAGCCGTCGAGGCCGACCTGGACCTGGCGATCTGCATCACCGAAGGCATTCCGGTCCGCGACATGCTCGAAGTGCGCAACAAGATGAAGGCCAAGGAAGCCGCCGGCGGCAAGAAGACGCTGCTGCTGGGCCCAAACTGCCCGGGCCTCATCACCCCCGACGAAATCAAGATCGGCATCATGCCCGGCCACATCCACAAGAAGGGGCGCGTCGGCGTGGTTTCGCGTTCCGGCACGCTGACCTATGAAGCCGTGGCGCAGCTCAGCGAGCTGGGCATCGGCCAGTCCTCTGCCGTCGGCATCGGCGGCGACCCGATCAACGGCCTCAAGCACATCGACGTGATGAAGGCGTTCAACGACGATCCCGATACCGACGCCGTCATCATGATCGGCGAAATCGGCGGTCCCGACGAAGCCGACGCCGCGCGCTGGTGCAAGGCCAACATGAACAAGCCCATCGTCGGCTTCATCGCGGGCGTCACCGCACCTCCGGGCAAGCGCATGGGCCACGCCGGCGCGCTGATCTCGGGCGGCGCCGACACGGCCGAAGCCAAGCTGGCCGTCATGGAAGAGTGCGGTTTCACGGTGACCCGCAACCCGTCCGAAATGGGCAAGCTGCTCAAGGCGCTGCTGTAAGAAGCGCCATGGGCTGAAAGGCCCGCGAAGCCTCGCCGAGGTTCGACCCGGCGAGGCTTTTCTTCGCCCGGCAACGAATCCTGACAAAAAACTGTCAGCGCCGCGCATAAAAAGTAAAATGCGGATGAACAACGGACACAGAGGGATTTGAAGGTGCTCGAATTTTTCCAGACGCTGAACTGGGCCGCGGTATTCCAGATCATCATGATCGACATATTGCTGGGAGGCGACAACGCGGTGGTGATCGCGCTGGCCTGCCGCAATCTCGAGCCCGCCAAGCGCGTGCAGGGGATCATGTGGGGCACGGCCGGCGCCATTACGCTGCGGGTCGTGCTGGTGGCCTTCGCCCTCGAGGTCCTGGACATTCCCTTCTTGAAGTTGATCGGCGGGGTGCTGCTCCTGTGGATCGGAGTCAAGCTGATGCTGCCCGACGAGAGCGCCCACGGCGTGCGCGCCGGCGCCTCGGTGGCCGCGGCCGTCAAGACCATCATCGTGGCCGATTTCGTCATGAGCCTGGACAACGTCATCGCCATCTCCGGGGTGGCCGAAAGCGCGCATCCTTCCCATCAGTTGGGCCTGGTGGCCTTCGGCCTTCTAGCCAGCATCCCCATCATCGTCTGGGGCAGCACCCTGGTGCTCAGGCTTCTCGGCCGTTTCCCCGTGGTGGTCACGTTAGGGGCGGCGCTGCTGGGCTGGATCGCGGGCGGCATGATGCTGGACGACGTTTTCTTGATCACGCGCATAGGCGAGGCGCCGGCGGCGGTTAAAATCGCGGTTGAGATTTGCGGCGCCATGCTGGTCGTCCTGCTTGGACGCTGGCTGGCCCGGTGCCGCGACGTCGTTTCCAAGGATGCCCATCATGAGTCTACGTAAAACCGCCCAGCCCGCCTCCACTTCCGAATCGCTCAACTCGGGCCTGAGCCTGCTGCAAGGCCTGGGCCTGCTGGCCGCGCTGGGCGCGGTCATCGTCCTGGTGGCCCTGCACTTCGCCTGATACGGCCGCTTTTGCTTCCCGACAGGCAGGCGCGGGCATGCAGCCGACGGCCGTCCTGACCAGGCCGGCGGGCCGCAACGAGGCCCTGGCCGCCCGGTTGTCGGCAGCCGGCTGGCAGGCGCTGATGCTGCCGGCGCTGGTCCTCGAACCCCTGGAACACACCGGTCCGATCCCCGCACCGGGCGATTTCGATCTGGTCGTCTTCGTCAGCGGCAACGCCGCCCGGCTGTATCTGGCCCAGACGAAGCTGCCCGAAGGCTGGCCGGACGCAACCCTGGCCGCCACGGTGGGGCCGGCCAGCGCCCAGGCGCTGCGCGAGGCGCCGCAATTCGGTCAGCGCGGCTGCATCGTCCATCCGCCGGCGGACGCGCCTACGCACGATTCCGAAGCCTTGTGGCAGCTGTTGTCGAGCCAGGGCCTGCCGCGGCGGGCCTTGCTGGTGCGCGGCGAGGCGGGGCGCGACTGGCTGGCCGAGCGCCTGGCCGAGGCCGGGGTCGACGTGCACAGCCATGTCCTGTACCGCCGCCGGCCCGCCGCCTGGCCGCAAGACTCGGCGCGGCAACTGCGCCGCCTGGCCGACGACGCGCAGGCGCAGCCGCCCGTCTGGCTGCTGACCAGCATCGCCGGCATCGACGCCGTGGCGGATGCTGCCCGGGCGGCAGGCCTGTTCGAATGGTGGGCGCGCAGCCGCTTCGTCGTCACGCATCCGCGGCAGGGGGAACATCTGCTTGCGATCGCGCGAGGCTCGGGGCAGACTCCAATGGTAAAAACTTGCATACCCGCCGACGATTCGATTTTTCAGGCCATCGCCACTGCCTGAAACCTCCATCGCCTGCAACACGACAATCGCCACGTACAATCGCGTCCTATGACAGAAACATCTCCCGATCTTTCCCAGCAGGCGTCGAACGACGGCCGGAACGCGCAAGCGGTGCCTTCCTCCGCGCTGCCTTTGGGCGGCGCCAGGCCGGCCAAATCGACCGAGCGCAAGCCGCGCAAGGGCGGCGGTTTGCTCAAGGCCTTCATCCTCCTGCTCATCGTGGCGGCCGCGTTGGCGGCGGCGCTGTGGAACCAATATCGCGAGTCCCAGATCGCCGACAAAGCATTTGCCGGCCAGATAGGCCAGCTCAACCGCGATCTGGCGCAGGCGCGCCAGACGGGCTCGCAGGCCCTGGCGCTGGCCCAGTCGCAAACCGGCCAGGTGACCGACCTGGAAAACCGCATACGCGAAGTGCAGACGCAGAACAGCGCCCTGCAGCAGGCCTGGCAGAGCTTCTCCAGCGGAGGCAGCGATGAAATGCTGCTCAACGACGTCGAGCGCAGCATCGACCTGGCCAATCAGCAACTGCGCCTGGCGGGCGATGTGAGCAACGCCATCGTGGCGCTGGAAACGGCCCAGTCGCGCTTGGCGCAAGCCAATCGGCCCAGCCTGGCCAGCCTGCAGCAGAGCATCAACGGCGACCTGGATCGCCTGCGCGCCGTCAGCACGGTCGACGTGCCCGCCCAGACCGCGCGCCTCGAGCGCCTGATGGATCTGGTCGGCCGCGCGCCCATGCTGGTGCCCGGCGCCACCGCTACGCAAGCCGCGCCGGAAGTGGCGGCGCCCGTTTCGCCGGCCGAGCAGGCGGCCGCCAATCTGCCCGCCGACGCGTCGTGGTGGGTGCGCTGGCGCGCCGAAATGGCGACCTGGCCGGCCCGCGCCGCATCGGTCATGGTGCGCGAATTCGGCGACCTGATCCGCGTGCAGCGCGTGGCGCGGCCCGATGCGATCCTGCTGTCGCCCGAGCAGACCGGCATGGTGCGCGCCACCTTGCGCCAGCGCCTGATGACGGCCCAGCTGGCCTTGATGATGCGCCAGCAGCCGGTCTGGAAAACCGAGCTCGACAATGTCCAGGACACGCTGGCGCACTACTACGACACGCGCACGCCGGACGTCATGTCGGCCCAGGATCTGGCGCATCAGCTGGACCAGACCGAGATTTCCGTGCGCCTGCCCGACATTTCCGACAGCCTGAACGCGCTCGCGGCGCTGCGGTCCGCGGCCGCCAAGAGCGGTCAGGACACCGGCGCGCAGGACGCGGCCCCCAAGAACGGACAGGACTGACGCATGCGTACCTGGCTTTGGACCCTGCTGCTGGTCGTCGTCGCGGTTTGCGTGGCCGTGGTGCTGCGCCAGCATCCCGGCAACGTGCTGCTGATGATCTCGCCCTGGCGCGTAGAGATGTCGCTCACCATGGCGCTGCTGTCGCTGGTGGCCCTGTTCGTGGTGCTGTACGTGGTGCTGCGCCTTCTGGGCTGGCTGCTGGACATTCCCGGCCGCATGCAGGCATGGCGCGGCCGCCGCGCCCAGGCCCGTGATCAGGAACTGGTCGAGCAGGGCTGGATAGGCCTGCTCGAAGGCCGCTACGCCCAGGCCGAGAAGGGCTTCGTCAAGCTGCATAGGCAGACCCGTTCGGCCACCCGCCGGGTGCTGGCCGCGCTATCGGCCGCCCGCGCGGCGCATCAGATGGGCGAACATGCCCGGCGCGACCAGATGCTGGAAGCGGCGCAGGCCGGCGCCGGCACCGACGCCGAATTGCTGGAAGCCGTGGCCGCGGTGACGGCCGACCTGTTGCTCGCACAGGGGCAGGCCCAGAAGGCGCTCGATGCGCTGGCGCCCTTGCAGGACGGCGGCGCTCGCCACGTGCACACGCTGCACCTTTTGCTGCGCGCCGAGAAAGCGCTGGACCATCACGATCAGGTGTTCGCCCTGACGCGCAGCCTGCTGCGCCGTCACGCCATCGATAAAGCCGAGGCGCTGCAGCTGATCGATCAATCGGGCGCGGCGCGTCTGCGCGCCGGCACGGGCGACGGCAGCTGGCGCGGCGTCTGGAAAGAGCTCAAGTCCGATGAGCGCATGCTGCCCAATATCGCCCTGGCCGCCGCGGCGGCGCTGGACGAAGCCGGCGAAGGCAACGAGGCCGCGCGCGTGCTCGAAGCCGCCATCGGCGACAAGTTCAATCCCACGCTGGTGTCGGTCTATGCGCATTGCCAGGCCGACCAGGTGCCGCGTCGCCTGGCTCGCGCCGAGACCTGGCTGCAGCAGCGCCCGGCGGACGCCGGCCTGCTCATGGCCCTGGGCCTCTTGTGCCTGAACGGGCAGCTGTGGGGCCAGGCCGAACGCTATCTGCAGCGCAGCCTGTCGCGCCGCGACGACCCGCAATGCCATGCCTTGCTGGGTCGCCTGTACGACCGCCTGAATCGTTCCCAGGACGCCATGCGGCATTGGCGCCTGGCGACCGAGGCGCGCGTGGCCTTGCCGGTGCTGGCTGCCGATACGGTGCTGCCGCCCGCCGAGACGCAGGCCGACCCCGATCCCTACCATGCCGAAAGCGCGAACGACCTGCCGTCGGTCGCGCCGCGCACGCTGCCGGCCGAGCCCGAGCCCCTGCCGGTTCCGCCCGCGGTCGATTACGTGATCGAGCCCAACGCGCGCGAACACCTCGAGCGCACCCGGCCCGCCGACGAGCCCGCGGCTGCCGTGCCGCCGCGCTCGGCCATCAACGTCGAGGATTTTTTCGATAGCGCGCCCATCCCGACCGCCGCTTTCGAAGCCCCCGTAACCCAGGCTGGCGAGGACGCGACGCCGTCCGACGCGAGCCCAGGCCATCATCCCCGCAATCCCCATATCGAGAAAAAAGGTTGAACCATGAGTCTTGATCGCGTGCCGGCCGGCAAAAGCCTGCCGGACGACTTCAACGTCGTCATCGAAATCCCCGCCAACGCCGAGCCCATCAAGTATGAAGTCGACAAGGAGTCGGGCACGGTCTTCGTCGACCGCTTCATGCTGACGGCCATGCACTACCCGTGCAATTACGGCTACATCCCGCAGACCCTGTCGGAAGACGGCGACCCGGCCGACGTGCTGGTCGTCACGCCGTTCCCCATCGCCGTGGGCGCGGTGGTGCGTTGCCGCCCGCTGGGCGTGCTGGAAATGGACGACGAATCGGGCGGCGACGCCAAGCTGCTGGCCGTGCCGGTGAGCAAGCTCTACCCCGTCTACGACCACATCAAGTCGCACGAAGACCTGCCGGCCAACGACATCGCCCGCATCCAGCACTTCTTCGAGCACTACAAAGACCTGGAAAAGGGCAAGTGGGTCAAGGTCAAGGGCTGGAAAGGCGTGGACGCCGCGCGCGAAGAGATCGTGCGCAGCGCCGAGCGCTACGGCAAGAGCTGATCTGAATTCACGGATCCGAGCGACGGGCTTGGGTTGCTACTGGTTGCCGGTAGTGCTCGGGGTGGGGGCGGCGGTGCTTTTGCTGCTGCTCGAGCCGTCCTTGTCGAAGACGCGCTTCACCGTTTTCTTGGTGGCATGCCAGCCCTTTTTAGCGCCGTGGCCGATGTCGCGCGTGACGTCCCGGGCGCCGTGGCCGACGTCGACCGCCGCGTCCTTGGTCGCATGCCCGACCTTCTTCGCGCCTTCGGCGATGTCGTGTCCGGCGGCCTTCGCATCGGCCTTGAACCCCTGGCCGGTGTTGGCGGACGTGTCCTGCGCATAGGCCGCGGGGGCGAGCGCCGAGAGCGTCAATGCGAGAAGGGCGAGTTGGCAAGCTTTTTTCATCTGACTATCCTTTTACATAGTGTCGAATAAATCGTATCGCATCACGCCGGAAACGATGGTTCGATTGGTTACAGTATTGATCAACGAGGTTCAATAGTCATGGAATATGTCATCCCCCAGTTGCCGGTCGTCGCGTTGCCTGTCGCCGGCAGCAAGGCGCTTTTTCCGGTGCATCGCGTCTACTGCGTAGGCCGCAATTATGTCGAGCACGCCAAGGAAATGGGTTTCACGGGCCGCGAAGATCCGTTCTTCTTCTTCAAGCCCAATGACGCCATGGTGCCCGTCGCCGACGGCGAAACGGGCTCCATGGCGTACCCCTCCAAGACGTCCAACCTGCACCACGAGATCGAGCTGGTCGTGGCATTGGGCAAGGGCGGCGTCAATCTGTCGCTCGAAGAAGCCGCCGAGTGCGTCTGGGGCTATGCCGTGGGCCTGGACATGACCCGCCGCGATCTGCAGGGCGAGGCCAAGAAGCTGGGCCGCCCCTGGGAAGTGGGCAAGGGCTTCGAGCAGTCGGGCCCCATCGGCCCCATCCATCCGCGCAGCGCCACGGGCACGCTCGAGAAGAACGCGATCTGGCTGGACGTCAACGGCGAGCGCCGTCAGGCCAGCACGCTGGACAAGCTGATCTGGAACGTGGCCGAGTCCATCTCCTTCCTGTCTGGCCTGTTCGAGCTCAAGGCCGGCGACCTGATCTTCACCGGCACGCCCGAAGGCGTGGCCGCGGTGGTCAAGGGCGACGTGCTCGTGGGCGGCGTCGAAGGCCTGGGCGAACTGCGCGTGAAGATCGCCTGATTCAGGCGCGGCCGTTTTTCTCGGCCGCCGGATCGCCGGCCGCCAGATGGCCGGCCCCCGGATGGCCGGCCCCCAGAAACTCCGCCACCAGGCGCAGCACCTGATCGGGCTGCTCCCGGTGCGGCATATGGCCGATGCCCGGCAGGATCGCGCGCTCGACCGGGCCGCCGCTGTGGCGCGCCATCAGGTCGGGATGCACCGTGGAGCCGTACTCGTCGTCTTCGCCGTGTATGGCCAGCGCCGGGCAGCGCACGCGCGCCAGGACCGGGGCCAGCGACCAGGCGGCGAAGCCGGGATCGAGCCAGGTCTCGGTCCAGGCCTCGAGCACCCAGCGCGCTTTGTCGCCGTGATAGCGGGCCAGGCGCTCCACCTGGGCCGGGTCGCGGAACTGCTCGCGCGCCGCGCGGATGCCCGAGAGCGTGCGGTCTTCCGGAAAGGTCTGCGCCGCGATGGTCACCAGCGCCACGCAGCGATCGGCGAAATCGGCGGCGCACTGTATCGCCATGCCGCCGCCCACGCTGTGCCCCATCGTCACGCAACGCCGCACGCCGAGCTGCTCGAGCAGAAGCGCGAAGACGTCCGCCGCTTCTTCACGCACGAAGTCCAGCGACAGGCGCCCGGTGCGCGCATCGGAGCGGCCGAAGCCCAGCCTGTCGTAGGCAATGACCTCGCGGCCCGTGGCCCGGCTGAGCGCGGCGGGAAAATCGCGCCACAGCTCCACGCTGCCCAGCGAATCGTGCATGAGCACGATGGGCGGGGCGTCGGGTGCGCCCCGCGCGTCTTGCGGGCTCCAGCGGCGCGCGTAGATGCGCCCTCGAGGGTGGTCTATCCATTGTTCGCGGCTGGCGGCGGGGGCTGTCATCGGGACTTCGGTCCTGGAAAAACGAAACAGCCGAAATTTTGCGCCACTACGTCGCCGCGCTCAACTGCGCGGCCTGCCGGCGCGGCAGGAGCAGGGCGCCGGCGATCCCCAGCAAGGCGCTGAACATTACGTAGTAGATGGGCGCGAGCTTGCTGCCGGTGGCCTGCACCAGCCAGGTGTTGATGAAGGGAGCCAGGCCGCCGAACACCATCACCGCGATGTTGTAGGTGAAGGCCGCGCCGGTGGAGCGGATGGACACCGGGAAGACCTCGGTCATCACGACGGGAATGGCCCCCCAGAAAAAGCTCATGAAGAACGACACGCCGATCTCCAGCAGCATCAGCGAGGCGAAGGAGGGCGCGGCGATGAGATGCCGGAAGCAGATCAGGCCGACGACGGCATAGGCGATGATGGCCGGAATGATCACGGCCTTGCGTCCGATCTTGTCCGACAGCCAGCCGGCCAGCGGGCAGAAGACCAGGATGACCAGCGTGCCGGCGAAGGTGGTGAGGTTGGCGTCGGGCAGGGGGATGCCCAGCTGCGTGCGCGCGAAGATCGGCACGAAGATCACGAAGACATACGCCGACACGGTGCCCACCACGCACAGGCCGATGCTGGCGAACATGGCGCGCGGGTAGTCGCGCAGCACTTGCGCGAGCGGCGCGCGCAGCGGCTTGCCGGCCTTCTCGCGCTGTTCGAGATAGGCCGCGAACTCGGGCGATTCGTCCACGGTCGAGCGGATGATCCAGCCCACGGGGCCGACCAGGATGCCGACCAGGAAGGGCAGGCGCCAGCCCCAGGATTCGAGCTGCGCGTGCGTGAGATAGGCCGTGAGCAGATAGGCCACCGCCGCACCCAGCGAGAAAGCCAGGGCCTGCGAGCACATCTGCAGGCTGCCGTACAGGCCGCGCCGGTTCTCGGGGGCGAACTCGACCAGCATGGTCGTGGCGCTGCTGAACTCGCCGCCGGCCGACAGGCCTTGCAGCATGCGCGCCAGCACGACGAGGATGGGCGCGGCCACGCCGATGGCGGCATAGGTCGGCAGGATGCCGATCAGCCCGGTGGCCACCGCCATCAGCGCGATGGTGAGCGTCAAGGCCTTCTTGCGGCCGACGCGGTCGCCGTACAGGCCCAGCAGCACGCCGCCGATGGGGCGCACCACGAAACCCATGCCGAAGGTGGCCAGCGTCAGCATCAGCGACGCTGCGGGCGTGCCGGCGGGAAAGAACAGCTTGGCGATGACCACGGCGAACATGCCGTAGATGGCGAAGTCGAACCATTCGAAGGCATTGCCGAGCACGGAAGAGATCAGCACTTTGCGCAACATGGCGGGCGAAGGCGCGGGTTTGGCGTTCATGGGTTTCTCGGGTTGGGGGAAAGAGGAATGAATCAGCCCAGGCGCTGCTTGACGATGTCCAGGAAGACGGACACGCCCAGCGGCGACGTTTCGTCGTCGAAGTCGAACTGCGGGTGATGGCACATCCGGCCGTCGTGGCCCAGGAAGAAATAGGCTCCCGGCCGCACCTGCAGCATGAAGGCGAAGTCTTCCGAGGCCATGAGGGGGCGCATATCGGGCTCGAGCTTGTCGGCGCCCAGGGTGCTGGCCACCGCGCGGCGCACCACGTCGGCCTGCTCGGGCGCGTTGACGGTGGGCGGGCCGCTGACCAGCCATTCGAGCGTGATGCCGCAGTGGTACATGGTCGCGGCGGCGTCGCAGATTTCCTGCATGCGCTTGATCGTGAGCTGCTGCGTCTGGACCGACAGCGTGCGCACGGTGCCCGTGAGTTCGGCGTGGTCGGCGATGACGTTGCGCGCCGTGCCGGCGTTGAAGGTGCAGACGCTGACCACCGAGGTCTCGAGCGGATCGACGTTGCGGCTGACGATGCTCTGCAGCGACTGTACCAGCGACGTGCCCACGAGGATGGGGTCTATACCCAGGTGCGGCATGGCGGCGTGCGTGCCCACGCCCTGGATGCGGATGCGAAAGACGTCGCAGGCCGAGAGAATGGCGCCGTTGCGCACGCCCACCATGCCGGCCGGCAGCTGGTTGATGTTGTGCAGCGCGTAGATCTCGTCGCAGGGAAAGCGCTCGAACAGGCCGTCTTCGAGCATGGCCGAGCCGCCGCCCAGGGTTTCCTCGGCTGGCTGGAAGATGAAGTGGACGATGCCGTGGAAATCGCGCTTGCCGGTGGCCAGGGTCTTGGCCACGCCCAGCATGATGGCGGTGTGGCCGTCGTGGCCGCAGCCGTGGAAGACGCCGGGGTTGACCGAGCGGTGGGCGACCGTGCCCAGCTCGTCCATGGGCAGGGCGTCCATGTCGGCGCGCAGGCCCAGCGACATGCCCGGGCCCTTGGCGCCGCGCAGCGCGCCGACAACGCCGGTGCCGCCCACGCCTTCGGTGACCTCGATGCCCCAGGATCGCAGCAGCCCGGCCACCAGGCCGCAGGTGCGGTGCTCCTCGAAACCGAGCTCGGGGTGTTGATGAATGTCGCGGCGCCAGGCGCGCATCTCGTTGGCGAGCGCGCCGAGATAGGTGTCTTCTTGCATAATTCAAGCCTTCGTGGGGAAAACGCGAGGGGTGCGCGCCCGTTTTTCCAGTAGCGGGCGGGTGTATATTTTTTAGTAGCGTAGTTCAATAGTTGAATTTTTCAACTAATGGTTTCTACGGATTTTTATGGGATAGCCATGCCATCGTCCAAGCAGGAAAAGCCGGGCAGCGAGGACGAATTCACGTTTCTCACCTTCAAGCTCGATCTGATCAAGACCGACATGATCAGCCGGGCCGATTCGGCCTACG
>Ga0209455_1000559_pt1 | contig 25195 bp, 16 predicted proteins | sample AraplaCol_mCL_r2_FD_184275 | JGI IMG/M metagenome (GOLD analysis project Ga0209455, IMG submission 184275) | Arabidopsis root microbial communities from North Carolina, USA - plate scrape CL_Col_mCL_r2 (SPAdes) (version 2) | ecosystem: Host-associated > Plants > Roots > Endosphere | place: USA... | reverse complement strand
GTTGAATGGCGCCGAGCTCGACCGCGTCTCGGCGCGCGACCTGCTCGCCTATGACGACCATGCGTCCGAGAATAATTGGCGGCTTCCGGTGGGCTATGGCACGCTGATCGCGGGCGCCGCATCGGCGTTGCCGGTACGGTGCGGGGTGCGGGTGCGCGCCATCGATCTAAGCGCTCAGCGCGTGCGGATCGAAACCGACGAGGGACCGATCCGGGCGAGCGCGGTGATCGTCACCGTCCCGACCGACATATTGGCGCGCGGCGATATCGCCTTCTCGCCCGGGATCGACGGCCATCTCCATGCCGCCGCCTGCCTGCCGCTCGGCCGGGTCGACAAGCTGTTCCTCGCGATGGAGGATGCCGAAAAGGTGCCGCCCGAGACGCATCTGCTCGGCAATCCGCACGACGCGCTGACCGGCAGCTACTATCTGCGCCCGTTCGGGTGGCCGGTGATCGAATGCTTCTTCGGCGGGATCGCTGCGCGCGCGATGGAGGAAGCCGGCGACGCAGGCCGTCTCGCCTTCGCCACCGAGGAATTAGGCAAGTTCCTTGGTGCCGACTTCGCACGCGGGCTGGAGCCGATCGCCGGCACCTGGTGGCATAAGGAGCCGAGCATCGGCGGAGCCTATAGCCATGCCCTGCCGGGCCATGCCGATAAGCGCGCCCTGCTCGCCTGCCCGCCCGACGAACGCCTGCATTTCGCCGGCGAGGCCTGCTCTGCGACCGATTACTCGACCGCGCATGGTGCCTGGGAAAGCGGCATTGCCGCCGCCGATCGGGTCGAAATGATACTGGCGGCCAGGGACAGGACAGATTTGGCCTAGGCCCGGAACGAAAGCCGGGGTCCACGCTTTACCGCGCGATGCGCAACCCAGCCAGCGACCGCTGATCCATGGCCGAAGAGCGAGACCAGGATTCCCACGCCGACCAGAAGAAGGACGACGGGCAGGACAAGCCCGCCGACCAAAAAGGCGACGATAAAAAGGGCGATGAGGAAAAGGACGGGAAGGACGCGGAAAAGGAGGACGACGACCCTCCCCTCTACAAGCGCCCGCTGTTCTGGATTGTCATCGCCGTCGTCGCGGCGGTGCTGATCATCGGCGGGCTGCTCTATTGGTCCCATGCGCGCAAATATGCCTCGACCGACGATGCCTTCATCGATGCGCATATCGTGCGGATTGCGGCGCAGACCTCGGGCCAGCTCACGCGCGTGATCGACAAGGACAATCGCCACGTGAACCAGGGCCAGTTGCTCGCGGTGATCGAGCCCGGCCAGCCCGAGGCGCAGATGGCCGAGGCGCAGGCGGGCGTGAAGCAGGCGGATGCAGCAATCGAACAGGCCGAGGCCAAGGCGATCTCGGCGCTCGCGACCGAGCGGCAAGCCGCCGCCAATGCGGTGGCCCCCGCCGCGCAAGCGGTGCGCGCCGCCGACGATTATCGCCGTTATGCCGCGCTCAAGAAGCTCGACCCCGCCGCCGCTGCCGCGACCCAGGTCGAGCAGGCGCGTACGGAGTCGCAAGCTCAGGCGGCGCAGGCGAATGCCGCGCAGCGCCAGGCCGACAGCGCGCATGCCGACTTCCTGGCAGCGCAAAAGGATATCAAAGCCGCGCGGGCCCAGCGCGCCGCTGCCTTGGCGCGCGTTCAGCAGGCGCAGGTGGTCAACAATTACCTGCGCATCGTGGCGCCGCAGCCCGGCCAGGTGGTCAATCGTCAGGTCGATGTCGGCTCCTATGTCTCGCCCGGCCAGCAACTGCTCGCGATCGTGCCCGACGAGATGTGGGTTACCGCCAATTTCAAGGAAACCCAGCTCAAGAATATGCGCGTCGGCCAGCCGGTCGAGATCCGGATCGACGCTTATCCCGGGGTGAAATTCCACGGCCATGTGGATTCGATCCAGCATGGCGCGGGACAGGCCTTCGCCTTGCTGCCGCCGCAGAACGCGACCGGGAATTATGTGAAGGTGGTGCAGCGCGTGCCGGTGCGCATCCTGTTCGACGGATCCGAATGGCGGAAATACGATATCGGGCCGGGCATGTCGGTGGTGCCGACCGTCAAGGTACGGTGACGGCGTGCCTGCGGCAGCGCAGAAATGGACCGACGAGCGATCGGCCGCGGGCAAGCATAATCCCTGGCTGATCGTCGCGATCATATCGATGGCGACCTTCATGGAGGTGCTCGACACCTCGATCGCCAACGTATCGCTGAACCATATTGCCGGTGGCCTGTCTGCGACCGAGGACGAGGCGGCGTGGGTGCTGACCTCCTACCTCGTCTCGAACGCGATCGTCATCCCCATCTCCGGCTGGCTCGCAGACGTGGTCGGTCGGAAGCGTTATTACATGATCTCGGTCGCGCTTTTCACGGTCTCGTCCTTCCTGTGCGGGATGGCGCCGAGCCTGAGCTTCCTGATCTTCGCGCGCATTTTCCAGGGGATCGGCGGCGGCGGGCTCGCGCCATCCGAGCAATCGATCCTGGCGGACACGTTCCCGCCAGAGAAACGCGGTCAGGCCTTCGCCGCCTATGGCGTGGTGGTGGTGGTCGCGCCCGTGCTCGGGCCGACGTTGGGCGGCTGGATCACGGACAATATCGGATGGCACTGGATCTTCCTGATCAACGTGCCAGTCGGAATATTGTCACTATTCCTCGTCCAGACCTTCCTGTGCGAGCCCCAAATCCTCGAGAAGGAGCGCAAGGAAAAGCTCCGCAAGGGTGGTGTCGATTATGTCGGCTTCGCGTTGGTGGCGCTTGGATTGGGGTGTCTCGAACTGACGCTCGACCGGGGCGAGCGCGACGACTGGTTCGGCAGCGGCTTCATCACACTCACCGCGATCATCGCGACGCTGTCGCTCATCCTGCTGGTCGTATGGGAGCTGGCGCGCAAGGATCCGATCATCAACCTGCGTCTGCTCGGCAACCGCAATTTCGCGATCACGATCACGTTCATGCTAACGACCGGGCTGATCCTGTTCGGAACCACCGTGCTGATCCCGCAATATCTCCAGCAGGTGATGGGCTATAATTCGACCAACGCGGGCTTGGCGCTGACGACGGGCGGCGTGGCGACGATCATCGCCATGCCGATGACGGGCGTGCTGACCGGCCGGGTCGATACGCGACTGCTGCTGATCCCGGCGCTTTTGCTGCAGGCGGCGGCGCTCTACGTCATGACCGGCTGGAATGGAGCGATATCGTTCGGGGACGCGTCGCAAGCGCGGCTGATCTCGGCGATGGGGCTGCCCTTCCTGTTCATCCCGATCAACACCGCAGCCTATGTCGGGCTGCCGCCCGATCAGACCAACCAAGCCTCGGCCTTGCTCAACGTCGCGCGCAACCTGGGCGGCACTTTCGGGATTTCGGTGGCGCAGGCGATGCTGATCGAGCGCAGCCAGGCGCATCAGGCGCGCATCGTCGAGCAGCTCAATCCGCTCAATCCGGCCTATAATGAGGGGCTCGGGCAGATCACGAAATCGCTCGGCAGCGCAGGCAGCGAGATGACGTCTTCGCTCAGCGTGCTCTACCAGCAAGCGCAGCAGCAGGCGACCGCGCTTGCCTATAACGATGTGTTCCACGTCTTCATGATCTTCGTCTTGGTCATCACCCCGCTCGGTCTGTTCGTGCGCCAGGGCAAGGCGGGCGGGCCGCACGGATGAAGCGGGCCGCTCCCCTGCTCGCGCTGATGCTGGGCGGCTGCATGGTCGGCCCCAATTATCGCGCGCCCGATCAGCCCGCGCCGGCCAAATATGGCGAGACCGCGCCGGGCGAGGCCCCTGCCCCCGGCGGCAGCCTGGATGGCTGGTGGCATGTTTATCACGATCCAGAGCTCGACAGGCTGGTCGATATGGCGCTGGCCGACGGGCTCGACGTCAAGACCGCGGCGGCACGCATTGCTGAGGCGCGAGCGCAGGAACGCGTCGCCCGTTCCGGACTGTTCCCGCAGGTCAATGCGGACGGACAGGTGCAGAGCCAGCGCTTCAGCAAGAATGCGGGACTGTCCTCGCTCGCCAGCGCTTTCGGCGGCGGGGGGCAGACCGGCGGCCAGGGCGGCTCAAACGGCGGCCAGAGCGCGAGCGGGATCGCGCTGCCTGGCGGCTTCGTCACGACCTATTCGCTCGGCTTCGACGCTAGCTGGGAGCTCGACATATTCGGCGGCACGCGCCGCCAGATGCAAAGCGCTGCTGCACGGACCGAGGCCGCGGTCTGGAATGCGCGCGACGCGCAGGTGAGCCTGGTCGCCGAAGTGGTCGACGATTATTTCCAGATCCGGCAGGCACAGGCCCGCGAACTGGTCGCACGTGCCGAAGTCGCGCGGCAGACGCGCAATCTGCAGATCATGGGGGAGACCGCGCATGTCGGGTTGGTTCCCGAGGGCGACACGATCCGCCAGCGCGCTCAACTCGCCCAGGCGCAAGCTTCGGTCGGGCCGATCGTGGCCGAGGGCAAGAGCCAGATGCACGCGCTCGCGATCCTGCTCGCGCGGACACCGGATTCGATGATCCTGGAGCTGTCGCAGCCGGGCGTGGCGCTCCCGACCCCGCCGATCGTGCCGGCCGGCCTGCCGTCGGAATTGCTGCGCCGCCGCCCCGACGTGCGCGCGGCCGAACGCAACCTTGCTGCCTCCACGGCCGACATCGGGGTAGCGGTCGCCGACCTCTATCCCAAGTTCAGCCTGACCGGTCTCGCCGACCTGATTTCGACCAAACTCTCCAATCTGTTCAGCAGCGACAGCCTGCAGGTCAACGGCAGCGCGAAGGCGAGCTTCCCGATCCTGGATTTTGGCCGGCGCAAGGGCGTGGTCGCGCAGCGCAAGGCGCAGGCGGATGAGGCCTATTACCAATATCAGCAGACCGTGCTGGGCGCCTTGAAGGACGTCGAGGATGCGCTGATCCGCATCCGCACCGAGCAGCAGCGGAACGCGCAGCTACGCGGCGGGCTGGCGGATGCCGAGCGCGGACTGGCCGCGGTCGATGCGCGCTATCGCACGGGCCTTAACGACTTCACCACCGTGCTGAACGCACAGCAATCGGTGCTGCAGGACCGCGACCAGCTCGAACAAAGCGACGCGCAGCTCCGCCGCGACCTGGTCTCGCTCTACAAGGCGCTGGGCGGCGGCTGGGAAGGCATGCCGCCGGTCGACGAGGGCACGACCGCGGCCACCGCTTACGAAGCGCCTAAGAAAGCGAAGTGAATGGCCGGACGATCCTGCGCTGGTTGCTGATCGCCGCTTTCCTGTTTGCGGGTTCCGTCCACGTCGGCCAGCCTGACGTCTTCCTGCGGATCGTGCCCGCGTGGGTGCCGATGCCTCGCGAAACCGTGATCGTGACGGGATGGTGCGAAATCGCCGGTGCGATCGGGCTGCTTGTCCCGCAGGTGCGATGGTGGGCGGGCGTGATGCTGGCGCTCTATGCGGTTTGCGTCTTTCCGGCGAACATCAAGCATGCGCTGGATTATAGCCACAGCGATGGCCCGGGCATCGGCTGGCTCTATCATGGCCCGCGGTTGCTGTTTCAGCCGGTGATCGTGTGGTGGTGCCTCTATGCGGGCGAAGCGATCGACTGGCCGTTCAAAGCGCCAGTCCGAGCTGCCCCTCGTTCGCCTCGTCATCCGACAGAGCCGAAAGCGTAAGCCCGAGCAGCCGGATTCCGAGCGGTACCGGGCATAAGGCCGCGAGCAAGGAATGGCCCGCGGCGCCGATCGAGGCCTTGTCACCGACCGGCGCGGTGAAGCTCCGGGCACGCGTGATCGTGCGGAAATCGGAGAAACGGACTTTGAGCGTCACTGTCCGTCCCGAAGCGCCAGCGCGCTCGACGCGGGCCATCATCGCCTCAAGTACATTCTCAAGGGCATCCGTCAACTCCTTGGGATCGCTCATATCCTGAAAGAACGTGCGCTCCGCTCCAACCGACTTGAGCACGCGGTTGGAGCGAACCGGGCGATCGTCCATCGCGCGCGCCGCGCCGAACAGATAATCGGCGTAGCTGCCGAAATGCGCCTTGAGGAACTGGATGCTCTGCGCCTTGAGGTCGGCGCCGGTCTCGATCCCCAATGCCTTCATCCGCTCGGCGGTCTTGGGCCCCACCCCATGGAAACGTGACACAGGCAGGCTCTCGACGAAGCGCGGGCCGTTGGCGGGCGTGATCACACACAGCCCGTCGGGCTTGTTCTGGTCCGACGCGAGCTTGGCGATGAACTTGTTGTAGGAGACGCCGGCCGAGGCTGTCAGGCCAAGCTCGGCCTTGATCCGCGCGCGGATTTGTTCGGCGACGGCACGCGCGGACTCGGCGCCGCTGACGTCGAGATAGGCTTCATCGAGCGAGAGCGGCTCGATCAGCTCGGTATAATCGGCGAAAATCGCGCGGATCTGGCGGCTGACCGCCGAATAAACGTCGAAGCGCGGCTTGACGAAGATCAGGTCGGGACACCGCCTGCGCGCGCTGACCGAGGGCATGGCCGAGCGTACGCCGAACTTGCGCGCCTCGTAGCTGGCGGCGGCAACCACGCCGCGCTCGCGCGCGCCGCCGACCGCGACCGGCTTGCCGCGAAGCTCCGGATTGTCGCGCTGTTCCACCGAGGCATAGAAAGCATCCATGTCGACATGGATGATCTTGCGCGGCTGCGATTCCTCCATCCGCGCACTCTAGCGCAGGCGGAACAGCAAGGGAACATCAGTGCGGCGTCTGCACCGATGTCAGATCGCCCGTATTGCCGGTGGCGGTGGTGCCCGTCGTGGCGACGGCACCTGGGGTCGTGTTTTTGTTCTTCTTGGCGTTGGTCTTCGCGGTCGTTGAAGTGCCGGTCGTGGCGGACACATTATTGGTGCTGCTAGTCGAGCCGCTCGCGCCCACGCTGGTCCCCGTGGTCGCCGCCACACCCGTGCCGGTGTTGGTATTTGCGCCACCGGCGAGCGTTCCAGTCGCGCCTGCGGTAGCGCCAGTAGCCCCCGTCGCTCCGGGCGGCGTACCGGTCGTTGCAGCCGAAGTGCCTGGCGCAGCAGCGGTGCCACCGGCTGCGCCGCCCGCCGTTTGCGCGCCTGCTGGCAGCGCAAGCGCGGCAGCCGCGATCAGAGCCAATACCCGCATATGATCTCTCCTCTGGGTCGATAGGCGTAGAGGAGAAAACGAAGGGCGGGCGTGATAGGTCCGGAGTCAGGCCAGTCTTTCGGGAACCGCCTCGGCTTCCTCAATCAGGGTGCGGCGCTCGGCCATCGCCTCCCAGGGGAAGACGAACCACCTCTTGTCGCTCGACCGGTCGATCGTGCGCGAACGGTAATCGACCTTGGCGCGGGAACGCAGATTGTCGATCAATACCGCGACCCGCACGCAGCGTTCCTCCGCGCCATGATCGATCAGCGATTTGAGCAGCGCCTCGATCGTGCTGCCGCTGTCGTTGATGTCGTCGACCAGGAGGATCGTGCGCCCCGCACGCGTGGCGAGCGCAAGCTTCTCCATCAATTCCTCGGCGAAGCTCGGCACGCCCGAGCTGTAATCGACCGACAAAAGGGAGATGCCGGTGCGATGCGAGAGATAGGCCGCCGGAACGAGACCGCCGCGGCCGATGCCGACGATATGATCGGGTTTCCACCGATCCGCCTCCAGCGCGGCGGCGACCGCCTGCACGTCGTTCACGAACTCGGGATAGGGGATGAAGGAAAGATCGGGCTGGGTCATGCGGCGTAGGCGTCGATCGTCTGGAGATGGCGGGTCACCGCATCGTCGGGCAGGAAGGAGCCCAGGAAGCTGTTGCGCGCGAGCGTGACGAGATCGTCACGGCTCACGAAGGGCGCGATCGCCCGGTAATTGTCCACGACATAGCCGCCGAAATAGGCGGGATCGTCCGAATTGATCGTCGCGCGCAGGCCGTTCTTCAGCATCGCCGGGATCGGGTGCTCCGCCACATCCTGCACCACGCACAATTTGAGGTTGGAGAGCGGGCAAACGGTGAGCGTCATGCTCTCGCGCGCCAGCCGCGTGACCAGGTCGGGCGCTTCCATCGCGCGATTGCCATGGTCGAGCCGGTCGATCTTGAGCAGATCGAGCGCCTCCCACACATAATCGGGCGGCCCCTCCTCGCCCGCATGCGCGACGCGCTTCAGTCCTTCGGAGCCGGCAGCGGCGAAGACGCGGGCGAATTTCTCGGGCGGGTGGCCAACCTCCGAACTGTCAAGCCCCACGCCTGCGATCCGATCAAGCCAGGGGTCGGCCGCCTGCAGGGTCGCGAAAGCGGCGGATTCGTCGAGATGGCGCAGGAAGCAGAGAATCAGCTTGGAGGTGATTCCGAACTTGGCCTCCGCGCTCTTCATTCCCGCCAGCAGCCCATCGGCGGCGATGCCGAACGGCAGGCCGCGATCGGTGTGCGTCTGCGGATCGAAGAAAATCTCGGCATGGCGCACGCCATCGCCATGCGCGCGTTCGAAATAAGCGAGCGCGAGATCGTGGAAATCTTCCTCGGTGCGCAACACGTTCGCGCCCTGATAGTAGATGTCTAGGAAGTCCTGGAGGCGGGTGAAGCTGTAAGCGGCCCGCAGCGCCTCGACCGACGCGAAGGGAATGTCGATGCGGTTGCGCCGCGCGAAGGCGAACATCTGTTCGGGCTCGAGGCTGCCTTCGATATGGAGATGCAGCTCGGCCTTGGGCAGGCCGATGATGAAAGAATCGAGGTCTTTTTCGGGCATGAAGCTTTCCGGCTGGCGTGAAGCCAAGCCTAACCCAGCGCGCAGGCCCCCGTATAGCCACGCATTTCTGATCGCGGCCGGATTGCTGCTGACCGCCGCGCACAAACCGCAGCCACCCGCGGGCGATCTGGTGCTGGACGCCGCCAACCCGGTGATCGCGGTCAGCATCAACGATGTGCCGATGCGGCTGCGCGTGGATCTCGACCGCGAGGACAGTATCGAGCTCAACCCCGCCTCGGCCGCGCGGTTGCGCGTGCAGTGGGAAGAAGGTGCGCGGATGGAGGTCGGCCGCGTACGGCTTGTCAACCAGGTCGCGGGTGTGTCGCTCAAGGTCGACGGCCGGATCGCCCCGGCGGAGGTCTCGCAACACGGCCGTGATTGCTGTGCGGGCGTCGACGGTGTGATCACCCCCGATCTGTTGCCCTTCGCAACCGTACGCTGGCGCAACGCCACCGCCCCCGCGCCCACCGCCAGCCAGACGCTGCTGCTGGATGCCAGCCAAGCCACGGGCCTGTCGGCGGCAACGCAAGCAGGCGGCGTTCGCGTGCGCTTTGCACTCGGCGCGCCCGAGACGATCGGCACCGCGGCCGCGGGTGCCGAACTGGCGCAATTGTGGGGCGGGCGTTGGAACGGTCCCGAGCGGCGCGTAAGCTTGGTGTTCGGCATCACTCGCCCCGCCCGCCCGATGGCATTCGCCCATCCCGGACTGATTGCGGGCTTCCCGCTCGATCAAGTGCTGGTGCGGCTGTCCGACTTTGCCGGTGACGCGAAACTGCCCGCCGACCCTGAACAAGCGGGCGAAATCGTGGTCGCGCACCATCTTGAACGCCAGCGCGCCTGGCCCGCGGTGACGATCGGCACAGACCGGCTCTCGCGCTGTGCGGAGATCGTCTACACCGCGATCCCACGCAGCCTGACGCTCCATTGTGCGTTCGGAAGTCCATGAAGAAGCTGGTTGCGTCCGTCGTCCTGGCCGCGACCCCGCTCAAGGCGGCGGTCCCGGCCTACACGCCCGATCTCGAAGCGCGCGTGTTCGATCGCGCCTGGGATCTCGTCCAGAAACATTATTGGGACCGTGCCAGGACAGGCGAGGCCTGGGCCGATGCGCGCACGCATTTCCGGCCTCTGGCGCTCCGGGCGCCCGACCGGCCCGCTTTCTACACCGTGCTGGGCGAGATGCTGGCATCGCTTGGCGACAGTCATGTCTATGCGATCGATCCGCTCCAGATCGCGATCGGCAAAGCGCGCGACGCGGGGCAGGCGTCCGAAGGCTTCGGCTTTACGATGATGCCCGACGACGACGGTCATTGGCTGGTGACGCGCGTCGTCACCGGCTCGTCAGCGGCGAAAACGGGCGTCGAGATCGGCTGGGAGGTGAAGGCGGTCAACGGCAAACCGGTCGATATCGACTACCAGCCGACCGACGCCGAAGTCGCCAGCTTCGACTTCGCTGACGAGACCGGCATGATGCATCAGTTGCGCCTGACCGCAGCGATGGAGCAGCCTCAACCGGTGCGGCGCGCGGTGCGGCTGGCAGGCAATGTCCTGCTCGTGTCGCTCGACGGGTTCGATCCGGGCGACGACAAATGGCTGGCGCGGACGCTCGATGACGGCCCTCCCCCATCAGCCGTGGTCCTCGACCTGCGCGACAATGATGGCGGCGATGCGGATGTGCTAGCCAAGGTCGGCGGCCTGTTCTTCGCGGAGGATCGTCCGCTGGTGCAGCGGATCGAGCGCAAGACCAACGTCCAGAAGCTGCGCGGCACCGGAAGCCGCGCCTTTCTCGGTCCGCTCGCCGTGCTGATCGGGCCGGACAGCGCGAGCGGCGCCGAAGCGCTGGCGGCCTTGATCGACGAAAGCGGGCGCGGCACCACGATCGGCGAAAGGACCGCCGGCGCGCTGACCGGCGCGTCCGAATATAAACTCCCCGATGGCGGCCAGCTCTCGGTCGCCGAATTCGACATCCGCACACCCAGCGGGAAAAGGCTGGAGGGCGTAGGGCTTCAGCCGCGCATCCCGATCAAACCCACGCTCGCCGACCGCCGCGCCGGACGCGATCCCGTGCTGGATCGCGCGCTGATCGCGCTGAAGAGCCGCGAATTAGCGTCGCGGCGGTAATTGCGCGTCGGCAGGCACGGGCGTCCAGCTACCGCCGATCGCCTGGAGCAGGCTCACCGCCGCGATCTGCCGGTCGACGATCGCCGAAGCCTCGGTCTGGCGCGCGGCAAGCGCAGTGGTCTGCGCGGTGATCACGTCCGAATAGGCGATCTGGCCCGCGACATATTGGTTCTGGGTGAGTTGCTCGACCCGATTGGCCGAGGCGGCGGCATTGGTGCGCTGCTCGGCGACATAGGCAAGGATGCGTGCGGCGGCGAGTTCGTCCTCGGTCTGCTGGAAGGCGGTCAGCACCGTCTGGCGATATTGTGCAGCGGTCTGGTTATAGGCCGCGCGCGCCTCTGCCACACGCGCCGAACGCGCGCCGAAGTCGAGCAATGTTTCCGCCGCGGTCGCGCCCAAGGTCCAGAGACTGCTCGCCGCCGAGAAAAGCGAACCCAGCCGGCTCGCCTGCGTACCGATGTCGCCGCTCAGATCGACCGTCGGGAAGAAGGCCGAACGCTGGATACCGATATTGGCGTTGGCCGCCGCCACACGCCGTTCTGCGGCGGCCACGTCGGGACGCCGTTCGAGCAAGGCCGAGGGCAGGACGCCGGGCACGTCGGGTACGGTCGGCGCCCAGGCCGCCTCCGGTAAAGAGAAGGTCGACGGGTTCTGGCCGACCAGCACCGCGATAGCATGTTCGAAGGTCGCGCGCTGGCGTTCGAGATCCGCGGCATTGGCCTTGGCGCTGTCGAGCTGCGTCTGCGCCTGGAGCACGTCGACCTTGGCGACCACGCCTTGATTGTAGCGGTTGGTCGTAATCTGCAGCGCCTTGGCATAGGCCGTCACGGTCGCGTCGAGGATCGCCTTCTGATGCTCGGTCCCGCGCAATTGCAGGTAATCGGTGGCAAGCTCGCCCTGCGCGGAAAGCGTCGCATTGGCGAGATCGGCCTGGCTCGCCTGCGCAAGCGCCTTCTGCTGGCTGACCGTGTTGCGGATCCGGCCCCACAGATCGGGTTCCCAGGTCGCGCCCAAGGTCACCGAATAACGCTGGCTGCCACTGGATCCGGTCGAGACCGTATTGCCGCCGATGATCGTGGTCTGGCCGTGCCCGAAGGTGCCCGCACGGGTCGCGCCGGCACTGAGATCGACCGTGGGGAAGAGCGAAGCGCGCGCCTCACGCACCGCCGCACGCGCCTGATCGTAAGCGGCGGCGGCGGCGGCGACATTCTGGTTGTTGACCGAAACCTTGCTCTCAAGGTCGTTCAGAACGTTATCGTTGAACAGCAGCCACCATTGACCTTTGGCGATCGCGTCGGCGGGCGTAGCGGCTGCCCAGCCGGGCGCTTCCTTGAACGCCACGGGCGTGACCGTGCCGGGACGTTGGTAAGGCGGCGCGAAGCTGCATCCGGCCAGTGCCAGAATCATGGTTGCGGAAATGAGCGGGCGAAGCTGGGTCATGCGGGCTGGATTCCATGGGCATCGTCGTGGCGCGCGAGCATCCGCTCGTGCGGCGAGCGGCGGCGGAACTTGTCGAGCGCGAGATAGACGACCGGGGTCGTCAGGAGGGTAAGGAACTGGCTGGCGATCAGGCCGCCGATGATCGCGATGCCCAAGGGGCGGCGCAATTCCGCGCCCTCGCCGAAGCCGATCGCAAGCGGTAGCGCACCGAAAGCGGCCGCCATCGTCGTCATCAGGATCGGGCGGAAGCGGAGCAGGCTCGCCTCGCGGATCGCCGCCAGCGCGGACAGCCCACGCGAGCGTTCGGCGTCGAGCGCGAAGTCGATGATCAGGATCGCGTTCTTCTTGACGATGCCGATCAGCAGGATGAGCCCGATCAGGCCGATGAGGTCGAATTCGGAGCCGGTGATCATCAGCGCGATCACCGCGCCCACGCCCGCCGACGGCAGGGTCGACAGCACGGTCAGCGGGTGGATCGCGCTTTCGTAGAGGATACCGAGGACGATGTAGATCACCACGATTGCGGCGATGATCAGGATCGGGTTGGACTGGGTCGATTGCTGGAACACCTGCGCGGTGCCGGCGGCGCTGCCGTGGACGGATGTCGGCAGATGCATATCGGCCATCGTCTGCTGGATGCGCGCGATCGCGTCGCTCAGCGCATAGCCATTGCCGGTGGCGAAGCTGATCGTTGCGGAGGGCTCGGCTTGCTGGTGATTGACCTGCGCCGCGGTGGCGCGTGTCGACCAGGTGGCGATGCTCGACAAGGGCGTCATCTGACTGGCGGTGGTGTTGACCGCGGCGCCGGTGGCGGCATCCCGGCCCTGCCCCGTGCTGGAGACCGGGGTCGATCCGCTCACGCCCGCACTGGTGCCGATCGCGGTCGCGCCCGACGTCCCGGTCGTGGCCGACGCGCCGGGCAAGCCCGTCGAGGTGGTGCTGGTCACCGCCGCGCCCGCATTGTTCGCGGTCGATCCGCCGCTCGCATTGGCCTGGGTCGCGGGGATGTAGACCCCACGCAACGCATCGGGTGAGCCGGTGTAATCCTGCGCCACCCCCATCACGATATGGTATTGGTTGAGGCCGCTATAGATGGTCGCGACCTGGCGCTGGCCGAAGGCATCATAGAGCGTGTTGTCGATCGTCTGCGGCGTGATACCAAGCCGGGTCGCAGCGTCGCGATCGACATTCACATAGACTTCGGCCGCGCCCTCCGCCTCGTCGACATCGACGTCGGTCAATTCGGGGTATTTCTTGAGTGCGGTCGCGAGTTCAGGCCCGATTTTGGCGAGCAGATCGGGATCGTCGGCCTGCAGCGTATATTGGTAGGTCGAGTTGCCGCCGCGCCCGCCGACCCGCATATCCTGCACCGGGCTCAGGAAAGTCGCGACGCCGGTGATACGCGCCAATTTGGGGCGCAGGCGGTTGATTACGGTGCGCGCATCGTCGCGCTGGCTCTTGGGTTTCAAGGTCGCGAACATGAAGCCGCCGCCTGCGCGACTCCCGCCAGTGAAGGCGACCACATTCTCGATCGCGGGATCCTTGCGGATCACCTTCACGATCTGGGTGAGCTTGGTCTGCATATCCGCGAAGGAGATGCTCTGGTCCGCGCGCAGGCCGCCCTGGAGCGAGCCCGTATCCTGTTCGGGGAAGAAACCCTTCTGCACCTGGATCAGCAGGAAGATGTTGAGCGCGACCGCGCCCGCCAGCAGCAGCAAGGTCGCGCCGCGATTGGCGAGCGCCCAGTCGAGACTCTTCTCATAGCGCGCCTGCAGCCGGTCGAAGCTTCGCTCGGCGAAGCGCGAAAAGCGATTCTCCTTGGCCTCGTCACGCTCCTTGAGCAGCAGCGCCGCGATCATCGGCGTGGTGGTGAGCGAGATGACCAGGCTGATCAAAACCGCGACGGTCATCGTGATCGCGAATTCGCGGAACAGGCGACCAATGATGCCCGCCATGAACAGGAGCGGGATGAACACCGCGACCAGGCTGATCGAGATGGACAACACGGTGAAGCCGACCTCGCGCGCACCGCGCAACGCTGCCTGAAGCGGCTTCATCCCTTCTTCGACGTGGCGCGAGATATTCTCGAGCACCACGATCGCGTCGTCGACCACGAACCCGGTCGCTACCGTAAGCGCCATCAGCGACAGGTTGTTGAGGCTGAACCCCAGCAGATACATGATCCCGAGCGTGCCCAGCAGCGAGGTCACCACCGCCACCGCGGGCACGATCGTCGCACGGAGCGAGCGCAGGAAGATCGAAACCACGATCACCACCAGGATCGTCGCGATCACGAGCGTGATCTCGACCTCGTGGAGCGAAGCGCGGATGGTGGTGGTGCGGTCGGACGCGACCGAGACCTTGATGTCGCTCGGGATCGCCGCCTCGATGATCGGCAACTGCGCCTTCACCGAATCCACGGTCTGGATGATGTTCGCGCCGGGCTGGCGGCTGATGATCACCATCACCGCGCGCTGACCGTTGAACAGCCCCATCGTCCGGATATCCTCGGGCCCGTCATAGACGCTGGCGATATCGGACAGGCGCACAGCAATGCCGTTGCGCCACGCGATCACCAGGCCTGAATAATCCGCCGCCTTCAGACCGGGCACGTCGCCGTAGATCTGCCAGGCACTCGCGCCATTCTCGACCACGCCGCGAGGGCGGTTGGCATTTGTGGCGGAGATGGCGGTGCGCACATCCTCGAGCGGGATGCCGTAGCGCGCGAGCGCAAGCGGATTGAGGTCGATCCGAACCGCCGGCAAGGCGGCACCACCGAGTTCGACATCGCCCACGCCCTGCACCTGCAGCAGCTTCTGCGCGACCACGTTGGAGACCGCATTGTAGATGTCGGCGGGGGTGCGCGTCTTGCTGGTAAGCGCGATGATCATGATCGGCGCATCGGCCGGGTTGATCTTGCGGTAGCTGGGGTTGGTCTTGAGCGTCGCGGGCAGATCGGCGCGCGCGGCGTTGATCGCCGCCTGCACGTCGCGCGCGGCGCCATCGATGTTGCGCGACAGGTCGAATTGCGCGGTGATCCGGGTCGATCCGATTCCCGATTGCGAGGTCAACTCGGTCACGCCCGCGATCGTCGCCATCCGCCGCTCGAGCGGCGAGGCGACGCTGGTCGCCATCGTCGTCGGGCTCGCACCAGGCAGATTGGCCGAGACGCTGACGGTCGGGAAATCGACCTGCGGTAGCGGCGATACCGGCATCACGAAGAAAGCGGCGATGCCCGCCAGCATCACGCCGACCGTCAGCAGCAAGGTGCCGATCGGCCGCCGAATGAAGGGGGCAGAGAGGTTCACGCCTCGCTTCCCAAAGGCAGCAAGGGTTCGTCCTCCTCCTTGTGCCGGACACGCGCGGACAGGCGCTCGAAGGTCAGGAAGATGACTGGCGTGGTGAAGAGCGTGAGCGCCTGGCTCAGGATCAGTCCGCCCGCAATGGCGAGGCCGAGCGGGCGCCTAAGTTCAGCACCCATGCCGCTGCCGAAGATCAGGGGGAGAGCGGCGAACAAGGCCGCGAAGGTGGTCATCATGATCGGGCGGAAGCGTAGATGCGCCGCTTGGCGGATCGCGCTGTCGGCATCCATGCCTTCGGTCCGCTGCGCGTCGATCGCGAAGTCGATCATCATGATCGCGTTCTTCTTCACGATGCCGATCAGCAGCACGATGCCGATAATCCCGATCACGCCGAGGTCGTTGCCCGTCAGCAGCAGCGCCAGCAGCGCGCCAACGCCTGCGGAGGGCAGGGTCGAGAGGATCGTGATCGGGTGAATGAAGCTCTCATAGAGCACGCCCAGCACGATATAGACGACGATGATAGCGGCGAGGATCAGCCAGATCTCGTTCGACAGGCTGGCCTTGAAAGCGTTTGCCGCGCCGAGGAAGCTGGTGGTGATGCCCGCGGGCATGCCGATCCGCTTTTCGGCACTCTGGATCGCGCTGACCGCCCCGCCAAGCGAGGTATTGGGCGCGAGATCGAAACCGACCGTTGCCGCGGGGAATTGCGCGACGCGCGTGACCTGCAAGGGCGCGTTCCCCTCGACGAAGTTCGCCACGGTCGAAAGCGGCACCGAAGTGCCCGACGAGGTCTGGACGTAGAGCTGGTTCAAGGCCTGCGGGTTGGTCAGCATCCCGGGCTGGCTCTCCAGGATCACGCGATATTGCGTGGTCTGTGTGAAGATGGTCGAGATGATGCGCTGGCCGAACGCATTGTAGAGCGCGCTATCGATCGAAGCGGTGCTGATACCGAGCCGCGCCGCGACATCGCGATTGACCTTCACCGTCACCGCGCGGCCCATATTCTGCATGTCGGAGACGATGTTGCGCACCTGATGGACGCCCTTCAGTTCGTCCATCAGCTTTTGCGTCCACTGATTGATCTGATCCTGGTCGGCGCCTTGCAAGGCGAAGCGATAGGCAGTCGGACCGCCCTCGGCATCAATCGTGAGATCCTGCACGGGGCGGACGTAAAGCGTAATGCCTGCAATATCTTGCGCGCGTTGTTGCAGACGACGGATGAGGGCGGCCTGGCTGCCGGTGCGATCACCCTTTGTCTTCAGGTTGATCAGCATCCGGCCCTGGTTCATCGCCGGATTCTGCCCGTCGACGCCGACGTTCGAGCTCAGGCTGGCGACATCGGGATCGTCAAGGATCGCGTCGGCCAATTTGCTCTGCAGCGCCGACATGCGCTGGAACGAGACGCCCTGCCCCGTCACCACCACCGCCTGGAGCTGCCCCGTATCCTGTTCGGGAAACAGGCCCTTGGGGATCAGCACGAACAGCAAGGCGGTCAGCACCAGCGACCCCGCGAACACGAGCAGGGTCAGTTTCTGGCGCACCAACACCCAGTCGAGCGCCCACGAATAACGATGCGAAAGCTGGTCGAACTTCTCCATCGTCCATTCGGAGAAGCGGAATTTCTTCATGTCATGCTCGGCCTTGAGCCAGCGCGCGGACAGCATCGGCACCAACGTCAGCGCCACCACTGCCGAAATCAGGATGGTGACCGCCAACGTTACCGCGAATTCGCGGAACAGACGGCCGACCACGTCGCCCATGAACAAGAGCGGGATCAAGACCGCGATCAGGCTGACGGTCAGCGAGATGATGGTGAAACCGATCTCGCGGCTGCCCTGAAGCGCGGCCTGAAGCGGGGTTTTGCCCTCCTCCAGATGGCGCGCGATATTCTCTGTCACGACGATCGCATCGTCGACCACGAAACCCGAGGCGATGGTGAGCGCCATCAGGGTCAGGTTGTTCAGGCTGAAGCCCATCTGGAGCATCACCGCGAAGGTGCCGATGATCGACAAGGGCACCGCGAGGCTGGCGATCAGGGTCGCCTGCCACGATCCCAGGAACAGAAAGATGGCGATCGTGACCAGCACGACCGCGAACACCAGTTCGACCTGCACGTCGTGGACCGAGGCGCGGATGCCGGTGGTGCGGTCGGTCAGCAAGGTCACGTGCACGTCGGCGGGCAGCGCAGCTTCGAGGCCAGGCAGAGCCGCCTTGATCGCGTCGACCGTGCCGATCACGTTGGCGCCAGGCTGACGCTGCACGTCGACGACGATCGCGGAGGTGCGATTCATCCAGGCCCCGAGGCGGGTATTCTCGGAGCTGTCGACCACGCTGGCGACGTCCGACAGGCGCACCGGCGCATTGTCGCGATAGGAAATGATCAGATTCTTATAGTCGTCCGCGGTGGCGAGCTGATCGTTGGCGTCGATCGACCAGCTGCGCGTCGGCCCGTCGAAACTGCCCTTGGCGCCGTTGACGTTGGCCGCCGCAATCGCGCTGCGCAGCTGATCGAGCGAGAGATTGCGGGTGGCGAGCGCCTGGACGTTGGCCTGAATGCGCACCGCCGGCCGCTGGCCGCCCGAAAGCGAGACCAGGCCGACGCCCGAAATCTGCGAAATCTTGTTGGCGACGCGCTGATCAACAAGGTTCTGCACCTCGGCCAAAGTGCGCGTGGGCGAGGTGACGCCCAGGCTCAAGATCGGCGCATCGGCGGGATTGACCTTGGCGTAGAGCGGCGGCGCGGGCAGGTCCGAGGGCAGCAGGGTATTGGCCGCGTTGATCGCTGCCTGCACTTCCTGCTCGGCCACATCGAGCGTCAGATCGAGATTGAACTGAAGCGTGATCACCGACGCGCCGGCCGACGAGGTCGACGACATGCGCGACAGGCCCGCCATCTGCCCGAACTGGCGTTCGAGCGGCGCGGTCACTGTCAGCCCCATCACGTCGGGGCTGGCGCCCGGATAGAGGGTGGTGACCTGGATCGTCGGATAATCCACCTCGGGCAAGGCCGAGAGCGGCAGGAAGCGATAGCCCACCAAGCCTGCCAGCAGCACCGCCAGCATAAGCAAGGTCGTCGCAACCGGACGCATGATGAAGGGGCGCGACGGGTTTACCCCTTCCGCGCCCAGCACTTCATCCTCGGCGCCGAGGCTGGTGCCGCTGGCCGATTCCTCGGTCACTGGCTGCCGTCGCCGCCCTGCTGGCGATGGCGATGGCCACCCTTATGCGCGCCGGCAGTGTTGGTGTCGGCACTGTTGCCCTGATCGGAGGCGCCAGCGGCATTGTCCGAGGCATTATCGCCGCCGCCCCGCCGATGGTGGCCACCGCCAGCTTCGCCGCCGCTGCTCCCGCCGCCAAACAGCCAGGAGAAGAAGCCGCCCTTCTTCGGGCGCTGGAATTGGGGTTTCTCGCCCGGCAGCACGACCTTGGAGCCATCCTCCAGATTATCGGCGCCTTCGGTGATCACGGTCTGGCCCATCGTGAGGCCGGATAGGATCGCAACGTTGGTCCCGGTCGAGGGCCCTTGCTTGACCGCCTGCATCTTCACCGTGTGATCGCCCTGCAGCACGAACACGAAATCGCCCTGGGTACCGTGCCGGACGGCGGTCACGGGCACGGTCGCAACACCCTTCAGCGTATCGATCAGCAGGGTCACATTGACGAACTGATTGGGGAAGAGCGTCCCGCCACGATTGGGGAAGCGCGCCTTGGCCTTGACCGTTCCCGTGGTGGTATCGACCTGGTTGTCGAAGGTGAGGAACGTGCCGTGCGCGATCACGGTCTGACCGGTCTGATCGGTCGCGGTTGCGGGCAGCGCCGCGCCGGTCGCGCGGCGCGCCAGGATGCCGGGCAGATTGCCCTGCGGCACCGCGAAACTGACATCGATCGGATCGGTCTGGGTGATGACCCCGATGCCATTGGCATCGCCCGGCGTCACATAATTGCCGATGTCCGCCTGGCGGAGGCCGATCCGTCCCGCCACGGGCGCGGTGATCGAGGTGTAACGAAGATTGAGCTTGGCGGTGCCGATCGCGGCCTTGTCGGCAGCGACGATCCCTTCCTGCTGCTTGACGGTCGCCGCCTGTGTATCGACCTGCTGACGCGCGATGGAATCCTGCGACAGCAGCACCTGGTAGCGGTGCAGATCGACGCGGGCGAGGTTGAGCTGCGATTCATCGCGGGTGAGGTTTGCTTCGGCCTGCGCCAGCGCGAGGCGATAAGGCCGGGGGTCGATCTGGGCCAGCAATTGCCCCTTCGCGACGACCTGCCCTTCGTTGAAGTTGATCGTGAAGATGTTGCCCGAAAGCTGGGGCCGCACGGTCGCGGTCACGATCGGCTGGACCGTCCCGATCTGCGAGATCGATTGGGGTACATCCATTGGCGCCACCTTGGCGACGCCGACCGTCGCCGCCACCCGACCGGCGCGACCGCCGCGGCCTCCGCCGGGACCACCCTGCCCCGGCCCCGAGCCGCCCCCACGCGTCAGCGCCCAGGCAAGGCCCGCGACCACGACTAGCACGATCACGACGATCAGCGCGTTGCGCCGCGCATTGGGGGACCGCTCGACCGGATCGGCGGGCATTTCATAATCTTCGTTCATCGCAGCCCCTTGGCGCGGGTGGACAGGCAGTTACTTTACGCGTGCAAGACAGGCGAAATGCGACGGGCGCGATATGCCCCCGCCATCGTCCCGGATGCGAAACGGATCAAGCCGCATCGCTCGACTTGGTTCCGCCACCCCTGGATATGTCAGGATGCGCTTCACGGCGCCGAACTGGCGCGGCAATGTTTGACGGAGGCTGAACCCGAGACGGCATCCTATGGTATAACGAGCGAGGAAGGATATTCCGTTGCCCCGCGGAACAAATTTCGCTCACACCGGCAATTGGCTGGTCTGCTTGACCTCCTCGAGCACCGCGTAGGTTCGTGTCTCGCGGATGCCCGGAAGCGCAACCAAGGTATCGCCCAGAAAGGCGCGATATGCCGCCATGTCGGCGACACGCACCTTGAGCAGATAATCGAAGCCGCCCGCTACCATATGGCATTCGATCACATCGGGCAGCTTGCGGACATGCGCAGCGAAGGCGGCGAAGACGTCGTCGGTCGTGCGATCGAGCAGGACCTCGATGAAGATGGTCAGGGCGCGATCGAGCTTCGCCGGGTCGAGCAAGGCCGTATAGCCCAGGATGACCCCGCCTTCGCGCAGGCGGCGGACTCGTTCGAAACAAGCGGCGTTGGACAGACCGCACTTTTCGGCAAGCGCGGCGTTGGTGATGCGCCCGTCCTCCTGCAAGGCGCGGAGTATTTTGCGATCGATGTGATCCACTGTTCATCCTTCGGCCCAAAGCCCATTTTTGAAGCGTTTCTTCTGACAGGAAGCGCCAAAACAAAAGCACATTCTGCAAGCAGGCCTATATACCGTCCGCATATTCCGTGAGAGGTTTGTAATGGCTGACAGGCTGGACTGGGACCGTATCGACACGCTCAAATATCAGGACGAGGCGGAAGCCTGCCGCGCTTTGCTGGCGCGCGCGCAGCTCGACCCCGAGGAGCGCCGTCTGGTCGAACGCGATGCCGCCGCGATGGTCCGCGCCGCGCGCAAGTCCGCCGAGAAGCAGGGCGTGGTCGAAAGTTTCCTCCAGCAATTTTCACTCGGGACGCGCGAAGGGCTGGCTTTGATGTGCCTGGCCGAGGCCCTGCTCCGCACGCCCGATGCCGAGACGCGCGACCGGCTGATCGCGGAGAAGATCGGATCGGCCGATTGGGCGAGCCATCTCGGCCAGTCGGACAGCCTGTTCGTCAACGCCTCGACCTGGGGCCTGATGCTGACCGGCAAGCTGATCGACGTAGACGAGGATGCCAAGACCGATCTCGGCGGCTGGCTCAAGCGGCTGACCGCGCGCGTGGGCGAACCCGTGATCCGCCAGGCGGTCGGCGCCGCGGTCAAGATGATGGGCGAGCAGTTCGTGCTCGGCCGCACGATCGAGGCAGCGCTCCAGCGCGCAAAGAAGGAAGGCTATACCTGCTCTTTCGACATGCTCGGCGAAGGCGCGCGGACAATGGCCGACGCCGCGCGCTACGAGACGATCTATGCGGAGGCGATCGAGGCCGTCGGCCGCGCGCGCCCCGCCGGGACCGCGCCCGAGGACGGGCATGGCGTGTCGGTCAAATTATCCGCGCTCTGCCCGCGTTACGAGGCGGTGCAGGAAAAGCGCGTCTGGGACGAGCTGTATCCGCGCGTGAAACGGCTGGCGCTGATTGCCGCCAAGCACGACCTCAATTTCGCGATCGATGCCGAGGAGGCCGACCGGCTGGTCCTGTCCTTGAAGATGATCGAGCGGCTGGTGCGCGAGCCGCAGCTGGGCGACTGGACCGGGCTGGGCGTGGTGGTCCAGGCCTATCAGAAGCGCGGCCTGGCGGTGATCGAAGGGCTGCAGCGGCTCGCCGAGGATAGCGGCCGGCGGATCATGGTCCGGCTGGTCAAGGGCGCGTATTGGGACAGTGAAATCAAGAAGGCGCAGGTGGCGGGCCGACCGGGCTATCCGGTCTTCACGACCAAGCCCGCGACCGATCTTTCCTACCTGGTCTGCGCGGATGCGCTGATCGCGGCAGCGCCGTCGCTCTACCCCCAGTTCGCGACCCACAATGCGCATACGCTGGCGGCGGTGCGGCTGATGGCCGCGCGCAGGAATGTGCGGATCGAGCATCAGCGGCTGCACGGCATGGGCGAGGCGCTCTACAAGGCGGCCGGCCCCAACAATGCGGTGTTGCGCGCTTATGCCCCCGTTGGTGGGCATGAGGAATTGCTGCCTTATCTGGTGCGTCGCCTGCTCGAGAACGGCGCCAATACCAGTTTCGTCCATGCGCTCCTCAACGAGCGCATGCCGGCCGAGGATGTGGTGCAGGATCCGATCGCCGCGGTCGAAGCCCGCCCTTTTCCTCACCCGCGCATCCCGGTGCCCGCGGATATCTATGGCCCGCAGCGCAAGAACCCGCTCGGTCGCGACTATTCGATCGCCGCTACACGCGACCGCGCCGCGCGCGCGACGAAGAGCCTCGCCGCGGAAACCCTCACCGCGGGTCCCATCGTTGGCGGGCGCCTTCAGAAAGGCGCGGGCGCCAAGCCGCTGGCGAGCCCGGTCGACCATGACATCGTGATCGGTGGTGTATCCGAAGCGACCACGGCCGATATCGACAAGGCAGCCGACCGCGCGGCCAAGGCGCAGCCGGGCTGGGATGCGCTGGGTGGCACGGGTCGCGCCCGTGTGCTGCGCACGATGGGCGATGCGCTCGAAGCCGATATGGACCGGCTGGTGGCCCTGCTCGCCCGCGAAGGCGGCAAGACGCTCAATGATGGCGTCGCCGAGGTGCGCGAGGCGGTCGATTTCTGCCGCTATTATGCGACGCTCGCCGAGAAGCAGTTTACTGGGCTGGAAACGCTCAAGGGTCCGGTTGGCGAGACCAACCAGCTCGAATTGCGTGGGCGCGGGATCTTTGCCTGTATCTCGCCCTGGAATTTTCCGCTGGCGATCTTCACCGGCCAGATCGCGGGCGCGCTCGCGGCGGGCAATGCCGTGCTGGCCAAGCCCGCCGAGCAGACGCCGTTCATTGCGGCAGAGGCCGTGCGGCTGTTCCACAAGGCCGGTCTTGATCCCGACCTGCTGGCGCTTTTGCCCGGCGACGGTGCGACGGTGGGTGCGGCCCTGGTCGCGCACCCCGAGATCGATGGCGTCGCCTTCACCGGCGGTACGGACACCGCCCGCGCGATCAACCGCACGCTCGCCAACCGCGACGGCCCGATCCTGCCCTTCATCGCCGAGACGGGCGGCCTCAACGGCATGTTCGTCGACACGACCGCATTGCGTGAGCAGGTGGTCGACGATGTGATCCTGTCCGCAATCGGATCGGCGGGGCAGCGTTGCTCGGCACTGCGCGTACTGTTCGTGCCAAAGGATTCGGCGGATGAATTGATCGCTACGATCTCAGGCGCGCTCGACTGCCTCGTGATCGGCGATCCGGCCAATCCCTCAACCGATGTCGGCCCCGTGATCGATGCCGAGGCGCTCGCCAATCTGGAAGCGCATGTGGACCGGCTGAAGCGGGAGGCGAAGATCGTCCGCCAGCTCGATCCCGGCCCCAATCGCGGTACCTATTTCGGCCCGGTCATCGCCGAGGTGCCCACGCCCGACTTCCTGGAACGCGAAGTGTTCGGGCCGATCCTCCATGTCTACCGCTACGACCCCGCCGATCTCGAAGAGGTTGCGGGCAAGCTGGCAGACCGGGGCTATGGCCTGACCCTGGGCGTGCACAGCCGGATCGAACGCTTCGCGCAGGAGATCCGCGCGCTGGTTCCCGCGGGCAACGTCTATGTGAACCGATCGATCATCGGTGCGGTGGTGGGCGTGCAGCCCTTTGGCGGCGAGGGGCTGTCGGGCACCGGCCCCAAAGCGGGCGGGCCGCATTCCCTGCTGCGCTACGCGACCGAACGCGCACTGTCGGTCAATATCACCGCGCAGGGTGGCGATCCGGCGCTGTTGAACCTCTAGGTTGTGAGCGGATCCTGCACCACCCAGATACCGCGACGCCGGAGTACGATCCAGTAATAGGCTGCCGCCGCGACAATCTGCGCGGCGGTGGCGATCATGCCGGGGCGCCCTTCGTCCACGTCCTGCCAATTGGCGTAGACGACATAAGCGAGCGCCAGCAACGTGAAGACGGGCGCGATCGGGAAGAGCGGCATCTTATAGGGGGCATGCGCCGTACTGCCATTGCGCCGGCCGGCCAGTGCGCCCAGGCTGATCGCGGCATAGGTCACGATCAGCCCGCCTCCATTCAGGATCAGCAGGAATTTAAGGCTGATGAAGCAGCAGATCACGCCGATCAGCCCGATGATCAGGGTCGCGATCCAGGGGCTCTGCCATTTCGGATGGATCGCGCCGATGAAGGCATCGAAACGATAGCCCCAGACGGCGTCGCGACCGGTACACCAGAAGAAGCGTGCCGAGGCGAGCACGGTCACGATCGCGGCGTTGACGATCGCGATCACCACGCCGACCGCGACCAGTTGCGACAACAGAGTCCCGCCGCGCCCGCTTACGAACGCTCCGAACGGATCGTCCGCCTCGAAGAGGGCCTTCAAGTCCGGGGCGCCGATCAGCACCGCCACGACGGGCACCAGTTCCAGGCACAGTGACAGGCCGAACGAGGTCAGGATCACGCGCGCGATCTTGCGGTGCGCATCGTGCATCTCCTCGCCGAAATAGACCGCCATGCCATAACCGTTGAGCGCGAAGATCGCGACGGTGGTCGCCAGCCCGATCGAGCTGTGCGTGGCGGGCACCAGAGAACCGCCGGACAGGGCCATGGGATGAATGAGCATGGGCAGGAGCGCGCGGGCTGGCTCGGCCAGCCCCAGCACGACCAGGACGACCAGAGCCGCGACTTCGACTGCGAGAAAGATGCCGGTAACGAGTGCGTTCACGCGGATATTGAGCAAGGCGCAAAGCGTCGAGCCGACCACCACCACGATCGCGGTCGGGATCTGCGGCAGGCCGGGAATGACAGTGCCCAGCACCGCGCTCACGCCCAAACCCACCACGGGTGGAAAGATGATATTGTTGAACACGTTGATGCCGAGCGTGATGAAGCCCGGCAGCGGACCGAGCGTA
>Ga0209455_1000558_pt1 | contig 25218 bp, 24 predicted proteins | sample AraplaCol_mCL_r2_FD_184275 | JGI IMG/M metagenome (GOLD analysis project Ga0209455, IMG submission 184275) | Arabidopsis root microbial communities from North Carolina, USA - plate scrape CL_Col_mCL_r2 (SPAdes) (version 2) | ecosystem: Host-associated > Plants > Roots > Endosphere | place: USA... | reverse complement strand
TGAGCTTCCTCTATTTCATCGCCTTCACCTTGTTCTATCGCGATCCCAGCAAGCATCCGGGCCTCAGCCGTGCCGAGCATGATTACATCCGCGACGGCGGGGCCGCGCCGGAAGGCGCTTCGGCAGCGGGTGCCGCCGGTCTGCTCGGCTATCTCCTGGCCAACCGCAAGGTCTGGGGCCTTACCATCGGCTTCGCCGCTTACGGCTATTCCTTCTATCTCTTCCTCACCTGGCTGCCTGGCTATCTGGTGCAGACCATGCATATGAGCATCATCAAATCCGCCGGGTATGCCGCCATTCCCTGGATCTGTGCCACCATTGCCGACATCGTCGTCGGCGGCTGGCTGGTCGACCATCTGGTGAAGCGCGGCCATGATGAGACCAAGGTGCGCAAGGGCACGCTGGTGATCGGCATGCTGTTCGGCCTCGCCGTGTTCGGTGCAACGCAGACCACCGATCCGCGTTGGGCCATCACCTGGATCTCGATCGCGCTTGCTGGTCTTTCCGCTGCAGCACCGGTCGGCTGGTCGATCCCCTCGCTGATCGCACCCAAGGGCGGGACCGGCACGATCGGTGGCATCATGAACTTCGTCAACAACCTGATGGGTGTGGCGGCGCCGGTTGTCACCGGCTACATCGTCGGGGCGACACAGTCCTTCAGCAACGCCTTCCTGGTGGCGGGCGTGGTGCTGATTATCGGCATCATCTCCTACATCTTCGTGCTCGGCCGTATTGAGCCGATTCCGAGCCCGGCAGAACGCTGAGCGGCACTCATCGAGTGAATGCCATGGATAAAAACGACGTCAGCCTCGCAACCCGATCGGCGCAGGATAGTCACGATCATCACGACCAGGGCATTGCCTTGGTCGTGATGGGTGTCTCCGGCTGCGGCAAGTCCACCATCGCGGAAAAGATCGCCGCGGCCCTGCATTGGCCGATGGTGGAGGGGGACGATCTTCATCCCGCCGCGAATATTGCCAAGATGAAACGGCATCAGCCGTTGAACGACGCTGACCGGCAACCCTGGCTCGCGGCGATCGGCAAGCAGGTCGATCGCTGGCAGGCGCAGGGCTCCTCGGGGATCATCACCTGTTCAGCCCTGAAACGGCGCTATCGCGATGGCCTGGTTGCGGGCGGTGAGGGGGGAAGCGCCCGGCCGCAATTGCGCTTCGTCTATCTCAAAGGCAGCAAAGAGCTGATCCGCGAGCGCCTGTCACATCGTGCCGGCCATTTCATGCCGCCGGATCTGCTCGACAGCCAGTTTGCCGATCTCGAAGAGCCGGCTGCCGACGAGCCGGCGATCAGCGTCGATATCGACGCAACACCGGAGGCGCTCGCGGCGGAGATCATCGAGCGCCTCGATCTGCGCGCCGCGTCCGCGACGACACCGGCTAGGCGCGACTGACACCTCCGCCGCACTGGCTTTCAGTCGCGATCCGGCGCACCCAATGGGAAGAGCGGGCGATAGGGTCGCGCTTCATCGACAACCCGGGCGATCGAGGGGCGGGCGAGCAGTCGCGCGCGATAGGCACGTAGATGCGTCAGCCCGGCATCGATCTCATGCACCCAATCGGCATAGAAGAGTGATGGCGCAGCCGCGCAGTCGCCGAGGCTGAAGCTGTCGCCGATCGCCCAGTTCTTGCCCGCGAGCCGGTCGTCCAGCCAGCGATAGATCTTGTCGAGCGCCGCCTTGGCCTTTTCAACGCCATACGGATCGCGAGCATCGACCGGCCGCAGGCTGTTGGCGACGACGGTCTGCATCGGCGTCATCACCTCATTGTCGAAGATACGGTCCATGAAGCGGGCCTCCAAGGCCCGGTCGGGATCGTCGGGGATCAACGGCTGCGGGCCGCGATAATGCCGGTCGAGATATTCGATGATGATGCTGCTCTCGATCACGGTGCGGTCCTTATCGGCGAGTACCGGGAAGCGGCCGATCGGCCAGAGGGCGGCCAGTTCCGCGCCTGCCGATGGATCCTCGGGGCCGAGCCGTCGATAGGTGAAGGGGGTGCCGTTCTCGTAAAGGGCGATCAATACCTTCCAGCAATAGGACGCGAAAGGATGCGCATAGAGGATCGGCCGCATGACATCTCCAAACCGATTTCAAATTGCAATCGGTTATTTATAAGATAACCGATCCAGATCTGCAAGCGGCTTGGCGTGGCTGCCCTCCCATTTCTATTTCGTCACGGCTGCGCTGGCTGTTCAGTTTTAACGATGCCAATGACCGCCGCGCCGCAGCTCAGTCATCAAGCGGAAGACGGCGGCGCGCCAGCGCGGCACCTTCCAGATGACGGCGACGATGATGAGACCGAGGCCGGTCGCCATGATCACCAGTTCCAGCGTGCCGTCGCCATTGTCGGGGGCAAAGCCGAACCATCTTTCGATCCAATCCATCCTCTTCTCCCTTGATGCGACGGCGATCAATGCAGCGGTGTTGGCGGCACCGGCTCCCGGCCGAATTCGACGTAGAGATAATCGGGCGACTCCCCGCCGGTCGGCGGCGGTACCTTCTCGACCGCATAGCCGAAGCCGCTGAAGAAGCGCGTATCGGGATAGGCCAGCCGGCAATGCAGGTAGTCGCCGAAGCGTGTCGGGCTGAGATAGGCGCTGGTCATGTTGCTCGCCTCGCCATACCAGACGACGAAGTCGCCGAGGATGCCGACGGCATGGCTGCCATAGGCCGTGCCGCCGCCCCAGGCCAGGGAAACGCCGACTTCATTGTCGGAATTGGTGGCGAGGCTGGCATAGGCGAAGGCGTAGTTGGCGTTCCAGATCTGGGTCTGGTCGACCTTCTTGTAATCCTGGGCGACGTCGAATTTGGCGATCTGAATATGCGCCTGGGGAAAATTGAAACCGCCGGCGCCGCCATTGCCGGCAGCGGCGGTCCAGGCGAACCAGATCTGCGTCCCGACCTTGGTGGCGCCGATGATGCGATGATCCTCGCTCAGCCAGTCGGTGGAATCGGGCGCCGCACTGATGATGTCGGGGGCGCCGGTGGGCGTCTTCGATGTCGTCTGCGGCCAGTTGCTGATCTCGACATCGCGCCACTGGAAGTCGGAAGCGCTGCCCTTGGAGTTGTAGATGCGCATCTTGGAATTGCTGACATGGGCCGCCCAGTAGTTTTCATCGGTGATGTTCTGGGTCGGGGAGCCATAGGTGTATTTGTCGGTGATGAGGGCGAACTGGAAGGAGAGGCTATTGCCGGCCTGCATGTCCTTCAGCGGCAATTCCCAGAACAGCTTGCCGCCAAAAGCATCGCTGGTCTTGCCGCCGGCCAGGGCGGTGCGGGCGAAGACATTGGTGTTGATATACAGATAGTCGACCCCGAAGCTCATATCCGGGAAGTCCAGCCATTGCGCGCCGATCCCGAAGGTGTCCGAGCTGAAATGCCATTGCCGCCGCCAGGCCGCCTTGGCACCCTTATAGGTCTTGAGATCGGCCGTACTGGCGATCGCCACCTTGACGACGCTCTTGCCGAAATTGGTCCCGGTGCCGACATTCGATTGCACATAGAGGACGAAGCAGTCGATCTGCGGCACATAGATGATCACCTGGTCGCCGTTCCAGCCGTTGTAATTGGTCTCCTTGGCGAAGACCTTGGTGAAATCGAGATCGCTGAAGGTCTTGCCGCCGTCGAGCGACAGGCGCAGCCAGAGATTGCCGGACATCAGCACCACATCGCCGTTCTTGGCGCCGCTCATATCCGGCGGCCAGACCACTTCCTTGAAGCTGCCATTGGTGAAGGTGCGGAAGGTGACCGGCTGTTGCGTGCCGCCGGAAGGTCCCGGCCCGTTGCGGAAATCGAGCACATCCGGTGTCGGCTTTGCCGGAATGATCTGGCCGACGATGCGGCCTTGCGGCACTTCCGGCAATTCCTCGTTATCGTTCAGCGTATGCGGTTCGATCTTCCATTCATGATGATGTTCGTCGCCGCCATCGATGCGCTTGGCAATGCTGCGCGATTTCACCGAATGGCCCTTGCCGGTATCGATGCCGCCGCGGCAATCGCAATCCTTGTCGTGGCAGATGAGATCCGGCTTGACCGGCTTCGGCGGACAGCAGCGCTCCATCTCGGCGCGCAATTGCGCCAGCTTGTCGAGCTGCAGCGCCTGCTCCGGATGCACCGCCCGGGTGAGTTCGAGCAGGCTGCCGACCGCGGCATTGAGCTCGGCCAGTTGCTGGCGCTGGGCATGGGCCTCATTGGCGAGCAGGCAGAGGATATGGCAGATCTTGTCGAGACAGCAGGCTTCCATGTCGCGTGACCTGACGTCGGCGAGATATTGTGTCTGACTGCGGGATTCCTCCAGCAGCCGCCGCAACAGCGCCATCAGCTCGTCTGCATTGAGCGAGTGCGAATGATTGCCGTCCCGGCGGTCCTTGTCGTCACCATCCTGATCGTGCTCTGACATTCCCTTCTCCCTCTCCCTGGCATGCGGGCGCGACACGCAGCGGCGGCATATGCGACGGCCGGGCACGCACCCATCACTTCGGATGCGGCCATGCCCGCCCGATTCTGCTCCGATGCTTGAGCGGCGCTTGCTCGACAAGACGCGGCTCAACACAACGAAGGTGACGCGATACTGAAAGAACAGGATGGTGCGCAACTGAAAGCGCTGCCCCCATAAATGAAACTCTGCGCCCGGCTTCAGAGCGGAGTCAACGCGCCGCCGCGTGATAATTCTGTGATGCGTGTACTTAACCGAAAAGAATTGCCGCGTGCATGCGGCGCGTCTCATGCAAATGAATGAGATTGTGAAGACGGCCTCATCCGAATGAATGAGGACCATCGCAATCCTCACCGCCATGGCAGCAGGAAATCCATCGCGGCATCGCATCGCGCCGGACCGGGGAAATCGATGCGCGCATGATGAAGCGGAAGATCAGACGATACATCGCCGTTCCACGATGGCCTGTCGCTACAGGGAAGCGGGCGCCCGCCGCTGGGCTCGAATGACCGCCCTTGATCCACAACCGCATGCCGCGTCCGACGGAACGATCGCTCAGCGTGATGGCATCCTGCACCGGGTCCAGAGACACGTCGATGTCATCGGGTGCCGGGCGCAAAGGCAGGCGTTATCGCCTGCGCGAAGCGGCGCGATTGTCTCAGTTGTATCGACTCGCCCGGGGGCTTCTGTTGCATCTGTAACGGAGCAGGGGGGAGATCACATCCCGGGGGTGAAATTCCGATTTTGTTATCGACACAAGTTTCAAACCACACATGAAACCTCGTGATCCCGCGCACAAACCAACGCATTCCCACGAAAAATAGGGAGAACTCCCGATGTTTCCCTAGCGGCCTGTCATTAGGTTCCCTCTGTCGCCGGATTCACGCCGGCAAGCGGAAAGGGGAGATCATGCCGCCCAAAATCATGTTCCGCATCTTCTTCTGCCGGATGGAGGATGCCCAGAATGACAATGCCGCCGGCCTCGGCTATGTGGCGCCGGCAGCTTTGCGCCGCAACCCGGTCGATACCACGTCGACGCCGGACGATATGCCGATGCCGGCCTTCTTCGGCAGCCGCCTTGCCGATGCCGTTGCCAGCCGCACGGCCAAGCTCGCACCGTCCCGCCCAAGATCGAACAATCGCTGCCGCCTCACGGTGATCGCCGGCGGCATGGAAACTGGAGCTGCGTGGCAATCGCAGGCGCCAGAGGGGAGCCGGATCTGATGGTCAGCATCTTCCACGCCACCAATGCCTCGGCGCTCAATCATCTGCGCGGCCTGATGCGGAGCTTCGTCGCCTGGCATCACGCGGCGCATCCCGAGGACCGCAAGCTGATCGACCGCTATTTCGTGCCGGAGGTCTTCGAGCGCGAGCTGGCCGATCTCCCCGGCCCCTATGTGCTGCGGCCGTTCTGGCCGGCCAGGGATCATACCGCCAGGGACCATACTGTCCGCGATCATACGTCCCGGGATCATGAGCGCTGGGATCATCGCGCTGCGGCTGACACGGGCGCACAGCCGGCCTTTGCCGGCGCCGAGGGCTATTACTGCCCGTACAATTTGCAGCTTCGCGCCGATCGCCTGCGCGAGGCGTCGCCGCCGGCCGCCGTCTCGGGCCTCCTCATCGCCTATCATGGCGGCGCGCCGGCCGGCTGCGTTGCCTTGCGCGATCACGGTCCCGGCAGCGACGGTACCGGGATCTGCGAGATGAAACGGCTCTTCGTGCCGGAGGCCTTCCGCGGCATGGGGGTAGGACGTGCCCTGGTGCGCCGCGCCATCGCCGAGGCGACCCAGGCCGGCTATGCGCGCATGCGCCTCGATACCTCGACGCGCCAAGCGGAGGCGATCCGTCTCTATGAGAAGACCGGCTTCAAGCGTATCCCGCCCGATGATGCCGTGCCGCCGGATATGGCGTCCTGGCTGGTCTTTTTCGAACGGAGGCTGTGATGACAATGGAACGATATGATCTGCACGCCTGGGCAGCGCGGAACGCCCATCTCGCGAAATTTCAGGCGGTGCGCTTTCCCGACGGCGTGCATTACCGGCCCGATCCGCGGGCGGCCGGCTGGCTGCATCCTGCCGCCAATGACGAGGTTGCGGATGACATCCGAGCAGGCGGTAAGGCGACAGCTGCCCGTGAAAGCGCCGCAGGCGCGTCTGAAGCAGCGGCTGCGCAGCGCGCGGCGGCTGCGGCGGAGCGGATGGAGGGCGGCGAGAGCGCCTTCGATCATCTCTATTATGCCATCGGCCCAAATCTGCAGCCGACCCTGCCGCCCGATATCGCTGCCCGTTTCACCTATCGCCTGATCGAAGGGGGCGAGCGGCTGCTGCGAGCGATCATCACCCGGCCGGTCGGCTGGCCTCTGCGCTGGGCCGAAGCGCTGCTGCGGGGCCATGACCGGCGCAAGGAACGCCGCGTCTATGACCAGATGACGGATCACATGCTGAAGGATATCGGCCTCACCCGCTGCGATCTCTATGAAGATCTCGCGGAGCGGCAGCGCAGCCGTCATCTGCCATAAGCAAACGGTGCCGGTGGCCTTTCAATGCCGGTGGTGAGGCCGGCGCGTTCGGCCGCGGCTGAGCCTGCGCCGCAACGGCGCGAGGATGAGCCCGTCGATCGATAGCGGCCCTGCACCCTGTAGCACCAGAGCGATGAGGCAGGCGAGATAGAGAAGATCGGTCTCGAAGCCGGGTGGGCCGAATTGCGCGCCGGCCGGTGTCACGGCCAGGAGCTTGATCGAGCTGAAGCCATAGGGTAGATGCACGCTGAACATGGCGACCAGCAGCACCGCCGCCATCGGCAGGCTGACCAGCGGCAGGAAGGCACCAAGCAGCACGGCAAGGCCGCCGGCGATCTCGATGGTGACGGTGGCGGAAGCCATCAGATGCGGCACCGGCACGCCGAGCGCCGCCAGGATACCGACGAAGTTGTCGATGCCGCGCGCCATCTTGGCAAAGCCATGTTCCATGAAGCCATAGCCGGTGATCAGGCGCAGCGGCAGCGGTGCCCATTGTGCGATCGGCAGATGGCTGAAGAGCCCGGAAGATGCAGGATCCGAACTGTCGTGAAGCTCGCGCAATAAATTCGCCATCGGCAGGTGACCTCGTTGCGGCTGGAAAAGACGACGCGCAAGCACGCGTCCCTCACCACCCGCGAGACTATTCGTTGCCGGAATGTTGCCGGTTTCAGGCCGCCGGCACTTTTATTCGCTCGGCATTCGGATGACTGTTATTCGCAATCCGGATGCTGCTGCGCCGCGAATCCGGGCTCTGCGCTCGACATCGGGATGGTTGACCGGTGGATTGCCGGGTCAAGCCCGGCAATGACGGGGATTTAGGGATGCCACCTCTTCCCGTGTCACCCTCGGACTTGATCCGAGGGTCCATGTCGGCGTCAGCTCCCACACAGGATCACATCTTCTGCAGCGCCGTTGCGTGCAGCACCGGCGCGTAGCCGGCGCTGAGTGCGCGCAGCGTGGAAGGCGGGGTCAGCATGCCATCGACGTGCATATTCGCGGCCGCTGAAGGCGCAAGTGCGCAATAGCCTTCTGCACGCCACTGCAGCAGGCGACCTTCAGCCACCAGATAGCTTTCGCCATCCGCCGCCAGCATGGTGCCGGTCGGCAGATCCTGCGGCTTCGTCGACAGCTTATGCAGCCGCTTCTCCCGACCCTTCAGCCGCTCGGCATGCAGCACGGCATCGATCTCGCCAGCCCGCGGCAGCGTCAAGTCTCCGGCGCGCGGCGGCGGAACATGATTGCCGGCGATCCAGGCGGCGCGGAAGGCCTCGGCCTCTTTACGGCGGCAGCAGAAACAGGGGCGGTGCCCCGCGGCGAGCGCCGTCGCCTCGTCAAGGAAGAAGAGCTCGGTCCAGCTTCGCCTCGCCATCATCTCGCGCCGGGTGCCCTTGTAGTCGCAGCGGCAGATAAGCCAGGCCTTCAGGGTCCAGCGCTTGCTGGTCAAGGTCCGTGTCTCGGGATCATGGATGATGCCGCGATTGCCGATGAAAAGGCCGCGCGCCGGTGTGGCGATGATCTCACCGAAGGGCGTGACGCGGTTCTGCAAAGGCATCGGCGGCCTCCTCTCCACGGCATGCAGCATCGCGACGGCCCGGTTCAACAGAAGCAGTCCGATTGATCGCGTGCAACTGAAGTGTCATGTCTATCGTGGAATCCGCGGCGTTGCCTCTCATTGCCACCGCAGGTTTTGCTTTTGGGTGCAGTCCCGGCCTCACAGCTATCATCGTGCAAGGGGCCGCGGGTTCAGCACAACGGCTTCAACTGAATGCGGCCGGCAGACCTGCTGGAAGTACGAGCCACTGATGAATCGGGTTACGCCTGTCATGTGCCCGCGATTATATCTTTAGCTCCGCGCGGCGGCTCCCTAACTTTTCCTTCACGCACCCGGTCTCCTGATCACCGGCCAATGACGATCCAACCGGCGCTTGCCTGCGCATGCGCAAGACCGGCATGGGCCGCCACGTGCCTGGGGGAAGCTAGCGCCGGATGCAAGTGACGGCACCGGAAGATGGGAGACGCTATCATGCAGATGCTGGAACGCTCACGCCGCATTGCCTGGCCTGTCAAGAGTCGGGAAATGCACAATCATCATTTCGATTCCACGGTATGGAACGATTTCAAGTTCCGCGGTGACGACATCGTCATCGCCACCTATGCGAAATCCGGCACCACCTGGACGCAGCAGATCGTCAGCCAGTTGATCTTCAACGGGGCCGAGGACCTGCCCATCCATGATATGTCGCCCTGGGTCGATCTCCGCCTGCCGGCGAAGGCGGAAAAGCTGGCGGCGCTGGAAGCGCAGACCCATCGCCGTTTCATGAAAACACATCTGCCGGTCGACGCCCTGGTCTTCTCGCCCAAGGCCAAGTACATCTTCGTCGGCCGCGACGGGCGCGACGTGATGTGGAGCATGCACAACCACCATTTCAATGCGAACCAGCTCCTCTATGAGATGCTCAACGACACGCCCGGCCGCGTCGGCCCCGCTTTCGAGCGTCCGCCCGCCTCGGTCAAGCAGTATTACGAAATCTGGCTGGCGCAGGATGGCTATCCGCTCTGGCCGTTCTGGTCGCATATCCGCAGCTGGTGGGAGATCCGCAATCTACCCAATGTGCTGCTGATGCATTTCGCCGACATGAAGCGCGATCTGCCGACGGCGATCCGCCGCATCGCCGATTTCCTCGACATCGAGGTCGATCAGGATATCTGGCCCGATATCCTCAATCACTGCAGCTTCGGCTACATGAAGACCCATGCCGCGGTCTGTACGCCGACCGGCGGCGCGGTTTGGGAAGGCGGTGCCGAGACCTTCATCCATCGCGGCACCAACAGACGCTGGGCCGAGACGCTCACGCCGGACGATTGCAATATCTATGAAGAGCGCGCCTTGGCGGAACTGGGCCAGGATTGCGCCTGCTGGCTGGCGGGTGGTGGCGGGGTGTAGGGAGCATCAGGAGCATAGGACCGATGCAGATTCTATGCGGCCTGGATATGCCCAATCGCTGCCGGTCGAGACCGTCCGACAACGGGCGTCTGGCGCAAAAGCCGGAGCCATGATCGGCACCGATCATGGCTCCGCTTGGTTCAGCTCATTCCGCTCCGGCAATCGTCGCCGGCTGGCGCTGTCGATCTGACGGGATGCTCCCGCCAGATATGATCTGCCTGGTGACTTATTTGGTGACGGTGAGAACCGTCCACATGCCATTGGCATAATGGTTCGGGACATTGCAGGTCAGCACATACTTGCCGGGCGCAAGGTGCAATGTGAGGCTGCCGGCCTTGCTGGGATCAAGCTCGGAGACTTCGCCCATGGCCTTGGCGGCGTCCTCGTCGAATTTCGCATCCTTCTCGCTATAGGGCATCTTGCCGGACGCGGGATAGGGAACCACGATCATCTCATGGATCTGATCCTTCGAGGTATTGGTGACGTTGAAGGTGACCTCGCCGGCTTTGACGGAAGCCTGCGACAGCTTGAGGCCCATATTGGACATCGTATGGTCGCCCGTCATGCCCATGCCCATATCCATTTTCATTTCGGCATCGGCACCCTTGTCCCAGAGCGTCACGGTGACCGTGCTCTTTTCTTCTTGCCCGGCTTGCGCCGACATGTGACTCGTTGCCAGCATCAAGGCAGCAACTGCCATCGGACGCAGCACCTTTACGACAGTCATGATCGATCCTTTAGTTGGTTTGTCGGGGTCGCCAGAGGTAACGGCTCTTGCTGACAGCCATCTTGCGAACATGGTTTTTATATCGAGTTTTAGCTGCAGTGTTGGCGCGCGCGACGCCATCCTGTCGCAGTGGTTATGAACATGTCGCCAGGCTGTCGCGCGAATGCGGATCGATCGCAATTATCCCGGTGCAGCAGGCCTTTCCTGCACATCGAGCGCCGATCTGCCGATCTCGATTGGGTAGTGTCGCGTTGCCGGCCGGCGATCTGACGCGGCAGCCGCGCCGTTTATGTTGCCGGTCGATGCTGCGCTTGTTAGTTGATGCCGACCTTCGGGAATCCGCGCCCGTCACAGCCCGAGATCGCGCTGCTGTCGATCTGCTTCAACTGCTGCCGGTTGGCGGCATTCGAGGCGGCCAGGTCTTCGGCAGTGGAGCCGTAGAGATAATTGCGGTTGACTGCATCGCGCACCGGCCGCAGCGCCTCGTTCTTGCCCTGCTCGCAGGCATTCTTGCGGGTGCTGATCAGCGCCGTCAGATGATTGATCTCCGTCATGTCGTCGGCATTGACCAGGGTCTTGCGCTTGGAGATATCGACATATTTCAGGAACAGCTTGTCGCCATTGTCGAGGCCGGGATTTTGCGGCGAAGCCATGTTGGCGCAGGCGGAGAGCAGGATCGGCGCAGCGAGCAGTGCTGCCAAGGCGGTGGTCTTCATCGATTTTTCCGTCGGTCGCGAATGTCAAAGCGGCATCTTATCAGCGATGCGCCGAGTCGGGCTCGCCTCGATCCTGCGCCGCAATGTCGCGATGGCCGGCTCTGATCTTCTCCCTCCGATATTCCCCGATCTTCCCCCTTGCGACCATCCGGGGCGCGACCACCCGCACGATCCTCCTTGCAGTGACCGGGTGGTGGGAAAGGCGTGACGGCTAGCGCGATGGCGCCGCGTCGCTACCTCTTGGCATCTCCCTTCTTGCCGGAATTGCCCTCGTCGAAATTGCCGCGCGGCCCGATCTTCTCCGCCTCATCCTCCAGTTTCTCGGTCAGCGCCGCTTCCTTGGAACGCTTCGCTTGCGCCTGTTGCGCCTCTTTCCTGCTTTCCCGGGCGACATCCGGCGGCACGGTCTGCGAGATCCTGTCCGGTGTTTTCATCCGCTTGCCCGGCTTTTCGGGCGCCGCCTCGCCGTAGGTAAAGCCGGCCTCCGCGGCGCGATTGGGGTCACGCGGGAATTGCGCTTTCGGCGATGCATCCTTCTCGGCCGATGCATCCTTTTTCGATGCATCCTTTTCCTTTGTCGGCGCCATCACATCCTCCTTCAGGGCGTGCTCCATCAGCAGCGGCCTCCACCGGTGACTTTGCTGCTTCTGAAAGAACATGCTTCCCCGCCGGCCTGTTCCGTGGGTGGAGGTCTCTTCGCCATGCCGCACTGCCTGGAGGCAGCGCCGAGTAGCCGGATGTCTAGCCGATCGGCACGGCCGGAAAGCCGCTATAGGGACAGTCGCTCCGCGCCGGCGCCTTCTGCAGGCCCTGCAGATACTGTTTCGCTTCGTCTTTCCTGACCTGCAAGTCGGCGGCGGACACCGGTGCGGCGGAAGAGCCAGCGCCCAACAGGGACGCGACAGGAACCAGCTTCAGGAACTTCAGCGCGAGACAGGTGTCGGTGTCAGACCTGATCCGATCGGTGATCTTGCCGGTCTCATCGATCTCATCTGCGCTTATGGGCGTCGGGCGTTGCGCGATCTCGGCATATTTGAGGAACAGCCGGTCCACATCGTCATGCACGAGCGGCTGCTGCGTAGCGCAGGCGGAGAGCATTGTCGCGAAGATAATAAGTTCTACAGGAAGGATTCTGGTCGGAAGGTATCGCCTCATACCCAGACTCTCTATGTTGAATCGCAAAATTATTTTATCGTCGTGTGGCGGGTTTTAAAACCTTCGAACGAGGCCGTTAGTGCTTATCGAGCGAAAATCACTGAACGATATTCTTACAGAGACGCCCGACCTTTTGATCCAGGGTGACTGGTTCTGTTTAAATATAGAAACTAACGCTGGTTGGCCCACCAGACCTCAGCCCTTTAGGTTTGAGGACCACCAACTTTGGATCATGCCTTATACAATAGATAATTATCCCGGCATTGCGATTAACCGTCCCCCCGGGTTGGAAGCTGATAGCACATGGGCTCTGCTCTATCGTTCGCTTAGCCTTATCACATGGCTCGCAGAATCTGGTGCGGTGGTAACAGAGACGAGCGGTGGAAATTTACCCAGAATGATGGCGGCAAATCGAACTCGAGGTATCGCGGTTCGAGACAGTTTTGATCTGTCTGACCTACCGAAAATTCAAAGCGAACGGGGATGGTTAGCGCTAGCTCTTATGCGTGAAGGGCGAGGACTAAATCACCCAGGCTACGCCTTTCTTTCCTTCTTCAGAGCCTTGGAAATAGCGATACCAGATGGCAGGATGCGCGGTCATTGGGTAACAGACAATATAGACAAGATCAAAGGCCACGCTGCAAAAGAAGCCTTGGCGAAGTTAAGACAAAAGGTGTCTGGCGATATAGGCGTGCATCTGCGAGAGTCGGGTCGTCATGCAATCGCTCACGCTCAGGCAGCGCCAATTATTAATCCCGACGACCCAAAGGATACCAGACGGCTAAAAGCTGAACTGCCAATTATTGAGGCGCTCGCAACCCTGGCAATCGAAAAGCATCTAAGTATTCTAACGACTCAGACGATCTGGGAAGAGCACTTATACGAGCTACGAGGCTGGAAGGCAGTGTTCGGCGATCAACTAGTTGCAGATATTATTGCAGGAAGTCCAGTAGCAACAGGTCAACAAATAGATATGCCGGTAATCAATGCTCGGCTTCGTCGAAGTAGCTTATTTAGCCCTTTGGAAGGCATGTTCCCACTTCAATTAGAGCTCGGGCACGCAAAGGCACGGCTCACGTATAGAAGCACAGATCAGCTCGTACATCTGATAGTTATTCTCGATTTTTTAAATGAGCGTCTGCTATTTGATGTTCAACATAGTTTACGTGCGCGGGACGACGGTAGTGCGACAGCAGCCCGCAATGCAAAAGAGCTGGCTAGGTTTAACAGGGACTATCTCGGGAATGGTGAGCTGCAGATATGGAACGCAGATACGGGAGCTTTATTGTCGAAATGTGATGCGTTCATTCCGGTAAATTGTTTTGTCGATTTTAACGCGGCTGATACCGAGATTTCTTATTGGGAAGAGGTGATCGCAGAGCGTGAGGCAAATGAGGGAACGCGTTAGCTCTAGACCTTCTCTTTCCAGTCACCTATGCGATTAAAGACTTAAAGGATCCAGCCCGAAACGAAGCCTTGTCACTGATAGGCCGTCAGCAATGCCTCCTCATATCTAGCTTGGTAGTTATAAAATTGGCTTTGCTCTTTTGCTTGCGAGATTAAAACTTCTGGACTGGTCTCAGTGGACGCTGGGCTCGCGGGCAAATAAAGAGGCAGAAACGCAGTTAATGCCATTCGGTAAAGTGGTGCCGCGTAATAAAAGATGTTTTTGTTCGAGAGTGGAACCTCCAGTTGTCCAGGATCGATTGGGTTCCCATGTAAAAAGTCGTGCCTGTGCTTGTAAAGTAATTCAACAAGTGATGATGCCAGAGTCCGGTCAACAGGATGTTTGCCACCAGTTGGGAACTTGCGTTCACTACAACGAGAATGCTTCCATTGAACGATTTCCAGTAAATCGAACACTTTCTTGAGATTAGCCTGCTGGCTTCCGCCAGGGTGCACAAGAATTTCAAGGGCGCTGACCCACAGCGCAATCAGGCGGCCAACGTCATAGATGGTTGTATCACTCGCAGCCGGTAACAAAGATGCCTGATGTGCCATATTAAGCGATCGAAATAGTGCGATATCGGCCCATGAGGGTGATGTGTCAGTGTACCGAGCGAACCACCGCTTTAATAAGTTGGCTAAGAGGGGCTGGTCTATAGAACTAGATCGAAGTTCAACGCGAAAGATCTCTGGCGATGACTGGCCGCGAAATTTAGTAACTTCGTGAAGTCCGAGAATGGCGGGAGTCTGAGCAATAAGGTATTCGTCTCGGCGGTCTGTCATCCATGGATATAAGGAAAATGAATTTCCAAATAGTATCCGGTGACCTCTAGGAGTCGTAAGTTCAAGCGCTCGATTAAATGCAATGGTTGAGACCGATATGGAGTCACGGAAACTAGCAATCGCGTCAACTGAGAAGCATTTGTCGGGTGCGTTAGTATGTATAAGTAACAATGCGGGAGTGAATCTCACCCCAAATTGATCTGTAAAACGGCTGACAAAAGTTCGTAGAATGGGTTGCTCTTGAAGGACCTGTTGCGCGATTGGCGAAGTTGCCGGTGTCAGCATGCCAAACTCACCAGCGATAACATCGAGAAGTTCAGTGTTGGGTAGGACGGCTACGGGTGTCCATTCGGGAGTTGTCAACCTAACTTCTCGCTTTACTTATCATCGGATTATCTTGTGTGCGGGCTTCGCTTTAAGGCCATATGAGCCGGGCTCTGATCTCTTTCTCAAAACACATCGCCCCCGCCGATCTTCCGATCGACGGGGGCGTTGGCATTATCGCGCTACGTCACCGTGACGCGACTTAGGGAACTCTGGATGCGGCCTTAGCTGCATCCGCTGGTCGAGCCGCAGGTGTTGCACTTCATGCAGGTGCCGTTGCGCACCAGGGTGAAGTTGCCGCATTCGCCGCAGGCATCGCCTTCATAGCCCTTCATGCGGGCTTCGCGCACCTTCTCCAGCCGCTCGTCGACCTGGGCGACGATGGTGCTGCTGACCGAGACGCTGCTCGACACCGCGCTGGCGCCGCCATGGCTGTGGCCATGCGTGTGACCGTGGCCGTCATGTCCGCCGTGGTCATGCGCATGGGCGTGCGCCACGACTTCCTCGGTCTTGATGGCCAGCGCCGTGTTGCCGGCGGCGGCATAGGCGGCGTTGCTGATGACCGTCAGGTTGTTGCGGACATAACCCTTCGAGGTGACCCGCTTCACCGCTTCCAGGTTGGCCTGTTCGCGGTTCGGCAGGTCGCCCTGGGCGACACCGGTGCCGACGGCATCGGGGGCGAGGTCGGCCGGCTGAACATGCGCCAGGTCGTTGCGGCCCAGATAGCTGATGGCGAGTTCGCGGAAGATGTAGTCGAGGACCGAGGTCGCCATCTTGATGGCGTCGTTGCCTTCGACCATGCCCGAGGGCTCGAACCGGGTGAAGGTATAGGCCTCGACGAATTCCTCCAGCGGCACGCCATATTGCAGGCCGATCGAGATCGCGATGGCGAAGTTGTTCATCAGGCTGCGGAAGGCGGCACCTTCCTTATGCATGTCGACGAAGATCTCGCCGATCGTGCCGTCTTCGTATTCACCGGTCCGCAGATAGACCTTGTGGTTGCCGACGATCGCCTTCTGGGTATAGCCCTTGCGGCGTTCCGGCAGGCGCTTGCGGTCCTGGTTCACCTGGACGATACGCTCGATCACCCGCTCGACGATGCGCTCGGCGACGATCGGCGCCTTGGCGGCGTTCGGTGCCTCCAGGATCTCTTCCAGCGTGTCCTCGTCATCGCCGAGCACGGCGGAGGCGAGGGGCTGCGACAGCTTGGAACCGTCACGGTAGAGGGCATTCGCCTTCACGCCCAGGCGCCAGGACAGCATATAGGCTTCCTTGCAGGCCTCGACGCTCGACTGGTTCGGCATGTTGATGGTCTTGGAGATGGCGCCGGAGATGAAGCTCTGCGCCGCCGCCATCATGTGGATGTGGCTGTTGACCGAGAGATAACGCTTGCCGATGCGGCCGCAGGGATTGGCGCAGTCGAACACCGGCAGATGCTCGTCCTTGAGCAGCGGGGCGCCTTCCAGGGTCATCGCGCCGCAGACGAAGGTGTTGGCGGCCTCGATATCGGCCTTGGCGTAGCCGAGATGGCTGAGGAGGTCGAAGCTGGGATCGGTCAGCTGCGCATCCGAGAGCTTCAGCACATCGGTGCAGAAGTCCTGGCCCAATGTGTACTTGTTGAAGACGAAGCGGATGTCGAAGGCGGCCCCGAGGGCATTCTCGATCGCCTGCAGTTCCGCCGAGCCGAAGCCCTTGGCCTTCAGGCTCTCGTGATTGATCACCGGGGCGCCGGAGAGGGTGCCATGGCCAACTGCATAGGCCACGATCTCCTCGATCTCGGCGGGGGTATAGCCGAGGGTCTTCAGCGCACCCGGGACAGTCCGGTTGATGATCTTGAAATAGCCGCCGCCGGCCAGCTTCTTGTACTTCACCAAAGCGAAGTCGGGCTCGATGCCGGTGGTATCGCAATCCATGACGAGGCCGATCGTGCCGGTCGGCGCGATCACCGTCGACTGCGCATTGCGGAAGCCGAACAGCTCGCCGAATTCCAGGGCCTTGTCCCAGGCGCGCTTGGCGGCCGCGACCAGGTCCTGGTCCGGGCAGTTCTTGGCGTCGAGGGCGACCGGGAGGACGCTGAGGCCCTCATAGCCAGCCGTCTCGCTATAGGCGGCGCGGCGGTGGTTGCGGATGACGCGGAGCATCGCCTCGCGGTTCTTGCCGTAGCTCGGGAAGGCGCCAAGCTCGCCGGCCATTTCCGCCGAGGTCGCATAGGAGACGCCGGTCATGACGGCGGTCAAAGCGGCGGTCAGCGCGCGGCCCTCGTCGCTGTCATAGCCGAGGCCCATCGCCATCAGGAGGCCGCCGATATTGGCATAGCCGAGGCCGAGGGTGCGGTACTCGTAAGAGAGCTGGGCGATTTCCTTCGACGGGAACTGCGCCATCAGCACGGAGATTTCGAGGACGACGGTCCACAGCCGCACCGCATGCTCGTAAGCCGCGATGTCGATCTGGCCGGCCTTTGCATGGCCTTCCGGATACTGGAAGGTCATCAGGTTCAGCGAGGCAAGGTTGCAGGCCGTGTCGTCGAGGAACATGTATTCCGAGCACGGATTGGACGCATTGATGCGGCCGGATTCCGGGCAGGTATGCCACTCGTTGATGGTGGTGTCGAACTGCACTCCCGGATCGGCGCTGGCCCAGGCGGCGAGGCCGATCTTGTCCCAGAGGTCGCGGGCCTTCAGGGTCTTCGTCACCTTGCCGTTGACGCGGGAAATCAGGTTCCAGTCGCCGTTCTCCAGGACCGCATTGATGAAGTCGTTGGAGACGCGGACCGAGTTGTTGGAGTTCTGGCCGGAGACGGTCAGATAGGCTTCCGAATCCCAATCGGTGTCATAGGTGCGGAAATCGATCTCGGTGAAGCCCTGGCCGGCGAAATGGATGACGCGCTGGATGTAATTCTCCGGCAGCGCCGCCTTGCGGGCGGCCTTGATCGCCGCCTTGAGGGCAGGGTTCAGCTTCGGATCGAGCTTGTCGTTCTCGTTCGCTGCTTTCGGCAGGCCTTCATGGACCGCCTTCATCACGGCGTTGAGATGCTGGTCGGCGAGCTTCGAGCCGGCGACCATCGAGGCCACCTTCTGCTCTTCGACGACCTTCCAGTCGATGAATTCCTCGATATCCGGATGGTCGAGATCGACCGTCACCATCTTGGCGGCGCGGCGCGTGGTGCCGCCCGACTTGATGGCGCCGGCAGCGCGGTCGCCGATCTTGAGGAAGCTCATCAGGCCGGAGGAACGGCCGCCGCCGGCGAGGCGCTCGCCATTGCCGCGCAGCTTGGAGAAGTTGGAGCCGGTGCCGGAGCCGTACTTGAACAGGCGCGCCTCGCGCACCCAGAGGTCCATGATGCCGCCCTCATTGACGAGGTCGTCGGCCACCGACTGGATGAAGCAGGCATGCGGCTGCGGATGCTCATAGGCGGAATCGGACGCGGTCAGCTCGCCCGACTTGAAGTCGACATAGAAGTGGCCCTGGGCCGGACCATTGATGCCATAGGCCCAGTGCAGACCGGTGTTGAACCATTGCGGCGAATTGGGGGCGCCCATCTGCTTGCACAGCATGATGCGCATTTCGTCGTAGAAGGCCTTGGCGTCTTCCTCGGCGTCGAAATAGCCGCCCTTCCAGCCCCAATAGGTCCAGGTGCCGGCCAAGCGGTCGAAGACCTGGGTGGCGCTCATTTCGCCGCCATGACGCTTCTCGGCCGGGAGCTGCACGAGGGCTTCAAGGTCGGGTTCCTGGCGCCACAGCCATTCCGGCACATCGGCTTCGATGACCGGGCGCAATTTGGCGGGAATCCCGGCCTTGCGGAAATACTTCTGGGCGAGGACGTCGCAGGCGACCTGCGACCAATCGGCCGGGACCTCGATATCCTTCAGCTGAAAGACGATCGATCCGTCGGGGTTCTTGATCTCGCTGATCGTCTTGCGGAATTCGATTGCCGCATAGGGAGACTGATCGGCCTTGGTAAAACGACGTTCAATACGCATGAAACCCCCCGGTTCGTAAGCCACTCGTGCACAGAATCCCTTTCCTCGGCCGAATGTTGAAGCAACGCTTCAGCTTGTTGAGGTAAGGGATTGTTGAAAAGACGCTAAATCTAGATAGATCGACCGCGCCCGTCCCAGATATTGGGGCGAAGCGTCATCAAACCGCAAGTATGAAATTCAAGATATAGTCATTCTTTTCTGTTGACCCCGCTGGATATTGTGTTCTCCCAAGGAAACCGCCGCGTCGCGCGGATCGACCCCAGAAAAACGCGCATTCAGCCCTGACCCGAAACTGTCACGTGCCGAATTTGCTTTGCCGGATAAGGGGTTATCGCACTGCGTAATTTATCCACAGGGGCGGCATGGAAACGCCTTGGAAATAAAAGCGCCGTCGATCTGACTCATCGCGTGCCCGCCGACCCTGCCGCATGACGCTTGGGTCCGCTTGATCCGGGAGCCACTAGCCGTTGTGGCGGTTGCTCACCGCCCGATCCGGGATGGGCCGACCCACTCTCCGTCACTGTCTCTTCGTCACCGTCAGCCTCTGGCCCGATCCGTGAGCCAAGGCGGCTGCCCGGGAACGGTGGGAGCGGGCCCCCCAATGTCCTGGGTAGACCTGATTGCTTTCTCCATAAAGTTGTGTATATATATAAATAACAACTATAAATATAAATTAATTTGGAGCCGGAAAATCCATGCCAGACAGTCGCGTCATCCATGTCGTCTTCGGCTCCGCCGATGGTTCCTTGCGCAAGGCGGTTGCCAAGGCTGGATGGCTGGAAGAGGAGGTCGTCCATACCCACGATCTTTTCGCGATCGGCCCGATTGCGGCCGGGCCGAGCACCGCGGCTGCGATGACCGCTCGCGCTCAAGCGGTGGACGAGATCCTCTTTACCGATATCTGGTCGAAGATCGTTGCGGACAATGCGCCGCTCTTGGCAGCTTCCCTGGCGGAGGATGTGCGGCCAGTCGTCTGGTTCTCGCGCCGCGACACGCAAAGCTATGCCGGGTTCCTCTGGTGGCTGTCGCATCGCGGCGATGGTCCCTGTGACGTCGTCGATCTCACCGAGACCATCCTGCCGGCGCGAAAGGTGCGCGGGGAAACCCTGCCTGCAGAGCTTGCCATCAGCCCCGCAGTTGTGCCGGCTGTCGATCTCGTCGATCTACGGGGAGAGGCGCGACCACTATCGCCGGAAGAGAGAAGGCGCTACCAGCGCATGTGGCAAGCTCTCGTGCGGCAGAACACAGCATTGCGCGTTATCGAAGGTGACGAATTGGTATCTGCGCCGATCACGTATTTCGACGACCTGCTTCTGTCCTGGACCACGCATCAGTGGCGCAAGATGTTTCGTATCTTTTTAGAAACCTATTGCGGCTTCAAGGAACAGGGTCTGCACCAGGCGGGCGATCTGCTGATCCATGCCCGTCTGCGTGCCCTCGTCAGTCGCGGCGCCCTCGACGTCGTGGGCGATCCATCGCGCATGGAGTATTGCGAGGTACGCTGGCCTTCGAGCTCGGCCGACTAAGCGCTGCTATTTCAAGCGGCTTCAAATGCTGCCTCAACCTTGGCACTCCGCCTTGCCCCCAGCACCGAGGCGGCGCCCAGCGAGACGATGATCACCGCCATACCGAGCCATTGCAGCGGCTGGGTCTTTTCGCCCAGGACCAGCATCGCCGAGGTGGTGGCGATGATCGGTTCCAGGTTCATCATGATGCCGGTCTGCGACGGCGGCAGGAGCTGGACCGCGGCGAAGAAGGCCGAGAAGCCGAGGATATAGCAGCCGGTCGCCGCCACGGTGCCGAACCAGGCAAGGCCGCCCTTGGGCCAGGTGAAGGCGCCGAGCACCTGCTGGGTCGTCGGGATGAGGAAGATCGCCGCCGACATCACCGCCACCATCCAGACATTCATCCACAGATTCATGGTGAGCGGCGGGACGCCCTGCATCTTGGCATTGCCATAGACGATGGCGAGGGCGAAGCCGAGGGCGCCGATCAGGATCAGGACGACACCGAGCCAGTCGAAGCGGCCGCCGATCGCGTTATAGGAGGCAAGCGCTACGCCGCCGAAGGCGCCCAGCACACAGAGCAGCTTGAGAAAGCTGGGCCGCTCCGCGCCGATCGCTGCCGAGAGGACGACCGTGATCAGCGGGAAGGTGTAGAACAGCACCACCGAGAGGCCGATGCTGATATAGGCGACCGAGCCCAGATAGCCCACCGAGTTCATCAGCATGCCGATTGCCATCACCCCGGTGCCGAGGAACTGCTTCGGCGTCAACCGCAACCGCCGGCCCCGCAGGATGAGGAGGCAGCCGATCACCGCCGTGAAGCTGGCGAAGCGCAGCCACAACAAGGTGGTCGGGGTGGAGCCACTTTGATAGGCGAGGCGGGCGAAGGTCGAAATGATGCTGAGCAGGCAGCAGGCGATCAGAATCAAGCCCAAGCCCATCCAATACTGGCCCAGCCAGTAGCGGCGATTGCCCGCCGCCTTGTGATGCGATCCGCTCAGTCGATCCTCCCCAACTTCTCCAGCCCGCTTGTTCTGCAGTCGGCTTGCCTCAGCCCCGGCTTTTCTTGCGGATGGCCTGGCTCAATCCAGGCACTTAGCTATCCAACCCGCCAGATCCCGTCCCGTCCGGCAGGGTCTTTGCCCTGTCCACCGACCTTTGATCGTCCTGTCGCAGTGGACCCGGGGGGCGGGGCCTGTCGACACTACCTTGTCCAGCCTCTCCCGTATCCGGCAAATGCTTGTTCCGCAAGGCAGAAGGGGCCGGGAAGCGGGTCAGGCCTCGCTTGTCACCCCGCGGTGCGGCGGCTATAGTGCCGGCCGGAATCGGCTCTTTTCAAGGGTATGGCCCAGGATGTCTTTCGGCACCCGTCTTTTCACGATGTTCTACGGCGAACCGGTCGGCAGCGACGAGTTCGGCAACAAATATTATGTCGATAAGCGCACCAAGGGCTCCAAGCGTGAGCGCCGCTGGGTGATCTATAAGGGCGCCGTCGAAGCGAGCCGTGTGCCGGCCGACTGGCATGCCTGGCTGCACCGGACCAACGGCCCGCTGCCCGATGAGAGCCGCCGTCCGACTTGGCAGCTGCCGCATCAGCCGAACCTGACCGGCACCGACTTGGCCTACCGCCCGCCCGGCTCCCTGCTCGCTGGCGGCCAGCGGGAGAAGGCGACCGGCGACTATCAGGCCTGGACGCCGAACTGACCAATGCGCGGTGTCCCTGACCGGCCGGATGCACGGTCGCCGGGATGTCGTTTTCATCAATAATGCCATGCGGGGGCATGGCGAGGCCGAGCATCACCAAGATGCGGAGATGTGCCGGCCCGAACGAAACCAGTCCTTGTGACTTTGGGGGATTGAATGCAGCGGAACATGCTGGAAACCGTGATGGGCGCCATCGTTTTGATCGCCGCTGCCGGCTTCCTCTACCTCGTCTCCAGCTCCGTCGGCGTGCGCGAGAACAGCAGTGGCTATAACCTCGTCATGCGTTTCGACCGCGGCGGCTCGGTCAATCCCGGTACCGATGTCAGGATCGCCGGCGCCAAGATCGGCACGGTGGTCTCCAAGAGCTTCGACCCGGACAATTACCAGGCGGTCGTCACCATCAATGTCGATAACAGCGTGAAGCTGCCGAAGGACACCACGGCGATCATCACCAGCGACGGCCTGCTCGGCGACAACTACGTGTTGCTGGAAATCGGCGGCGACGAGCAGATGTTGAAAGCCAACGATCAGATCACACATGTACAGGGCGCCCTGAACCTGGCCGACCTGATCAACAAGTTCGTGGTCGGCGGCAGCAAGCAGAACTGATCGTAACGCAGGAATGGACCCAGCCCATGGCCGGTCACCAGCCCGGTAAGCCCTTCGCAGCGCCCGTCTGGCATCAGCCCGACGGCAGCCCGGTTTCCTGCCTCGAAAAAATCAAAGTCCTCAATCAGAATCTGTCGGAATTGCAACAGATGGCGCAAGACCTGGTCGAGGATGCAATCCTGATGGGATGCGATGAGACGCAGGTCCGGGCCGTGCTTGATGCAATGATTGCCGGCCTCCAGAATCCTTATCGGAAATCATGACCCAAATCCGCTGTCGGTTGCCGTTCCCGGCCAGAGCCATGTTCGGTGCCGGCCTCATCTCGGCGCTGCTGCTGGCGCAGGCCGCACCCGCCCATGCGATCGCCATGAATGAGGTGGTGCTGCAGGCGCTGGATAAGATCACGGCGCGGGTCTCCCGCATCACCGTGCCGGTCGGCAGCACCGTCACCTTCGGCTCACTGCAGATCACTGCACGCGCCTGCGACAAGCATCCGCCGGAAGAGACGCCGGAATCGGCCGCCTTCCTGCAGATCGTCGAAGTGAAGCCGGGCGAGGCGCCGGTCAGCCGCTTCTCCGGCTGGATGTTCGCATCCAGCCCGGCGCTCTCGGCCATGGAACATCCGGTCTACGATATCTGGGTGCTGGATTGCATCAATGCGGACAGTGCGCCCGGCGGCAATTCGCCGTAAAAACGGGCCGGCATCGAGATCGCCTCATTGAGCTGCTGGCGATAATCCTCACGCGGAATTTCCAGTGCGCCGAATCGTGACAAGTGCTGGGTCACGAACTGGGTATCGAGCAGGCCATAGCCGCCGGCCTTCAGGCGCGCCACCAGATGCACCAGGGCGATCTTGCTGGCATCGGTCTCGCGGCTGAACATGCTTTCGCCGAAGAAGGCGCCGCCCAGCGAGATGCCATAGAGTCCGCCGACCAGTTTGCCGTCGAGCCAGGTCTCGATGCTATGGGCGTGTCCCAGCACGAAGAGCTGGCGGCAGAGATCGAAGATGGTGTCGTTGATCCAGGTCTGCCGGCGCCCCGGTGCCGGTGCCGCGCATTGCTCCACCACCGCGGTGAAGGCGCGGTCGCAGGTGACGTCAAAGCGGCCCTTGCGGATAGTCTTCCAGAGGCTGTGAGGGACGTGGAACTTGTCGAGCGGCAGGATGCCGCGCAGTTCCGGGTCGATCCAGTAGAGGTCGGGGTCGTCGCGACTCTCGGCCATCGGGAAAATCCCGATCGCGTAAGCCCGCAGCAGCATGCCAGGCGTTATCTGAGGCGTCGTGCGCCGATTCGACATGCCGCGACCTTGCCCTCGCCGTTATCATCGACCGGTACCACTGTAACCTGTCTCAGCGGGATCGGCCAGTGGCGAGGTGGCTTGGCGCAGATACAGGACCTCACCATGCTGCATTGCATCACGGTCGGTCGCGATAGTGGAATTTCATCGCGATAGTGGAATTTCACCAGGCAGAAGTTTGCGCATACAAAAACGTCGCGGCGACCGCGTGGTTGCCACCTTCAGCCCAGCACGTCTCGTATCGTACCGCTCAGATCGCGATGCAACAGTGGAGATTGTCAACGAAGAAAATGCGCGCTGCGGCCCAGCGACCGGAAGCCGGGCCACGGACCCGGCTTCCGAAGCTTTTGCGCCGGTCAGCTGATATTGACGAACTTCTCCAGCCAGCGAATGTCGTAATCGCCGTTGATGAAGTCCGGCGCCTGGATCAGGCGCTGATGCACCGGAATCGACGTCTTGACGCCGAGGATGACGGTCTCTTCCAGGGCACGGCGCGTGCGCATCAGCGCTTCATTGCGGCTGCGGCCATGCACGATCAGCTTGGCGATCAGGCTGTCATAGTTTGACGGCACCTTGTAGCCGGCATAGAGCGCCGAATCGAACCGCACGCCGAGTCCGCCGGGCGCATGGAAATCAGTGACGCGGCCGGGCGAGGGGATGAAGGTCTCCGGATCCTCGGCATTGATGCGGCATTCGATGGCGTGGCCGCTGATCTGCACATCCTGCTGCGAGAAACCGAGCGGTGCACCGGAGGCAACCCGGATCTGCTCGCGGACGAGATCGATGCCGGTGATCATCTCGGTGACCGGATGCTCGACCTGCAGGCGGGTGTTCATTTCGATGAAGAAGAACTCGCCGTCCTGGAACAGGAACTCGATGGTGCCGACGCTGCGATAGCCCATCTTCTTCATGGCATCGGTGGCGATCTTGCCGATCTTCTCGCGTTGCGCGGCGTTCAGCGCCGGCGAGGGCGCCTCTTCCAGGAGCTTCTGGTGGCGCCGCTGTAGCGAGCAGTCGCGCTCGCCGAGATGCACCACGTTGCCGTGATTGTCGGCCAGGA
>Ga0209455_1000556_pt1 | contig 25238 bp, 19 predicted proteins | sample AraplaCol_mCL_r2_FD_184275 | JGI IMG/M metagenome (GOLD analysis project Ga0209455, IMG submission 184275) | Arabidopsis root microbial communities from North Carolina, USA - plate scrape CL_Col_mCL_r2 (SPAdes) (version 2) | ecosystem: Host-associated > Plants > Roots > Endosphere | place: USA... | reverse complement strand
CGTCACTTCGGGATGGAACTGCACGGCGTAGTAGTGCCGCGCTTCGTCGGCCATGCCGGCGATGGGGCACGAGGGCGTGGACGCCATGAGCCTGAAGCCCGGCGGCATTTCGTCGACGTGGTCGCCGTGGCTCATCCACACCTTGAGCATGCCGTGGCCGTCGGAAGTGGCGAAGTCCTGGATGCCTTCGAGCAGCTTGGTGTGGCCGTGGGCGCGGACTTCTGCGTAGCCGAATTCGCGATGGTCGGAATAGGTGACCTTGCCGCCCAGCTGGTGCGCCATGGCCTGCATGCCGTAGCAGATGCCCAGCACCGGCAGGCCCAGCTCGAACACGGCCTGGGGCACGCGCATCGAGGCCTCGTCGTAGGCCGAGGCATGGCTGCCGGAAAGGATCACGCCCTTCAGGCCCTGCTTGGCCTGTTCGCGTATGAAGTCGTCCTGGACGTCGCCGGGGTGGATTTCGGAGTAGACGCCCGCTTCGCGCACGCGGCGTGCGATGAGCTGGGTGACTTGCGAACCGTAATCGAGAATCAGGATGCGCTGGTGCATGGAGTTCTGCCGGTTAGAAGATAAAAATAAGCGCACCGGCTAGAGCTTGCGCTCTGCCGGTGCGTGATTTCTTGCATCGCGCCGCCGAAATCAATCGGCGCGGTAGTTGGGGGCTTCCTTGGTGATCTGCACATCGTGGACGTGCGATTCGCGGAAGCCTGCCGAGGTGATCTCGACGAATTCGGTCTTGGTGCGCATTTCGTCGATCGAAGCGCAGCCGCAGTAGCCCATCGAGGACCGTATGCCGCCCACCAGCTGATAGATGATGGCCAGCACGCTGCCCTTGTAGGGCACGCGGCCTTCGATGCCTTCGGGCACGAACTTGTCGGCGTTGTTGGCCGGGTCCTGGAAGTAGCGGTCGGCCGAGCCGTCGGTCATGGCGCCCAGGCTGCCCATGCCGCGGTACGACTTGTACGAGCGGCCCTGGAACAGCACGATCTCGCCCGGCGCCTCGTCGGTGCCGGCGAACATGCCGCCCATCATGCAGGAGTAGGCGCCGGCCGACAGGGCCTTGGCGATGTCGCCCGAGAAGCGGATGCCGCCGTCGGCGATGAGCGGCACGCCGGAGCCTTCCAGCGCGCGGGCCACGTCGGAGATGGCGGTGATCTGCGGCACGCCCACGCCGGCCACCACGCGGGTGGTGCAGATGGAGCCGGGGCCGATGCCGACCTTGACGCCGTCGGCGCCGTGTTCGACCAGGGCACGGGCCGCGGCGCCGGTGGCGATGTTGCCGCCGATGACCTCGACCTTGGGGAAGTTCTGCTTGACCCAGCGCACGCGCTCGAGCACGCCCTTGGAGTGGCCGTGGGCGGTGTCGACCACGATCACGTCCACGCCGGCGGCGACGAGCTTCTCGACGCGTTCTTCGGTGTCGTTGCCCACGCCGACCGCGGCGCCCACGCGCAGCTGGCCGTGCGCGTCTTTGTTGGCGACCGGGTGAGCGGTGTTCTTGACGATGTCTTTGACAGTGGCCAGGCCGCGCAGCTCGAAGGCGTCGTTGACGATGAGCACGCGCTCCAGGCGGTGCTTGTGCATCAAGGCCTGGGCTTCGTTGAGCGTGGCGCCTTCTTTCATCGTGACCAGGCGATCCTTGGGGGTCATGATGTTGCGCAGGGGCTGGTCGAGGCGGTCTTCGAAGCGCAGGTCGCGGTTGGTGACGATGCCCACGAGCTTCTTGCCCTCGACCACCGGCAGGCCGGAGATGCCGTGCAGGTTCTGCAGGGCGATGACGTCGCGCACCTTCATGTCGGGCGTGACGGTGACCGGATCGATGACGATGCCGAACTCGTGGCGCTTGACGCGGGCGACTTCCTTGGCTTGCTCGTCGGCGGTGAGGTTTTTATGGACGATGCCGATACCACCCTCTTGCGCCATGGCGATGGCCAGGCGCGACTCGGTCACGGTGTCCATGGCGGCGGACACGAGCGGAATATTGAGGGTGATGTTGCGAGTGAGGCGGGTGGCGAGCGACGTGTCGCGCGGCAATACCTCGGAATAGGCAGGCACCAACAACACATCGTCGAAGGTGAGTGCTTTTTGGACGAGACGCATGAGATAAGCTCCAGGCGCAAAGTCCGATTATACGCTTACTTGCTTGAATTACTAGGGGTCTACCCTAGGAATTGGGGGGATCCCGGGTAAAATCGCTCCATGCCCGACTCCACCCACGAAATCCGCCCCGGCCAGTCCATCGAGCTGCTCAAGGCGCTGCACATCCTGACGCGCGACGGCAAGATGAACCAGGACAGCCGCCGCAAGCTCAAGCAGGTCTACCACCTGTTCCAGTTCATCGAGCCGCTGCTGCAAAGCGTGCAGGACGAGCGCGGCGCGGTCGCGCTGGTGGACCACGGCGCGGGCAAGTCCTATCTGGGCTTCATCCTGTACGACCTGTTCTTCAAGGCGCGCGCCGAGGCGGCGCCCTCCTCCTTCTCGCACATCTACGGCATCGAAACGCGCGAGGAACTGGTGCAGCGTTCGCGCGAGCTGGCGCGGCACCTGGGCTTCGAACAAGGCATGTCGTTCCTGAACCTGTCGGTGGCCGACTCCATCGCCTCGCGCGAGCTGCCGCCCACGGTGGACGTGGTGACGGCGCTGCACGCCTGCGACACGGCCACGGACGACGCGATCCGGTTTGCCCTGGAGAAGAAGGCCCGCTACGTGGTGGCGGTGCCCTGCTGCCAGGCCGAAGTGGCCTCGGTGCTGCGCAAGAACAAGGCCAGCGCCCTGGCCGACCCGCTGGCCGAGATCTGGCGCCATCCGCTGCACACGCGCGAGTTCGGCAGCCAGGTGACCAACGTGCTGCGCTGCCTGCAACTGGAAGCGCACGGCTACCAGGTCAGCGTGACCGAGCTGGTCGGGTGGGAGCACTCGATGAAGAACGAGCTCATCATCGCGCAGTACAAGAACCTGCCGCGCAAGAAGCCGGCCGAGCGCTTGCATGAGATGCTCGAGCGCATCGGCCTGCAGCAGTTGAAGGACCGGTTCTTCGCGCCTGAGTCGACCCACTCATAACTGCGCCTTGGACGATGGCCGCTTCAGCCATCCCTCCAGCAACTGTCCCTCTTGCGTCGAGAAGACCTCGTCCAGCACCGTGGCCGCGGCGATCCGGTCGGTGCGGAAATGCCGGTAGTCCTGGCGTAGCTCGCACCACGCGGCGATCAACGTGGCTTGAACGTAATAGGCCACGGCCACCGGCCAGATGATGCGCTGGCTGTGCTCCCCCTGCTCGTCGATGTAAGTGATGCGCACCTTGCGGGTGGTGCGGATCGCATCACGTATGGCCGACAGGTCGACAGCGGGCGAGGTGTTGGCCCCGGCATCGGAAACGAAAAATGTCGAAGCCTCCAGATGCTCGCGCAGCACGTGGGGAAGGATGACGGCCACTTTCGACAGCACGCTCTCGGCGGCCTGCTGCAGGCCCGCGTCCCCCGTTCTGCGCACCAGCCGGACACCCACGTCGATGGCTTCGACCTCTTCCATCGTGAACATCAGCGGCGGCAGGTCGAAGCCGCGGCGCAGGACATAACCCAGCCCAGGCGCGCCCTCGATCGGCACGCGCCGGGCCTGAAGCGCCGCGATATCCCGGTAGACGGTACGCGAGGCAACCTCGAGCGTTTCGGCGATGCTGGACGCCGTAAGTGGCTTCGTGGCGCTGCGCAGGAGCTGGATAATCTCGAACAATCGATCGCCACGTCGCATGGCGTTGCCTCGCAAAAGCTGAATAGATAAATACTGACACAACGTGGTCAGCACTGACACGATCCGGGCGAACGCTACTGACATAACGGTGTCAGTACGGGGAGAGCAAGATGAACCACTGCTCATCTGAATCCCCAAAACTTCATGTCAAACGCTGCATTACTTTCCAGTCCGGCGAGCGCCGTCGTCAAACGGCGCTGGCTGAGCCTCGTTACGCTGTGCCTGGCGATTCTCGTCGCCCAGATCGATACGGCGGTCGTCAATCTCGCAACCCGCCCCATCGGTGAATATTTCACAGCCGGCGTCGGCGAACTGCAATGGGTCATCGACAGCTACAACCTTATGTATGCCGTGTTGCTGCTCACCGGCGGCCTGCTGGCCGATCTCTACGGCCGGCGACGCATTTTCATGAGCGGCGCGGCGATCTTCACCGTGGCGTCCCTGCTGTGCGCCGTTGCCCCGTCGGCATCGTTCCTGATCGGCGCGCGCGCGTTCGCAGGCCTGGGGGCCGCGCTCCTCATTCCTGCATCCCTGGCGATCATCCGGGTCGTGTGGCACGACCCGGACGAACGCGGCCGCGCCTTGGGCATCTGGGCGGCCTGCAATGGCCTGGCGATGGCGATCGGGCCTACGCTCGGCGGCTTGCTGATCCAGCAATCCGGATGGCGCAGCATTTTCCTCGTCGTCGTTCCGCTGAGCCTGGCCGCGCTGGTTCTCGCCATCCCGTCCATTCCCGAGTCTTCCGATCCGCAGGACCGGCATTTCGATGCGCCGGCGCAGTTGCTTGGCGCCGTGGCGCTGGGCTGCCTCGCATTCGCCGCCATCCGGTCGCACGAGGCGCCCGTCATCGCCGTGACGGCCTTGGTCGCCTCGATGATGGCTTTGGCGCTTTTCATCAAGGTCGAAGCGAAAAAGGGAGCGGCCGCTCTCGTGCCGCTGGATATTTTCCGTATCCGGGAGTTCCGCGGCGCAATTGCGGCCACGGCCGGCATGACCTTCAGCATGTATGGCGTATTGTTCCTGCTGCCTTTGACTTGGCAGAGCACCGGCAGGCTGGATGTCGCCGAAGCCGGCATCGCGCTGATGCCGATGGCCCTGACCTTCGCGCTGGTCTCCCCCTTCTCCGGAACGCTGGCGGCGAAACTCGGTGCGCGGTTCATGACCACCGGCGGCGGGACGATCATCGCCGGTGGCATTCTGCTGATCGGCTCGAGCGCGCACCACACGAGCCTTATTCTTGCCGAAGCGGGACTTGCGCTGACCGGGTTGGGCATGGGTCTCGCCACAGGCCCGCTGACGGGGGCCGCGGTCGGCGCGGTCGCCGCCGTCCGTTCGGGTACTGCGAGCGCATTGGTCAACGTCGCGCGGATGGCGGGCGCGACGATCGGTGTCGCCATCCTCGGCGCGGTGTTCGCGATGACGCGCGGCGGGCCTGATGGCCTGCGCCTTGCCATGTTTATCGGGGGTCTGGTTCAGCTTGCAGGGACCGCCTCGGTATGGATTTCGGGCAAGCGACGGCACTGACGGACTCAGTCCAGGCAAAGATTCGCCTCGCCCGCCGGAATCAAATCCGAGTCCGCACGGTCGCTTCATGGGAAAATTGCTTCTTTGCCATCCCGATCCGCCGCCTTGTGACCCACACACCCTTCTCCGCCCTGCCCCTCATCCCTGCCTTGCTGGAAAACCTGCAAGGCCTGGGTTTCGAACAGATGACGCCCATCCAGGCGCAGAGCCTGCCGCTCATCCTGGAAGGCCGCGACCTGATCGCGCAGGCCAAGACCGGCAGCGGCAAGACCGCGGCGTTCGGCCTGGGCGTGCTGCAGAATCTGGACATCGGCCGCCTGACCCCGCAGGCGCTGGTGCTCTGCCCTACCCGTGAGCTGGCCGACCAGGTGGCCCAGGAGCTGCGCCGGCTGGCCCGCCTGATCCCCAACGTCAAGATATTGACGCTGTGCGGCGGCGCGGCGGCGCGCCCTCAGGCCGAATCGCTGGCCCGCGGGGCGCACATCGTGGTGGGCACGCCCGGCCGCCTCCAGGATCACCTGGAACGCGGCAGCCTGGACTTGTCCGGCCTGAATACGCTGGTGCTGGACGAGGCCGACCGCATGGTGGACATGGGCTTCTACGACGACATCGCCGCCATCGTCTCGCATTGTCCGGCCAAGCGCCAGACGGTGCTGTTCTCGGCCACCTACCCCGACAACATCCGCAAGCTCAGCGCCCGCTTCCTGCGCAACCCGGCCGAGGTCAAGGTCGAGGCCCAGCACGACGCCAGCCGCATCGAGCAGATCTTCTACGAGATCGGTGAAGACCAACGACTGGACGCCGTGGCCGCGCTGCTGGCGCATTTTCGCCCCGTCTCCACGCTGGCGTTCTGCAACACCAAGATCCGCAGCCACGACCTGGTCGAGCGTCTGCAGGCCGAGGGCATCAGCGCCCAGGCGCTCAACGGCGACCTGGAGCAGCGCGAACGCGACGAGATCCTGATCCAGTTCGCCAATCGCAGCTGCGCCGTGCTGGTCGCCACCGACGTGGCGGCTCGCGGCCTGGACATCCAGAACCTGGAAGCCGTGATCAATGTGGACGTGACCCGCGACACCGAGGTCCACGTGCACCGCATCGGCCGCAGCGGCCGCGGCGAGCAGAAGGGCCTGGCGCTGAGCCTGTGTTCGCCTGAAGAGATGCGCTGGGCCACGCTCATCGAGCAATACCAGGGCGCGCCGCTGAAATGGGCCGACATCAAATCGCTGCGGTCCAAGGCCGACCGCCCTTTGCGCGCGCCCATGATCACCTTGTGCATACAAGGCGGCAAGAAGGACAAGCTGCGTCCCGGCGATCTGTTGGGCGCCCTGACCGGCGACGGCGGGCTGGCTTTCGAGCAGGTCGGCAAGATCAACATCGCCGAGTTCAGCTCTTATGTGGCGCTGGACCGCGCAATTGCCAAGCAGGCGTTCTCGCGCCTCTCCAACAGCAGCATCAAGGGGCGCAAGTTCCGCATGCGCTTTCTGGAAGAGTTCTGACTATCGCCGGCGGGCCGGACCGCAGGCGCGAGAAAAGCCGGCTCATGATGCGCTCCCCGCCAGGAGCGTGTCGTACACATGGCGCGCGATCATCAGATCTTCGTTGGTGGGAATCACCCATACCGAAACGCGGCTGCCCGGGCGCGTGATCCGCGCCGCGCCCGCCGCGTTCGCCGCCTCGTCCAGCTCGACGCCGAGCCATGCGGCGCCCTCGCAGACCCTGCGCCGGATCTCGGCGGCATGCTCGCCGATTCCGGCGGTGAATACGAACGCATCCACGCCGCCGAGCGCCGCCGCGAGCGATCCGAGCTCGCGCCCGATCCGGTACGCGAACAATTCGACCGCCTCGCGCGCCGCAGGATGCGCGCTTGCAAGCAATTCGCGCATGTCGTCGCTTGCGCCGCCCGACACGCCGTAAAACCCGGACTCATGGTAAAGAAGATGGCTCACTTCGTCTGCCGTCATACTTTTTTGCTGCATCAGATACAGCACGACGCCGGGGTCGAGGCTGCCGCAGCGGCGGCTCATCGGCAGGCCGTCGAGCGCGGTAAAGCCCATCGTCGTCGCGACGCTGCGGCGGTTGCGCATCGCGCACATGCTCGCGCCGCTGCCCAGGTGCGCGACGACGACGCGGGCGTTTGCCGTTTCGCTTCCCGCGATACCGGGCAACGCGTCGGCGATGTACTCGTACGACAGCCCGTGAAAGCCGTAGCGGCGTATACCCTCGTCCGCCAGCGCGCGCGGCAGCGCGAACGCGCAGGCGAGATCGGATTGCGCGCGATGGAAAGCCGTATCGAAGCATGCGACCTGCGCCAGCTCCGGATGCAGCCTGGACAGCGCGTCGATCGCCGCGAGATGATGCGGCTGGTGCAGCGGCGCGAGGGGAATCAAGGCACGCAACGATTGGGCGACGGCGGCGTCGATGCGCACAGGGCCGGCATGGTCCTTGCCGCCGTGCACCACGCGATGCCCCGCAGCGACTAGGTGATATCCGCTGAACCGCGCCTCGATCCAGCCGAGCAGGGCGGCAAGCGCGTCTTCGTGGCTCGCGCCGCGCGGGCAGTTGGCGGCCAGCACTATCCCCGCGCCGTCGCTTGCGATGAAATGCAGCGTATGGCCGATATTCTCGATTTCGCCCGAGCAAATGAGCGCTTCGCGCGCCGGATAGGAATCGGCCGGGAAAAGCGCGAATTTGATGCTGGACGAGCCGGCGTTCAGGATCAGGATCGCGCTGTTCACGCGCGCACTCCCGTCGCGTGGCGCGCGAGCAGCAGCGCGATCGCGCACGAGCCCAGGCGCGCGGGCGTCTTGTCGGCGCGGCTGGTCAGGATGATCGGCACGCGCGCCCCGACCACCACGCCCGCGATCTGGGCCCCTCCCAGGTATTCGAGCTGCTTGGCGAGCATATTGCCCGCTTCGAGATCCGGCACGACCAGGATGTCGGCGCGGCCCGCGACCGGCGACACGATTCCCTTGGTGCGCGCCGCCTCCGGCGACACTGCGTTGTCGAAGGCGAGCGGACCGTCGAGAATGCCGCCCGTGATCTGTCCGCGATCGGCCATTTTGCAGAGTGCGGCGGCGTCGATGGTCGAACGCAGTTTCTCGGTGACGGTCTCGACTGCGGACAGAATCGCGACGCGCGGTTCGCAGTTGCCCAGGGCATGCGCGAGCTCGATCGCGTTCTGGACGATGTCGCGCTTGTCGGCGATTGTGGGAGAAACGTTGATCGCCGCGTCGGTTACGAACAGCGGCCGCGGATAGGCTGGCGCGTCGATTGCGAACACGTGGCTGATCCGCCGTCCGGTGCGTAATCCGAGCGCCGGATCGATCACCGCGTGCATGAGTTCGTCGGTGTGCAACGCGCCCTTCATCAGCGCCTCGACCCGCCCCGAGCGCGCCATCGCGACGGCGTGCTCGGCCGCCGCGTTGCTGTGCTCGACCGGCACCATTTCGAACGGCGAGATGTCGATGCCCGCTGCGGCCGCGGCCGCGCGGATCTTCGCCTCCGGCCCGACCAGAACGGGGATGATGAGCCGCTCCCGCGCAGCTTCGACCGCGCCGGCCAGCGAAGGAGCGTCGACCGGATGCACGACCGCGGTGCGTAGAGGCTCGAGCCCTTTTGTCATGCCGATCAGATGCTCGTACCGATGCCATTCATGCGGAATTCCGGGCTCGGGGAAGGCTTCGGGCGAGAGGCGGGTGGCGGTGTTTTCCATGGATGAAGCTACCCCTCGGTCAGACGGCGAGCTCGTCGCCGCGTTTGGGCATGATCACTTCGGTGTTTTCGAGCACCGAAGCAAAGCGCTGCATCGCCTGTTCGTCACCGTGCACGAGCACGGTCCGGGCCGGCTTCAGCGCGCGATGCCAGGCCAGCAACTCGCCGCGGTCGGCGTGCGCGGAAAAGCCGTTGATCGTATAGAGCCGTGCGCGCACCGGCACCTTTTCGCCGAACAGCGTTACCTGCCTGGCGCCGTCGATGATCTCGCGCGCCGGCGTGCCGCGCGCGGCATAGCCGACGAAAACGACGCTCGAATCGTGGCGCCAGAGGTTGTACCTCAGATGATGGCGAACGCGGCCGCCCGTGCACATACCGGAGCCGGCCATGATGACGGCGCCTCCGACGATTCGGTTCAAGGCCATCGAATCGGCCACGTCGCGCGTGAAACGCAGCCCCGGCAGCATGAACGGATCCCGGTCGCCCACGAACAGCGCCTGGCTGCGCGGCGAAAAACCGTCGGCGTGGCGGCGGAACACCTGCGTCGCCGAGATCGCCATCGGCGAATCGAGAAACACCGGCATCGACCGCGGCAGGCGGCCGCGCTCGACGCCCTGGCGCAGGTAATAGAGGATTTCCTGCGCGCGCTCCAGCGCGAAGGTCGGGATCACGACGTTGCCCCCTCTCGCGAAGGTGTCCGATATCGCCTGGTAGAGCTCCTCGATCGAGGGTTCGAGCGGTTTGTGATCTCTGTCGCCGTAGGTGGTTTCCATCACCACGACATCGGCGGGCGGCGGCGTCTGGGGATCGCGCAGGATCGCCCGGCCGCTGCTGCCGAGGTCGCCGGAAAAAATGACCGACCGGGTCGGACCGCTCGCGCCCTCGATGCGGATGCTTGCCGACCCGAGAATGTGCCCGGCGTCATGGAAAGTCGCGCGCAGCGTCGGCGTCAATGCGATCTCTTCGCCATAGACTGCCGCGCGCCCGAAGCGGCCCAGCGCATCCAATGCATCCAGCGTGCCGTACAGCGCCTGACGCAGCGTATCGCCGCCGCGGCGCGCGTGCCGCGCGCGGCGTTCGGCCTCTTCTTCCTGCAGGCGCGCGGCATCGAGCATGACCAGCCGCGCCAGTTCGCGAGTAGCCGAGGTCGCGATGATTTCGCCGTGGAAACCGCGCTTGGCCAGCAGCGGAATGCGGCCGCAGTGATCCAGGTGCGCATGCGTGAGCAGGAGATAATCGATCGAGCCCGGATCGAAGCCAAAATCCTGCGCGTTCTCTTCGTCGAGTTCGCGGTCGCCCTGGTACATGCCGCAGTCGATCAGGATGCGCATGCCGCCGGCCTCGACCAGATGGCATGAGCCTGTCACTTCGCGATCCGCGCCGTGAAACGAGATCTTCATGATCGATCCTTTTCCGGTTCTGGCCGCTTCGGCAGCGGACTGCCGTTGCCGCGATGCCAGGCCAGGATGTCGGCCCAGGCTTGTTGCGCGGACTCGGCATACCAGAACAGCTCGCGGTCTTCTTCGTCGATGCTGCCCGATTCGACGAGAAAATCCGCGTTGAACACCTTGCGCCAGTAGTCCTCGCCGATAAGCACGACGGGAATCGCCTCGTTCTTGCGCGTCTGGATCAGCGTCAGCGCGCAAAACAGTTCGTCCATCGTGCCGAAGCCGCCCGGCAGCGCGACCAGGGCGGCCGCTCTTTTCATGAAATGCAGCTTGCGCATGGCGAAGTAGTGAAACCGCATGCACAGGCCGGGCGTCAAATAGGGATTGGGATATTGATCGCGCGGCAGTGAGATATTCAGGCCGATGCTCTTGGCGCCGGCATCGAATGCGCCGCGGTTGACGGCCTCCATGCCCCCAGGCCCGCCTCCGGTCAGGACAGCCAGCCCCGGATCGCCCGCCTGGCCTATCAAGCGCCCCAGCTCTCTTCCGACATCGTAATAGCGGGACAGTTCGGCGCGATGCTCGGCCATGCGCAACGCCCTGCCGAGCGCCGCGTCACTCGGATCGGCTCGTGCGTCGCGGCGGGCAACTTCCAGTTCGGCGTGCGCGGTCACCGGCTCGCGCAGGCGCGTGCTGCCGAAAACGACGATCGTTCTTTCGATGCCGTTGGCGCGCAAAATCTCTTCCGCCTTGAGATAGTCCAGCTGCAGACGCACGCCACGCGTGGCGTCCTCGCGCAAGAACGCCGTATCGCGGTCGGCCTGCACATAGGAAGAAGCGCGCACGATGGCGTCGATGCGCTCCCCGGCCTGGGCATCCTCATCGAAGGGTTTCGCGTGCTCCCACGGCAGGGGAACCCGGCGCTCGAGGCGGGTTTCCATTCACGCTTCTTTCTTTGAGCGGAACACCAAGGTGGAAATGCGGGCAAGACTCACCACCCTGGCGGCGACGCTGCCCAACACTAGGCGCGACAGGCCGCTGCGGCCGTGGCTGCCCATGAAGATCAGGTCGCAGTGCTCGTCGTCGGCAGTCCGCAGGATGCCGTCGGCCACGTTGTAGCTGGTCACGATGTTCGTCGTCGCCTTGACGCCCGCGGCCTTGGCGCGCTTGGCGATCTCGGAGAGATACTTTCCTCCCTGATCGGCTATGTCCTGCTCGTAATTCGAGGCATAGGCAACCGCAGCGGCGTCGAACCCGATAAACGCTTCCATGGGCTGCGCGACGAACACGGCCACGATCTCGGCTCCCACGGAGCGCGCGAAGTCGATGCCGGCGTCGGCGGCCTGGGTCGACAGCTCGGAGCCATCGGTGGAAATCAGAATCTTTTTGAACATGATCTCACTCCTTGAAATGACGGAATCGGAACGCGCCGAGGTCGGCTCGCGTTCTCAGCCGCGCTGTCGGGTGAAATCAGTGTAGAAAACAAGGCCACGCATGCTTTTGATGCAGATCAACGGATGCCGGCCGGCGAGGGACGCATGGCGCCGAGGCTGCAGGATTCCCCCGGTGCCGGCCAGATTGCCGGCAAGCCCGGCTTTGGCGGCGCCTAAAAGTAGAGACCGTGTAGCAGCGCTTCCGGGTGGCCGTCGGGGCAAAGCTCGGCAAGCTGCGCGTGTGTCGGGAATTCCCCTCTCTCCACGCATTCGGCCACCTTCAACAAGGTGCCGAGCCAGCCGCTGTGAGAGACGACCGCCTCGCGGATGGCCGCTCCCACGGCCACGCCGCTCATGAAGCTGCGCGCGTCCATGCCCTGCGGAATATGGGCCAGAGACAGCAGCGCGGAAAGATAAGCCTCCTGCTGCAAGCGCTCGTCGTTAGGAGATATCTTGTGCGCGATGCGTTCCATGAAGTCCGCGCGGCGCATGACAAGCAGCACGAGCGGATCCGTTTCGCCGCTTTTGTCGGCGCCATAGAGCATGAAGCAGCACCAACGCGCCAATTGCTTGTATCCCACCAGCGACAATGCCTTGCGCACCGACGTGATCTCGGACACATGTATGCGCCAAAGGCTGCTGCTGTTGGCCAGGCGCAGAAACTTCACCGTCAGCGACGGCACCATCTTCAAAGCGTGTTCGATATCTTCGATATCGGCTTCCTGCAGGACGAGGTCGAGTATGCCCAGCAGCGCCGCGGAATTCTCGGTTGCCGTGTCGCGGCTCTTTAGCAGCTGCGGCCGGGTGAAATAGAAGCCCTGGAAAAAGTCGCAGCCGATTTCAAGCGCCTGGGCGTAGTCCTCGGGGGTCTCGACCTTTTCCGCGAGCACCATCTTGCCGGCCGCGTGGCACGCCTGCGTGATGCGGACTGCCGTGTCCAGGTCGACGTAGGGCCAGTCTATCTTGACCAGATCGACGTTGGGCAGAAACTCGAGCATTTCAGGGGTGACGCCCCTGACATCGTCCAGCGCGATGCGAAACCCCTTGTCACGCAGGACGCGGCACCGCCGCGCGAGCGCTTCGTTCAGCGTGCTGCTCTCCAGAATCTCGAGCACCATCCGGCGGGCAGGCAAAATATCGATGAATCCCGAGGCAAGGAATTCGTCGGGGCAATTCAGAAAGCCGTCGCCGTCGCCCAGCACGGTCTCGATGCCTATTCTGCCGAGCAGGTTCTGCACGACGGTCATCGTGCTCGCGAAGCCGTCGTCGACGATCGCCGAGGCATCCAGGCTGCGCCCGCGAAACAGCAGCTCATGCGCCACGCAATCGCCCTGCCTGTCCATGATCGACTGGCGCGCAATTAGCGTTTCGGATTTTCCCTCGATATTCATCGTTTGCTGTAATTCCGTCGCGGCCAGCCGGCCGCCATGCGTTGCGTTACAGGCCCGCGCAGAAAGCCCGGGCGCTACTCTCGCATCAACTTGCGCCACCCTTCGATTCCCAGGTTTTCCAGGGTCTCGATATTTTTCTCATAGATCGTCTCGGCCTCGGGAAAGGCCTCGACGGCGCGGTCGATGCTGTCTTCGCGCAGGATGTGCAGCGTCGGATACGGCGAGCGGTTGGTGTAGTTGCCGATGTCGTCCGGATCGGTATCGGCGAACTGGAACGCCGGATGAAATGTGGCCACCTGCAGCTCGCCCACCAGCCGCATGCGCTTGAGCAGGCGGTCGGACAGCTCGCCGAAGTCGTTGAACTCGTAGAAATCGTGCAGCGCCTCGGGCAGGATCAATAGCGTCGTATCGATCGCCTCGGGGTCGGCCTCGGAGATCAGCATGAGCTCGTCCTCGAGGTCGGCGAGCACGCCCTCTTCGTCGACCGCGTCGCTCACCGCGTAGCGCACCTGGCCCTTGATCTGCACCGCCTTGGCGAAGGGACAGAGATTGAGCCCGATGACGGCCTTCTCCACCCAGCGCCGGGTGTCGGCCGCCGCCTGGCGGGCCGCCTCGTCATCGATGATCATGTCGCCCCCTTGGCGCTGCGCGCCTTCCCCCCAGGGGGGAATGAGCGCTTGGGGCGGCCCGGCGCGCTCATGTCGCCCCCTTGGCGCTGCGCGCCTTCCCCCCAGGGGGGAATGAGCGCTTGGGGCGGCCCGGCGCGCTCATGCCGGTAGATCCGCCATGATCTGCGCTACGGCGGCGGTGATCTTCTTGCCGTAGGGCACGTGCAGGAACTCGTTGGGGCCGTGCGCGTTGGACTTGGGGCCGAGCACGCCGCACACCATGAACTGCGCCTTGGGGAAGCCCTGCTGCAGGATGCTCATGAGCGGAATGGTGCCGCCCTGGCCGATGAAGCCGCAGGGCGCGCCGTAGTACTGGTTGGAGGCGCGGTCTAGCGCGTCGGCCAGCCACGGGGCCGTTTCCGGCGCGTTCCAGCCGGTGGCCGCGCCCTTGTCGGCGTGGAAGGTCACCTTGGCGTTGTAGGGCGCGTTGTCTTCGAGCAGATGCTTGATCTCCTGAACGGCCGTAGGCGCGTCGACCAGGGGCGGCAGGCGCAGCGACAGCTTGAAGGCCGTGCGCGGGCGCAGCACGTTGCCGGCCGAGGTCAGGGGCGGCAGGCCTTCGGCCCCCGTCACCGACAGGGTCGGACGCCAGGTGCGATTGAGCAGCGCCTCTTCGGGGTTGGTGGTCATGGGCAGCACGAAGCTGCCGTTGGCGCCGCAGCTCCAGGGGAAGCGCTCCCACACGGCGTTGCCCAGGATGCCGGCCGTGGTCTTGACCTGCGCGATGCGCTCGGCGGGGATTTCGCAATGCAGGCTCTTGGGCAGGAGGCGGCCCGTGCCGCTGTCTTCCAGGCGGTCGAGCACGTGGCGCAGGATGCGGAAGGTCGAGGGCACCACGCCGCTGGAATCGCCCGAGTGCACGCCTTCGTCGAGCACCTGCACTTCGAGCGTGCCGGCGGCCAGGCCGCGCAGCGAAGTGGTCATCCACAGTTGATCGTAGTTGCCGGCGCCCGAGTCCAGGCACACCACCAGGGCCACGTTGCCCAGGCGCTCGCGCAGCGCGTCGACGTAGGGCAGCAGGTCGTAGCTGCCGGATTCTTCGCAGGTTTCGATGATGCCCACGCAGCGCGGGCGCGGCACGCCCTGCTTGTCCAGCGCCATGATGGCGGTGATCGAGGCATAGACGGCATAGCCGTCGTCGGCGCCGCCGCGGCCGTAGAGCTTGCCTTCTTCGAGCTTGGGCGTCCAGGGGCCCAGGTCGTTGCGCCAGCCGTTGAACTCGGGCTGCTTGTCCAGGTGGCCGTAGAGCAGGATGGTGTCGCCGTTGTCGGAGCGCGTGCCCGGAACGTCGAAGAAGATCACGGGCGTGCGGCCCGGCAGGCGCACGATCTCGAGCTGCAGGCCCGGGATTTTCTGCGACTCGACCCATTGCGCCGCGTCGCGGATGACGCGCTCGATGTAGGCGTTCTTTTCCCAGTCGGCGTCGAAGGACGGGCTCTTGGCCGGAATCTCGATGTAGGTGGTCAGCGAGGGGATGATCTGGCCGTCCCATTTTTCGTCGACATAGGCTTGCAGGGCCTGGGGGTCGAGAGCGGGAGGCAGAGCTTCGTCAGGGATGCGGGCGTTCATGGGGGAATCCTCGAGGGCGATGGCTATGCGGGCATTTTATGCCCTGCGGCGCCCGCTTCGCCAATCGCCTCGATCGCGCCCCCGCGCCTACTGGGGCTGCAGGCCCGCGCCCTTCACAATGGCGGCGTATTTGTGCATCTCGCTGCGGAAATATGCCGCCGATTTGTCGGGCGGCATCAGGTCGATGTGATTGCCCTGCGCCGCCATGGCCTTCTTCACGTCCGGCGACGTGAAGGCGCGCTGGAAACCGGCATAGATGCGCTGCACGTCGGCCGTCTTCATGCGGGCCGGCCCCGCCACAGCGAACCAGCCCGCCGCGTCGTACTCGTGCAGCCCCTGCTCGCGCAGCGTGGGAATATCGGGCGCCACCTCGCTGCGCTCCTTGCCGCAGGCGCCGATGGCGCGCAAGGCGCCGGTCTTCACATGCGGCAGCACCGACGGCAGAGACAGCACGCCCAGGTCGACCTGCCCGCCGATCAGGTCGGTCACCATGGGGCCCACGCCCTTGTAGGGAATATGCCGGGCGTGCACGTGCGCCTGCTGCAGGAACATTTCCATGGCCAGTTGCAGGATGGTGCCGGTGCCCGACGAAGCGTAGTTGTATTTGTTCGGATTGGCCTTGAGCAGCGCGATCAGCCCGGCCGCATCGCGGGCCTGCACGGTCTTCGGATTGGCCACCAGCAGGAAGGGCGAACTGCCCACCACCGAGATCGGCGTGATGTCGGCGATCGGATCGAAAGGCACCGACTTGTACACGCTGGGATAGATCACGTGGTTGTTCGACAGCATGCCCAGCGTGTAGCCGTCGGGCGCGGAGCGCACCAGCATCGAGGTGCCGATGATGCCGCCCGCGCCGGGCTGGTTCTCGATGACCACGGGCGTCCCCAGCGCGGCCGTCAGCGCGGGGCCGGCCGAACGGGTGATCACGTCCACGCCCGAGCCCGCGCCGACCGGCAGGATGAGGCGGATGGGCCGCGCGCCCTCTTGCGCGCGCGCCACCAGGGGGGCGCCCAGCGCGGCGGCGCCCAGCGTGCCCAGCGCGCCGAGCAGATGCCGCCGCGTCCATCTTCCGTCCGGCGCCGAACCGCGCGCGGCCTGTTCTTCCTGCTTTTTCACATCTGTCTCCTTGTTGGCGCGCGCCGCATCGGGACGGCGCGTCGTTTTGGTGAATGCTTGCCGAACGTTTGTCCGCGCCGGGAGATGCGCGGACGGGATCTAGCTCACCGCGCCGCGCTCGCGCAAAGCCGCGATCTGCGCCGTGTCGTAGCCCAGGTCCGCGAGCAGTTCGCCGGTATGCGCGCCGCGCGTGGGCGGATCCGTGCGCACGCCCAGGCGCTCGCCGTCCAGCGTGAAAGGAAAGAGCGGCACGGCCGCCGTGGGGCCGCAGGATCCGCCATCGGGCAGCTTCACGTCGACCAGGCCGCCCGTGGCCCGCAGATGCGGGTCGTCGTACAGGTCCTCGGGCTTGACGATGGGCGCGAACGGCAGGCCCACGCGCTCGAAAATGGCGGCCAGCTCGGCCACGGTGTAGGACTGGAGCCGCGCGCGCAGCTCGGGCAGCAGCTCGGGCCGCGCGATCACGCGGTCGTTGTTGGTGGCCAGGTGCGCGGCCGCCTTCAGATCGTCGAAGCCGAAGGCATCGCAGAACACCGCCCATTGCGCGTCGCTGACCGCGGCCAGGAATATCTGGCCGTCGCGCACGGTGAACACGTCGTACACGGCCCAAGCGGAAATGCGCTCGGGCATGGGCGCGGCGGCGGCGCCCGTGATCGCGTACTGCAGCATGTGCTGCCCGACCAGAAAGACGTTGTTCTCGAACAGGGCCGACTGCACTTCCTGGCCCAGGCCGGTGATGCCGCGCTGGATCAGCGCGGCCATCACGCCGATGGCGCCGAACATGCCGCCCATGATGTCGTTGACGCTGGTGCCGGCGCGCAGCGGGTCGCCCGGCCGGCCCGTCATATAGGCCAGCCCGCCCATCATCTGCACCACCTCGTCGAGCGCGGTGCGCAGTTCGTAGGGACCGGGCAGAAAGCCCTTGAGGCTGGCGTAGATGAGCCGCGGGTTGTCCTTGGACAGCGAGGCGTAGTCCAGCCCGTGGCGCGCCATGGAGCCGGGCTTGAAATTCTCGGCCACCACGTCGGCGCTGGCCGCAAGACGGCGGGCGATTTCGGCCCCTTCGGGCTGGCGCAGGTCCAGCGCGATGCTTTTCTTGTTGCGGTTAAAGAGAGTGAAAAAGCCCGCGCCGGCGCCCAGCAGATGGCGCGTGCGGTCGCCGTCGACCGGCTCGACCTTGATGACCTCGGCCCCCAGGTCGGCCAGCACCAGGCCGCAGGTGGGGCCCATGACCATGTGCGTGAATTCGACGACGCGCAGGCCCTCTAGGGGCAGTCGGCGGGCGGGGGTATCGGTGATTTGCGTTGTGTTCATGGCGACGATGGAGAGAAGGTTTCGTGCTTTCAGGCAGCGAGCGTGGACGGCAGCCCCGCGCGCCACACGGCGCCATGCAGGGTCTCGCCGTCCAGCCATTGCGCCACGTCGGCGCGCAGGGCCAGGAGGCGTGCATTATCCAGGCCCGTGGCACAGCCCATGCTGGTCAGCATGTAGGCCAGGTCTTCGGTGGCGATGTTGCCGCTGGCGCCCGGCGCATGCGGGCAGCCGCCGATGCCGGCCAGGCTGGCATCCAAACGCGTCACGCCGGTCTGCATGGCCGCCAGCGCATTGGCCAGGCCCAGGCCGCGAGTGTCGTGGAAATGGCCGCAGCACAGGCGCTCGCCGGCGATGCGGCGCGCCGCTTCGAACAGACGGGCGACCGCGGCGGGATCGGCATAGCCCACGGTGTCGGCCAGGCTGACGCGGTCGGCGCCCGCGTCCAGCAGCGCCTGCATCAGGCGCAGCACCTCGGCCGGCTCGACGCGGCCCTGCAGGGTGCAGCCGAACGCCGTGCTGAGGCCTCCCTCGATCAAGGTGCGCGAGCCCGAGGCATCGCGCTCGGCGCGCATGAGGGCCACTTGCGCCACGACCTCGTCGGGCGTCTTGCGCAGGTTGGCCAGGCTGTGCGCATGGCTGGCCGACAGCGGCACCAGCATCAGGTCGGCCTGCGCCTCGATGGCGCGCTGCGCGCCCTTGAGATTGGGCACCAGCACCGACACGAACAGGCCGGGCAAGGTGCGGGCATAGGCGACGATCTCGGCCGTATCGGCCAACTGCGGCAGCAGGTGGGCCGGCACGAAGGAGCCGACCTCGATCTCGCGCTGGCCGGCTTCATAGGCCCGGCGCACCCATTCGCGTTTCAGGTCGGTGGGCAGGGTGGTGGCGATGCTCTGCAGGCCGTCGCGCAACCCGACTTCGCGGATGGTGACTTGCTCGGGCAGCCAGGCCGGACGCGCGGCGGATTCGAAAGAGGAAGATTGCATGGCGTGGGGGCAGCGGCTTGTTCGTTTTCAGGGAATGTCTTCGAAGCTGAGTTTAGATATTCTTTTTCAGATTGGCTCCGCCATTTTGGAAGCTATAAAATTCCGTAACGGAATATCTTGAACCAGACCATGCGCGATCTCGACCTCACCACGTTGCGGCTTTTCGTCCAGGTGTGCGAAACCCGCAATATCGCCCGGGCCGGCGAACAAGCCCACCTCGCGGGTTCGGCGATCAGCAAGCGGCTGGCGCAGCTCGAGGACACCGTGGGCGTGAAGCTGCTGACGCGCCGGCGGCACGGCGTGGAGCCCACCGAGGCGGGAGAGACCTTGCTGGAGCACGCGCGTTCCATATTGGGCAGTTCCGAGCGCATCGAGCGCGACATGTCGGCCTACTCGGCGGGCGTGCGCGGGCAGGTGCGCATCCTGGCCTCGGTATCGGCGCTGGCCGAATCGCTGCCGGCCGACATCGCCGCCTTCCTGAAGGACGAAACCCACGGCGGCATCCACGTCGACATCGAAGAACGGCAGAGCATAGGCGTGGTGCGAGGCGTGCGCGAAGGCGTGGCCGCGCTCGGCATATGCTGGGACGCGGCCGATTTCCAGGGCCTGGAAACCCGCCCTTACCGCGCCGACCGGCTGGGCGTGATCATGCCGCGGAACCATCCGCTGGGCCGCCACAAAAAGCTGCGCTTCGCGCAGACCCTGGACTACGAGCACGTGGTCATGCCGGTCAACAGCGCCGTGCTGCGCCTGCTGCAGCGCGCCGCCGGAGAAGAGAACAAGGCGCTCAACTACCGCGTGGCGGTGTCGAATTTCGATTCGGCGTTCCGGGTCGTACAGGCCGGGCTTGCGATCAATGTCGCGCCCGTGGAGGTCGCCGCGCCGTATGCCCGCGTGCACGCGTTGAAAGTGATCGAGCTGGCCGACGCCTGGGCGCAGCGGCGCTTTGCCCTGTGCATGCGCAGCGCCCAGAGCCTGGGCGCTGCGTCGGCCCTGCTGCTCGACTATCTGGAGCGCCGCGCCGAAACCGGCCTTTGACGCAAGCGGCGCGCGATGCCGCCTCGCCGTTGAGCCGGCTTACTTCAGCCACACCCGCGCATTGCGGAAGATGCGCATCCACGGCGAGAACTGGCCGCCGGCGTCAAGCGTGCCCCATTTCTCGGGCGCCCAGGACATCATCACGTTGCGGGTGACGCGCTCGGGGTGCGGCATGATGACCGTGAAGCGGCCGTCGACCGTGGTGGCCGAGGCCAGGCCGCCGGGGCTGCCGTTGGGGTTGTAGGGATAGGCTTCGGTGCGGTTGCCGTAGTGGTTGATGAAGTGCGCCGCGCCGATGACCCGGGCCTGATCGCCCTGCTGCGCGAAGTTGGCATAGCCCTCGCCGTGCGCCACGGCCACCGGCACGCGGGTGCCCGCCATGCCGGAGAAAAAGATCGAGGGCGACTCGGCGATTTCCAGCAGCGACAGACGGGCTTCGTATTTCTCGGACTGGTTGCGCGTGAAGCGCGGCCAGTGCTCGGCGCCCGGGATCATGGGTGCGAGCGCCGCCATCATCTGGCAGCCATTGCACACGCCCAGGCCGAAGGTGTCGGGGCGCGCGAAGTATTGCGCGAACTGGTCCGACAGCTTGCTGTTGAAGCGGATGGTGCGCGCCCAGCCTTCGCCGGCGCCCAGCACGTCGCCGTAGCTGAAGCCGCCCACCGCCACCAGGCCTTGCATGGTGGCCAGGTCGATGCGGCCGGCCAGCAGGTCGGTCATGTGCACGTCCACCGCCTCGAAGCCGGCGGTGTCGAAGGCCCAGGCCATTTCGACCTGGCTGTTGCAGCCCTGCTCGCGCAGGATGGCCACGCGCGGGCGGGTGTGGCAAAACCGGCCCGCGGCGATGAAGGGCGCGGCGATGTCTTCCTGCGGATCGAAGGCCACGTGCGGCGTCAGGCCCGGATCGGCGGCGTCCTTCCAGACGTCGAACTCGGCCTGGGCGCAGGCGGGGTTGTCGCGCAGCAGCATGATCTCGCGGCTGACTTCGCTCCAGGCGCTGCCCAGGTCGGCGCGCGGCTGGCTCCAGATCTTCTGGCCGTCGCGGTAGAACTCGACCTCGTCGCTGCCGTTCAGGCCGCCGATGACGTGCGCGTACTTCGACAGGCCCGCGCCGCGCAGCACCTGCATGACCGCGTCGCGCTGCGACATCGGCACCTGGATGACGGCGCCGGCCTCTTCCGAGAACAGCGCCTTGAGCGTGAGCTCCTCGCGCTGCACGGCCACCTGCTCGGCGCGGATCTTGAAGTCGCCCCAGTCGGCCGAATCGGGGTCGAAGGTGAGCATGTCCAGGTTGACCGACACGCCGGTGCGGCCGGCCAGGGCCATCTCGACCAGCGTGGCGAACAGGCCGCCGTCGGAGCGGTCGTGATAGGCCAGGATGATGCCGGCCTCGGCCAGGGTGCGGATGGTGATGAAGAAGGCGCGCAGGTCCTGCGCGCGATCGATGTCGGGCACGGTCTCGCCGACCTGGCCGTAAACCTGCGCGAGGATGGAGCCGCCCATGCGATGGCGGCCCTGCCCCAGGTCGACGAGGATGAGCGCGCTGTCGCCCACGTCGGTGCGCAGCTGCGGCGTGAGGCTGGCGCGCGCGTCTTTCACGGGCGCGAAGGCGGTGACGATGAGCGAGACCGGCGACACCACCTGGCGCTGCTCGCCCTCCTCTTCCCACGAGGTCTTCATGGAGAGGGAATCCTTGCCCACCGGGATGGACAGGCCGACGATCTGGCACAGCTCGCTCACGGCCGCGACGGTGTCGTAGAGCGCGGCGTCCTGGCCCGGCGCGCCGCAGGCGGCCATCCAGTTGGCGGACAGCTTGATGTCTTCGATCTGAGCCACGTCGGCGGCGGCCAGGTTGGTCAGCGCCTCGGCCACGGCCATGCGGCCCGAGGCCGGCGCGTCGATCACGGCGATGGGCGTGCGTTCGCCCATGGCCATGGCCTCGCCGCGGAAGCCCTCGTAGTCGGACAGCGTGACGGCGCAGTCGGCCACCGGCACCTGCCAGGGGCCGACCATCTGGTCGCGCGCGGACAGGCCGCCCACTGTGCGGTCGCCGATGGTGATGAGGAAAGTCTTGTTGGCCACCGTGGGGTGGCGCAGCACGCGGTAGGCGGCCTCGGTCAGGTCGATGCCGACCAGGTCGAGCTTGCCGGTCGCGCCGGGCAGGCGCTTGACGTCGCGCAGCATGCGCGGCGCCTTGCCGAGGATGACGTCGATGGGCACGTCCACCGGACGCACTTGGCCGGCGGGCTTGGGCTGGACGGGGGTTTCGTCACCCTTCAGGCCCGGCAGGCCTTCGCCGTCGACCACGCGCAGCTGGCGCTCTTCGGTGGCCACGCCGACCACGGCATAGGGGCAGCGCTCGCGCCGCGCGATGGCGTCGAAGCGGTCCAGGTCCTGCGGCAGGATCGAGAGCACATAGCGCTCTTGCGATTCGTTGCTCCAGATCTCGGCGGGCGACATGCCGGACTCTTCGACCGGCACGCGCTTCAAGTCGAACACCGCGCCGCGCGCGGCGTCGTTGACCAACTCGGGGAAAGCGTTGGACAGGCCGCCCGCGCCCACGTCGTGGATGGCGATGATGGGGTTGCCGCCGCCCAGCTGCCAGCAGCGGTCGATGACTTCCTGCGCGCGGCGTTCGATCTCGGGGTTGCCGCGCTGCACGGAATCGAAGTCCAGGTCGGCCGAGTTGCTGCCCACGCCCATGCTGGATGCGGCGCCGCCGCCCATGCCGATGCGCAGGCCCGGGCCGCCCAGCTGGATGAGCAGCGCGCCCGGCGGGATCGGGTCTTTCTTGGTCAGGCCCGCGTCGATGCTGCCCAGGCCGCCGGCGATCATGATGGGCTTGTGATAGCCCCAGCGGATCTTGTCGCCACCTTGCCCGGCAGGCTGTTCCGTAGTTTGCTCATACGTGCGGAAATAGCCCAGCAGATTGGGCCGGCCGAATTCGTTGTTGAAGGCCGCGCCGCCCAGGGGGCCGTCGATCATGATGGACAGCGGCGTGGCGATGCGGTCGGGCAGGCCGTGGTGATCGGCTTCCCAGGGCTGCGCGGCCGGGTCTGCAAAACCCGGCAGGCGCAGGTGCGACACGGTAAAGCCCGTGAGGCCGGCCTTGGGCTTGGAGCCGCGGCCCGTGGCGCCCTCGTCGCGGATCTCGCCGCCGGCGCCGGTGGAAGCGCCGGGGAACGGCGCGATGGCGGTCGGGTGGTTGTGCGTCTCGACCTTCATGAGCGTGTGCACGGTGGCCTCGCGGCGGCGATACACCGGGCTTGCGCCGGCCAGGCCGGGCACGCCCGCCTCGAAGCGCTGCGCCGCGCCGCCTTCCATGACGGCGGCATTGTCGGAATAGGCCACCACGGTGCCGTTGGGCTGCGCCTTGTGCGTGGCGCGGATCATGCCGAAGAGCGTGCTGGGCTGGTCGGAACCGTCGATCTTCCATTGCGCGTTGAAGATCTTGTGGCGGCAGTGTTCGCTGTTGGCCTGCGCGAACATCATCAGCTCGACGTCGGTCGGGTCGCGCTCGAGCACGGCGAAGGCTTCGGCCAGGTAGTCGATTTCGTCTCCGGACAGGGCCAGGCCCAGCGCGACGTTGGCCTCGACCAGCGCGGCGCGGCCCTGGGCCAGCACCGGCACCGTGCACACCGGCTTGCCCGCCAGCGGCGCGAACAGCGCCTGGCCGTCAAAGCTGGCATCGACCACGGTTTCGGTCATGCGGTCGTGCAGGCAGGCGGCCGCGCGGGCCAGGGCGTTTTCGTCGAAGGACTTGCCGCCCAGCAGGCCGCCGAGTTTGCCGCCTTCGGGCGTCAGCGTGTAGCGGATGCCGCGCTCGATGCGGCGCACCGCCTCCAGGCCGCAATTGCGGGCGATGTCGGTGGCCTTGCTGGCCCAGGGCGACATGGTGCCCAGGCGCGGGACGACCAGCAGTTGCAGCGCCTTGGCCGGCGCGGCTTCGGCCTTGGCCGGATTGCCGTAATCGAGCAGGTCGGCCAGGCGCCCGGCGTCTTGCGCGCCGAGTTCGGCGTCGGTCAGGACGAAGTGTTCGTAGCGGGCCGAGACATCGGCGATCGGCAGACCGGCCTGTTTCAGCTGGGCAAGCAGGCGTTCGCGGCGGAAGGCGGAAAGGACGGAGGAACCGGGCAGATGCTGGACGAGGGACACGATGCGGCCGAAGTGGGGGAGATCAAAAACGGATTTTACCTTTTTGCGTCCCCGCTTCGGCGTCGCGGCATGCCGGCGGCAAGGTCGGGCCAGCTCCGCCGGGCCGCTCCCAAGGAGCTGGCGCTCGCCCTCGGGGGCGGCGAATGCAATGAGCGTGAGGGCCCATCTCAGCCGGGCTGGACCTCGTAGCCGGCCTCTTCGATGGCCGCGCGCGCCTGCTCGGCATCGGCGCCCTCGATGGCGACCCGGCGGCTGGCCAGGTCGGTCGTGACCCGGGCCGCCGGGGCCACCGCCTGCACGGCGCTGGTGATGGTCTTGACGCAGTGGCCGCAGGTCATGTCGGGAACGATGAATTCGGTGCTCATGGTGGACTCCTGATGAAAATTCGAGGCCAGCTTAAACCTTCCCATCATGGCAATGTCAAGCCTAAAATAGCGCTTGACCTTCCCATGATGGGAAGGTCAAGACTGACGTTGATCCCTTATCGCGGGCATGACGTCCGGACCCCACAAATGAACACTTCTACCGAACTCGAACTCGCCGTCACCGGCATGACCTGCGCCTCGTGCGTGCGCCGCGTCGAAAAGGCGCTGGCCAAGGTGCCCGGCGCGCAGCAGGCGACCGTCAACCTGGCCACGGAACGCGCCCAGGTGGTCTACGACCCGGCCGCGGGCAAGCCCGACGACTTTGTCGCGGCCGTCGCGCGTGCCGGCTACGAGGCCCGCCCCATCGCCGCGCAGGACGACCATGCCCGCGAACTGGCGCAGTCGCGCGACGCCGAGGCGCAGCGCCTGCGCCGCGATTTTTCGATCGCGCTGATACTGTCCCTGCCCGTCTTCATCCTGGAAATGGGCGGCCATCTGCTGCCCGCCTGGCATCACCTGATCGGCGCCACGCTGGGCGAGCGCGGCAATCAGCTCGTGCAATTCGTCCTGACCAGCGCCGTGCTGGCCGGACCGGGCCGGCGCTTCTTCACTGGCGGCCTGGCGGCCCTGCGGCGCCTGGCGCCCGAGATGAACACGCTGGTGGCGCTGGGCGCCGGCGCAGCCTGGCTCTATTCCACCGTGGCCGTCTTCGCCCCTCAGGCGCTGCCCGCCAGCGCGCGGCAGGTGTATTTCGAATCGGCCGCCGTCATCGTCACCTTGATCCTGCTCGGGCGCATGCTCGAGGCGCGGGCCAAGGGACGCACGGGCGCGGC
>Ga0209455_1000555_pt1 | contig 25247 bp, 21 predicted proteins | sample AraplaCol_mCL_r2_FD_184275 | JGI IMG/M metagenome (GOLD analysis project Ga0209455, IMG submission 184275) | Arabidopsis root microbial communities from North Carolina, USA - plate scrape CL_Col_mCL_r2 (SPAdes) (version 2) | ecosystem: Host-associated > Plants > Roots > Endosphere | place: USA... | reverse complement strand
CAGTTTGTGTTCGAAGAGCGCTTTCCAGCTCAGGGTATTTTCGTCGGCGAATTGAAGATAGGCCTCGGCCATGGCGACAAGCCTGGTCGCCGGAGCGCCTTTTGACCCGTTTCCGAGAGCCTTCTCGAGCCGGGTTAACGTGTTGGCGTTGGCCTCGAGGATGAGGTCATCGAGGTCGCGGTTGTAATAAACCGAACCCAGGCCGACACCGGCCGCATCGGCGACGTCGCGTGCTTTGACGGCGGCCAAACCCTTATTTTTAATGATATTTTCTGTCGCGGCCACAAGCGGCTGCCGACGATCGGCTTCCTTGGCCTGCTTCTTTGCCTCTCGCTCTGTGGTCGCCTTTGCCATCTCTTCTCCAAAGAATCCGAACACTGTTCGAAAAAATGTTGCGATATCCGCACAAGAGGAATATATCTCATTTTGTCGAACGTTGTTCGGAAAAATTTGGGAGGACTTCATGTCTGTGATCGATAGCCCGGAAAAGCCACTGGCGACTGATGGCTTCCTGCTGCGGCACCGGAGCTTCGCGCCGCTCTTCTGGTGCCAGCTTTTCTCGGCCTTCAGTGACAACCTCCTCAAGAACGCCTTGGTCTTTGTGATCCTCTTCAAGACGATCCAGACGGGATCTGATGCGCTGATCGCTTTGGCCGGTGTCGTCTTCATCGCGCCCTTCTTCCTGCTGTCAGGGTTGGGCGGCGAGCTTGCGGACAAATTCGACAAGGCCCAGGTCGCGCGACACCTCAAATTCATCGAGCTCGGTGCGGCCGCACTTGCGGTTGCCGGCTTTGCACTGACGTCAGTGCCAATTCTCTTCACCTCACTCTTCATTTTCGGTGTGATTTCGACCCTTTTCAGCCCGATCAAATACGGCATTCTGCCGGACTATCTCCATGAAGACCGCCTCGCGGAGGGTAATGCCTTCATCGAATCCGCGACCTTTGCCGCCATTCTCGTTGGCGCCATTATGGGTGGCCTGCTGGTCGATGTGAGCTGGATCGTCTTTGGCCTGGTGATCGGCATATCTGCGATCCTGAGTTGGCTATCGACTCTCGCCATGCCGAGCGTTGTCGCAGCCGATGCCTCGATTGCGATCACCCGCAACGTGCTGCGCTCAACCTCGACGCTGCTGGTTGGTCTCAAAGCCGATCGCCGGATCTTCTGGGGTGCCCTGGTCACGAGCTGGTTTTGGCTGATGGGCGCGGTCCTGGTTTCCCTGCTGCCGGTCATCGCGAAGACCGTGCTTCATGGTTCCGAGAACCTGGTCACCGCCTTTCTCATGATCTTCGCCATCGGAATTGCCTTGGGCTCGGCCCTGGCGGCCTGGATGTCCAAGGGCCGGATCGTCCTGCTGCCGGCTGCGGTTGGCGCAGTGTTCATGGGCATTTTCGCGATCGATACCGGTTTTGCCGTCCACAGCGCTGAATCTGCCACGCCGCCGGCAGGCCTGCTCGCCAGTTTCCAGGCAGTCCGGATCATGATTGATCTCGGCGGCCTCGCGATCTCCGGCGGTCTTTTGATCGTGCCGAGCTTCGCAGCGATCCAGGCCTGGTCCAACCCCGCCCATCGGGCGCGGGTGATTGCCGGCGTCAATGTGATGAACGCGGCGTTCATGCTGGCGGGCGGCATTGCCCTGGCACTCTTCCAGCAACTCGGCCTCACGACAGGTGTCATTCTCTGGATCATCGGCATTTCTTCATTGGTCGTAGGTGCTGCTATCACGATGACCCTCCCGACCAGCGGTCTCGGCGACTTCCTCTCGATCCTGTTCCGGGCCTTCTACCGGATGAATGTCACTGGCATGGAGAACATCGCCAAGGCAGGCCCGAACACCATCATCGCCCTCAACCATACAAGCTTCCTGGACGCCGCCATGGCGCTGTCTCTGCTTGATAAGAAGCCTGCTTTCGCGATCGATAGCGGGATCTCGCGTCGCTGGTGGGTGCGTCCGTTCCTTCGACTCACCAAAGCGCTCCCGATCGATCCCAGCCGCCCGCTGGCGACTCGCGCGCTGATCAATGCGGTCAAGGCCGGCGATACATTGGTGATCTTTCCGGAAGGCCGCATCACCGTCACCGGCAGCCTGATGAAAGTCTATGACGGTGTCGGCCTCATCGCTGATAAAGCCGGGGCGCAGATCGTTCCCGTCCATCTGGATGGCCTTGAAGCCACGTCCTTCTCGCGCCTGACTTCCGCCCAGGCGCGCAAGCGCTGGTTTCCGAAAGTGACGGTCAAGATCATGGAGCCGGTCAAACTGCAGGTCGCCGAGGAACTTCGCGGCAAGCAGCGTCGCAAGGCTGCCGGTGGCGCGCTCTATGAGGTGATGTCAAATCTCATCTTCCGGGCCGCCGATACAGACCAGACCATTTTTGCGGCGCTGGTAGCCGCCGCTGACAAGCATGGGCTGAGCCGCGAGGCCGTCGAGGACCCCGTCACCGGATCGCTGAGTTACAAGCGCCTTTTGACGGGCGCGCGCCTGATTGGCGCGGCTCTGGAACGGGGGACTGCGATAGGGGAAGCCGTTGGCGTCATGTTGCCGAGCTCGAATGCTGCCACCGTCACCATTTTCGGGCTGGTTTCGGCCGGCCGGGTGCCGGCGATGATCAACTTCACCGCTGGCCCCGCCAATATTGAAGCAGTCTGCACGGCGGCCAAGGTCAAGAAGATCGTGACGTCGAGGGCATTTATCGAGCAGGGTAAGCTGAAGCCGCTCGTGGCCGGGCTCGCGGAGACCCGGGAGATCGTCTATCTCGAAGATATCCGGACGTCCTTCTCCGGTCTGTCCAAGATCCGCGCATTTCTCCGCTGCAAGAAACCGATCGCCGAAAGACAGGCTGACGATCCCGCGGTGATCCTCTTTACCTCGGGTTCCGAGGGCACGCCAAAAGGTGTCGTGCTCTCGCACCGGAACATTCTCGCGAATGTCGCCCAGGCCGCCGCCAGGATCGATTTCGGTCGCACCGACAAGGTTTTTAATGTGCTGCCTGTCTTCCATTCCTTCGGCCTGACGGCGGGCCTCATCCTGCCGCTTCTCAGTGGCGTAAGGATCTTCCTCTATCCGTCACCGCTCCACTATCGGATGGTACCGGAACTCATCTACCAGACGAACTCGACCATCCTCTTCGGCACCGATACCTTCCTGTCGGGCTACGCCAAGACGGCAGATGCCTATGACCTTCGTTCCGTGCGTTACATCTTTGCCGGCGCCGAACCGGTCCGTGAAACCACCCGCTTTACTTACATGGAGCGGTTCCAGAAGGCGGTCTTTGAGGGCTATGGCGTTACCGAAACCGCTCCCGTCCTTGCCATCAATACGCCTATGTTCAATCGCTTCGGCACCGTCGGCCGGCTGATGCCGGGCATGGAAACGCGCCTCGAGCCGGTACCGGGTGTGGAAGAGGGTGGCCGGCTTTACGTCCGCGGCCCCAATGTCATGGTCGGCTATTTGCAGGCGAACAATCCCGGCGTCATCACGCCGCCAGAAGACGGCTGGCATGACACGGGTGATATCGTCACGATCGATGCCCAAGGGTTCATCCGTATCCGGGGTCGTGCGAAGCGCTTTGCCAAGATTGCCGGTGAGATGATCTCGCTTGCCGCCGTCGAAGCCCTGGCAGCCGAGCTCTGGCCGGCGTCACTTTCCGCCGTCACCGCCATCCCGGATCAGAAGAAAGGCGAACGCCTGGTTCTGGTGACAGATGCGGCCCAGGCGACGCGGAGCGAGTTTCAGCGCTTTGCGAAGGGCAGGGGAGCAACAGAGCTGATGGTGCCGGCGGATGTACTTGTCCGCCCCAACCTGCCGATCCTCGGTTCCGGCAAGATTGACCACACCGAGATCCGAAAACTCGTGTTGTCGGAAATCGCGCGGGAGGTGGCCTCTGGGGCAGAAACCTTGTCGCTCCCCTCAGGTTCTCATACCAGCGTAGTGACGACCTCGATATTGCCGTGTGTGGCCCGCGAATAGGGGCAGAGCGTATGTGCCTCGTCGACCAGTGCCTGCGCCACCTCCCGGTCCAGCCCCGGCAGGCTGACATTCAGTCGCACGCCGAGGGTGTAGAAGCCGCCCACCAGGCTGAGATCGACTTCGGCATCGATCGCCAGATCATGCGGGAGAGCAATCCGCTTCTTTTTCGCGGCGATGCCGATCGCGCTCTCGAAACAGGCGGACCAACCCGCCCCGAAGAGCTGTTCCGGATTGGTCCCGGTGCCGACCACGCCCGGTGGGGAGAGCTGGATGCTGAGACGGCCGTCGGAGCTGCGGGAGATGCCGCCCTCCCGTCCGCCAGTCGTGTGGATCTTCGCCGTGTATAGGACTTTGCTTTGCTGGTTCATGGCGATCCTCTGCTGGGTTGGCCGCATGGCCGGTCTGTCATAGGGCCGGCAGGCGATGCTTTGGTTGAGCTGGCGATTTAGTTTCCCACCGTCACCGAAAAAAAGAGGCGGCGCGTCTGGGGGAGGAACGCGCCGCCGGCGCCTGAGCAGGCATGGAAGGGCTTCATGCGCGCAGCGACCGGAAGGCCGTGCGAAGCTCGGCGCTAAAAAGCTCCGGTTGTTCCCAGGCGGCGAAATGGCCGCCGACATCGAGCTTGTTGTAGTGAATGAGCTTGGGATAGGCCCGCTCCGCCCAGCTGCGCGGTGCCGCATAGATCTCATCGGGAAACACGCTGACGGCGACCGGGATGGTGACATTCTTCACATCGAAGAAGGCCAGCTTGTTCTCCCAATAGAGGCGCGCCGATGAGATGGCGGTCTCCGTCAGCCAGTAGAGCGTGATATTGTCGAGAACATCGTCGCGACTGAGGCCGGCGGTCTGCCCCTGGAACACGCGGGCAATGAGCTCATGGCTGCGGGCGTCATGATCGAGCATCCATGCCGCGAGGCCGATCGGCGAATCCTCGATGCCATAGAGTGTCTGCGGCCGGTTGGCCATCTCCAGGGCATAGCCCAGGCCATGCTTGAAGAAGAAATCGAGCTGGTCGAAGGCATGCTGCTCATCGGCCGAAAGCCCTGCCGGCGCCGCTTCGCCAAACCGGAGCGCCTTCGATATATCGGCTGGTACGGTGGCGGGCATGTTGACGTGGATGCCGACCAGTTCCGGGGGCGCTATCAAGGCCATCTGCTCGGTAATGGCGTCGCCCCAGTCACCGCCCTGGGCGACAAATCGCATATAGCCTAGCTGCTTCATCAGCACGATCCAGGTGCGGGCGATCCGGACCGGATCCCAGCCCGTCGTGGTCGGCTTGCCAGAGAAGCCGTAGCCCGGAATAGATGGAATCACGATATCGAAGGCATCAGCTGCACTGGCGCCATGGGCGGTTGGATTGGTCAGCCGGTCGATGATTTTCATCTGTTCGATGATTGAACCCGGCCAGCCATGGGTGATGATGATCGGCAGCGCATTTTCATGTTTCGACCGGACATGGATGAAGTGAATATCGACTCCGTCGATCGCACTGATGAATTGCGGTACGGCGTTCAGCTTCGCTTCGCATTTGCGCCAGTCGTAAGCGGTCGTCCAGTAGTGAGCCAAGGCCTTCATGGTCGCGAGCTGAACGCCCTGGGACTGATCGGTCACGGTCTCACGGCTGGGCCAGCGGGTTGCTGCGACACGGCGCTTAAGATCATCCAGCGATTTCTGTGGAAAATGGACACTGAACGGCCGGATGTCGTTGGCGGCGGCCTGGGCGGTTTTCGGAAGTACGCTGCAAAGCCCGGCAGCGGCCGCAGCAATCAGCAGGTCTCGGCGCGTGGCGGGCGTGAACGTGTCGGACATGACCCTCTCCCTCGGGGACGATGGCACCGGCTGGAACACGGTGTGAGATGAGGTTCCTCCAAGACGGCTCGCCTGGCGATTGCACATTGGTGTTGCCGGTACCTTGGTATCGGGCGTGGTCTTCCGGCCGCCGCTTTGCTGCGATCAGAGCCCAAGGTCATGGGGCCGCGATTGCGATTCACCGATACCAAAGTATTATGTGTAAATGCGGCTCCGCTGGCGCAATCTCGAGAGAGGAATACGGTCGGAGCCGACATGCAGGTGACGCTACCGGCCCGCGGCTAAGCCAAAACGTGGTGCATCAAGGCGTATGCTCACATCAGGTAGCAGGGCTAAAAGGAGGAATTCCTATGAAGAAAGCCCCGGCGCCGATCCCCTTCGCAGGTTCGAAGCTAGAAAGCATCCGCCATGTATGTGCGTTCTTCAACAGCCGGGATGAGGAATATCGTGTCCTGCTGCCGTTCATCAAGGACGGCTTGGCTTGCGGCGACAAGGCCATCCATATTGTCGATCCCGCCCGACATCACAGTCACCTTGAGCACCTTGCCGCCGCCGGGATCGATGCCGCGGCCGCGCAAGGCAAGGCACAGATGGAGATCCGTACCACTACCGAGACCTATCTCAAGAACGGACAGTTTGACCAGGATAGCATGCTGGCGGCCTTCGAGCACATCGCCAGTGGGTCCGGGGCCGGTTTGTATCCGCTCAGCCGCATCATCTGCCAGATGGAATGGGCGAGCGAGCATCCCGAATGCATCGATGATCTCGTTGCATTCGAATCCCGGGTGAACGACGTCTGGCAACAACACGACGACGCCGTCATTTGCGTCTATGACCTGGCGAAATTCAGCGCCGATACGGTAATCGATATCATGCGCACGCATCCCATGGTGATTATCGGCGGTATTCTTCAGCAGAACCCCTTTTTCGTGCCGCCCGGCGAATTCCTGGAAGAGTTGCGGCGACGACGCCAGGACCGGATATCGCCTCTCGGAGCAGCGGGATGAAGATGGAACCGGAACTGGCCGCCGCCGAAGTCGTGCAACTTCAGCATTGCATCAATGACCTGGTTAGCATTCTCGCCCTGCCGGCCATGTGGGTTGGCAGCGAGCCATCCCGCATCGGGCAGAGCCTGCTCGATTCGCTTCTCGGCATGCTGCACCTGGATCTGGTCTATCTGCGCCTCAAAAATCCGGTTGAGGATGCGCCCTGGGTTATGGTGCGCCTGATCGACAAGGAACAGCTGCTTGCTGAGCAGAAACAGATCCGCGAGGGGCTGGGCGCGTTGCCCGACAGCGATCTGATGGGTTGGCCGGAAAGGCTGGTGGTCGGTGCCGCAACGTTTACGATCGTGCCGTTCCCGCTCGGATTGCAGGGAGAGATCGGTGTCCTGGTTGCCGGAAGTACGCGCGGCGATTTTCCCCGGAAGACGGAGCGCCTGCTTCTCAGCGTCGCCGCCAATCAGGCAGCGATCGGTCTGCAGAGCGCGCGCCATCTCGCCGAACAGCGGCGCCTTGCCAAGGAACTTGACGAGCGCGTCGCCGCGCGCACAGCGGAGCTGGCGGCGATAAATGCGCAACTGAAACAGCAGATATCCGAGCGCGAGCGTATCGAGGAAAGTGCCCGCGACCAGGAGGCCTTGCTGCGACAATTGTTCGACAGCATTGCCGCGGAAGTGACGGTCTGCACCCCCGAGGGTGATATCGTCCTGGTCAATCGAACCTGCGTCGAGCGCACTGGCAGGTCTTTTGAGGAGCATCGGAACTGGCGGGGCGGCGATGTTCTCTATCCTGAGGATCTGCCGCATGCTCAGGCTGCCTGGAAGAAAGCTGTCGATACCGGTGGCACCTATGAGGCCGAGGTGCGCGCCCGCCGCGCAGATGGCAGCTACCGCTGGATTCATTCGAACGGATTCCCGGTCCGCAATGCCAGGGGCGAGATATTCCTCTGGTGCTCGTTGCACCTTGATATCCATGACCGGAAGCAGACCGAGGAAGCGCTGGCTGCCAGTGAACGCAAGCTGGATCTTGTCATCAATACCGTGCCCGGTCTTGTCTGGTCGGCTGGCCCTGAAGGCGGGGCTGAGTTCTTTAATCAGAACTACCTCGACTATGTCGGCCTCTCGGCCGCAGAGATGTGTGGTGCCGGCTGGGCTGACTCCATTCATCCCGACGATCGGCCGGCCCTGGTCGAAGCATGGCAGGGCATGATGGCCGCGCGCGAAGCGGGCGAGGCGGAAGGCCGCCTGCGCCGCTTCGACGGTGCCTATCGCTGGTTCCTCTTCCGCACCAATCCGCAGCTTGACGATGCCGGAACTGTCATCAAATGGTTTGGCGTCAATATCGATATCGAAGATCGCAAGCGGGCCGAAGAGGCATTGCGCGCCAGCGAGTTCAGGATGCGCCAGTTGACCGAAGCGATACCGCAGATGCTTTGGACGGCGACGCCGGAAGGTGAGATAGATTACAGCAATCGGCAGATGCTCGACTATACTGGCTCTTCCGCTGCCGACACCTCGGGCGTCGATTGGGTCAAGATGCTGCATCCCGGCGATGCCGAGAATGCGATCGAAACCTGGCGCAGTAGCGTTGCGGTGGGATCTCCCTACCAGGTCGAGGCACGGGTCTATAAAAGAAGCGAGGGGACCTACCGCTGGTGCTTGACCAGTGCCTTGCCCTTGCGCGACGAGGCGGGGAAGATTCTGCGGTGGTATGGCACGTCGATTGACATCCATGACCGCAAGCTGGCCCAGGAAGCACTTGCTGCCAGTCAACGCAAGCTCAACGAGTTGGTCAGTACGATGCCGGCGATCGCCTGGTCGACCGACCCTGACGGTTATACCGACTATCTCAGCAAGTATTATCTCGACTATGTCGGCCTGCCGTTTGAAAAGGTGAGCGGTTGGGGATGGCTCAATTCGCTCCACCCGGATGATGTCGAGCGCATGCGGCGCGACTGGGATGAGATGCGGGCGTCCGGCCGTGCCTGGCCGGTGGAGGCCCGGCTGCGGCGCCATGACGGTGCATATCGCTGGTATCTGTTCCGCCCGAACCCGCTGCTCGATGCGGCAGGCAACGTGGTCAAGTGGTACGGCGTCAACACCGATATTCATGATCGCCGGCAGGCAGAAGAGGCGCAGGCAGCGAGCGAACGCAATCTGAACGTGATCATCAATACACTGCCGGCCATGGTCTGGGCAGCGCATGCCGACGGCTCGGCCGAATTTGTCAACCAGCACTACCTGGACTATGTCGGTCTCTCGACTGACGAGGTGCAAGGCTGGGGCTGGACGGCGGCAATCCATCCGGACGATCTGGCGCCGCTGGTCGCGAATTGGAAACGCATCATCGCCACCCGCCGGGGCGGCGTCTCGGAAGCGCGGATGCGCCGCTTCGACGGTGAATATCGCTGGTTCATGCTGATCGGCAATCCGGAGCACGACGAGGCCGGCAATGTCACGCGCTGGTTCGGCGTCAATATCGATATCGAGGACCGCAAGCGCGCTGAGGAAGCGGTGCGGGAGAGCGAGCATAATCTGCGCCGCATGATCGAAACGATTCCGCAGATGCTGTGGAGCGCAAAGGCCGATGGTGCCTTCGACTTCTGCAACAGCCAGTATCTGCGCTATAGCGGTCTGACCTTGGCGGAGATCGAGGGTGACGGCTGGAAGAAACTGCTGCATCCGGACGATATCGAGCCAACGGCCCAGGCGTGGCGGGCCGCGGTTGAGACGGGCAATCCTTATCATGTCGAAGTGCGGCGTTTGCATGCGAAGGACGGCGTCTATCGATGGGGAGTCACGACCGCCTTGCCGCTCCGGGACGATAGCGGGCGAATCATCAGGTGGTACGGTTCGAGCATCGATATGCATGACTGGAAGCAGGCCCAGGATGAATTGAGGGATCTGCAGGCAGAACTTGCTCATATGACCCGGGCGATGACCATGGGGCAGCTGACCGCGTCGATCGCCCATGAACTCAACCAGCCGCTAGCCGGGATCATAACCAATGCCAGTACTTGCCTGCGGATGCTGGCGGCGGATCCGCCCAACGTTGCCGGCGCGCGCGAGACGGCGCGTCGGACCATCCGCGACGGCAACCGCGCATCCGAGGTGATCACCCGGCTGCGCGAGCTTTTCAAGAAAAAGGCGACGACGTTTGAAGCCGTCGACATGAATACAGTAGCTCAGGAGGTAATAGCATTGACCTTGAATGAATTGAGGCGGAGCAATGTCAATTTGCGCTTGGATCTGGTCGAGGATCTGCCGGCAGTGATCGGCGATCGCGTCCAGCTGCAACAGGTTATCCTCAACCTCATCCTCAATGCTGCAGAGGCAATGCTTGAGATCGGTGAGCGCGACAAAGAGCTGACCGTCATCACAGAGCGGATGGGCGACAACCAGGTTCGTCTGGCTGTGAAGGATGTCGGCATGGGGTTCGATCCAGCGACGGTCGAACGGCTGTTCAATCCGTTCTACACCACCAAAAGCAATGGCATGGGCATCGGCCTTTCCGTCAGCCGAACCATCATCGAGAATCACCAAGGTCAATTGGGTGCCGCGTTGAACGATGGACCTGGTGCAACCTTCTGGTTCTCCGTCCCCTGCAGGCCGGAAGGTGATCAGGATGACAGTGGTTTCAATCCATTTGGGGCCACACGGATGGCGCGGGCGATGGGGAAGGCGTGATGCAACAGCGTGCCTTCATCGCTGTCGTCGATGATGATGAATCCGTCCGCGAGGCGTTGCCGGATTTGATCCGGGAGCTCGGCTATGAAGCCGGCGCTTTTTCATCTGCAGAGGAATTCCTGCTTTCCGGCCGGATCTCTGAGACAAACTGCCTGCTTCTCGATCTGTCCATGCCCGGCATGACGGGGCTGGACCTCCAGCGCGAGCTCATGCAGCGGGGACTGGACATCCCGGTGATCTTTATCACCGCGCACGGCGATGAGACCGTTCGACGCCGCCTGCGAGAGCAAGGCGCCGTCGAATGCTTGCTGAAGCCGTTCAGTGATACGGCGTTGTTGGATGCACTGAAAACAGCACTTCAATAGAAGGAACATCTTGGCCTTGCGCAGGGCAAAAGTGGGAGGCATAAAATGTACAGAGGGAGCATCGCGCGCAATGACCTAGGATCAGAGACCATGCCGGTCTTGACGCCCATTGTTTACGTTGTTGATGACGATATTTCGGTGCGAGAGGCGTTGGAGGCGCTAATCCGGGAAGCCGGTTGGCGAGCCGGGGTCTTTGCCTCTGCGCAGGAATTCCTATTACATGCACGTGACGCCTGTCCGCGCTGTCTGATCCTGGACGTGACACTCCCGGATCTGAACGGCCTCGACCTGCAAGAGCAGATTGCTGCCGAACGGGCGGAAATGCCGGTCATTTTCATCACCGGTTATGGTGATGTGCCGACGACGGTCCGGGCCATGAAGGCGGGCGCCGTCGAGTTCCTGACCAAGCCTTTTGGCGATGAAGCCTTGCTCAGCGCCATCAAGGCGGCCATCGCGCGCAGCGAGATAGCCTTATCCCAGGCGGCCGGATTGCAAATACTGAAGGAACGCTATGAAGCACTAAGTGCCCGTGAGCGTGAGGTTTTTGCCCTGGTCGTTTCAGGCCGGTTGAACAAGCAGGTCGGCGGCACGCTCGGCATCAGTGAGATCACCGTCAAGGCGCATCGCGGGCGGGTGATGCGCAAGATGGAGGCGAGCTCCCTGGCTGACCTTGTGAATATTGCCACCAAACTTGGTATTTCCAGCTGAAATCAAAAATCGCCAGCCACTGGCCGGGACGATGGCTGGCGCCATGCCGCGAGCCTATCGTTTGTTCGCTACTGTCTGTCGTACGACGTCCGCGAGTTCGTTGGTAAAACTTGTCTCGCCGGGTGGCAGGTCGGCGGTCAACCGCACCGTGATTTCCTGGAATATCCAGCCATTCCCATCGGGATCGCGGAAGGAGGCGTAGGAGGCATAGCTCTTGCGCCGCGGATTGGTGCCGACGCGCAGCTTTGCCCCGCCGGCATGGTGGAAGATGCCGCCGATGTCGTGGAACGGCTCGCTGACATCGATGCCGCGCTGCAGCAGATCGTTCCGGGCGGTCTCGATGTCGGAGACGATCAGGTGGACTCCTTGCAGCGAGCCGGGCGCGGCCGTGCTGACATTCCGCCCGAAAATGATGGAGCACCCGGAACCGGGCGGGGTGAACTGGATCACACGGTAGTCGTCCCCGACATAGTCGAGATCGAGCTGCCAGCCGAGATCGGCATAAAAGCGCTTGGCACGATCGACATCCGAGACGGGAACGATGATGACTTCGATATTCATCGCAACCGGTTTCACGTCAGCGCCGCTCGCGCGCGAGGTCTGGTTGGCTGGTTTAGACAAGGTTTCGGTGCTGGCCATGTGAAACTCCCTGCAAGTGGAAACGATGCCTGAGCGGTGACCCGTCGGCCCAGGTTTATCGTTGTCGCTATGTTACGGTGGCGGCGCGGTCGTAACCATTGCACCAAGGTGTCACCGATCCTTTCGTATCCGTTTCGCTGCTATCACTTTTGCTATCGATCTCCCTGGAACGGCATCTGGCAATACCATCGTTCAATGGCGAGCCGTCAGCTGATGAGTCATCTAGAATCTCATCCCACCCAATGGCGATAGGAGATTTCGATGAACGCGACAACGGCTCCCGCCCAACTGCACCTGACCCGCAAGACTCCGGCATACTGGCGCGTCACGATCGACAATCCCCCGGTCAATGCCATGGGTCCCGAAATGGTCAAGCAGTTCCAGGCGGTCATCTATGCGCTCGAAACCGACCCCCATGTGAGGGTGGTAGTCTTCGACAGCGCAGTGGATCGCTTCTTTCTCAATCACTCGGACTTCCTGGGAAAACTCGACGATATGACGAGCCTGCCGGCCGGTCCGACCGGACTGCCACCCTGGCCGGACTTTCTCGCGCGCCTGCCACGGGCGCCCGTTGTCTCCATCGCGCTTGTTCGTGGGCGGGCGACGGGTAATGGCAGCGAGATCGTGCTTGCCTGCGATATGACTTTTGCCAGTCGGGAGAAGGCGCTTCTTTCGCAATGGGAGGTCGGGGTCGGCATGGTCGCCGGTGGTGGTCCGATGGCCCGCCTGCCGGGCCTGGTCGGTCGAAACCGTGCCTTGGAGATACTTCTCGGCTCGGAAGATATCAGCGCCGACCAGGCCGAGGCTTATGGTTATGTCAATCGCGCTCTGCCTGATGCCGAACTCAACGATTTCGTGGATAAGCTCGCAACCCGGATCTCCGGCTTTGACAAATGGGCCATCGCCAATACCAAGCGTCTCGTCAATACCGGCCTGACGCCCGATGTGGAACTGGGCGCGGGATGGGATGCCTGCATCGCCTCGTTGGGGCGGCCGGCAGCACAGCAGGGCATCAAGGCGCTGATCGCGCGCGGCTTCCACAAGCCGGGCGATGTCGAGGACCGGCTCGGATACCATCTGGGCCAGCTTCCCCACGTAAGCTGAATTGTTCCTGGCCCCGGCTTCGTAGCGAAATGGGGGAGCGGACTAATTGTCAGGTGAGCTGACAGACTGCCGGACAGGGCGCCGATACCAAGGTATCGCCGATACCTTGGTTCGATGGAATGGGAAGCGGTTCTCTGTCAATTGAGGGAGGCCGGGATTGTCCCGGTACTTCTGGCTGCCGGAGGAAAAGATGTACGATAGCGACGTCAGCAAGCAGATCCGCCTCGAGCGCCGTTCCCCTGCGCATTGGCGTGTCATTCTCGACATGCCGCCCCTCAACATCTTCGGCCCGCAGAACATGGCGCCACTGAGCGCGATTGTCGCGGCGCTGGAGACCGACAAGGATGTGAAGGTCGTGGTCTTCGAGAGCGCCGTGGAGGGCTTCTTCATCACCCACTACGATTTCCTCGCGGCCCCTGAAGATACCCTGGGCCTGCCGCCAGGACCGACCGGATTGCAGCAGCTGCCTGATGCCCTGGTGCGCCTCAGCCGAGCCCCGGTCGTTTCCATCGCCAAGATCCGCGGTCGTGCCACCGGCGTCGGCAGTGAACTGGCGCTGGCCAGCGATATGCGCTTCGCCAGCCGGGAGAAGGCGATCCTATCGCAATGGGAAGTGGGCGCCGGACTCGTGCCAGGTGGCGGACCCATGGCGCGGCTGCCGCGGTTGATGGGGCGGGGGCGCGCCCTGGAAGTCCTGCTCGGCGCCGATGACATAACGGGCGAAATCGCTGAGCTTTACGGCTATGTCAATCGGGCATTGCCGGATGCCGAGCTCGACGGCTTCGTCGATGCGCTGGCCGAGCGGATCGCTTCCTTCGACAAGAAGGCGCTATCGGAAACCAAGCGCCTCGCCAATCTGGCCGATCTGCCGGCCGATGCCGAGATCGCTCCGGAATGGGACGCCTTCATGGCATCCCTGGCGCGACCGGCGGCGCAGGCGCGCATCAAGGCTCTCATGGAGCGCGGCTTCCATAAGCCGGGCGATGCGGAGACGCGGTTGGGCTATCACGTCGGCCAACTCGGCCGCTAGAGGGTCAGCATCGCGCGACAGAGCCAACTGACGCCGCGCCGAAGGGGGTCTGGCAGCAGGGCAGGTGCACCGGTGGTCGCGATGGTCTTGAAAGTATGGCGGCGCAATCTTCACGCAAACGCGAGAGGTGCAACATGGCAAAGGAAAGCAAGATGGCCGTCATCACCGGTGCTTCCCAAGGCATGGGTGCAGCCCTGGTCGATGCCTATCGCGAACACGGTTATCGTGTCGTTGCCATCGCCCGCACGATGAAGCCGCAACAGGATGAAGGCATTCTCGCCATTGCCGGTGATATCGCCGACCGGAAGACGGCAGAACGAGCGATCGGCGAGGGAATCTCCCGCTTTGGCCGGAGCGACACGCTGGTGAACAATGGCGGCATCTTCATCGCGAAGGCCTTCACCCAATATACCCAGGCCGATTTCGATGCCGTGCTCGCGGTCAACACCGCCAGCGCCACACGTGGCGCCCGCAATGGCTTTCTGATGTGACGGTGTTTGGTTGCTTTTTCTAAACCGAAAGGGAGGGCGTCTGATGGCGAGCGAAACCATGGATAACTTTCTCGGCGCGTTCTCGATGACGGACGGAAAAGCTGAGCCCAGTTCTCTGCGTTCGATCCGGCCCGATGACATTGACTGGAAACCCTTCCCAGCGTTCCCGCCCGAAGCGCGTCTCGCCATCCTTCTCGGCCACCCAACGGAGCCGGGCCTATATGTGGTTCGGGTCAAGGTGCCGCATGGGGTGAAGCTGATGCCGCATCGTCATCCGGAGAACCGGATCTACACGGTAATGTCCGGTATGTTCTATATCGGCGTCGGTGACCAGTTCGACTCCGACAAGCTGGTGGCCTATCCGACAGGCAGCATCGTCCTGCTGCCGGGAAACACGCCGCATTTTCATTGGGCCCAGTCCGGCGAATATGTCACCCAGGTGATGGCCCTTGGACCGCTCGGCATGGAATACATGCATCACGACGATGATCCGCGCATTGTCCAATGACCGGCGATTGTCGGGACGTGCTTCCCTATCCGTCTGCACGCAAAAGGGACTGTATCCGCGCGACTGATCCGGATGCACAGCTATGTCAGCACGATCTTGGGATTGCCACAATCGAGGCCTGGCCAGCGGCGGGCGGTGGATTGCTGCTTGGCGCCGCGGAATCTGGCTTCGCCGGCAAGGGCCTCTTGCGACCGGCAATCAAGACGATCTTCATTCGCCTCGATCCGGCAGATGAGATCGTGCTGACGCTTCCTTATGTTACGCTGGAAGAAGAGGCCGCCGGCTGCCTGCAGATGATCGTGGCGCAGGGCCTTGCGGTAGCGGAAAGCCATGTTCTTATGCTCCCGAACGCGTCGTGCCTGGCCTATCCGACGGTTCCGAGTACACTGCCTCGTATCGCCGATATAGGGCCTCAGGCCGAACTGACCGTCGAGGTCTGTGCGGCAACCGCACGGCAGATGCTGATCGCTGCCGCAGCGGAGATGTGGGCGCTTCCTGAGATCGCGTGCCATGCGTCTGGGGGAATGATCCAGGGTGCGATGCCTGACCAGGTGGTGTGTTATGGCGGTGTCGCGACGCGCGCAGGCTGGCTGCAATTACCGGATTCGGTCTGTCTTTGCTCCGGTCAGTCAGTCGACCTTTCACCTATGCCGCGCGGCCGGTATCGGCAGGTCGCAATACAGCGATCGCGCCGATACGATGGTGTGGCCGATACCTAGGTTCACTATTTGCGCTCCCGCGATTCTCGCAGAATTCACATCAGGGCCGGGCTATTCAGGCCGTTTCCTGAAGCAGACCAGAGTCATACGCACCCCCCATCGGCCGCCGAATGCGGCAGCTTTGATAACCCCACCCAGAAACAGAGGAGAGATGTGATGAAAATTCTCATGGTGCTGACATCGCATGACACGCTCGGCAACACCGGCCGTAAGACCGGCTTCTGGCTCGAAGAATTCGCCGCACCCTATTTCACCTTCAGGGATGCCGGTGTCACCCTGACATTGGCGTCGCCCAAAGGTGGCCAGCCGCCGATCGATCCGAAGAGCGATCTGCCGGAGAACCAGACGGACGCGATGGCAAGGTTCAAGCAGGATGAAATCGCCAAGAAGGCGTTATCTCAAACCGCGAAACTCGCCGACATGCGGGCCGCCGATTTCGATACCATTTTCTATGTTGGCGGGCACGGACCGATGTGGGACCTCGCAGATAATCCGGATTCGATCAAGCTGATTGAGGCGTTCTACAATTCAGGCAAGCCGGTCGCGGCCGTCTGCCATGCACCAGGCGTATTGCGCAAGGTGATGTACCAGGGCGCGCCGTTGGTGAAGGGAAAGCGGGTGACCGGCTTTGCCAATAGCGAGGAGGAAGCGGTACAACTGACCCATGTGGTGCCATTCCTTGTCGAAGACGAGCTGAAGCGGCTGGGTGGACTCTATGAAAAGGCCCCCGACTGGCAGCCTTTCTCCATCGTCGATGGCCGCCTTATCACAGGGCAGAACCCGGCCTCTTCGACAGGTGCCGCCAAGGAGCTGGTGAAGCTCCTGGCTAGCCGGCAAGCCGCTGTCCGGGCCGCCGGCTGAGGATCGGAGCCTTATTGTCCGATGTGCCGGCGCCGGCCAGCATATCGGACAGGGGCCGGTCGAAACAGGGGCAGTTTGGAAAGGTGGGTACAATGACCCGTATATCGATCGCGTTGATGTTGTCGGTGACCCTGGCCGCAGGATATGCCGAGCCTGTGCGGGCTGAGAGCCTCACTGGCGACCGCTTCATTACCGCGATGAACGGCAATAGTCTGGCGGGCACCAACGCACATGGTGAAAGGTACTACCTCTATTTTCTTCCGGGTGGCTATGCGACCTACCGCGCCGTCAATGGCGAACATGACACCGGCCGGTGGCATCTCAGTTCATCGGGGGATGTCTGTGTCTCCTGGGCGAATCTGGCGCCGCCACTGGGATCCGGCTGCTACCATGTCGCCTCGGACGGGCCCAGAACGAGTTGGAGCACGAAATCCGGCGTAACCTCCTTGCGGCTGCAGGGCTATGTCTCCAGCGCGGAACTCGAAAGATCGTCTGGTGGGCATTCCCATGGCAGGCGGTAAGGGCGAGGCGCAGTGTGAGTGGAGGCCTGAACCTTGAAGCCGGCTCTTGGCTCCTCATGAAGCGGCGTAACGCTATTCACCTCAGGCGATAATCGCGCATCACGTGAGGATCTGGTTCGAGACCCAACCCAGGCCCTTGCGGAATCGTGATCGCGCCCTTTCGCGGCAGGATGGCATCGCCGTAAAGCTGGGCTTCGAGATCGAAATAGCGCCACTCGACCAGGGATTCCGCATCGCCGAGTGCGGCACTGGCATGGATCGCCGCGAGCAGGCCCGGTCCGTCGTAGAAAGTGTGGACCATGACCGTCGTGTTGTTCACCTGTGCCATCGCGAAGACATCCCCCAGCTCGGTCAATCCACCCATCTTGGCGGGGCTTGGTTGGATGATGTCGACCGCTTTTGCTTCAAGCAGGTGCTGGAAGTCGAACAGGGTTGACGCATTCTCACCGGCAGCGATCGGGATACCGCTTTCCTGCCTGACCCGCGCCAGTCCGGCGTAGTTTTCCGGTGGCCAGACCGGTTCCTCAAGCCAGCGGAGATTATACGGCCGCAGCTTTCGCGCCCTGTCGAGCGCCTGGCTGACCGACCATGGGCAATTGACGTCGAGCATGATCTCAACCTCGTCGCCAGCTACTTCGCGGACGGCCCGAACGCAATTGATGTCGATCTCGTGGAGTTTCAGGTGGCGAAAACCATCCTGCTTGGCGCGTGTCACATTTTCACCGAGGAGATCCGGGTCGGCATAGCGTGTCAGGCTGGCATAGCAGGGAAGTACGCTCATGTCGCTGCCGCCGAGGAATTTATGAACCGGTTGGCCGGCGATCTTGCCGGCAATGTCCCAAAGCGCGATGTCAATTGCCGAGAGGCCGTAGATGAGGGCACCGCTGCGCCCGAAGACATGAAACTTCTTCTGCAGATCGAGCATGAGCTTGCGCCGATGGGCGACATCGCGGCCGATGCAGTCCGGGGTGAGGATCGCATCGATCGCCGCCTTCACCGCCGGGATTGCCGTGTAACCAAAGGTCTCGCCCCAGCCGACGATACCGGTGTCGGTAGTGACGGAGACGATCAGTGAGTCGACGGTCTGTCGGCCACCTTCGCTCCAGACCCCACCGCTGGACGATCCTCCGGTGGAAAAGGGGATGCGAAGTGGTATCGTTTCGATCTGCGCGATCCTCATAGGAACCGTCCTGGCTCGCCTGTCTGGGTGAGGCAATGGCAGCGCCGCATCTGCGATGCGTGTCGCCCATTCGCACAATTACGGCGCATACGCCTGGTGAGCAATTGGACGATGGTGTTGCCAAATTCTCGCGAGCGTTTCGGGTGGAAAACATGTGCGTGGATAGCCGACGAATACCTACCCAGATGGATTCCGGCAAATAGAACTTCGTTTGCCAAGATGGTGTGTCGGGTTAGGAGTAGGGACCTGCTCGGGCTGACTTCTTGCGCAGAAATCCGCAGGCAGGGGTACCAGCTTTCTTTTCGGCGATTAGCGGGAACTGTTACGAGGCTCGTCTCTTGCCATAACCCTGATGCCCGGCAGCTTGATGTGATCAGGTCTTTGTCCTACAAAAAAGCTGGAGCCGAAAACGGGGGAGCCGCTTGTCAGCCCGGTTCGTTTACGCAGATGCTGCCTGGGAAGTGGATGGGGATCGGCGTGAGTTGAGGGCCGGTGGCCGGCCAGTGCCGATTGGATCCCGCGCTTTTGAAATCATCGAAAAACTTGCCGAATCCGCCGGGCAATTCGTCAGCAAGGACGAGTTGGTCGCACATGTCTGGCGGGGCGCGATTGTCGATGAAAATACGCTACGGGTACATATCCATGCGATCCGTAAGGCGCTTGGTCCGGATCGCGCCTTGCTCAAGACCGCGGCCGGCCGCGGTTACCGGCTTCTTGGACTTTGGACAACAGCGCAGGATGCGGATCAGGGTATAAACTTCGCCCCCGCCACTTCGATACCGGCGAACAGCCAGTACAACCGGAGTAATTTGCCGGCGGCAACATCCCAGATGATCGGCCGGGCTTCATCCGTTCGTCTCCTTGATGACCTGATATCGGCATTTCGGGTGGTGACGTTGACGGGACCCGGCGGGATCGGCAAGACGACGTTAGCGCTCGAATTGGCACGCAATCTCATCGATGCTTTCGGGGGTGCCGTATTCCTTATTGAGCTGGGGCCGTTAACTGATCCGGAACTGGTGGCGTCGACAGCGGCGCGGGCGATCGGATTGGTTGCCGATGGAAAGCAGTTCACAGCCGATGACGTCGCCCGCGCTATAGGTACATCAAAGCTCTTACTACTCCTGGACAATTGCGAGCATCTGGTCGACGCAACCGCATATCTCGTCGATGTTATTGTCAGGCAATGTCCCCATGCGTCAATCCTCGTGACCAGTCGGGAAGTCCTGAAGATCGATGGCGAAAGGGTATACCGCTTGCCGCCGCTGGAAATTCCCGAGACCGCAGGCGAAAGCCTCCAGCGCCTGTCGGAGTGCAGCGCCGTTGAACTATTTGTAAAGAGAACGCAGTCCCTTGATGACCGGTTTGTTCTCACCACGAGCAACAGTGCGGCGGTCGCAACTGTCTGCCGGCATCTGGACGGAATACCCTTGGCGATCGAGTTCGCCGCCGGTCGAACGGCGACTCTTGGCGTGCAGCATGTCCTTGCCGATCTGCGCGACCGCCTCCAATCGCTCTCGAGTGGCCGGCGGACAGCGGTCCCGCGGCATAAGACCCTGCGCGCAGTCCTCGACTGGAGCTATGATCTGCTGCCTGAGGCGGAACAGAAATGCCTGCGGAGCCTCGGCGTTTTCATGGGATTCTTCAACCTTGACGATGCGTGCGCGATTGCTGGTGCGGCAACTGCGGTCGATTCCCTGTCCGGCTTGGTCGACAAATCGCTTGTCGTCGCCGAAATCAGGGGCCCATCCACCTTGTACCGGCTGCTCGATACGACACGGACCTATGTCCTGGAAAAGTTAAAGGAGCAAGGTGAGCTTGAGGCCGCGAGCAAAGCTCATGCTGTGCATTACGCGACTCTCTTCGAACGTGCTGAACCGGAATGGCAGACAAGGATAACGGAGGAGTTGCACGCGGATTATGCATGGCGACTTGACAACCTGCGCAATGCGATCGCCTGGGCATTCATGGAGGGACGTGCAGTATCGACAGGCTTAGCTTTAGCCACGGCGGCGATCCCGTTATGGATGCATCTTTCGCTGTTCGGAGAGTGCCGACGCTATCTGGATCAAGCCCGAGGTTTGCCGGCTGCCGCGGAGATGAAACCGGAAAGGCAGATGCGGCTTCATGCAGCTTATGGCGTTGCATCACTGTATTCCGGGGGTGATCCGCTGGACGCCGAAGCGGCATGTGAACAGGCGCTCCATATCGCCGAAGCTATTGGTGACGTCGATCATCAGCTGAGGGCCCTATGGGGACTGTGGCTGGTGAGACGTGGGTCGCTCGATCTGGCGCGGCGTTTTCTTGCGATGGCTGTGCGGCCTGTCGATCATGTGGTCGGACACCGGATGGTGGCGACGTCCCTTCACGTGCAGGGTTACCAGAATGAAGCACGCTTACATGTCGATTTCATTCGGGCGAACCCCATGGTATTGGCGGCTGATCCGGCACGGTTCCGCTTTCTTGTCACCGAGCGGCCGATGTCGCAGGAGCCGGGACTGGCGCGGGTCTTGTGGGCACAGGGATGTCCCGACCAGGCCATGCAACTGGTGAGGCAATCGATCGAGGTGACGACGGCCGCGGGTCACGCCAATTCGTTCTGCCATTTCCTCGCCCTGGCAGGATGCCTAGTGACACTTTGGGCAGGACATCTGGATGAAGCGGACCGTTACATCAATCTGCTGGGCGATCAGTCCAGCAAGTTTGCCCTGCCTCTGTGGCGAAGCTGGAGCCTGGGCTATCGCGGAATTCTTTCGCTCCAGCTCGGTGATACTGCCGGCGCTGCCGAGCGGCTGTGTGTCGCTGTCGAAGAATTGAAAGCACTTCACGAATGGCGGGGCTATGTACATTTCCAGCTGGACCATGCCGTTGCCTTGGGGCGTCTGGGGCGCGTGGACGAGGGGCTGGCGCTGATTGATCCTGCGCTTGAGCGAAACGACATCATGGAGGGTTGGATGCATCCCGAACTCCTCCGCGTCAAAGGCGATCTGCTCGCGCTCAGAATGGCATCCACCGACGCGGCGGCCGCGGAACATTGCTTTCTTGGGGCGATCGAGGAATCGCGCCGGCAGGGGGCGCTTGCCTGGGAATTGCGTGCGGCAACCAGCCTAGCGCGGTTGTTGGCTGCCCGCGGCCAACCGGGAAAGGGTAGAGATGCGCTGCAGCCTGTTTACGACCGATTCACAGAGGGGTTCGAGACAGGCGATTTGAAAGCGGCTCGCGGACTCCTTAACGGTTTAGAACGGCCCTAAGCGTAAAGTCCGTCCCAATTTGCCCGCCTTTCTCCTGGGTCTAATTGCCTGTTTCGGATGTGTCGGCCCGTTCTTAAGCCCCCCGAACGAGCCTTAAGAACTCTTCACGACGCTTAATTCGTGTGCGGCGCTGAAACGAGGCAAGATTTGCTGGCATCGTGTGGAGAGACCTTTTCCAAGCCTTGTCGGATGTTGTTCGTGTCGTCATTGGGGGAGGCCTCTCAGGACAATCGGTAACGGGAGGGAAGACATGGGTAAATTTCTAAGTTTGCCGCTCGATATGCCTTATATGTTTGCCTTCGGTGCGCCGCAGCCAAACGAGCTTTTCGCCAGCCTGCAATGCGAAAAGGAATGTATGCCGGTCATCTATGCCGGAGCTGGCGTTACTGGACACGAGAACCTCGTCCGGGAGGCGGGCTGGCGGGTCAAGGGACTGGCCTCACTGGAGGCCGTGATAGAGGGGCCACAACCGTCCGTACCCTGTTGTCTGCTACTTGATATTTCCCGGCCCAATCCGGTCGATCTTTCGTTTCACCGACGCCTCGTAACCTCACATCCCGAAGTGCCCGTCATCTGCATTGCTGGAGACGTCGATTTGGATGTTTTGGTACGCGTCATGAAAGCCGGCATTTTCGACCTGCTTGTAAAACCTGTTACCGAAGACATATTGCGTGAGGTCATCAGCCGCGCGCTACAGCAGAGTGAAGTGGTATTGAAGCGTCATCTTGAAGTTCGCAAGCTTAGGGACCGCTACGCCTCGCTGAGCCAACGCGAACGCCAAGTTATGGCCCTGATCGTTTCTGGGTTGCTCAACAAGCAAGTGGGATACGAACTTGGCATCAGCGAGATCACCGTGAAGGCGCATCGCGGCAGTCTGATGCGCAAGATGCAAGCCGTTTCTTTTGCCGGCCTGGTCAAGATGTCTGCGAGCCTGGATCTCGAATATATGCCGAGAGCCGTTCCTGTCGCCGCGCCTCAGGCCGGTCTTGCGAGATGATGCCGCTCGTCGAAGAGCGCCAGCAGATCGAGATAGGCTTCCGGCGTGTCGCAGTCCAAAAAGAATTGCGGCGCGCTGGTCTTCAACGGCGCGACCAGTTCCGGATAGTTGATGAGGAGATTGCGGCAACCGAAATTGATACCGCGGCGATACATCTCCGCGCGGCTCCAACCGGGAATGATGATGGGATTGCCACGCTCCGTCTCATCGAAGGGCACGACGGCCTTTTCGCCACCGAGTTCGGCGAAACGGGCGATCAGATGGTCGAAATCGGTGGCTGTCAGCAGCGGCATGTCGCCGGGGATGATGAGATAGCCATCGGCCTCGGGTGCCGCCAGCACGCCGGCACGGACCGAGGTCATCTGGTTCTCGGTGTAATCGGGGTTCTCGACCAAGGTGAGCGGCAGGTCGACGATTGCCTTGCGCACATTCCAGCGGTCATGGCCGACCACGACGAAGACTTGCCGCACCCGGCTTGCCAGAACTTCCTTCGCGAGCCGTCGTATTAGCGGCTCGCCGCCGAAATCGAGCAGCAGCTTGTTCTGTGGCGCCATGCGACTGGAAAGCCCGGCCGCCAGGATAACGGCGATGATGCCGGTGTCGGTGCTGATCATTCCGCCGCCTCCATGCGCTGTTTGTGGGCCGTCTTGCGCCGCACCTGGATGATATCGGCCAGGATCGACAAGGCGATCTCCTCCGGCGTCACGGCGCCGATCGGCAGGCCGGCGGGACCATGCAGGGATGCCAGGCGCTCGGCTGAGATGTTGCGACCGGCGAGCCGTTCCTTGAGGGCCGCGACCTTGGCCTTGCTGCCGACAAAGGCGACGTAATGGGCAGCGGAGCGCAGGGCCATGCCGAGCGCCTCCTCATCGCCGGCTCCCTGGGTGGCGACGACAATGAAGGCACCGACCGCCGCCGTTTCGACGGCGGCAAATCCTTCTCGTACCTCCAGGGTCGACGGCAGCGCATCACGCTGCGCCGCCGTCGCATGCAATGCCGCGCGGAGGCCGATGCGCGGTGCCAGTTCGGCGATCGCGACGGCGACCGGTGTCGCCCCGCAGATGATGACCTGAGGTTGCGGCAAGACGGGCTCGATGAAGACATCCATCACGCCCCGCGACGGGCACATGTTCTTGGCAAATTCGATGCCGTCGCGCCGATCGCCAGGCTTCAGCCCCTGTGCCTGCAGCTGGTCCATCGGCATGACGCTGATCAGGCGCGCTTCGCCATCCGCCAGGCAATCCTTGGCAGCGCGCTTGATGGCGCCGAGTGCGCAGCCGCCGCCGACCCACCCCGCCATGCGACCGTCGGCGGTGAGGATCGCTTTGGCGCCCGGCTTGGCAGCGACGGCGGCTAGGGTGCGGACCACGGTGGCGACGGCATAGGGCTCCCCGCGCGCGGTTTGTTCGGCGATCAGACGTGCGATCTCATCGGTGCTGGACATGATCGCTCCTTTCAGGCGCGTGCGAGGTGAGGCATCAGCGCCTCCAGACTGGAGAGATTATGGGCGGGCGCGAAGACATCGATATGTGGCAGGGCGGCCGCCATGCCGCCGGCAACCGGCTGATAGCCATCCCAGCCGATCAGCGGGTTGAGCCAGACGATCCGCCTTGCCCGTTTCGCCAGCGCGGCCATGGCCTTGCCGAGAACAGCAGGATCGCCGGTATCGTAGCCGTCGGAGAGGATGAAGAGGATGCTGCGACCGCGCAGAGCCCGAGAGGCATGATGCTTCACGAAAGTGGCGAGGCAATCGCCGATGCGGGTGCCACCCCCCCAGCCTTCGGCCAGCAGTGACAGGCGTTCCAGAGCCTTGACGCGCCGCCGCTCACGCAGGACCGGACCGATCTCCACCAGGCGGGTATGGAAGAGATAGCCTTCGCCATCCGGCAGCCGCTTCAACAGGGCCAGCATGAATCGCAGGAAGATGGCGCTGTATTGCGACATGGAGCCCGAGGCATCGAGCAGCAGCACCGGACGCAGCGGTCGATGCGGCGCGCGGCGGTGAAAGAGATCGATGGGCTCGCCGCCATGGGCGATGCTGGCATGCAGCATGCGCCGCAAATCGAGCCGATCTCCTTGTCGCGCTGCCCGTTGTCGGCGCAACAGGCGCCGGCGCAATGACGAGGCCAATGCCTCGACCAGGTCTTCCAACTGCGCCATATCTTCCGGCCGGTCGAGATGACGGAAATCGGTCTGGCTGATGGCCTCCGTCGCGGCCGCTCCGCCACGGCGAAGTGCGGCACTGCTCTCCGCAGCCTGCAGGTCGTTGGCGGTGCGGGCGACGCGGTCGGCCAAAGCGGCTGCCTGCTCCGGCACGGATCCCGTCATCGGCCTGCGTCCGGCACCCGTGGCGCTTGAGCCGGTGGAAGCCGGGCGGGTCGCGCGCTTGACCCCGCGACGCAGCCAATAG
>Ga0209455_1000554_pt1 | contig 25250 bp, 21 predicted proteins | sample AraplaCol_mCL_r2_FD_184275 | JGI IMG/M metagenome (GOLD analysis project Ga0209455, IMG submission 184275) | Arabidopsis root microbial communities from North Carolina, USA - plate scrape CL_Col_mCL_r2 (SPAdes) (version 2) | ecosystem: Host-associated > Plants > Roots > Endosphere | place: USA... | reverse complement strand
CCGAGAAGATCACCACCGTCAAGGATGCGATCAGCTACATCGACGCGCACAAGGCCTGATTCTGGAGGGCTGAGCCCTAAGCCTGAGATGGCCAAGCGGCTCTCCGACCCGGTGTCGGGGGGCCGCTTTTGTTTTGAGAGAAGAGTAAGGAGATCGCCATGCGCCGCGTGGTTGTGACCGGACTGGGCCTCGTGACGCCGGTAGGCGCCGACGTCGAGACCGCATGGGCCAATATCAAGGCCGGCAAGTCGGGCGCCGCCCGCATCACGCGTTTCGATCCGTCGGATCAGAAGTGCACGATCGCGTGTGAGGTGAAGCCGGCCGATCACCCCTGGGGCTTCGATGCCAACAAGCGCGTCGACCATAAGGTCCAGCGCCAGGTCGACCCTTTCATCGTTTACGGCATCGACGCGGCCGGGCAGGCCTATGAGGATGCCGGGCTGGGCGAGCTCACCTATGAGCAGTCAACCCGCGTCGGCTGCATGATCGGATCGGGTATCGGCGGCCTGCCGGGTATCGAAAGCGAGTCGATCGTGCGCTTCGAGAAGGGGCCGAGCCGCGTCTCGCCGCACTTCGTGCACGGACGCTTGATCAACCTGATCTCGGGCCAGGTTTCGATCAAGTACGGCCTGCGCGGGCCGAACCATGCGGTCGTCACCGCCTGCTCGACCGGCGCGCATGCGATCGGCGACGCGGCGCGCATAATCGCCGCCGACGATGCGGACGTCATGTTGGCGGGTGGTGCCGAAGGTGCGATCTGCCCGCTCGGCATCGCTGGCTTCGCCCAGGCACGCGCACTGTCGACCGGCTTCAACGACACGCCGGAAAAGGCGAGCCGTCCGTACGACCAGGCTCGTGACGGTTTCGTCATGGGTGAAGGCGCGGGTATCGTCGTGCTCGAGGAATATGAGCATGCCAAGGCGCGCGGCGCCAAAATCTATGCCGAGGTGATCGGTTATGGACTGACCGGCGACGCTTATCATGTGACCGCGCCGCATCCCGAAGGCGACGGTGCCTTCCGCTCGATGCAGATGGCGCTCAGGAAGGCGGGGCTCGAGCCCAAGGATATCGACTATATCAACGCGCACGGCACCTCGACGCCCTTGGGCGACGAGCTCGAGCTTGGCGCGGTCCGGCGCCTGTTCGGCGACGCGATGAAGACCGTGTCGATGTCGTCGACCAAGTCGATGATCGGTCATCTTCTGGGAGGCGCGGGCGCGGTCGAGTCGATCTTCTGTATCCTGGCACTGCGTGACCAGACGGTGCCGCCGACGATCAACCTGGAGAATCCGAGCGAGAGCTGCGAGGGCGTCGATCTGGTGCCCAATGTCGCCAGGCAAAGGCAGGTCAAGGCGGTGCTCAACAACAGCTTCGGCTTTGGCGGTACCAATGCCAGCCTCGTGATGCGCGCCATTTGATCCTGATCAAGGGGGCGCTAGGATAGAGCGTGGCCAAAGGTCGTTCCTCATCGCGCGGCGGGCTTGGATGCCTGCTGCTGATCGTCCTGATCGTGGTTGGGGCGACCTGGCTCACCGTTCACCGTAACTGGACCGGTCCCGGGCCGGCCAATCACCCGACCACGGTGGTCGTGCCCGAGGGCGCGACGCTGGCGGCGGCTGCGCGCGAACTCGAGAAGGCAGGCGCCGTCCGATCCACTACGGGCTTCCTGCGCTTCGCCCGTCGCTTCGGGTCTTCTGCGCCGATCAAGGCCGGCGAATATGAAGTTGCGCCGCGCATGAGCGCGAAGGATATCCTGAAGCTGCTTCAGAGCGGCCATACCGTGCAGCGTATGATCACCATTCCCGAGGGTATGCCCTCGATCGAGGTGTTCGAGCGGCTGGCGGGCGAGAAATTGCTGACCGGCAAGCTGCCGATCCCGGCCGAAGGCTCGGTCCTGCCCGGCACCTACAGCTTCCAGCGCGGCGAGCCGCGCGCGGCGGTGGAGAAGCGCATGACCGACGCGATGACGCAGACGCTCAACCAGCTGTGGATGACGCGCAAGGCGAACAGCGTGGTCAATTCCAAGCAGGAAGCGCTCACGCTCGCCTCGATCGTCGAGAAGGAAACCGGGGTTCCGGAAGAGCGGCCGATGGTCGCGGGCGTCTATTCGAACCGCCTGCGTGCAGGAATGCGGCTGCAAGCCGATCCGACGATCATTTATCCGATCACCAAGGGCAAGCCGCTCGGCCGCCGCATCAAGCTCTCTGAGGTGCGCGCCAAGAACGACTACAACACTTACTCGATGGCCGGGCTGCCGATCGGGCCCATCACCAACCCCGGCCGGGACGCGATCGCCGCGGTGCTGGCGCCCGCGCAGACCGACGCGCTCTATTTCGTCGCCGATGGGAAAGGCGGGCATGTGTTCTCGAGCAACCTCAAGGACCACAATGCCAACGTGCAACGCTACTATAACCTCCGCAAGGCGGAAGGGACACGCTGACGTCGATTGCCGCCGATGTCGGTGAGACGTTTTCAGGCGCGTTATTTCTATAATTCAACGCCGAAATAACTTCTTAATAATATCGGAACTGTGCAGCCTATATTGCTTAATAGTTTTACCGTTTATTAAGTATATATTTATTTAGTTCCGTTTGCCGAACAACTACGTGCGCCCTGCTACTTTTACAGGGAGTAAGTATGAACTCGGTTTCTCGTATCGTTGCGGCCAGCGTTTTGGCGACTGGTGCTCTTGCAGCTTCGCCATCGCAAGCGACCAAAATCCCGGATGGCGCACTCACCATCGCCGGGCTGTTCAATCCGACCGTGACCTTCAACAAGAGCGGTAGCTCGTTCCTGGCCACGAACGGTGCGACCACCGAGTTCGCCGGCAAGGGCAGTTTCGCGGCTGCTAACGGGTTCAACGGCACGATGAATGGCATGATCAAGTTCAACATGACCGCCGGTGCCACCCAGACACAGTCGGTCACCGATTTCCTGACCTTCACTGACGGTGACGGCGACATCTTCCACTTCGATATCGACAGCGCGCATACGAATTCCGTCACCCAAACGGTCGGCCCGGACGGCAAGACGGTCATTTCGTCCAGCGGTTCGCTGTTCCTCCTGGGTAACATCTGGGAGGAGAACAATATGCACGCGCTGATTGGCGACCCCACCGCTTCGTCGCTCACGCTCACCTTCAACAGCACCGGCGCATCCGATTTCGGCGCATCGGCCTCGCTCTCGGTTCCCCCGGGCGTTGCCGACGCGCCGCCGCCGGCGGTGCCTGAGCCGGCCTCCTGGGCAATGATGGTTGGCGGGTTTGGTTTGATGGGTGGAATGATGCGGGCGAACCGGCGTAGCCGGACCGCGCTGTCCTTCTCCTGATAGCCAGACCCTAGAAAGGGGCGCCGCCGCCTGATCCCCCCTCCCCCAAGAGGCTGGCGGTGCCCCTTTCGCCATCCGGGGCAAGGCCTGTCCCCGGCCGGTCAAGAAATGCCGCGGCATTTCGAGATCGGCAGGGGGCAGGCCTAACTCTGATTTAAACCTTCTCCCTGCCTGCTGCGACCGGTCAACACTCTGCGCTGAACCGCCCGCAATATCCTGCCAGCGTCCCGCAAATGCTGAACTGCAGAGGAATAAGCGCTCACAAAGGAGAGTCTGTTGATGCGTGTCCGCGTCACGGACCTGTGCGGCGATGTTTGTCGCAATCCATCCATCAAGGAGGAGAGCGGAATATGCTTTCAGTTGTAGAAGTTGCGCGAGCGGGGCAGGTCGATAGCGAGCAGCGCGCACGCGATCGGTATGCCGGCATGCCCGAGCGTATGCGCAAGCGCTGCGGTCGTCTCGAAATCCTGTACGACCCGCTTGAATTCTATGTCGACGGCGAGCGGATCTATCTCACGCCGCTGGAGGGGGCGATCCTAGAGCTGCTCGTGCGGCGCGGCCGCGCCTCTTCGCAGGTCCTGATAGAATTGTTCGAGCGCGAGGGCGGCAGCATCGCCGCGCTCAACGTCCATCTTCATCGCCTGCGCCGCAAGGCGCTGGATGCGGGCCTCGTCAATCCCATCGAAACGGTGCGGGGATGGGGTCTGAAATTGCGGATCGAGAAGATCTGATCCGCGCACCCAAGGGTTCCGGCATGATTTGAACAATCCCTCAGCCTGGTCGGAGGGGCCTGAACCCTTTCGTTTTTCCTCCGGCCGGAACAGGGAGTTTTATCTTGCAGCATGTATTTCTGCGGCTTGCGCGCGCAGCCTGCATCGCCGGCCTCGTGCTTTCGTGGGGCGCCGCGCCCGCGCTGGCGACGATCACCCAAAAATTCGGGCAGGTTAAGATGCAGGCCGGCACCGATTTCAACACCAACAAGGCGGGGCAAAAAGGGCATTTTCCTGCACGTACGACCAGGAACTGGATTGCGGGCAAGCCGGACGTGTCCGTCCCCGGTGACGCGGGCAGCAAGTTCGATGCGTCGGGCAAGACCAAGGATCCGCTGAGCGCTGTGAATACGGGTTCGATCACGAGCGCGTCCACCAGCACGGCGTCCGGCAAGGTGAATATCACCAGCACCCGGTCGCTCGCGCCCAATTCCGCTCCCGGAGTCTCGCTCAAGGACATCAAGAACGCCGAGGCGTCGTATGCGGGCGAATGGAGCTACATTGCGAGTTTCGACAAGACCACCACTCTGACTCTCCAATATCTGTTTGAGGGGCAGGACCAGGTCACGGGCGACGGCTTCTGGCAGTTCGACGTCACGCGCAGCTCGGACAATGAGCAGTTGCAGCGGTGGAACAGCGATCTCAATCCAGGGGAAAAAGGGACGGTCACGCTGACCTTCGGGCCGGGTGAATATCTGTTCGACCTGATCGCGACGGGCGACCACCCGGCACCGCTGAAGGCCGACTATAACAGCGGTATCAACGCCGAGTTCGATTGGGATTTCAAAGAACAGCCGGTGGGCACGGTTCCAGAACTGTCGACCTGGGCGCTGATGCTATGCGGTTTCGGCGCGACCGGGGCGGCGATGCGCTCGTCGCGACGCAGGGTGCGGGCAATAGTCTAGGTCTTTCGCGCGGCGAGTTTGTACTCGATCCGGTCGATGCGCGCGGTGATCGCCTGAAGCTGGCTTGCGAGATCGGCCTGCGCCGCCTCGCGCTGCCGGCAGATCACGATCGCCCGTGCCATCTGGCCTGAAATCTGGGCGAGCGTCTCAAGCTCGTCGGTGCCGTAAAAACTACCGTCGGGACGCGGGCCGAGCAGAAGGATGCCGGTCCGCGTTTCCTCTTCGATCATCAGAGGCTGGCGCAGCGGGAAGACCCGGTCGCTTCGTGCGACGCGATGGATCGCGCGCCCGTGCGCGCCGAGCCAGCTGTCGACTTGGGAAAGCGCCACATTGCGCAATGCCAGCGCCTTGCCGTCGACGACCAGCGCCATGCGCGAAGCATGGATCCCCTCCTCGACCCGCTCGAGCATGGCACGCGCCAGTTGGTCGAGCGTGGCTACCTCGCGCAGGTCACCTGCAAGTTCGGGCATGCCGTTGCGTAGGCGGAGAAGTTCGCGCTGGAAGCGGTGCTTGGCCCAATGGTCGATCCGGTGATGCATCGGGGTGATCAGCACCGCGGCAAGGCCGGCCGCGATCCCGCCGGCAATCGCGCCGATACTGCCACCGAACATGTCCGCGCCGATCAGCTCGATCGTCTTTTCGGTGCCTGCGAAGACGATCACCAGCGACAGGGTGAGCAGAGCATAGGCCGCCGATCGGCTGATCGTCGCTTCGGCGTCGTAGAGGCGATAGCGCAACAGCGAGACGACCAGACCGAGTGGAAGCGCGAGGAATGCGGTCGCCTGCAGAATCTGGAAGAAGGTGAAGTAAGCGACATCGCCGCCGGTCTGGATCGGCAAAAGATGGATGTAGGCGACGGTCGCGGCGGCGCTGATGAAGAAACCGAACACCACCCACTTAACCTGCTGGCGCGTGCTGCTGGAATGCATGCGGCGATAGCGCCGGGCGAGGCCTATCATCGCCAAGGCGCTCAATAAGAGCAGGATGCCGGCTGCCGCCAGCCGTCCGCCGATCGGCACGGTTTCGGACTTGCGGATGACCGCGCTGAGTATGCTCAGCGGGATGGCGGCGAGTACAGCGGCGCGCGACCAAGCGTCGTCAAAGCGGCCTTCCGGGAAGCCTGCCGCGGCAATGATGATGATACATTGGCCTGCCGATGCGAGTAGGCTGATGATGTCGATCGGCACGTGCAGCAAAGCGAGCAGCCAGAAATCGGCCTGCGGTACATGGCAGAGAAGCAGGAAGCCGAACGCGAACAGCATTGCCTCGGCATCGTTGGCGCGGCGCAGGAAGAGCAGAAGCGAGGCGCCGAACAGGAAGATGGGAATAATTTCGACGCTGAAGAAAGAGCCGGCCGAATAGATCCAGAGGGGCAAGCCGCTGGTCGATTCCCGTAACGCCCAGACATGCGGGACGCGCGTCAGCGTGACCGTGCTGGACGTGCCGTCGGTATGGCGCACGACCGCGCCGACGGTCAGTCCGCTTACGCTGGCGAACCTGCGGGCTATTCCATATTCCGAGGTGTCGGGCGGGATCGGTTTTCCGTCGATCGCGAGGAAAATGTCATTGTCGCGCAGACCGCTTTTGATGGCGGCGGGACGGGCATCGCCGACATAGGGCGGCGCGCCCGGGTCGGTCGAGCTGAAGGTGCGCAGCCCCCATTGCATGTCGGCGGGCAAATTTCGGAAATTGTCGAGCCCGTTGAAGACGAGGCTGCCGAGGATCACGATTGCGGTAAGAAACGCCAGCGCGACATAGACTATGCGGGCGACGGAGGCGCGGCGCCCTTCCAAGCGTGGTAGAATATCGAACCTGGCCATAGTTCCCCCCGCCCGCAGACTAACGCCGGATATTCCAGGGACAACTGGCAAAAGAAGAGGGCGGAGCCCTTTCAGACGCCGCCCTCTGTCAGTCCGATGATCTCGCCTTATTTGACGATGTCGAGCCGGTCGGCGTTCATCACCTTGTCCCAAGCTGCGACAAAGTCCTTCACGAACTTCTCCTTGGCGTCGGATTGCGCGTAGACCTCGGCCAGCGCGCGCAATTCCGAATGCGAGCCGAAGATCAGGTCGACGCGGGTGCCGGTCCAGGTAGCTTCCTTGGTGCGGCGGTTGCGGCCCTGGAACACATTTTTCGACTTGGGCTCCCACTCGTTATTCATGTCGAGCAGGTTGACGAAGAAGTCGTTGCTGAGCGTGCCGACGTTGTTTGTGAAGACCCCGTCCCGGCTGCCACCCGTATTGGCGCCGAGCACGCGCAGGCCACCAACCAGCACGGTCATCTCCGGCGCGCTCAGGCGCAAGAGCTGGGCCTTGTCGACCAGGGCTTCCTCCGGGGACATGAAGTTCGCGGAATGATAATAGTTGCGGAAGCCATCGGCGACCGGACGCAAGGCTTCGAACGACTGGACGTCGGTCTGGTCCTCCGACGCATCCATCCGGCCGGGGGTGAAGGGCACCTTGACCGACACGCCCGCATCCCTGGCCGCCTTCTCGACCGCGGCGCAGCCGCCGAGCACGATCAGGTCGGCCATCGAGATGTTCGAACCCGACTGGATCGAGGCGAGCGTGCTCAGCACCTTGGCGAGATCGGCAGGGTTGTTGGCCTCCCAATCCTTTTGCGGGGCGAAGCGGATGCGGCCGCCATTGGCACCGCCGCGCTTGTCCGATCCGCGATAGGTCGAGGCCGAGGCCCAGGCCGCCCCGACCAGCTGCGATACTGTCAGGCCTGAGCCGAGGATCTTGTCCTTGAGCGCGGCCACGTCGGCATCGCTAATCGTCTTGCCGTCGGACGATGGGATCGGATCCTGCCAGATCATTATTTCGTCGGGCACGAGCGAGCCGAGGTAACGCTGGCGCGGGCCCATGTCGCGATGGGTGAGCTTGAACCAGGCGCGGGCGAAGGCATCCGCAAACTGATCCGGATTCTCGTAGAAGCGGCGCGAGATCTTCTCGTACGCAGGGTCGAAGCGCAGCGCCAAATCCGAGGTGAGCATGCGCGGCTTGTGCATCTTGCCCGGATTGTGCGCGTCGGGAACGTCGGCGGGCGCAGCCTTGGCGACCCATTGCTTCACGCCGGCCGGGCTCTTCTCCAGCTCCCACTCATATTTGAACAGGTTGTCGAAGAAGTGGTTCGACCATTTGGTCGGGGTCTGGGTCCAGATCACCTCGGGGCCGCCGCCGATCGCGTCGGCGCCCATGCCCGTGCCATGCTTGCTATGCCAGCCGAGGCCCTGGTCCTGGATTTCGGCGGCTTCCGGTTCCGCGCCGACAAAGGACGGATCGCCCGCGCCGTGCGTCTTGCCGAAGGTATGGCCGCCCGCAATTAGCGCGACGGTCTCTTCATCGTTCATCGCCATCCGGAAAAAGGTCTCGCGAATGTCATGGGCAGAGGCGAGCGGATCGGGATTGCCGTTGGGGCCTTCCGGATTGACGTATATCAGACCCATCTGGACCGCGCCGAGGCCAGGATGGAGCTGGCGCTCGCCGCTATAGCGTTCGTCGCCGAGCCAGCTTCCCTCGGGGCCCCAGAAGAGTTCTTCCGGCTCCCACTGATCCTCGCGCCCTCCGGCGAAGCCGAACGTCTTGAAGCCCATCGACTCAAGCGCGACGTTGCCGACCAGCACGAACAGATCGGCCCACGAGATTTTGCTCCCGTACTTCTGCTTGATCGGCCAGAGCAAGCGGCGGCCCTTGTCGAGATTGACGTTGTCGGGCCAACTGTTGAGCGGGGCGAAGCGCTGTTGGCCGCCGCCGGCGCCGCCACGACCGTCGGTGATGCGATAGGTGCCTGCGCTATGCCAGGCCAGGCGGATGAAGAGGCCGCCATAGTGGCCGAAGTCGGCGGGCCACCAATCCTGGGAGTCGGTCATCAAAGCGCGCAGGTCGGCAATGAGCGCGTTAAGATCGAGCTTATTGAATTCGGCGGCGTAGTTGAAATCGTTGCCCATCGGATTGGAGCGCGGGTTATGCTGGTTCAGCCCTTCGAGGTTGAGCTTCTGCGGCCACCAGTGACGATTGCTTGCCCGTGCGCCGTGCCCCATCGGGCAGCCGCCGGCTTTCTCTTCGACCTTTGCGTCCATCTTCCGCTCTCCTTCTGCATGCGCAGGTTATCGGTCACGTCGTGGCCAGGATTGTCGATATGAGCCCACGCTACGCCTCGAATGCGTAGGTGGCTAAATCGATTTTGCGGATGAGTGTGATCGAAACGGCAATGGGATCGGCCGGCTCGACAAGCGGCAGGGCTCACAATAGCGTAGTAGTCATGACTACTACTGATTCGCGGCTGAGCCATTTGCTGGCACTCGGCTTCACCGAAACCGAGGCTTTGATCTATTGCGAGCTGCTGCGGGGCGGGCCGGCGAGCGGCTATCGTTTGGCCAAGGCGGTGGGGAAGGCGCGCGCCAACGTCTATCAGGCGCTGTCCCAACTGACCCAGCGCGGCGCCGCCCTGATCGAGGACAGTCAGGTACAGACCTTCCGGGCGGCCGATCCGCAGGACTTGATGCGGAGATTGGCGGACAGTTACCGCGCCAACGCCGAGGCAGCGCAGGATGCGCTCGCAAAACTCGCAGCGCCGACGGCAGACGACCGCATCTATCACCTCAGGACGATCGACCAATTGCTCGAACGCGTGGTGGCGATGATCGACCGGGCGGAAGCAATAATCTTGGTCGATGCCTTTCCTGAGCCGCTGGAGCGCATCTTGCCCGCGCTGGAGCGCGCGGCGGCGCGGGGGGTGACGGTGGCGGGGTTCACCTATGACGCGCGGATCGAGGCGAGCTTTCCGCTGGTGCATTCGACCGCGGCGGATTTCGCGCTGACCCGCTGGCCGGGGCTGCAACTGAGCGTGGTGGCGGATGCGCGCGAGCATCTGGTGTCGCTGCTCGATCATGGCATGACGCAGGTGTTGCACGGCATATGGAGCGACAGTGCCTATCTGTCTTGCCTGCAGCATAGCGGGCTGTCGGCCGAGATTCGGCTGTCGTCACTGCGAGCGACCGGGGATGCGCTCGATCCGATCGCCTTGTTGGCGGCGCAGCCTCCCGGGCTGCAGCGGGTAATGCTGGGGGCGGACGGGCGCCCGGCACGAACGGAGGATGCGGCATGATCGGGTTGATCGCGCTCGCGATGGCATCATCGAAGCCGCAGCCCGTGCCGGCCCAGATCGCCGCCAATCCTTATGGCGCGGCGGCCCAGACGGCGACCGGTGCGGATGCATTGATCCGCGACGCGGTGTTCGGCGTGCCGGGAGCGACGGCGGCGCTCAGCCAATGGCTGGACGGGCACAAGGATGCGGCGCCGAACACGCGCAAGACAGGCTTGGCCGTACTCTGCAACGTCTATGGCGCCTATACCTGGAATGTGGCGCGCGCGGCGGCCTGCGCCGCCGCACCCAGCGAGGACGGTGACGACGATGCGGGCGTCGCCAAGGTGCTGACGGGAACCCCACCGGTGCGGGCCAGCGGCAGCGCGCGCATGCCGCTGACGTGGAACGGGCTCGGCATCCAGACGATCGCCGTCAGCGTCAACGGTGTCGACCTGCCGTGGATCGTCGACACGGGCGCCGAGATTTCGGTGTTGAGCCAGAGCTCGGCCGACAAGCTCAAGCCACATTATGTGCAGGGGCAGTTCAGCGTCGGTACCACGACCGAAGCGGTTAGCGGGCGGGTCGCGATGATCGATCTGATGCGGATCGGGGACGCGACGGTCGAAAATATCCCGGTGCTGGTTCTGCCCGATGCGCAGCTCGCGGTCGGCGGAGGGCGGGTCATCCCGGCAATTCTGGGACTACAGGTACTCAACGCCTTCCATCGGGCCGCATGGCTCGATCATGCCAAAACGCTCGTGCTGGGTGAGGCTGCGCCGCATGCCGGTGCCGGCGCCTCCCGCCTCTATTGGCATGACGAGGGGATGGGCATTCCGGTCGAGACAGCGGCGGGCCGGCAAGGGGCGTTCCTCGATACAGGTGCGAATGCGAGCCTGCTACGGCCATCGGGGCTGGTTCTCCTGTCCGCCGCCGAGCGCGCTTCGGTCGCGCAGAAGAAGGTCGGGATCGGCGGCGCGGGCGGCACGGTCACGCGCATGGAGGCCGAATATCCACATCTGACTTTCTCGATCGCGGGCAGCCCGGTTCGACTCGAGAAGGTTTCGATGGACACACGCGATGATCAAGGTGCGGCGCGGTTCGGCATGGATGTGGTCAAGCAGTTCGACCTGTTCCTGCTCGATTTCGAAGCGATGCGAATCATGGCGCATCGCGCGGCGCCGACACATGCCAGGGTGCGCTAGAGGCTGGTGCTGCGAGCGTCGGCCCGTCTTTGCCGAGCGCGCACGGGCTAAGGATGATAGCGGCTGGGCGTGATCCCCAGCACCCGCTTGAACATGGTCGAAAAACTGGCGGGGCCATCATAGCCGAGATCAAGCGCGATCACGGTTACGGGCACGCCCTCCGCAAGCCGCGGTAGCGCTACGGAGATACAGGCCTGCTGGCGCCAGTTGGCGAAGCTCATTCCCGTTTCGCGGCGGAACAGGCGGGTGAAGCTGCGCCGATTCATCGCCATCGCGTCGGCCCATTGGTCGATCGTGGCGGTAGCGCGCGGCTTTTCAAGGAAGGCGTGGCAGCGTTCTGCCAGCGCGGTATGGGCGGGAAAGGGGACCGAGAGAGGGATTACCGGCGCGCATTCGATCTCCGCCACCAGCAATCGCATCACCAGGCCGTCCCGACCGGCTTCGTCATATTCGAGCGGCAATTCGGATGCGTTGACGAGCAGCTGGCGCAGCAGGGGCGAGACCGCAACCGTGCGGCAGCCTCGATCCAGTGACGGGCAGGCAACGGGCTCGATCAGCACGCTGCGCGTCTGGACCGCGCCCACCATCCGCACCGCGTGGGGTGTGCCGCCGGGGATCCAGACGCCGCGTTCGGGTGGCGCGATCCAGGCGCCCTCCGGCGTGCTGACCGCGACCACACCGCTGGATGCATAGAGGAACTGGCCGCGCCGATGCTGGTGCCAGTCCAGTTCGAACGAAGTCGGATAATCGTGGCCGATCCCTACCACCGGCCGCGGTACGTCCTCGACTTCGCTTGCCCGGCGATAGAGCATTGTCCCACTTTCAAAATCGATTGACCCATATAGCGAAGCGGGACGCGGGAAAAGCCGGTAGCCGGGGGGCCAAGCAAGCGGGAGGTGCCCGGTGGGCGGTACGACGATGGCAAAGAAAGAAGCTGCCGACACGGTGTTCGGCGTGATCGTCGCGATCAGCTTCTGCCATTTGCTCAACGATATGATGCAGTCGCTTCTCCCGGCCATTTATCCGGGGCTGAAGACCGATCTCCATCTCAATTTCGGGCAGATCGGTCTGGTGACGTTGGTCTATCAGATCACCGCGTCGATCCTGCAACCGTTGGTCGGCCTTTATGCCGACAAGCGGCCCACACCGATGGCATTGCCGTTCGGAACTCTCTTCTCGCTGGCGGGATTGGCGGTTCTTTCGATCGCACACGTTTATGGGCTGGTGCTGGTGGGCGCAGCCCTGCTGGGCGTGGGTTCTTCGGTCTTTCATCCCGAATCCTCGCGCGTAGCGCGCATGGCGGCAGGCGGGCGCCATGGGCTGGCCCAGTCATTGTTCCAGGTGGGCGGCAATGCGGGTCAGGCGCTTGGTCCGCTCGCCGCAGCATTGGTGGTGGTGCGCTGGGGTCAGTCGAGCCTCGCGGCATTCGCCCTGCTGGCCCTGTTGTCGGGCGCGGTGCTGTGGAACGTGGCCGCTTGGTATCGACATCACGGGCTGGTGCGGCTCAGGGCCGGGCGGAGCGGTGCCCCGGCGATGGCGCTGCCGCGCGGCGAGGCGGGCCGGGGCATTGCGATCCTCCTGGCGCTGATCTTCTCAAAATATGTCTATCTCGCCAGCCTTACGAGCTATTTCACCTTCTACCTGATCCATCGTTTCGGTGTATCGGTGCAGCAGGCGCAGCTACATCTCTTCCTGTTCCTGAGCGCGGGCGCGGTAGGAACGATCGCGGGCGGTCCGCTGGGCGACAGGCTCGGGCGCAAGCGCGTAATCTGGTTTTCGATTCTGGGAGCGCTGCCCTTCTCTTTACTGTTGCCGCACGCCAGCCTGTTCTGGACCGGGCCCTTGACGGTGATGATTGGGCTGATCCTGGCTTCAGCCTTTCCTGCAATCGTGGTGTTCGCGCAGGAGCTGGTGCCCGGCAAGGTCGGCATGATTTCCGGGCTGTTCTTCGGATTCTCGTTCGGCATGGGCGGGCTCGGCGCGGCCGCGCTCGGCTGGCTGGCCGATCGCACCAGCATCGAGACCGTCTATCAGGTCTGCGCTTTCCTGCCCGCGATCGGCCTGCTGACGACGTTCCTGCCCAATATTGAGCGCGCAAGAGCCTGAGCCTTAGAGGCGCAAGCCTTCGGTCTCGGGCAGGCCCGCCATCAGATTGAGGTTCTGAGCAGCAGCTCCGGCGGCGCCCTTGCCGAGATTGTCGAGCGCGGCGACCAGCCGGACCTGGCTGTTCGCGTCGTCGCCGAACACGAACAGATCGAGCCGGTCGGTACCCGTGAGCCGTTCGATCGCCAGCGTGCTCTCGTCATAGTCGGACACGACCCGCACGATCGGCGAGCCGGCATAGTGTGCGGCAAGGGCGTCGCGCAGAGCGGCCGCGGTGGGACGTCCGGGCAGGGTCGAGAGGTGCAACGGCACCTCGACGATCATACCGCTGAACAGATTTGCGACCGAGGGCGCGAAGATGGGCGACACTGCAAGGCCACTGCGCTCGCGCATCTCGGGCACATGCTTGTGGTTGAGCTTGAGTGCGTAGCTGCGCCAGGCGGTAGGGTGCGTGGCCTCCTCGAACTCGGCAATCATGTTCTTGCCGCCGCCTGAATAGCCCGAAACCGCGTTACAGCTGAGCGCTGCGTCGGCAGGGATCAGGCCGGCCTGCACCAAGGGCGCGACCAAAGCGATGAAACCGGTCGAATAGCAGCCGGGATTGCTGACGCGCTTGGCATTGGCGACCGCGTCTCGGCCCGCAACCTCGGGGAAACCGTAGATCCAGCCCGGTGCGACGCGATGCGCGGTCGAGGCGTCGATCACGCGGGTCGAGTCATTGCTGATCAGTGCCACCGCCTCGCGCGCGGCATCGTCGGGCAGGCAGAGGATGACGATATCGGCGGCGTTAAGCGCGTCGCGGCGTGCGGCAGCGTCCTTGCGCTGTTCCTCGGGGAGGACGAGCACTTCTACATCGCGCCGATCCGCGAGCCGCTCGCGGATCTGGAGGCCGGTGGTGCCGGCCCCGCCATCAACAAAGACCTTGGTCATCAGACTATCCGTTTGCGGGCGATGATCGGCTGCGCGTGGGTCGGCCTGAGCCGGTTCACCACATCGCCAAGCGGTTCTATCACCGTCGACATCCAATAGGCATTGGCATGGAGCAATTGCTCCGCATCCACCATCATCCCGACATGGCCGGGGAAGAAGATCAGGTCCCCGCGTCGGAGTGGGGCATCTTCGGGTAAGAGCTCCCCAACCTGGTCCCGCTGCATGTCGCTGTCGCGAGGAAGCGCGATGCCGGCCAGTTCGAACGCGCGCTGGACCAGGCCCGAGCAATCCACGCCGTCGCTGCCGCGCCCGCCCCAAAGATAAGGGGCGCCGATCAGCCGCTGCGCGACCGCTACCGGATCGACCTCGACCACATCGAGCGGCGCCACGTGGCGCTGATGGATATAGCCGTCGTCGATGCGCAAGAACCGATCCTCGTTGAACCCCGCTACCTGTGCGCCGATCGGCAGCGCCTTGACCACCGGGGCCTTGATGTCGGGATTGGCGAAGACGAGCGCAAGCGGCGCGGTCACGCGATGCGTCGGCGTCTGCATCGGTCCAAGCGCATCGGCGCGGACATAGCCGACATAATCGTCATGCGCGCAGCGGCCCCAGGCCCAGCCGCCCGCTTTGTCGATCATGTCAAAGCCTTCGCCATGGACGAGTTGCGACAGCGCAGGGGAGTCGGCCGACGGGCGGGCGCGGACGATCACTGCCTCGGCAGTGACGCGACAAAGCTCGGCGCGGGCATAATGGGGCGCGAACAGCACGCCCGCGAGCGCGATGTCCGCAATATCGGGTCGATAAGCGTGGGTGCGCGGATCGGGCCGCCGCGACGGCCCTTCCAGGCGGAAGCCTTCAGGCCGTGGCGTGACGGACCTGCCGCGCGAGGTGCGCGGGGGTGTCGCCGTCGATGAGGCCGCCGAAGTCTTCAAGAAAGTCCGCCCCTGTATCGGTCGCCGCGATAAAGATGTTGCGGCGATCCGCCTCATCCCGTTCGCGGCGCAGATAGCCGAGCGCACCAAGCGTATTCAAGGCGCGTGTCACAACCGGCTTCGATACGCCGAGCGACTGCGCCAAGCCGCGCACCGTGTGGGGTCCAGGGGTCAGATAGACGAGCAGCAGCAGCGCCATCTGGCGGTTGGTCAAATCTGGCTGACCCGACCGGACATAACCGACAAGAGTCTGCATCCATCCGGACAGGGTCGTGTCGTGCATCATGGTCTTCACGCCTCACTCGATGCTTTACTTGGCTCGTGCGGCTGAAAACACGTTAGTGCGCCGATCGTTTCATCGGCGGACAGTTATTTGGAAACTGATGTGGATTAATTGCCGAAACGGCTGCGCAACAATTCCCATGCCGCGCGCAGGCCGAGCGCCTCCCCGCCCTTAGGGCGGCCGGGCTTGGCCGCTGGGCGCCAGGCGAAGGTGTCGAGGTGCGCCCAGGGGGTTGAGCTTGAGACGAAACGCTCCAGAAACAAGGCGGCCGTGATCGTGCCGGCAAAGCCGCCACCGGGCGCATTGTTGATGTCGGCGATGTCCGATTTGAGCATCTCGTTATAGCCCTGCCACAAGGGAAGGCGCCAAAGCGGATCGGAAACCGCGTCTGCGGCGGCGGCGATATCGGCCGCAAGCACCTCGTCATTGGCGAACAAAGCGGGCAGATCAGGGCCAAGCGCGACGCGCGCGGCGCCGGTCAGCGTGGCGAAATCGAGCAGCAAAGCGGGTTCATCCTCGCAAGCGCGCGCGAGCGCGTCACCCAGGATCAGGCGGCCTTCGGCATCGGTATTGCCGATCTCTACGAACAGGCCCTTGCGCGTCTTGAGCACGTCACCCGGGCGGAAGGCATCGCCCGAGACCGCATTCTCGACCGCAGGGATAATCAGATGGAGCCGCACCGGCAGGCGCGCGCCCATGATCAGGCCGGCAAGCGCGAGCGCATGCGCGGCGCCACCCATATCCTTCTTCATGAGCAGCATGCCGCTCGCGGGCTTGATATCGAGGCCACCCGAATCGAAGCAGACGCCCTTGCCGACGACGGCCACGCGGGGGTGTTTGGGATCGCCCCATTCGATCTCGATCAGGCGGGGCGCGCGCGCCTTGGTCGCGGCACGACCGACCGCGTGGACCATCGGATAACCTTCGAGTAGCGCGTCGCCCTGCGTGACGTGGAATTTGCCGCCATGTTTGTCTGCGACCGCCTTGGCCGCGTCGGCCAGTTCGGCTGGGCCGAGGTCGCCCGCGCCCGTATCGACCAGGTCGCGCACCAGAGCGGTGGCCTCGGCAAGGCGGACGATCTCGTCAATGCGCGCGGGTTCGCTTGTGAGCAGCACACGCGGGCCGGTTACTTCGGGCTTCTCGCGATAGCGGTCGAACCGGTGTTGGGCGAGCAGCCAGCCGAGCGCGGCATCGCCCGGCGTACCCTCGGCCAGCCGATAATTGCCCTCGGGAAGCTTGGCGGCGGCGTTGGCGAGGCTCCAGGGGCCATTGGTGCCATCGCTGCCGACCGCGACGCCCCATTCCTCGGCAGCGTCGCCGGGCAGGATCACCAGACTATCGGGCTTGCCTTCGAACCGTGCGGCCTCGACCGCGGCGCGCGTGCGGGGCGGCTGGCCCTTGAGCCAATCGGCGAACTTCGCCTTGGCGACGGGAGTGAGGGTGCGGGCGGCTTGGCCACGATCGGCAGCGAGGAGGGACGCGAAGTCGGTCATGCTCAAGCGGTGCCACTAAAAGCGCCGCAAAGGAAGAAGTCACACGGCGACGATGCGATCGATCGAGGTTGCGGTTTCATAAGCCACGATCGCGGCGAGCCAGAGCAGGGGAAGGGCGGCATGCACGCGCCGATTGTTACTCAACAGCCCGACCACGCCGATCAGGATGACACCCGGCAAGAACAGGAAATATTGGATGGGCACGCCGCGCAGCCCGGTCAGGCTTTTGAGCAAGGTTTCCGGCAGGTCGAACAGCAAGGCCGCGATCAAAAGACCGAAGAACCAGCTCTTGTTGCGGAAGAAATAGTCTTCGCAATCATGGCCAGCACTGCATTCGTGCGGGAATAGTGCTGAAGCCAGCAGGAACACGACAATCGTGTAGAGTGATAGGAAGAAGAATTCCTGCACGGTCCAGGTCTGGAGATGCTTCCACCAGAACATCCCCCACCACAAAGCGAGGATGTAGAGCACGATGTTGAAGATCCAGGCGAGCTGGACCCAGTAAATCCTGATCTCATGCCGGATCTGCATCAGCCGGCTTACGCCGATCAGAAGATGGGTAAGCGCCAGTCCCAAGATGACGCAGATTAGGATCGCGAGATAATCGAACATCGTTGCACCCCCGGTTCGAGATTAACCCGAACCGTGGGGAGAGCAACAGTCGCGAGGGTTCCGATCAGAAATGTTCGAACTAGGGATGGAAGCTGACTCCGGCGAGCGTCACCTCACCATGCGCCCCGAGGTCGGCCGAGGATGTACCGAGGGCGATGTCGTAGCGGCCAGCGGGGATGTGCCAGAGATGCGCCTTGGCATCGAAGCGCGCGAGCAGGCGGCGGTCGACCGTCACCGTGACGTGGCGGCTCTCGCCCGGTGCGAGCGCGACTTTGTCCCAGCCGATCAGGCGCAGCTCGGGCTCGCCCGCGAGGCTGGTGAGATAGACCTGCGGCACATCCGCGCCCGCGACCTTGCCGGTGTTGCGCACGGTGAAGCTGGCGGTGACTGTGGTGCCGCCGCTCACGCTGAAATCCGAATAAGCGAAGCTGGCGTAAGACAGGCCATAGCCGAACGGGAAAAGCGGTCTGGTCTTCTGGCGCGCATACCAGCGATAGCCGACGTCCGGGCCTTCCTTGTAGGGCAGACTGATCGGCTTGGTGCCGGCAGCCGGCCGCTCGCCATTCGCGCCCGCGCCGACGATTTCGGGGCGGGGAAGCTGGTCGAGGCCGGCGGGGAAGGATACCGGGAGGCGGCCCGAGGGATTGGCGCGGCCGGTCAGCAGATTGGCGATCGCCTGGCCGCCGCGCCCGCCCGGATACCATGCCTCCAACACCGCACCGACTTGGTCGAGCCAGGGCATAGTCACCGGTCCGCCGGTTTCGAGCACGACGATTGTGTGCGGATTGGCGGCGGCGACCGCTGCAATCATCGCGTCCTGGCCGTTGGGGAGCGCAATATCGGGGATGTCGTAGCTTTCGGTTGCCCATTGGGTCGCGAACACGATCACCACATCGGCACGCTTCGCCACCGCGGCCGCGCTCGACGGATAGCGGCCGTCATCGACCAGCAATTCGGCGTCGGGCAGCAAAGTATGGATGGCGTCGAGTGGTGCGGAGGGATGATAGATCATCAGCCGCGGCGCGCCGAGCACGCCTGTCCCCATCACCGGAATCTGCAGACCCGGCCCTTCAATTGCGATGGTGGAGGAGGAGCCGCCGCCCGACGGGACACCGAATTGCGCCTCGCCGCCGATGATTGCGATCCGCTTAGCGCCCCTGAGCGGGAGCAGACCGCCGTCATTCTTGAGCAGGACAGCCCCTTCCTCGGCAACCGCCTGCGAGGCTTTACCGTTGGCGGCATAATCGATCGGGGCGAGGCCAGCGGGGCGGTCCATCACACCGACTGCGAACAAACTGCGTAAGATGCGGTGGACCATATCGTCGAGCCGCGCACGGTAGGCCGGGTCGCTCTTCACCTTCTCGGCCAGCGGCGCGCCGAAATACACCTGCGCGTCGAGTTGCTCACCCGATTCCTGGTCGAGCCCATGGAGCGCGCTGTCGGTGGAATGGACCGCGCCCCAATCGGACATCACCCAGCCGGGATAGGCCCAGTCACGCTTTAGCACCTGATTGAGCAGCCAGTCGCTGTTGCAGGCCTGGAAATCATTGACGAGGTTATAGGCGCACATCACCGAACCGGGCTTGCCCGTCTCGATCGCGATCTCAAAGGCAAGCAGGTCGCTCTCGCGTGCGGCGGCGTCGCCAATCTGGACGTCGGCGAAGAAGCGCGCGGTCTCCTGGTTGTTGAAGGCGAAATGCTTGATCGTCGAGACGACGTTCTGGCTCTGGATGCCGCGGATCGCGTCGCCGGTGAGGATGCCTGCGAGCAAAGGATCCTCGCCCGCATATTCAAAGGTGCGGCCGTTGCGCGGCTCGCGCATCAGGTTGATGCCGCCGGCGAGCTGGACGTTGAAGCCCTTGCTCCAGGCCTCGTTGCCGAGCGCCACACCCGATTGATAGGCCATCGCCCGGCTCCAGGTGGATGCCAGCGCCATGATCGAGGGGAAAGCGGTCGCGCCATCGCCCGGGCGGACATTGCCGGGATTGGTCACGCCGACGCTGGCATCCGCCTCCTGCAGATCGGGGATACCAAGCCGAGGGATGCCGGGAATGAAGCCCGCCGAACCCAAAGCGCGCTCAGGCTTGGGAATGCCGAGGCGCGGACGGCCCATCGGTCCGTGAACGATGGTGAGCTTTTCCTCGGTCGTCATTTGCGCTTCGAGCAAGGTAGCGCGTTGATCGGGATCGAGCGCCTTGTTCATCCAGGGCTTCGCCGCTGTTGCGGCCCAGGCAGGCGCGGTTGAGGCGAGCAGGCCCGCCATGATCGTCAGCCCGATGAAGCCCCGCATTGCCCTCTCCCTGATGTCCGTTCGGCTTTCCTGGCGTGGTCGACGGCTTATGGCCACACCGACCTTAGGCCAAACAGTGTTGCGCTTCCGCCAGCCTCGCCATTCATTCGTCGCAAACCGTTGCATGGGGTGGTAGCGGTCTGCAATATGACAGGCGGGTGACAGGCGCCGTTAAGAAGCGCGGGTTTAGGTGGGGCCACTTTTCCAAATTGATGATTTCCAGAGTGACCATTCCTATCCACGATAAGAGCGCGCTCGAGCTCCCCGGGCGGTGGCTGGTGACGGCTGTCGGCGCGAGCCTGCTGGTCGTGCTGGCGTTAATGACGCACGCTCAGCTCGAGCTCGATCCCCGCAACCTGATCGACCAATTGTTCGGGGTGATAGCGGTCGCAGGCATCGTCGCACGGATCGCCCTCAGCCGGCCGCAGAGGCGCGGCCACCAGATCGCCCGCGACGCGATCGACCATGTCGGCCTGTTCTCGCTGATCTGCCTGGTGGGCGCGCTTGCCTCATACCCGCTCGCGGCCAACACGCAGGGATTCGAGGATTTCGCGCTGGAGCGGACCGATCGCCTGCTGCGCTTCAACTGGATCAACTGGTACGATTTCGTGGTGGCGCATCCCTGGCTGCAGCTGACCGAGAGCATTGCCTATCAGACGATCTTTGTGACGCCGGCGATCCTGCTTGGCTATTATGCCTATACCGGCCGACGCGCGGAGGCGCGCTTGTTCATCGCGTCATTCTGGCTGGCTGCGGTGGCGACCTTGGTCCTGTTCCCGCTCACGCCCGCCGAAGGGCCGCTTGCCTATCTCTGGCACGGGCGCATACCGTATATGCCGCAGAGCGCGCTTTATCAGTCGCAGGTCATCCCCTTGCTGCGCCATCATGAAGTGCACAGCGTCGCGGTTACGTCGATCCACGGGCTGGTTTGTGCGCCGAGCTTCCACACGGTGAGCGCAGTGCTCTACATCATCGCCGCGTGGCAGATCCCAAAGCTACGCTGGCCGTTGCTTGCGCTCAACGCGGCGATGTTGCTCGCGACGCCAGTCGAGGGCACGCATTATCTGACCGACATGATCGTGGGCGCGCTGGTCGCGATCGCGGCGAGCATCGCTGTGCGCCGGGGGTTACTGAGCCTGCTCGAGGAGTTGCAGCAGCCGGTGCGGTTCGATCCACTCCGCGTGGCATTGCGTCGTGCGCCCAGCGGCCAGCTGCTGCATCTGCTGGCGATGGAGACGACCGGCGGGCCGCGCGCGAACGCGATCCTGCAGGAAATCGACCGGCGCGGGCTCGACGCCTAGCCGTTAGTCGACCACGGCTCCGAACAAATCGTGCTCGTCCGCGTCTTCGATCTGGACGCGCACCACATCGCCCGGCTGCAGCCCAAGCGTATCGCGCAGATGCACTTCGCCATCGATCTCGGGCGCGTCGGCCTTTGAACGGCCGGTGGCACCGCCTTCCTCATCAGCAACGTCGATGATCACGTCGAGCGTGCGGCCGACCTTTGCCTGCAATTTGGCGGCGGAGATTGCGGCGGTCTTTTCCATCAGGCGCGCGTAGCGCTCTTCCTTGACCTCTTCGGGCACATGGCCGGGCAGATCGTTGGCGGCGGCACCCGCGACGGGCTCGAAGCGGAAGGCGCCGACACGGTCGAGCTGGGCTTCGTCGAGCCAGTCCATGAGATATTCGAAATCGGCCTCGGTCTCACCAGGGAAACCGACCACGAAGGTGGAGCGGATTGCGATATCGGGGCAGATTTCGCGCCAGCCGCGGATACGGTCCAGCACCTTGGCGTCATTGGCCGGGCGCTTCATCGCGCGCAGCACGGGCGGGGAGGCATGCTGGAAGGGGATATCGAGGTACGGAAGGACCAATCCTTCCGCCATCAGCGGGATCACCCGATCGACGTGCGGATAGGGATAGACATAGTGCAGGCGCACCCAGGCGCCCAATTGGCCGAGATGGCGCGCGAGGTCGGTCATGTCCGCGCGAATCTCGCCACCGGCCTTGAGTGGATAGGAGCCATGGCGCAGGTCGAGGCCGTAGGCGCTGGTATCCTGGCTGATGACGAGCAATTCGCGCGTGCCCGCCGCGACCAGTTTCTCCGCCTCGCGCAGGATCGCGTCGGGGCGGCGGCTGACGAGATCGCCGCGCAGAGCCGGGATGATACAGAAGGAACAGCGGTGGTTGCAGCCCTCCGAAATCTTCAGATAGCTGTAGTGACGCGGGGTGAGCTTGAGATCGCGTTCGGGCACTAGGTCGAGATAGGCCGAAGGCGGCACTGGCGCGGCCTCGTGGACTGCGCCAACGACCTGCTCATATTGATGCGCGCCGGTGACTGCGAGCACCTGCGGGAAGCGTTCGCGGATGACCTCGGCTTCCTTGCCCATGCAGCCGGTGACGATCACACGGCCATTCTCGGCAATGGCTTCGCCGATCGCTTCGAGGCTTTCTTCCTTGGCGGAATCGAGGAAGCCACAGGTGTTTACCAGTACCACGTCGGCGCCCGCATAATCGGGCGACATCTGATAGCCGTCGGCGCGGAGCTTGGTCAGGATGCGTTCGCTGTCGACAAGATTCTTGGGACAGCCGAGCGAAACCATGCCGACCTTGGGCGGGGAGGGGAGAATAGTTGCCATGGGAGAGCCGGCCACATAGCGTCAGAGTCACGAAATTACGAGGGGAGCGTGCAGGATGCGGGCGTTTTTGCTTCTGGTGGGTCTATTTGCCGCCACACCCGTCGCCGCGCAGATGGCGCCCGCGCCCGCAACGATGCCCGAACATGGCGACACTAGCCCGGTCGATTATAGCAGGCCTGCGAACTGGGCATGCCGCCCGGGCGTCGACGATGGCACCTGTTCGGCCAATCTGGATGCAGTGAAGATCGAGGCGGCGGGCGGGCGCACGCCGGCGCCGCATGTGGCGGCCAAGGATCCGCCAATCGACTGCTTTTACGTCTATCCGACCGCGTCGCTCGACTCGACGATGTTCAGCGATCTGGTGCTGGACGAGGGCGAGAAAAAGTCGATCCACGGCCAGGCGGCGCGGCTGACCGCGCGCTGTCGCCTGTTCGTGCCGATCTATCACCAGTTCACGATGGCGGCGTTGCGCTGGACGATGGCCCATCCCGGCAGCGATCCCGATTTCGATATTCCCTATCGCGACGTGCTGGCGGCGTGGAAATCCTATCTGGCGCATGACAATCATGGGCGCGGCGTGGTGCTGGTCGGGCACAGCCAGGGATCGATAATCCTCAAGCAGCTGATCGCGGAAGAGATTGACGGCAAGCCTGCGCAGAAGCTTCTAGTTGCAGCTTATCTTGCAGGAAATCCGGATCTTAACGCGCAAAGCTTCCATGCCGTCAAGCCGTGCGCCGAGCCTGATCAGACAGGCTGCGTGATCGCCTGGTCGTCCTATATCGACAATTATCAGGGGCCGCGTTTTTTCGGTGGCACGCATTCGGGCGTCGCGCCCCTGTGCGTCAATCCGGCGGCGATCAAGGGCGGCCGCGGGGCGCTCGAAACCTATCTGTCCAAGCCGAGCTTCGCACCTGAGACCGACCCGCCTTATGTCGAGCTGGCCGGACAGATGACCGCCGAATGCGTGGCGGATGCGGAAGGCGCGGTGCTGCGCCTGCATATCGAGCCTGGCCCTGCTGCGGGCCTCCTCGGCGTGGTGCTGCAGAAATATTGCCCGCTGCCGGCGTGGGGCGAGCACCCGCTCGACATCAGCCTGGTCCAGGGAAACATGATCGATCTGATTGGCAGCCAAAGCGCGGCTTGGTTGGCCCACCGGAAATAGCGGCGCTCGAAGTCTAGTTCGAACCCTGGTTGCCGGATTCGCCTTCACCGCCGTCGTCGCTGTCCGCGGGCGCACCCTTCGCGCGTTTGGGCAGCAACGCCATCGGGTTGACCGGCTTCTTGCCCTGCAGGACCTCGAAGAAAGTCTGGGTCTGGTCTCCAGCGCTGCTACCGGTCGAGCCGACGCGCGCGATCACCTGGCCGATCTTGACCGCCTGGCCGCGCTTGACCGTGATCCGATCGGCGTTGCCGTAGATCGTGATCCAGCCGCTGCCATGCTTGATCAGCACGACATTGCCGAACGAGGGATGCTCGCCGACCCACATCACTACGCCCTCGGCAGCAGCGGCGATCGCGGTGCCGCGTGGCGCGGCTATGGTGATGCCGTCATTGCGGCCACCATTGTCCATCGGACCGAAAGCGCGGATCACTTTACCCTCGACCGGCCAGTCGAACCGGCCCGCAAAGGTTACGGTCGGCTCGGCAACCGGCGTAGTCGGCGCTAGCTGCCGCTTGGGCGAAGCGCTGGGCGCAGCGGCCTTGGCGGTGGGGGCAAGCGCGGGTTCGCTGCCGGTGGCGAGATCCGTCAGGTCAATTTTGAAGGCGGCGGCGCGCTGCTCGAGGCTCATCTTCGCCACGTCCTGCGCGGGCGGGAGCAGCAGGCGCTGGCCTTCGCGTAGGGTGAAGGGCTCCTGCAGGTGGTTCAATTCGATGATTTTGGACCATTCGACCTGGTAGGCGCGCGCGATCGCGATGCCGCTCTGGCCCTTCTGAACGGTGTGATAGCGCCCGCCTGCGATCCTGAGCTTCTGCCCGGGGCGCAATTTATAGGGCGCAGCCAGATCATTGTCGTGCGCGATGACGTCGGCGCCCTCGCCGGTCTTGCGCACCACCGCCGACAAGGTGTCGCCTGGCTGGACGACATAGGTGGATTTGGCGACCTCGGTCGCAGTTGGGGTGACCGTCTTCACTTCCCACACCGGCTTGGTGCCGCCCGCCGCCTTGGTATCGGTGATTGGCTCGTCGGGCTTGTCCGTGTCATTGGCGGATTTGGTGGCCGGTTTGGCCACAACTGGCTTTTTGGCGGTCGTCCTGGCGGTCGTTTTCTTCACCGCGGGCTTCTTGTTGTCGGCCTTCTGATCGTCACCTTTTTCCGGCGTGGACGTGTCGTCGTCCTGGCCGGTTGCGGCGGGCGCGTGCTTCGACGGCTTCGCGGCGGCGGGTGCGGCCGCGACCAGGCTCAGCGCCGCGAGTGCCGCGAGGACCTTCATGCGGGGCGGAGTACGTCCAGCCCGCCCATATAGGGCTTAAGGACTTCCGGGACGGTGACTGACCCATCCGCCTGCTGGTAATTCTCGATCACTGCGACCAAAGTGCGGCCGACCGCGAGGCCCGAACCGTTAAGTGTGTGGACGAAGGCAGTTCCCTTTGCCTCGGCGGGACGGTAGCGCGCGTCCATGCGACGCGCCTGGAAGTCGCCGCAGTTCGAGCAACTCGAAATCTCGCGATAGG